>Ga0265314_10000480_pt1 | contig 52402 bp, 37 predicted proteins | sample 4126metaG_FD_203106 | JGI IMG/M metagenome (GOLD analysis project Ga0265314, IMG submission 203106) | Rhizosphere microbial communities from Carex aquatilis grown in University of Washington, Seatle, WA, United States - 4-1-26 metaG | ecosystem: Host-associated > Plants > Roots > Rhizosphere >... | reverse complement strand
GCGGGTTGTTGTTTCACAGGTTGGTGGAGCAAGCCCTGGCGATAGGTCCGGTTCGCTGCCGCCAACTGGTCGGTGGTACCGCTCCGAAGGGATTCGGCCTAGGGGAATCAAGTTAATAGCCCCATTAGATTATTCCAAGCCCTGTATGGGCGCCCCCTTCGTTTCCGTTCTTCGCCTCGTCTCCTTAACTCGTCCGCCGACTCGAAACATTTCGGGCTCCTGCCGAGGGGACTCATTGTTCATTTGTTCCTTGCTCGACCCCACCCGGTAGAGCCGCCCCGCCCTCAATCAAACCACGCGTCCAAACAACGCCCTCCCTCGCCCGCCGGGAGAGGGCAGGGGCGAGGGCGTTCTCCCCTCAGCTTCACCCAATTCTCCACCTCCGCTCCGCATCGCAATTCGCCCTTCGTATTTTCGACCTTCTCCCGCTCCACTCATACTCCCCTCTGTAGCGTCGGTCTATGACCGTCGCCCTCCGTCTCCCTGCGGCGGTCTATGACCGTCGTTCCCTCCCATCCATCGGTTTTCTTCTGGCTCCTCAGGCAAAATACCCCTAACGTCCCGGCATAGCTTTGCAGAGGCTTCCTAGCTGAACCGCGGAGCAGGAGACTTTCGTGTTTACTGTGCGCTTGTTTTACACTTCAGAGCATTGGAAATGCCCTAGTAGGTGTCCTTTATGACCCTTAACATGTGGCTTGGACCCACGATTGATCGTGCCCCATCAGTGCTAGTCCCCGGCACCACCTCAAACGGCTACGCCGTCCGTGGCGCGCATGACGGCTCCCGCCCCTCCAACGACGCCGGTTGACAACGCCATGACCTCCTCATCCGAAACAAAGTACCCGCTGGGTTCATCGGGCGAGACTCACGTTCTTAAAGAGCAAGGCATCGAGGAGAGCTTTATTGAAAAGCTTCGGAGCTTAAAATACACCTACTGCCCTCACATTCGAGACCGCACCACGCTCGAGCACAATTTCCGCCAAAAATTCGAGGCCCTCAATCGTGTCCGCCTCACCGACGGTGAATTCCAACGTCTGCTCGATGAACTCATCACCCCCGACGTTTTCACCGCTGCCCGTGTCATTCGCGAGAAAAATGACTTCGTCCGTGACGACGGCACGCCACTGGCCTACACCTTGGTCAACATCAAGGACTGGTGCAAGAATGACTTCGAGGTTACCCACCACGTCCTTTTCTTCAACGTCTTAAGCAACGAGATTAAAAACCTGCTCAACACGAGGAACTGGCCGCAATACTGTCTCAACCGAAGCAGGAGAACCACCGACTATCTCCTGGTCCGACAAAAGGGCGATACACCGTTCTTCCATCACGTGGCCGCATTGGTGGCGTTACACGAAGCATCGCAGAGCGACAAAATCGATACGCATCATTTCAACACGCTGCGCTCGGTTCTAGAAAAGACCGCCGTCTTTCATGGATACGGACATTTCTCCAGTTGCATCAAGAAAGATCCAAATGACGCGGACGGGATTCTGCACCAACGCTTCGTCGATCTTCTGAGTCACGGAAAATACTCGCTCTATGAGCCACTGGAAATGGGAGAAGAGACGAGGGATTATTTTCGGCAAATCCTGCAAGAATTCATCGCAGAATATCCGTTCAATCCCGTGTTGTTCCCCGCCGCACCAGCACAAGCCGCCGCTGTGGCAGCGCCCGTTGCAACCGCCTCAGCCACATGAGCGATTTGATTCTTTACACCACGGAAGACGGCAAGAGCCAAATCAAGCTCCGCGCCAAGGACCAGACGGTCTGGCTCTCGCAGCGGGAGATGGCCCAGCTTTTTGATGTCAGCACCGACAATGTGGGGCTGCACCTCAAAAACATCTTTGCGGATGGGGAATTGGAGGAAAAGTCAGTTGCCGAGGAATCCTCGGTAACTGCCGCCGACGGCAAAAATTACCTTACCAAGCTCTACAAGTTGGACGCCATTCTGGCCGTGGGCTACCGGGTGCGGTCGCCGCGGGGCGTGCAGTTCCGGCGCTGGGCGTCCACGGTGCTCAAGGAATACCTGATCAAGGGTTTCGCGATGGACGATGAGCGACTCAAGAACCCGGATGGCCGCCCGGATTACTTCGACGAGATGCTGGCGCGCATCCGGGACATCCGCGCTTCGGAGAAACGATTTTACCAGAAAGTGCGCGATCTGTTTGCCCTGAGCAGCGATTACGACAAGACCGATCGGGCCACCCAGGAATTCTTCGCCACGGTGCAGAACGTCCTGCTTTACGCCGTCACCCGAAAGACGGCGGCGGAGCTGATCACCGCCCGGGCCAATCCCAGCGAGCGGCACTTCGGTCTGCTCGCCTGGAAGGGCGACAAAGTGCGCAAGACGGACATCCTGATCGCCAAGAATTACCTGACCGAGGACGAAATTGATACGCTCAACCGGCTCGTGGTAATCTTCCTTGAAACCGCCGAACTGCGGGCCAAGAACCGGCAGGAAACCCGCATGAGTTTTTGGAAAGCGAACGTGGACCAGATTGTCACTTCCAACGGTTTTCCGCTCTTGAGCGGCGCGGGCAGCATCAGCCACGAGCAGATGGAACAAGCCACGGGCAAGCTTTACCTCGATTTCGACCAGCGGCGCAAAGGGCGGGAAGCCAGCGAAGCCGATCAGGCTGATGAAGCCGAGCTCAAGGCGATTGAAGACAAAGTGAAACATCGGCCCCAATCCTGATTGTTTTCATGACCGCACAAAACCAACTACAACTGGGCAAGACCCTGTGGGCCATCGCCGACAAACTGCGCGGCGCGATGAACGCGGACGATTTCCGCGACTACATGCTGGCCTTCCTCTTCCTGCGCTACCTTTCCGACAACTACGAGGCCGCCGCCGCCCGCGAGCTTGGCCCGGATTACCCCAAACTGCCCGCCGCTGATGATCGCGTGCCGCTGGCTCTTTGGTATGCCAACAATCCCAATGATGTGGGCGAGTTTGAGAAACAGATGCGGCGTAAAGTTCACTACGTCATCAAGCCGGATCATCTCTGGGCCAGCATCTCGAACCTGGCCCGCACGCAGAGCGGCGAGTTACTCGAAACCTTGCGCGACGGTTTCAAATACATCGAAAACGAATCTTTCCAAAGCACGTTCCAAGGCCTTTTCTCCGAGATCAACCTCGGCTCCGAAAAACTTGGCAGGACGCATGCTGAGAAGAACGGCAAGCTTTGCGACATCATCAAAGAAATCGCCAAGGGGCTGAAGGAGTTCCCAGCGTGAGACCGAACCCCGCCCCTTCGTTCTCTTGGTGTGGTGACAGTCAGTCTCCCCCACCACCTTCTTCTTCGCCTTAATCTTAATCGTAATCCTCCTCCTAATCTCCACAGCGATCCGCCCCTCCTTCGTTACCTTCGTGGTCCGCAGCCTTCCCCCTCCCCTTCCTAGACTTGATCGTAATCGCAATCCTGCTCTTAATCTCCGCCCCCGACCCGCCTTCTCCGCCGCCCAAACGCCCCTCCTTCGTTACCTTCGTGTTACCCAGCCTCTCTCCACCATCACCTGTTTCCTCACCATCACCTTCTTTGACTTAATCGAAATCGTAATCTTGCTCCTAATCTTCCCTCCCGAATAGCCCCGCCCTCTTTACCTTCGTGGTACGCAGCCTTCCTCCTGTGTCACCCTCGCTGCGCAACTGTAACTAACTCATATAATTATTTGACATATCTCCACCACTGCGCTATCTTCAGGACCATGAACAGCGGCCACAGTCAACCGCCGCTCTGCGGCACGGTCGACGCGAACCTTGTCCTCCCGGCAAGATCAGGCACCCCCTCCGTATGCCGTCTTGTCCGACTCGGGTTCTTCCTCGTTCACTTTAGCCACATTTCAAATCTCAAATCCCCTCCCCAGCCTTTCCCCCGTAGCCGTCACGGCCACCTGCGAGTCTTTCATTCCACCTCAGGAAGAACTCGCCACCCGCCACTCGTCCCTCGTCCCTCGTCACTCGCCACCAGCATTCTCCCTAACCTCCGTGAATATCGGCTCTTCGGCACGGTGTTGTCGGATAACCGCCGCCAGGCACCGGCGCTCATTGGCCATTCTCCAGTTCTGTCCGTCCTCGCCCTGGTCCCATCTCAAACCTCAAATTTGAAATCTCGAATCCCCTTTGCCTTTTGCCTTCATCCTTTAGCCTTTCGAACGATCCTTCCCGCAACCGGAAAGATCCCGCCAATAAGCCAGAATATCCCCCCTTATCCCAGAATATCCCCCCTTAAGCCGTAATATCCCCCCCGCCATTTTTCATCCACAACGAGCTGTACCGCAAAGATATACATGCACCTAACTACCACCTGTTCAAAAATACATCTGATGATTACCAACCACTTACGAGGTTGAGACGATTGATGCTCGTCGCGCTCGTCCCCGTCATTCCTCGAGTTCGGCTCCATCCCTGCGTCCAGGGGCCGTCATTGGCCCATCCATTCATCCCTACCCATACCGTCGTCCTGCAGCCTCATTCTGCCGACCTCAATTTCGCCATGGCGCCCACTCTCCCCGCGCCACTCTCCCCCGCTCCATTCCCTCGTTTCCACTCGTAAAACAATCTCAACTCGGATACAATTTGCAATAGTATGAGTAATGTCGCTGTCCGTGGCCGCTTTGGGCCGACCCTTCCTATTGCGGTTGCCTTAATGGTTGTTTGGTTCGGCACCGGCAGGCTTGCCCAAGCCGCACGGTTGGACCTGGACCTGAGCGGAACCTGGCAATACCAAAAGGTCAGTCAGCTCTCGTATCCGCCGCCATCCAACTGGTCGTCGATCGCCGTCCCGGGTTACCTGGCGAGCACCAATTACGAGCACGCCTGGTATCGGACCACCTTCACCCTCCCCGCCCTCGACGCCGGCACTCGGGTGCGCCTGCGTTTTGTCGGAGTCAAGTTCGACAGCAAAGTATGGGTCAACGGCACCCAAGTCGGCGGCTATTTGAATGGCTATGAGCCCTTTGAATTGGACATCACCGCCGCGGCTCACGTCGGAGCCAGCAACGAACTCATCGTCGGGCTAACCGATTGGACCGCCACCTTCTCGAAGCCCGTGGATTTCAGTAACCTGGCGCCTTACGAGAATCCCCGCGATCACGCCAGGGACGCCATCCTGGCTCCCATCGGAGGCCGCTACGATCTCTACGGGATCTGGCAAGCGGTCCATGTGGTCTGCACCCCCCCGGCCGCACTCGCGGACGTCTTCGTCATGCCGTCGGTTCGGCAGAGGCAGTTGGGGCTCCAGATCACGGTTCGGAACGATTCAACCACCCCACAAAACGTCGTGTTAAGAAGCCGTGTGCAGGATGGGACAGCAACGGTTCTTTCGTTCCCGGACCAGCAGCTTGCTCTGGACCCGAGCAGCACCCAACAAGTGGCCCTGGCCGCCCAATGGCTCAGCCCACGACTCTGGAGCCATCTGGACCCGTACCTCTATCACCTGGAAACCACCCTCGACGCCGGGACGGCGTCAGACGCGGTCACCAATCGGTTCGGATTCCGCGAGCTCTGGACCCAAGGGGCGGAGTACTATTTGAATGGGACCAACATCCATCTTCTCGCCACCGCGACCTGGCCTCCGGAGACCTTTCTAAGCCGAGCCCAAATCGCCTCCGTTTTCCAAAACGTGAAGGCCGCCAACAACGTGGCCATGCGCCTGCACACCCAGCCCTGGGATGAACTGTTCTACGATGTCGCCGATGAGGTCGGCATCATGATCGTCGAGGAAGGGGCCGTTTGGTGCGACGCCTACTCCTATCGCCTGGAAGACCCCACTTTCTGGACCAATTACAGCCGCCACCTGGCCGCGGCGGTCAAGCGCGACCGCAACCATCCGTCCCTGGTCCAGTGGAGCCTGGAGAATGAACTCCTGAGCGTGGGTGGCAACCTGGCCTACACCGGGACGGTCCAGCGATTGGCCCAGATGGGTGCCGTCGTCCGAGCGGCCGATCCCACCCGCCTCATCACCTACGAGTCTGACCTGGATCCAGGCGGCGCCGCGGACGTGATCGGCCTGCATTATCCCCACGAGTATCCTGACTTCGCGCTCTGGCCCAACTCCGCTTATTGGATGAACGATTCCATCGCCCGCGATTGGGCCAGCGGCGGCCGCTGGACCTGGCAACGGGACAAGCCGCTCTATATCGGAGAGTTCCTGTGGGTTCCAGGCACCTCAGCCGAAGTCTTCAGCATCCTCTATGGTGATGCCCCCTACGCCGACACCGCCGGCTATCGGAACCTGGCCAAAACCTGGACCTGGCAGATGCAGGTCGAGGCGTATCGGTCCTATGGCGTGAACGGGATGTCCCCATGGACCATGTTCGAAGATCCCGCCGGGTCGAGCCTCACCCTGGACCTGAACCCCAGCCAGAACGCCCTGTACCAAGCGCAAAAGGCCGCCTACCATCCCAATGCAGTCTTCGTCCAACCCTACAGCCCGCGCTTCTTCATAGGCGACTCTTCGCCGCGCACGTTCACGATCTATAACGATACGATGTTTCCCGGCAGTTTCGTTCTCAAGTGGCGCGCGGGCGATCAAGCCGTCTGGGAGTCCCGTTCGTTCAACCTGGCACCCGCCGCCAAGCAGAGCGAAACGGTCAGTCTGAATCCCCCAACGAACGCCGGCCCGTTTGGGTTCGAGATCGAGTTAGACAACGGCTCCTCACCCGTCTTCACCAACACCTTGGCTTACAACGCCTGGCCCAAGATCCCGCTCTCGCTGCCCGCGGGCGTCCACCTGGCGGTCTACGATCCCCTAGGCGACACGGTCCGGCTGCTCACCGCTCAAGGAATCCCCTTCGTCACCGTCACGAATCTTCGAACCGCGAATTATAATGCCTGGAACCTGCTGGTCATCGGCGCCAATACCCTTGCCAACGACACCAACTTCCAGGTCGGAGCCGATTTGCCGGCTGCCAAATGGGAACAGTTCACCGACCAAGGGGGCTGGATTCTCCTATTGGAGCAGCAGGTATATCCGCGCTGGATGCCGCTGGGTTTGAACATCGAAAACGTCCCGGCCACGTTTAGCTTCCCCAACCAAAACCATGTCCTGGCGCAAGGGTTGAGCCCCGAGGATCTTCGCTGGTGGGCCGGCGACCACCTCGTGGCGCGCAAAGCGATCCGTACCCCCTCCCGCGGGAACTTCCGTGTTCCCATCCAGATCGGCTCGCTCCAAGGACTCGAGTACGCCGGGTTGTTGGAGATCAGTTCGGGCCGGGGCGGGATCCTTTGTTCGCAGATGCTGTTGGCGGAGAAATTCGATACCGAACCCATGACCCGCCTGCTGTGGCAGCGGGTTCTAAACTACTGCTCTGCCACCTCGCAGCGCCGGCCGTTGTCTCAGGCCGGCCTCGTCACCGAAGCCGGCTCCGCCTTGGCAGCGAAACTCGCCAGCTTGGGGTTGGTCGACCAGCAGTGGCTAGGCCAATTGGACAAACTAGACGCCCAAGTCTGCCCATTGTTGGTGATCGGTGGCGGGCAGGCCGCGTGGGCCGACGCCAGTAATCATCTGGCGACCCTCGCCTCTTACGTTAACCAGGGTGGCAAGCTCCTCCTGCACCGGCCTACCGACGCGTTTCTCTCCGCGGCCGCTCCGTCGCTCTTCCCTCAACTGGGCTGGGCTAGCGGTGCACCGGCGCAGGTCCTCCACCGCGATGCCACGAATCTCGCGGTCAACTTTGTCAACCACGATCTCCATTGGGTGGACCAGCCTGGAGACTGGAATCGACCCGAAGTGCTGAGCACCAATATGGCACAGCGCTTTTACCGCAAGAACTTCAACCTGACCTCTTACACCACCTTGCATGCCGAAAGCATGCCGATTCACAACGGCGGTGGCGGGGCGGTGACAGGTGGATGGGAACTGTGGGCCGCCGGCTACGTCGGCCAACACCTCACCATCAGCCAGCCCGGGAGTTACCTATTTAGTGTGACCGCGCGAGGAACGCCGGCCGCTGGAGTTTATCCGCTGATGACTCTCCGGATCGACGGAGAGGTCCAGGACGCGGTGTTCCTCCAGGATAACACCTGGCGCGCCTACACGCTCAGCGCCGATCTGACGGCAGGAGATCACCTGGTAGCGATTTCGTTCGACAACGACTTCTACCAACCGCCCGAAGACCGGAACCTGTTCGTGGGTCAGATTCTCTTCGGCTTGGACTCCGATACCGGCAGCCTAGTGGCCATCACCAAACCCGCGGTCGTGGCGCAAGCCAGGCTTGGCCGGGGCCTGATTCTGTTGGACGAAATCCTCTGGGAATCAGAGGCCAAGAATCAAACTAAGGCCGAACGCCTGGCCAGCACGATCTTCACAGCTCTGGACGCCGCGCTCCCAGCTCATCCCAGCCTCACCATCCAAGGCACGGAAATGAAGAACATTGACGTCGCCGCCTACAGTACCAACGGCAGCGTTTTCTATATGAATAGTGGTGGGAACATTCAGGTGTCCGTCGCATTCACTACCACCGGAACTTACAAATTCGATCTGATCGCCAGCGGCACGCCGGCCGTCGGGGTTTGGCCGATTGTGCAGTTGAAAGTGGACGGGGGGGTCCGGAAGGCCTTCTCCGTCACTAACACATCGTTCGGCCATTACAGCATAAGCCTGTCGATCGCTGCGGGCACCCATGTCGTAGGACTCGCTTTCATCAACGACTACTACGCGCCGCCCGAGGACCGCAACGCGGCGGTGGAACAACTCATGATTTCCCCCGACCCGCTCCCCCGGATCCTAAGCCTCAACCTGGACACGGCCGGCCAAGCCGCCACTCTGGTCTGGGAGGCCGTCCCTGGAAAGACCTACCACATCGACGCTCTCCAAGCTCTCGGCTCCGCGGCGCTGGCCAGCATTCTGGTTACCAACGCGGACAGCACCGCGGCGAGTTGGACCGACGATGGCACAGCGGTTCCCGGCGCTCCCGGTACCAGTGCCAACCCGCAACGTTTTTATCGGCTGAGAACACCCTAGACGCGAACCTAAGCCAGTAAGCGCCGCTGCTTGCACCCAGGAATTGAACGGTAACCAGCGACCGGGCATGTCGTGTCTGCCCGGTGCGGTTACCCCGGACGATCCCGCGCGAGGTCAGGCTGCCAACCCCACAGGCCTCGCCCCACCGTTGCCTCAATCGCACGTTCAGACCCCTGCCAAGGCGAGGCGATGGGTCAGGCCCGAGGCACCATGCCCAGGAGTGCTTGGGGACTGCGGTAGAGAATTGCTTCGGCGATCTGCACCGCCTCCTCCAGAGAGTATTGGCCTTGCTCGATCTTCTCTCCCAGCACGTAGGCCAACTGTCGCCGCACCAATATCGTTTTGGCGTAGGTCCACTCCACACAATACGCGTCCGAGAAGAAACCCACCTGCTTGGTGGTCGGTAACATGTCCAAACGCTCCGCAATCACCTGCCGGATAACGTCCGGGAAAAAGTTGTGCCACCAGTACCCGGCCAGCGAGAAGTTGGGTAGCTCCCGCGCCAGCGTGCATAGCGACTGGTTGCAGTGCCGGCTGGATAAAAAGCACTGAAAGCGGAGTTTAGGGTGCCGCCCGATGATCTCGCCCAATTGGCGGATCGAATTCTGGTTTAGCCGGCTCCCGGTCTCGTAGGGCAAGGGTTCTGCGCCGAAGCTGAATTGGAAGACGATCCGATCGGCCCTTCGCTCCAGTTGAGTCAGGAAGGCTTCATTGATGTAGCTGGCATAAACATCCCGCTCCAGCGGCCCGGCGTTGGCTCGCCGGCCCAAGGCGGACTCCATCTCCGAATCGCTCACGGGCCGATAATCGATGTCCGTGGAAAGGTGAGTTGCGGTCGATAGGATCTGGTCATATGGAATGGCCTCCACATAGTGAGTGACCGCTGCGTGGACATCGGCCAGGGTCCTGATCACACGCTCGGTCGCGGGGCGCCCGCCGGCGCCGATCGGGCTCGGACTCTCCGGGCTGCGGCCCCAACAACGCTCCAACTCATAGAGGGCGGTATCGAACTCGCCCCACTGGCAGCGAGTGAAAAAGCCCCACTCCAACGCGTATTGGAGACGCGCATCGTCCTGCCCTTGGCCGCGGCGCGCAATCTCCGTGCCGGTGCGCCGAATTTGTAACCGATCCAATATGCCATGGTGCCACGAGGAGTCGTTCGCCCGCTCTCGAACCATGGCATCCAGCTTGCGCCAATTGTCCTGCGTCACCGGTTCCCGCCAGTCATACAGATGCCAGAGAATCAAGCGAACGCCCCAAAACGAGCTGGTATTTTGGATTGCCGGGAGGAACGGCAACGCCTCCTCAATCCGCGCCTGGCCCTCAGCATCGGTCGGATAACCGGGGTATTGCGTCAAGCGCGCCCCAGTTGGGCAGCCGGCCGAGTAGAGGTCGCTGACGACCATGTGATAGAGCAGAATATCGTGGAGCCCGCGAGCCCCCAAGGCTCCCCCAACCAAGTGGGTGTGAACGTCCAGCACCGGCACATTCGCCAGGGCCTCTTCAACGAGTTTGGCTGTCGAGTTCATGGTTGAGAAAGGAATGGACTTGCGGCATCGAGGGGATGCCGGCTTGGCCGCCGGGTTGGGTGGCCTTCAGCGCGGCGGTGGCCGACGAAAAGCAGATCCTCTGGCCAAGGTCCATGCCCAAAGCCAGCCCGTACGCGTAGGCGCCGTGAAAAACGTCGCCACAACCGGTGGTGTCCACGGCTTCAACCTTGAAGGCCTTGAAGTGCTTGGGAGCACTCCAACCACGCGAAATATACCAACAGCCCTCCGCGCCGCAGGTAACCACCGCCACCACGCAAGAAGACGAGAGCAGTTTCCGGGCAGCCCGTTGAGGTGAGCTGGATCCTGTAAGAGATGCCGCGAACGTCTTCGAGACGATCCGGTGGTCGGCCAGGGCCCAAAGCCCACTAAACCCCGGATCGCTATCGTTCTCAAAGTCGGCCACCACGGGGATCCGCGCCCGGCGCGCCAGCTTCGAAGCCCGTGTCATTCCGGCCACCCCAAAGTTATCTACAAAAAGCACCCGGCAGGAACGGATCAAGGTGGCCGGCACACTCTCGCTGGCCCCGACCACCCCTTCGATGTCATAGAAAATGTTGCGCGCGCCGGTGGATCGATCCACCACCACGCTGGAATAAATCGGGCGCGCATTAGGCTGCCGGAGCGTTGCCGACACGTCGATACCTTCGGCTCGCAGCCGGGCCAGGACAAAGCGGGAGAGTTCATCGCGGCCAAGCACACCGGCAAACGCACAGCGAGCCCCTAGCCGGGCCGCCGCTACCAGCGCAGTGGCGGTCAAACCTCCGCAGTGCCGCTCGCGAGCCAAAACCCGGGTTTTGGCGTCCGGCGGAGGAAAACGACCCACGAACAGGTGGTCATCCACCGCGACGCACCCGAGGCCAAGGATGTCGATCCGCTTGCCAGAAGCCATGGGGCGAGCGGCCTATCGAAGAGCCCCGCTGGCGTCGTGGACGCTAGGACCTTGGGCGACAAGTTTCTCACGCGCCTCCTCAACCGGCACGTGACGAGGCACGTCGGACGGCGTTCCTTGAGGCCTGGCCCAATGAACGGCGTTGTAGATAACGCGCTGGATTTGAGGATTGTGGTAGATCGGATAGGCCTCGTGCCCCGGGCTAAAGTAGAAAATACGCCCGCTGTCTCGATACCAGCAGTTGCCGCCGCGGAACACTTCACCGCCCTGGAACCAGGAGATAAACACTTGCTCATCGGGCATGGGAATCCCGAAGGGCTCCCCATACATCTCCGAGTGCTCCAACTCAATGAAGTGATCGATACCCTTGGCAATCGGGTGGCCCGGGTTGATTACCCAGACCCGCTCGCGTTCCCCTGCTTCTCTCCAACAGAGATGGCAGCTGGTGCCCATGAAACCGCGGAACACCTTCGAGTTGTGGCCCGAATGCAACACAATCAGCCCCATGCCCTCAAGCACCCGCTTGTGGATCCGGGCGACCACGTCATCCCGCACCTCGTCGTGAGCGGCGTGGCCCCACCAGGTGAGGACATCCGTGGTATCCAAGACATCCTGGGTCAGGCCGTGTTCAGGTTCCCGCAAAGTGGCGGTGTGCACCTTCAGTTCCGGGTGGGTGGTCAAAGCGGTGGCCAGAGCATGGTGCATCCCTTGGGGATAGATGCGCCGCACCTCGGCGTTGGTTTGTTCGTGGACAAACTCGTTCCAGATAGTGACGCGAATGGTATCCATGGCTCTTTGACGGTTAGTTGAGTGGACGTAATTTGATGGTCTTGAGTGTCGTTTGCCACTATGCCCGATCCCGCCGATCAGCCGGCGGCCAAACCTGGGCGCCAGGAAGCGGTTAGAGCGAGCTTTCCGGGAAGCATACCCACGGCGAGGCGGCAAGTCCATCCGAACCGCGATGCGGCGATTTTGACTTGCGGAGCACAGGCTGATCCCCTAAGCAGGCTGTCGCTTAACTATGGACCTTGCCAAACGCGTCAGACTTAACCGTATCTTCTCACACCCGTCCGGCCGGCTCTGCTCGGTAGCGGTTGATCACTTCATCGGCTATCAGAAAGGACTCCCGGCGGGTCTCATCAATGTGCCGGAGGCGGTTCGTAAACTCGCGGAAGGCAAGCCGGACGCAATCACCATGCTCAAGGGTATGGCCAAGAGCGCTTGGGAACCCTATGCGGGGCGCATTCCACTAATCATCCAATCTGTCTGTTTTACCGCCGACGATGCCTGTATTGAAAACGTAGCCAGGCCGGAGGAGGTGCTTCGCCTGGGCGCGGATGCCATCGCGGTTTCCTTGGGGGTCCGGGGAAGTAACGAAGGAAAGTTCCTCAGGATTCTCTCTCAGATGGTGGAAGAGGCGGATCGGATCGGATTGCCGGTCATCGCTCACATTTATCCTCGTGACTTCTCAGCAACACCGGCTGTGGTCTATGATCATGAGAACATTATGTGGGCGGTTCGCTGCGGTATCGAAGGCGGAGCCGATGTTATCAAAGTGCCATTTACCGGAGATGCCGATTCCTATCGTGAAATTATAGCGACGAGCCCAGTGCCCGTGGTGGCCGCAGGTGGACCTCGATGCGAAACCTTGGTGAATGCCTTGGAAATGATGGTAAAAGTCGTCGCATCGGGGGCACGCGGCGCGACCATCGGCCGCAACGTCTGGGGCTCTGCCGATCCGACCCGTTCATTGGTGGCTTTGCGTGCCGTCATTCACGATGGTTTATCCCCCACCGCCGCACTCGCAAAGGCGGGACTATGTTAGGAGGATTTGACGAAGCTATACTTGCATATCCGAAAATATGCCCACTATAATGCCAGGGAATGAACCTTACCTCCCTGACATCCGCAGATTGCAGAAAAGTTCTAAAGCTCATTGAACAGCGCGAATCGCTCATCGCGCGATTGACGGAAATCGATGCGTCCCTCACTCGATATGATGGCACGCCCGGACTCCCTGGAAACCGGGGGGGCCGCCCGTCCTATACACCATCGCGCCAGAAGCGAGGAGAGCTGAAAAGCAGAATTGTTGCCCTCTTGCAAGGTGCGGGTAAAACTGGCATCACGGTTAAAGACATAGCCGGTAAACTGGGCGTTAAAGCGGGCAACATCTATGTCTGGTTTAACTCCACCGGCAAGAAAATGAAAGAGATCAAAAAAGTGTCTGCGGCAACCTATACTTGGGCGGGCTAGGCTTCGATGGACGCGCAGTGCCTGCCGGCCCTCGCGTTCTTGATCGGCGGTGTTAGGGTTCTACGTGGCCCGTGCAGCCGGCAGCCGGGAAGAAGATACGACGGGCGGAGTCTGCGCAACGCAGCGCTTCCTTTCAACTTCGTGCTTGCTTAGAGCCCCGGTTCACCACGAACCTTTGCCGATGGATCAGTGTCGTCGTAGCCCCGCGTGGCAGTGGACTGTGGTTTTGCTGTGTCTGCTCTGCGCAACCTCAAAACGCGTGTCCGCCGAGCCGAAAGATCCCGCTTCGGGGCTGCACGCCGCGGTGGACCGCGCCATCGAAAAGGTGAAGCCGGCCCTGGTAAGAATTCACGTCGTTTCCACTGAATTCGGCGAGGGTCGTGAGATCAAAATGCAGGCCGTGGGAAGCGGCGCCATCATCAGCCCAGACGGATTCCTCATTACCAACCACCACGTCGCCGGCCACGGCGCTCGCATGTTCTGCACCCTGTCCGACAGGCAGGAAATCGAAGCGGACCTGATCGGCACGGACCCGCTTACGGACATCGCGATCCTGAAACTCAGGCCCGACAAGCCGAGAGTGTTTGCCTTCGTTAAGTTCGGGGATTCCTCGAAGATCCGGGTAGGCGATTACGTGTTGGCCATGGGCAGTCCGATGGCCCTTTCGCAGTCGGTAACCTTGGGCATCTTAAGCAACGTCGAGATGGTCCTCCCCCGTTTTTTTGGCCCCGGCGGGCGCTTCAAAATGGACGGGGAAGACGTTGGCGGGCTGGTCAGATGGATCGGTCATGACGCCGCGATTTACCCGGGCAACTCCGGCGGGCCGCTCGTCAACCTCCAGGGCGATATCGTCGGCATCAATGAGATTAGCTTGGGCCTGGGCGGCGCCATTCCTGCAAACCTGGCCAAGAGCGTGGCCGATCAGCTTATGGCCCACGGTAAAGTGCAGCGAAGCTGGCTGGGATTTGATGTCCAGCCGTTGCTCAAAGGGGCCAAAGACGATCACGGGGTCCTGATCGGGGGTATTGTCCACGGGTCACCCGCGGACGTGGCTGGGATCAAAACCGGGGACCGGCTTTTGCGACTCAATGGTCAGCCCACGCACGTGCGATATGAGGAACAAATGCCGGATTTTATGCGGCTGGTAACCAGCTTGCCGATTGGCAAGGAAGTCCCAGCCGTGGTTCTGAGGGACGGCAAAGAAGTGACCTTGACCGTGGCCGCTGCGGAACGAGGTGAACTTTATCCCACGCAACACGAGCTCAAAGCATGGGGCTTAACCGGTCGCAACCTCTCTGCCCTCCTCGCCAAAGAAATGAAACGCACTAGCCGCGACGGTGTCATGGTCACCACCGTGCGACCCGGCGGCCCTGCTGGCGAGGCCAAGCCGGCGCTCGAACCGCAAGATGTCCTCGTGGAGGTGGACCGAAAACCAGTCAACAGCGTCGAGGATTTGATCGAGCTGACAAAAACCATCACTCAAGGTAAGAAACGCCCGGTCCCGGTGATTGCCACCTTCGAGCGCAAAGCCGCTCGATACATGACCGTGGTCAAGGTCGGAATGGAGGAACTGCGCGATCCCGGCCTGGAGGTGTCCAAGGCGTGGTTGCCCGTGGAGACCCAGGTCATCAGCCGCGACATCGCCAAACAGTTGGCCCAACCCGATCTTAAGGGTTTCTATATCACCCAGGTCTATTCCGATAGCTCAGCCGAGAAGGCGGGCCTCAAGCCGGGCGATTTCGTAACCGCAGTGGATGATATCAAGCTCACCGCCGCGGCGCCCGAAGACCAGGACGAATTGGACACGTTGATTCGGCAATACGACATCGGAAAGACCGTTCAACTGACGGTCGTTCGCGACCTGAAGCCCGCGAAAATCTCGGTCGAACTCACCCGCTCCCCCAAGCTAAGGCGGGAAATGAAGAAGTACCGAAACGATGACTTCGAGTTTACTGTGCGCGACGTGGCTTTCTTCGATAGCGCCGAGGAACAGTGGGACCACGGCCAAAACGGTGCCCTCGTGGAAGATGTAAAATCCGGCAGTTGGGCTGAGCTCGGCTCGTTGTATATCGGTGACCTGATCCTGGAGGTAGACCACCATCCGGTGAGTGATGTGGAGTCGCTTAAGAAGCTCATGATGCAGGTCGCCGCCCAAAAGCCCAGCACGGTTGTCATGCGGGTGAAACGCGGCATCCATTCGATGTACGTCGAACTCGAGCCCAACTGGAAGGAATAATGATTTCGCTTATGATCAATGCCAAACCGTTCACTTCGAGGGTTTTCCTGCCCTGCCTTTTGACCAGTCTCGTTTGCTTGGGGCTGCCCGGCCGGGGCGATGAAATCTCGGAAAAAGGGCGCGAAGTCATGAAGACTCATCAGAGCGCCGTAGTCACCATCCAGTTAGTCGTTAAGAGCAAATGGTCGCAGCCCGGAAGAGGCGCGCAGAGCAGCGAGTTCAAGAAAGACGTTACGGGCGCGGTCGTGGACCCCTCAGGCTTGACCGTAGTTTCGCTGGCCGACATCGACCCAAGCGAGATGTACGAAGGCGAAGACCGCGGCGGGTTCAAACTCGAGACCGAGCTAGGCGAGATGAAGATCCTCATGGAGGACGGCAGCGAAGTTCCGACCGAAGTGGTGCTTCGAGACAAAGATCTGGATCTGGCTTTCATGCGGCCCAAAGCGAAGCCCGCCACACCAATGGCGGCGGTGGACTTGGCCAATTCTGGATCGGCGCAACTCCTGGACCAGGTGATCACCATCAACCGGCTCGGCCAGGCGGCCAACCGAGCTTTTGCCGCCTCGATCGAGCGCATCTGCGGCATAATTCAAAAACCGCGCCTTTTCTACCTGCCGGACAGCACTATGACCGCTTCGACCCTGGGCTGCCCCGCCTTTACGATGGACGGGAAGACGCTCGGAATCTTCGTCCTGAGATCCCTTAAGTCGCATGGCAGTGCCGCTCAAGAAAGAGGAAACGCCACCACGGTCATCCTCCCAGCCGAGGCAGTCCTGAAAGCCGCCAAGCAAGCCCCTGAGGCCAGCGAAGAGAGCAAGGAAGAAAAAAAGTAAGCCCGCGAATCGGCTTGCCCAGCCCCTCAATGCTGGCAGATTAGTTTGCGCCCGCGATCCCAGTGGTCGCGGTCCCGCTTGCGGGCGATTAGCTCAGTTGGTTAGAGCGTCTGCTTTACACGCAGTAGGTCGCAGGTTCGAATCCTGCATCGCCCACCACGCAACGCCGAAACTCAGAAACCAGGAGCAACAATTTGCCGACTGATCGGCAAATATTGCCCAGACCCCTGGGAAGATTCCACCCTGCTATTCGGCAGAATCTGCCGCTTTCTTGAGTGCTCGAGAGAGCTTGAGAGAGCACCGAGCAGGAGTGTAAACCCTTAACTGGCAGCTTCAAGCACTCAACTCTCGGGCTTGAGAATGGGATGTAACACCTCCGAGTTCCACCGCCGAGGGTGAAACGGTCCCGCTTCAGTCCTTTCCTCCTTCTTATAAATCCGGCGTGCGGAGAGCGGCGAGGCGATTGGTGAACGGGCCGTGCCCGCCGCACGTCCAAACGCACTCCACCTGGATCCACCGTGAGGGTGGATCGGAAACGATGTTCTGAATGGTCGTGGTAACCGTAGCGGTTGCGGCGTTAGTACCCACAACCGGAACGTCCAGCTTGCTCACGAGAAGCGGAAACGTTGCAGACTGGAGCTCGTCGATCGGCGTCCCGGCCTGGGGTTCCCAGCGAGCGGCACGCACCTGTTCCATCCTCTGCGCCGCCAACGACTGCGCCGCCATGGACCTTGACGTCCACTCCACTTTGTAGAGCGCGACACGATAGCCCCCCATAATCGCCGTGATACTGCCCAAGGCGAGCCCCATGGAAATGACTAGCTCCTCAATGGAAAACCCAGCGAGCCGGAGCCGACGCCGACTGTTGGTTTTGAGTGCTAGTTTCATTTGAATCAGGCTTGAGCGGCTTTCTAATCTTCGACAACGAGCGTATCCATCAACTTCGACTTAACTCTTAATCCGACGTTCCGATATACCGTAAAGCAACTGGTCTGCCAACCTACGCTCCAGCGACCCAAACTCGCCGATTTGTCTCAAGTCTCACCGGGATCTGCCGATAGGCTCCTTTCCCCTCTCAGTGAAACCTCCCTGATCACAGGGTGAACCGCCCCTCGCGATGGGCCGAAAGGTTGACCTGCGGAGCCGAAAACCGGCCGGCGAAAACCCCGTGCGCTTTCCGGAGTTTGACAATTGGCCGGCCTGAATTCTACAAACTGAGAATGCCCCGCACCGCTGTCCCTCGGCTTCTTCTGGTCTGGTCCGACAGCCAGGGTTATCGAACCCACAATATATTGGATTTAAACGGTTTACGACTTAAAGACGAACTCGGAGAACATCCGGGGCAACGTCACCTAGAGGACAAGGCGGATAAGGCCCATCGCTCGGGAGACCAAAGCCGCTGCGGTTGAATTAGGCTGCGAGGATGGGCGGAGGATAAGGGCTAGATCGCGCAGCCAGTCTGGATCGGGTCCGATTCGAAAAGCTGTTTTTGGCTAAGATCGGGCCGAGGTCCCACCATCCGTCTTCGGTCCCCGGGCCTAGGGTCAATCGAGGGTCCCAAACTCAAAAAAAAACGCCAAAACGGTGGAGTGGTCCGGTTCTGGCAAAAAGGGTGGTCCGAGAATGATTCTGAACCGCTGTTGCCACTTGCTTTTAGGGCTTTCCGAGGCCCGTCGACGCCAAAACGTGCCTACCGAAAGCGTCTGGGCCGCACGGCGAGCGGGCCTAGCCAAGTCGCGGACCCTGAAACCTCCCGCAAGCCCCACTCCAGAATGGCCTATCCCTCAGCATCCGCAGCGTTGTCAGGCCGAGGCGGTGAGGTTTTTGAGATCCGCTCGAACTTGTTCATAGGTAGTGCTGTATGAGAGAACACCTGGGTCCGGGACCTGTCCCCACCGCGCGCAAGCGGCCTTATACACTTCGGGCCACCAATTGCGGTGCGCCGTGAGGCCATCCTCGCGCCACTTGTTCCAATTCATAAGCACGCGCGACCAGCACTCGTCCCCGTATTGCACGGCGCTCTTGGCATCGGAGAACTCTTTCAGGTACCAATCTCGGCCAATACGCGCATGCAAGACCTCATCAGCCCAGTCGTAATCCTGAAATAGCGCTGAAAGAGGGTTGCCGGAGGCCTGCCCTACCTCCCATTCAAAGCGCTTTCCGGTCCTGGGCATCAGGCCCTGCTCGATAAAGTAGAGGACCGCGTGGCGCTCGATCGGTTTGAGCTGAGTGTTCAGGGCCAGGGACCAAGTGAAATTGACCATTACCTGGCTTGGCCAGTCTACCCCCAAGTTGGCGAAGCCCACTTCGCCCATGATCGCGTGCCGAGCTTCGTCCCAAAGTTGGCGGCTCATATCGCGGTAATAATCCCAAGGCTTATCGGGCGTCTCGGTGATGATGCTCGCCATCATCTCCGGCACATCCACCTCGCGGAGCCGTTTGTAGAACATCATCAAGGTCTTAGGCCCCGGCGGATACTGTGGATCGTAAAGGAATACCTCGGCGTTAACGCCCATGTTGTAGGGATCGGGGAACCGATCGTCGCGCTGCGGTCGTCCATCGTAATGGAAGGGTTGCGCGGAATAGTGGCGCTTAATGGCGATCGCGTCACGCGCTTGGGTGCCGTCCAACGCCCCGGCGGCGGCAAGGCAGTTGGCCAGAAGGCCTTGCCACTCGGCCATGCGTTCCCGGGCAGCGGCGTCTAGCAGCGAAGCCAGGGCCTTCTCGCCAAAGGCCAGAATGTCGGTCAACTCGAGCAAGGCGAAACGGCAGACTCGCACCGAGGGATGGTCCACCAGCAGATTGGTGTCCGCCAAGTGGCGTTCCAACGCTTGTTTTAGCGCCGGCAACGCCAGTTCGTAGAGGCCAAGGATCAACTCCTCGGTGCCCGGCGCCGAGAGAATCTCGTCGAAGAACACCTCCAGATGTGGATCGGGCACTGCTTCCAGACCCAACGGCGGCTCCCGCATTTCCCCGACTCGCTTGCGCAGGGCAGTAACATGTTCCGCGCATAGGTGAGCGTGGAGGCTGAAGGCCATCTTCAGCTCGTAGATCGGTTCCGCTGTGATTCGAGCCGTGAAGATCTGGTGCAGCCGCTTAAAGGCGTAGTGGTACCGCTTTTGCCGGGCAACGCAGGCATCCACAGAAAGCCCCGGCTTCATCGCGTCGTCCATGCTGCAAATTCCGGCCACCGGAGGGAGGTTGCGGTAAGAGGTGTAGGTGCTCATAAGGTCATGGAAGGCTCAGCCTCATCAAAGGTTGGATCGCTTGCCGCAATTCCCGCAGAACAAGGGTTCTAACCGCGCTTGGTGGTTCTCCGTGCGAACAAGACGTCCCGTCCGGTGAGATACAGCAACACGATTAGGATGGCGAACGGTATCAGCGAAAGCAGGTCAGACGACGGCCCTCCAGCGAAGGGGTTCCGAGCCGCCCATTCCGTCACGGCCGTATTGAAGCGGTCGATCGTGCCTCGAAATCCTTTGTCTAAGGGATCGGCCAGCCCCGCGAGCAAAGCGATAAAGATCCCGGCGATGGCGCCGCCGGCGATGTAACCTGAGGCCAGGAGGACGCCGCCGCTTCGGTCGCCCTCGGCCACGAGTTGTTCCTCCGTCAGCCGCGCGTGGCGATATTTCCGTCGCAGATAAAGGTCCACCAGCCATCGCACCATCCCGCCGATGAAAATCGGACTCGACGAAGACAGCGGCAAATACACACCCACCGCGAAAGCAAGGGAAGGCACGACCGACATCTCAAGAGTGATCGAGATCATCACCCCAAGAAGCACCAAGCCCCACGGTAATTGTTGGTTCAGGATCCCTTTAATGATGTAGGACATCAGCACGGCCTTGGGCGCCTGGAACTTGGTTACTTTCGTTCCGTCCGGCCTCACGTCGTGGGTTCCGTTGATGCCGGGATCCACCAAATAAGCCGGCTTGCCGGAGTCGTCCACGAGGTAGCGCCCCTCGGGTCCAAGGACGCTGTTCGTGTTCTGCCAAACGAAGTATTCCGCCGTGTCTCGGGAAGCCTGAGGGCCGCGCACTCGTTCGCGCTGCAGCAGGCCTTCCTTGGGCGCACGAACGGATCCGGGCAAACCCGCCACGTCCGCTGCGGGAACGTACACCGTTGCCGCCTGGTTGAGCTGGAGCAAAATGGGACCCAAAACCAGGGCTGAGGCTAAGGCGCCGATAAGCAATGCGATTTGCTGGGCTCTGGGGGTCGAGCCCACCAGGTAACCGGTCTTGAGATCCTGGGAGGTTGTTCCTCCGTTTGATGCAGCGATGCAGACTATGCCGCCGACCGACAGCGCCGTAACGTAGTAGTGGCTGCCCGTCCAACCGAGAATGAGGAAAATGAGGCAAGTCAGGAGCAGTGTGGCCACGGTCATGCCCGAAATCGGGTTTGAGGAGGAACCGATCTCCCCGGTCAAACGGGAGGAAACGGTCACAAATATGAAACCAAAGAGGATAATCAGGAATGCGCCTAAGAGCGTCATATGCAACGGAGTGGCCACGGTGATCGCGACCAGCAAGGCAATGATGCCCACTAGCACCACCTTCATAGACATATCTTTGTCTGTCCGGAGCGAACCGCTGGCCATGGTTGCGGCACCGCTGAAATCCCTTAGCCCTTCCTTTAGACCATGCCAAATGATTGGCAAGGAGCGTAGGACGCTGATGATCCCTCCGGCTGCGACCGCGCCGGCGCCGATATAAAGGATGTAGGCCCCGCGAACCTGATCGGGTCCCATGGACGAAATCGGAACTCTGCCCGGAGCCACCACACCGACCACCTGATCACCGAAAAACTTGATTGCCGGGATTAACACCAAATAAGAAAGCACCCCTCCAGCGCACATAATTGAGCCGATTCGCGGCCCGATGATGTAACCGACCCCGAGCAACTCCGGCGAGATCTCCGCGGAGATCGAGCCGCCTTTGAACACGCTGGCGAATATTTTCTGAGGCACTTCCTTCCAGAGCCCGAACAGATCCATCATCGTCTTGTAAACCCACCCAATGCCGAAGCCAATGAAGATGGTGCTTGCGTTGGTTTGCACGCCCGCGCCGGCGGCCTCGGAGGCCGCGCTCTCGGCTTTCGCGGTATCGGACGCGTTGGCTTTTGATTCCTCCGACGCTCCTGCCTTGAGCACTTCTGCGCATGCGGTTCCTTCGGGATACTTGAGGAAGCCGTGCTGGGCCACAATCAAAGCCCGGCGCAGAGGGATCATCATCAGGACGCCCAGCAACCCTCCCAGCACCGCCACCAACATGACCCGGGTCCATTCCAAGTCGAAGCCCAAAATCATGATCGCAGGCATGGTTACGCCCAATCCGAAGGCGATCGATTCCCCCGCCGAACCGGCAGTCTGGACGATGTTGTTCTCCAGGATTGTCGTCTCCCTCCCGCCGATCTTTCCAGCGAGCTTGAACAAGGTAATCGCGATGACCGCAACCGGGATGGAGGCGCTCACCGTGATTCCAACTTTCAGCACCAAGTACAGCGAAGACGCTCCGAAAACCATCCCCAAGATGGTGCCCACGATCACGGGCACCGGGGTCAATTCACGCAGCTTCGTGGCCGCCGAGATGTAGGGATGGAATGTGCCCGGCGGGGAACTCGCGGCCGGGGAGGCACTGCTGGAGTGCTGGGGCGTACTCATGTCATGTGCTTCGCTCCCAGAGCTTAACCAACCCTCTTTACGAATATCCAGCGCGGACTTTGGGTTTAAGCTCCATCGGTCAAGATGCGCCCTCGCTCCTCATCGGCCAGAGGACGAAAGGAGCTACAGCGGGGCGCGTCCAGCGTAGCCGCTATCCAAATCGTGCCAGTACTCAATATCTTCTTCGCCGTTTTCCCAGCACAGGAATACTTCTTTGCTCCCGATAAGAGCCGGAAAATCGATCAACCCACGGTCCAAATCCTTGATCTGGATCTCGCGCGAACGGAACTCTCTGAAGACCAGCTGTAGGTCGGCCCACAGACGAAAGAAGTGGTTAATTCTTTGGCCCCCTAGATCCGCCCCCTCGGCCAGCAGGCGGCTGAGGGAGGGTTCCTCGCGGTCCAACTGTTCCTTGACGAGGCGTAAACGGTTGAGCCAGCCCCGGACCTTAGGCAATAGGGCCCGCGCTTCATCCCGTGTGTAGTGCTTTCGGAACTGGTAGGCCATAACCGGGGCTGTCTGGCTCCGTAAGGCAGCCAGATTAGCGCACGGTCCGCCCCACGCCAAGGAAAAGCGACTGGGCACAGAAGCTCCGGCCCAACAATGGCATGCGCCACTGGCGCGATGCTTATTCCCGCCGCAGGACAGTCATGGGATCGACTCGCGAACCACGATAGGCAGGAAGGAAGGACGCGGCCAGCACGGAGACTGAGACCAGAGCAACCGTGGTGGCTAAAGAGACGGGGTCGAAAGCGCTTACTCCGAAGAGCAAGTGGCGCATCAGGTGAGCGCCAACGATGGCGGCGGGAGCGCCAAAGATCACCGCCCACGCCGTCAATCGCAGGCCGGACCCAATTACCAAGCCGGCGATGGCGCGGCGGCTTGCGCCCACCGCCAAACGAATGCCGATCTCGCGCGTCCGCTGAGTCACAAGATAAGACATCACACCGTAAGCTCCGACCATCGCCAGACCCAGCGCAACCATCGAAAATGCACCCAGCAGCTGAAAGGCTGACCGCTGGGCTACCAGCGAGTCTCGGATCACCTGCCGCATGGTAAAAGCCTCGCTAGCCCCCAAGCCCGGATGCACCTGCAGGAGCGTTGAGCGGAGTGAGTTCAGCAGCGCCGATGGCGCTCCGCGGCTCCGGATTAGGAACACGGGATGTGCCAGATGACTGCCGTGGGTAGCCATGAATACGGCCGGTCCCAGCGGTGCAGATGGGGACTCCAACCTCACGTCGGGTGCCACACCGATGACTTCCAAACCAGCGACGTGCAGGCCGAGGGGATTCTGGGTAGGCCAATAGCGCCGCACGAAGCTCTCGCTGACGACCGCCACCAGCCTGTGAGCCTCAAGGTCGGCAAAACTGATGTCCCGGCCCTGCTTCATTTGCAGCCCAAGTCCGCGAAAGGAGTCAGCGCCAGACAGGCTCGCGCCAAACATGATCGCTGAACCATTTCCCGATCCGTAGCCTTCCAGCTCGCCGACTCCCATTTGACCGCGTTCCCCGCCGAAGGGCCGACTGAATGTGACTCCGACAGCTTCCACCCCTGGGAGCGTGGAGAATCGCTGCAGCAAATCACCAATCACCGGCGGCGCCGTGTTCGTTGTGAAACCTACCTTCTCCAAGTCAACGGAGAGCACCGCCAATTGGTTTGGGTTAAAGCCAACGTCGATGGCCAATTGCTTGCTCATGCTACGCAGGCAAAGATTGGCCCCGCAAACCAGGACCAGTGAGCCGCCAATCTGCGCCACAATCAGGGCGCGGCGCAACGACCAGCCCCGTGAATTCGCGGCGAGACCTCCATCCGCGTCCTTCAGAGCAAGGAAAGGATCAAAGCGTGTTGCCTGGAGAGCGGGCAAAAGGCTGAAACCGACACCGACGACCAGAGCCCCCACCACCGCGGCCAACACTACCCGCAGATCCGGCGTAAGGTTGGGATCGAGCCAAGGGAGCCCCGGAATCAGTGCGCGAACCACTCCAGGAACGCACCACAAAAGGAGCAGAGCGCCTCCGGCACTAAGCCCGGCCAGCAACGCCCCCTCCATCAGGAGTTGCCGAATCAGCGCCCGGCGCGAGCAGCCCAGTGCGAGGCGCGTCGCCATTTCCTTCCGTCGCGTCAAGGCTCGAGCCAACAGCAGGTTCGCCACGTTCGAGGCTGAGATCAACAGCACCAGCGCAGTCACGAGGCCAGCAAACCGAAGGAATGGCAAGACGGTATCGCGGCCAAAATCGACACTCAGTGAGCCTCGTCCCGCGGGCACCAGAGCCACCTGGGTGAAGTCAGGCGCGAACCCGTATGTCTCGTACCCGGGCTGGAGTCCGGCGCTCGTCACCTCGCTGATTGCCGGGATGATCGAGTCTCGTGCGGCGCCGGCCCGGGAGGGCTCGGAAAGCCTCCCGACCAGATTATAGATCGTGAACTCTCCGAGGGCGCCTTCCATGCTGTCGGGCAACCACACATCGGGCTCAATTGTCCCCAAACCACGAAAGCTTTCCGGAGCCACGCCAACGATGTCAGCGATCTTCCCATTGATCGTCAGAGGTCGGCCCAGGATATCAGGATCGGATTGAAACTGCCTTCGCCAGAAGCGATGACTCAGAACCGCGACTCCGCGGGCGCCGGGTTTAGCGTCTTCTTTCAACCCAAAGCCGCGGCCTAGTGCCGGAACTACTCCTAAGAACGAGAAGTAATCTCCAGAAACCAACTCCGCGGAAATCAAATCCCACCCCTCCTTAGTTCGGAGTTTCGGATAGATCGTGGCATAACCCACCAGAGCGTCGAACGCGCCGGGATGGCGGCGGAGTTCGTCATAATAAGGGCGACAGAGGTTATACACTTGCGCCTCACCACGCGAATTGGCCGGCCGGATGGCCCACAGTTCCTGGGGTCGCACGAACGGCCGAGGCCGCAAGAACAGGTCATTGAGCAAGCTGAACAGCGCCAGGTTGACGCCGATGCCGAACGAGAGCGTAACGACTGCAACCGCGGTAAAGCTTCGACTCTTAGCCAACAGCCGAACCGCTTGTCGAAAGTCCCGGGCCGCATTCTCGATCCATGCTACGCCACGTTGGTCGCGACATTTTTCCTTGACCGAGTCGACACCTCCGAACTCCACCGAAGCCGCGCGGCGCGCCTCTTCCGGCGGCATCCCAGCTTCAATGTTCCATTGGGTCTGCATCGCGATGTGCGCGTTGAGTTCATCGTCCATGCGCGCATCGAGTTGTCTCTTTTGCGCGAGGGCGCGAAGCCGTCGGCCTAAACTCCGTAAAATATTCATAACAAGCAGCTTATGCAGACATCAGACCGTTCTACGACTCCGGCCAATCGGCGCCCGGCACCGCTCCCGAGCCACCTTTGCCAAGCGCGGTCCGGGCGGAACATCGGTTTTCTGCGGGCCATCGCGTTCTCCTAGATAATCTGCATGAGCTGCCTCCAATTTGCCCGACTCTCCTAGAATGTCAAGGAGAACCTGCCCTCGACTTATCGTTTGGCAGTCGAGGCGAGACGCAGGAGGGCTCGAGGACTAGCTTCGCATGCTGCCAAGCCCCGAGGAAACCCGACGAAATCATCAGTGCTGTCTCACAGCTAGCCGATGGGGATTCCCTCGTCGATCAAAAGCACCGGAATGTCCTGGCGGATCACGTAGAGGAACTTGCCATCACTCCGCACCAAGCCCCCGTCCACGGCTTCCTTTACCACGTCGCCGCGCCGGTTGCGCACTTGGCCGGCGGCGATCTGCTGATTGAGCTTAGCGACGGCCTCCGGAGAAGACTCGCTCAGAGGTTGGTGGGTCTCAGGGCAGCAGAGGATCTTGAGGAGTTCAGGGTCGATCATAGGTCGGATCATTAAGCCAAGCCCGCCACGCCGCCTCGTAGACGTCCTTCAACGGAACTCCGGCTGTCGCGGCAACCTGGCGGCAGGATTCATACTCCGGGGCGGCTTGGATCACCTTTCCATTCAGAAACCCGAATTTGACCGAGACGGGGCCATGGACGGTCTGGAGAACGCGGCTTTCGCGGCGCAACTTCCGCCGGTCGGCCGTGGTGCGGCGCACGCCGAAAGCGCTTGTCTCGCGCAGCATCCGCTCAGAGAAGCGATCAGCCTCCGCAGACGCGCAGAGGACGGTCAGCAAGACGCCAGGACGCGACTTCTTCATCTGGATCGGGGTATGGAAGACGTCTAGGGCACCGGATCCGAGGGCGGATTCCACGAAATGGCCCAGGACTTCAGGATTGATGTCGTCCAAGTTGGTTTCCAAAACAGCTATCGTGTCGGCCTCCCAATCGTTCGTTCCCACTGATGCCTCCAGCTCCCCAAGCAGGATGCGAAGGACGTTCGGGCGTGTCGTATTGTCGCGGGTCCCAAGACCATAGCCCACCCTTGTGACGGAGAAATCCCGCAGCGGTCCAAAGGACTCTGCGAATTCAGCCAGCAAACCGGCTCCGGTTGGAGTCACGAGTTCGTGAGGTTCCTCACACTGCGACAGCTTGACTCCGCGCGCGCCGAGAATCTCCAGAGTCGCGGGCGCGGGCAGAGGCAACTTCCCATGAGCGCACTGGACCCACCCGGTCCCTTCGATCACGGAGCCCGCAAGCACAGTGGGCTTGCCCAAGCTCTCCAGAGCCAGGCACGCGCCCACGATATCGACGATCGAGTCGACGGCACCGACCTCATGAAAATGAACCCTTTCGGGAGGCATCCCGTGCACCTTTCCTTCCGCCACGGCGATCCGATGGAATACGGCCAGCGATTTCTCTTTAACCCAAGCGGATAGCTCAGATGCCTCAATCATCGAGCGGATGCTGGCATAGTCTCGATGTTCGTGCGCGGGATGGCTGTGGCCACCCGCCGCATGAGAATGCTCATGGCTGTGAAGGTCGTGGCCGTGGTCGTGGTCGTGGGAGTGTCCGCCATGTTGGTGACCGAAGGGCTGAAGAAAGCTGAAAGATGAACTATGTGAATGGGACTGGGCCACCGGCGCCACGTCGGTGATGTGGACGTCGAACTTCGTCCCGGCAATGCTCCCCTTTTGGCGGCGGGTGGCATGGAGGTGAAACCCGTCCAGACGCAGCCCAGCCAAGCCGCGCTCCAGATCCTCGAGCGGAACGCCCAGGTCCAAGAGGGCGCCAACCAGCATATCGCCGCTGATGCCGCTGAAGACGTCCAGATAGAGTGCCTTCATTTTCCTCCTGCAACCAACGCATTGATCTGGCTGGCGGCGTAGCCGGCGCCAAACCCATTGTCGATGTTAACGACAGTTACGCCGCTGCCGCAACTATTGAGCATGCCCAACAGCGCCGCCACTCCGCCAAAGCTCGCGCCGTAGCCAACACTCGTCGGCACGGCAATGACAGGGCGCGGAACCAAACCAGCGACCACACTCGGCAACGCGCCCTCCATGCCCGCCACCGCGATGATGACATGGGCTTTCATAAGGAAGTCCAGTCGGCCCAACAGTCGGTGCAGACCTGCTACTCCGATGTCGTGAATTCGCTCGACCTGGTTTCCCATGATCTCGGCCGTGACCGCGGCCTCCTCGGCAACTGGCAGGTCGCTGGTTCCTGCGCAAAGGACCGCAATGCAGCCGGGGCGTTTATCCAAGGGCCGGCGCTCTAGAGTGAGGCAGCGGGCAGTGGCGTGATATTCAGCTCGCGGGAAGGCGCGCCTGAGAGCGCGAGCATGTTCCTCATTCGCGCGTGTCACCAGCACGCGGCCGTCTTGTTTCCAAATCTCGCGGGCGATCGCAACGACATGTCGCGGCGTCTTCCCCGAACCGAAAATCACCTCCGGAAATCCTTTTCGCAAACCGCGGTGGGCATCGACCTGCGCAAAGCCCAAATCGACTACCGGGGCTGCTTGAAACGCGCGCAATACCCGGCCGCGTTCCACGCGGCCTTCTCTGAACGCGTCGAGTAATTCGATGGCTTCGGAGGCTGTCACGCGCTCACCTTGGCATGAGCGAAACAAAGGGTCACGCGCGAAATCCTGCCGCCCCGCCTGACCGCCTGACGGGAGGATCGAAGGCTGGACAGCTCACTCGATGACCTGCAACGCCTCCTTGGCTTCAGCGTTACTTCGGTCCAGTTCCAGCAATTGGTGCAGGCTAGCTCGGGCCTCTTCGTGCATCTCGACCAACCCGTAATACAAACCCTGAAGCAGAAGCAAATTGAGAACCATATCACGCGGAGGGGGATCGCCCAAGGCTTGCTGGCATTTGTTCAGATACCGAGCTACGGGTCGCAAGTCGCCGGAGTCATCGCTGGCTTTCAGCACGGCGGCGGCAAGGGTCAGGTTGACCAACGGATCTTCCGGATAACGCTTCTGTGCGGTGCTGGCTTCGGCTAGAACCCGGTCAACCTGGTTCAAGTGCTCATAGGCCTTGGCTAACAAAACACGGTTGCGAGCCGATTCCTCGGCCTTAAGCCGATCTTGGCAAACCGCCACCAGGTCCGCGGATCGTTCCGAACTGACCAAAAGAACCGTGAGCGTCTCCCACGCCTGATCACGACCAGGATCGAGGCTCACGGCCCTTCGCAAAGTCGATTCTCCCCCGCGAAGGTCACGAACGATAAGGTACTGAATCATGCCTAGCTTCTCCAAACCTCCAGCCGCCCGGCGTGGTTCGGGCGCCTGCCCGATGTCAGCGAGGCGATCCATCGCCCGACCCAGGTTCCTCCGTGTCTCGTCTGGCATGCTGCTCCAGAGACTGCCGCTCATGATTTCATCCATGCGGGAGAACCCGCGCTCCATTCCAATGCTAAAGACTTCGAACCAGACCGCGGTGCTGATCGCGGTGGAACTCGTCGGATCGAGCTTGGCGGCCTGCTGGAGGTCGGACAAGGCGTCTTTCGAGAGAGCCCCAATCCAGAGCTTGGTTGGATCCGAATCATCCCCGGAAGCCATGCGCACGACCGCTTGCAGGAGGGACCGCGTCGAGCGTCCGCTGGCTCTCCCCACATACGCCCTCGATTCGGTCGGTGCCAACTCGACAGCCCGATCAAGGCTACCGATCGCGTCGTCGGCTGCCTTTTGGGCCTTCTCCAGTTGCTGTGCGCTGGGCTTGGTTCGCGAAAGTTCGCCCACCAAACCTGACAACTCCGCAGGCTGCGCAGGAGCCCGACCCTCAAGGGACCCAACGGACAGCGCCCTCAGCGTCAGCAGGCGGCCCAGAGCGAGGTGGCAACTCCAATCCTTAGGCGCCAGAGCAACCGCTTGGCGCAAGACCCGTTCGGCCTCCGCCAATTCCCCGGCGGCCGCTAGAGCATCGCCAAAAGCCGTGAGAACAGAACCATCAGTAGATTGGTCAGCACTTTGCTGGCGATAGAGGGAGACCGCACGTCCGAAGGACTGCGTGGCTCGCGGTACGTCGCCCATTTCGAGGAGAAAGATACCAATCTCATAATACCGAGGAGCATCTGCCGAGTCACCGTGCATCAATTTGCGGATGTCCGCGATATCACGAGCGGCGCTGGAGCGACCGGCCCCGACAACCAGCCCGCGAATCGGATCGAAGTTGAGGCCCACTTGAAAACTCAAGCGCGGCAGCCGCACCAGCTTTCGGAGGCGGTCCTGGTCCCTGGCCGGCGCCGCCCCTTGCAGAAATGAAGTCAAGAAACCGGCCAACAGCAGCCAAACTGACCACCGTCTCCACACAAAAATACTATCCGCGCGCACTACTCGAAATCTACCTAGGATCCCCCTGGCGCGCCAACCATTTCTCCGAGGGAAACATGCCCCTAATTCTTTGCAATCGCCCCCGGGCCCTTGGCTCCGAGCCTGATGGCGTAAAGCGAGGTTCGCGCGGTAATGAATAATGTTCGGTTGTCCGCCCCGCCAAAACACAGGTTTGCAGGCGTTTCCGACATGAGGATTTTCCCGATCTTGCTGCCATCCGCGGCCAGGACCAGAACGCCGTCCCCGGCGGCCACGTAGAGACGTCCCTCCGCATCGCAACGGATTCCGTCTGGCGCGCCACGGCCAACGGTGTGAAAAACGTCGCCCCCGCTCAGGACGCCATCCTGTTGCACCTGAAAGAGACGGATGTGATGGGGGCGACCCGAATCAGCGATATACAAACGATCCCCGGAAGGATTGAAGCAGAGCCCGTTCGGTTTGTCGAAATCCTTGGCCACAATCCGCAGGTCGCCAGTCTTGGGTTCAAAGCGAAACACGTAGTTGCCGTCGAGTTCGCGCTGGGCGTTTCCCAGCCCGTAATCGGGGTCCGTGAACCATACGGTGCCGTCCCGCCTTACCACGACGTCGTTGGGGGAATTAAAGCGCTTGCCCTGATAACGGTCCACCAGGGTACGCACTTGCCCATCCTTCTCGGTCAGGGCCAAGCGACGCCCCTCGTGCTCGGCGCTAATCAGTCGTCCTTCGAGGTCCAAACAGTTGCCATTGGCCTGGTGGCTTGGCTTGCGATAAGTTCCCACCTCGCTGTCAGCCGACCAACGCTTGAGTTCATCCGCGGGGATGTCACTGAACACCAAAAAACCGTCCTGGGCCGGGACCCACACCGGACCTTCAACGAACTGCATGCCCTCCGCCAGCTTGGTTAGCCGTGAGCCTTGCGCAACCACCAATTCGAACTCTTGCGGGTCGTAGATCACGAACGATTGAGCTTCAAGGACCGCCGTCAACAGGCACGCCATTACCAGAGTCTTAAGACGAAAGGTCATATCCGGCTTTCTTTTGGCTTGTTCATTTCTGTTTCGCACGCTTGCCATCATCACCGTTCCAGGCTCCTGTCCGCGAACCGGGCCCTCAGATTTGTGCCCGGCCTAGGAAGACCGAAAGATACGGCAGACTGATAATCCAATTAGCAACTTACGCGCCAGCGGCGGCCCCCCAGCCATGCCCAGGTAGGGCAATGAGGCCGGATCCACATCATCGCAACAGGCCACCACACGTGATCCTCCTCGCACCAGCACGTGATTTCGGGCCCTCGCGAGCAGCATGCGAAAAGCTCATTCGTTCCCTGAAAACCTCGGACGGGCTGTGGCCAACAAGCCAAATCAACCGGCCGCGAGCCTCCTCATTGTCGACTAAGTGGACACCACCCAAGTCATTCTCGGTTCTAAGAAATGAGAAGCCAGAGGCGGAGGGGTGCGGCTCGCTCCGGAGTCCGCCAAATCTTGGTTGGAAACCCTTCTCAGTTGACGGTTGGAGGCCCAGCCATAAGATGACGCGGACACGTCCTTGACAAAGCTTATGAGCGACCCGATTTCCGCGACGACCCAGAACATTACCTCCATGCTCCACGAAGACCGCGTCTTCCCTCCCGCGGCGAGCTTCTCACAAAAGGCCCATATCAAGTCCCTGGAGGAGTACCGCCAGCTCTACCAAGAGTCGGTGCGATCGCCTGACGCCTTCTGGGCCGCGCGCGCAAAGGAGGAGTTGGTCTGGTCCAGCCCATGGGAGCGCGTGCTGGAGTGGAGGGAACCCTTTGCCAAATGGTTCGTGGGGGGCAAACTTAATGTGAGCTACAATTGTCTCGACCGCCACTTAGACACCGCCGTTGGAAACCGCGCTGCCCTCATTTGGGAGGGAGAGCCGGCGGGACCGGGTAAGACGGGTGAGGAACGCACCTTGACCTATCGGCAGTTGCACCGGGAGGTTTGCCTCTTCGCGAACGTCCTCAAGCGGCACGGAATCAAGTCCGGGGACCGGATCCTGATCTACCTGCCGATGGTGCCCGAGGCGGCTATCGCCATGCTCGCGTGCTCGCGCATCGGAGCCGTCCATTCCGTTGTCTTCGGAGGTTTCAGCGCTCATTCCGTGGCCGACCGCATCGCTGATTGCGGGGCCAAAATGGTAATCACTGCGGACGGCGGTTTCCGGCGCGGTGCGGTCGTGCAATTGAAGAAGAACGTGGACGAATCATTGACCCTCAAGGATAGCCACGGCGAGCTTCTGGCCAAATCCATCGAAACGGTGGTCGTCCTGCGCCGCACCAACAGCGAGGTCACCATGCATGCGAACCGGGACGTGTGGTGGCACGACGAGATCGGGTTGGTCACCGCCGATTGCCCCGCCGAACCGATGGACAGCGAAGCCCCGTTGTTCATTCTTTATACCAGCGGTTCGACTGGCAAGCCCAAGGGCATTATGCACACGACAGGCGGGTATTTGCTCGGAGCGAAGATGACCACCCGCTACGTCTTCGACCTCCAGGACACCGATGTTTACTGGTGCACCGCCGACGTAGGTTGGGTCACCGGACATAGCTATGTGGTGTATGGGCCGCTGGCCAACGGTGCAACCAGCGTCATGTACGAGGGCGCTCCCAATTGGCCAGAGCCCGATCGATTCTGGCGCATTGTTGCCAAGTACGGCGTAACCATCATCTACACCGCCCCCACCGCGATCCGCGCGTTCATGAAGTGGGGAGTGGAATGGCCAAAGAAACACGACCTCTCCTCGCTTCGCTTGCTCGGAACCGTGGGAGAGCCCATCAACCCCGAGGCCTGGATCTGGTATTACGAGGTGATCGGCGGCAAACGGTGCCCAATCGTTGATACCTGGTGGCAGACCGAAACCGGCGCCATCATGATCACGCCCCTCCCGGGAGCTACCCCCACCAAACCCGGTTCCGCCACCCTGCCCTTCTTTGGGGTCGTGCCGGAAGTGGTCGACGATCAGGGTCATCCGGTCCCGGCGAATACCGGCGGCAAACTCGTGATCCGGCGGCCATGGCCCAGCATGCTTAGGGGTTTGTGGGGCGACCCGAAACGTTATCAGGACGTCTATTGGAACGAAGTGCGCCACTGCTATTTCACCGGCGATGGCTGCCGACAGGACCCGGACGGTTATTTCTGGATCGTAGGACGCATCGATGACGTCCTGAACGTCGCCGGGCATCGAATCGGAACCGCAGAGGTCGAAAGCGCCCTGGTCAGCCATCCCAAGGTCGCCGAAGCCGCAGTCGTTGGCAGGCCGGACGCCCTCAAGGGACAAGTCCTGGTAGCGTTCGTGACCGTCAAAGGCGGGGTGCAGGCGACTCCGGAACTACGGGCGGAATTGCGCGAGCATGTCGGCAAAGAGATCGGCCCGGTGGCCAAGCCCGACGACATTCGCTTCACCGATGCTTTGCCCAAAACTCGCTCGGGCAAGATCATGCGACGTTTGCTCAAAGAAGTCGCCACCGGCGCCGAAGTGAAGGGGGACACCACCACTCTCGAAGACTTCAACGTCCTAACCCGCCTCGGGACTAAGGAGGAATGATCTGTCTCTTCACCCGGCGGCAATCGATTCGCCGAAATCGAACCGAAGCCGGCGAACAGCCCCTCCTGATTTCTTGGCGAGTTCGCCTTTAAACAGCTAGGCTACCCGAATGAATACAGCGGTTATTGGCCAGTTCCCAGCCTACCGACCCCGCCGTTTGCGCCAGAGCCTCGCGCTCAGGCGCTTGGTGGCGGAAACGCGTTTAAGCGCCGAGCAATTGGTGCTCCCCATGTTCGTCCGGTCCGGACGCAAGTTGCGCCAGCCCATCGGGTCGATGCCCGGGGTATTCCAACTCTCGGTGGACGAGCTGCTGCGCGATGCCCTCGATGCGCACCAAGCCGGCGTACCTGCCGTGCTCCTTTTCGGAATTCCCGATCGAAAGGACGAGAAAGCGACTGAAGCCTACGCCGCGAGCGGCGCGGTCCAGCAAGCGGTGCGGGCGTTAAAGAAGGAGATCCCCTCGCTCTTGGTGATCACCGACGTCTGCTTGTGCGAATACATGAGCCATGGACACTGCGGACTCGTGCAGAAGTCGGCGACCGGCGCCAGAATCCTGAATGACCCGACCCTCAAAATCCTGGCGAAGGCGGCGGTGAGTCACGCCGAGGCCGGAGCGGATATCGTGGCGCCCAGTGACATGATGGACGGTCGGGTTGCGGCGATCCGAACGGCGCTCGACCGCGGCGGCTTCACCGAAACTCCAATCATGGCCTACGCGGCGAAGTACGCCTCGGCGTTCTACGGGCCTTTCCGGGAGGCGGCGGAGTCTGCCCCGCGTTTCGGGGATCGGCGCAGCTATCAGATGGATGCCGCCAACCCAGGGGAAGCCCTACGAGAGGTTGCTTTGGACATCCAGGAAGGCGCGGACATTGTAATGGTCAAACCCGCGCTCGCTTACCTGGACATCCTTTACCGGGTCAAAGCGGAGTTTGGTTACCCAACTGCGGCTTACGCAGTAAGCGGCGAATACTCGATGATTAAGGCAGCTGCTGCCAACGGATGGCTGGACGAGAAGGCCGCCATCATGGAGAGCCTTCTGGCTATCCGTCGCGCCGGTGCGGACATCGTGATCACCTACGCGGCCAAAGACGTCGCATGCTGGCTTAAGGAGTAGCGAAAGCTCCTGGCTTAGGAATACGCTTCCATCCCGGCGCAGGAGCAGACGAGGTTGCGATCCCCAAACACGTTGTCGATGCGCGCCACCGCCGGCCAGAACTTGTGCTCCCTTAGATAAGGCAGCGGGTAGGCCGCCTGTTCCCGGGAGTAGGGGTGCTCCCATTTGTCCCCGCAAACCGCTTCCGCCGGGTGAGGAGCGTTCTTGAGTAAGTTATTGGTCGGATCCACCTGCCCCGCCTCGACCGCCGCCATCTCGGCGTGAATGGCAATTAGGGCGTCGCAGAAGCGGTCCAACTCGGCCTTCGATTCACTCTCCGTGGGCTCGACCATCATGGTGCCTGGCACAGGCCACGAGATGGTGGGGGCATGAAACCCGTAGTCCATCAGGCGCTTCGCGACGTCCTCCACCGTCACGCTCTTGAAACGGCGGAGATCAAGAATGCACTCGTGCGCGACCAGATTTCCGTGTCCTCGATAAAGCACGGGAAAGTAGGAGTCGAGCCGCCTGGCGATGTAGTTGGCGTTGAGAATCGCCACCTGCGTTGCATCGATAAGCTGGGGACCCATGGTGGCAATATACACCCAGGAGATCGGCAGGATGCTTGCACTTCCCCAGGGTGACGCCGCCACCGGACCGGTCCTGGACTTGCCCCCGGTCTTGATCAGCGGATGGCCAGGGAGGAACGGTGCCAAGTGCGCAGCGACCCCAATGGGGCCCATACCCGGTCCCCCGCCCCCGTGTGGTATGCAGAAGGTCTTGTGCAGGTTCAAATGGCAGACGTCGGCGCCAATGTCGCCCGGACGGCACAGGCCCACCTGTGCGTTCATGTTGGCCCCGTCCATATAAACCTGCCCCCCGGCGTCGTGAACTACACTGCAAATGTCCCGAATGCTCTCCTCAAAAACCCCGTGAGTAGAGGGATACGTGACCATGAGCGCGGCAAGATCACGCTGATGCGCACTCGCTTTTTTCCGCAAGTCCTCGAGGTCAATGTTGCCATTTTGGTCACAGGCCACCGCCACAACGTGCAGGCCGGCCATGACGGCGCTGGCCGGATTCGTTCCGTGGGCCGATTGAGGAATCAGGCAAACGTTCCGATGGCCTTCCCCCACACTCTCCTGGTAAGCACGAATGACCAGTAATCCGGCATATTCGCCTTGGGAACCAGCGTTGGATTGAAGGGAAACGGCCGCGTAGCCCGTGATCTCCGCAAGCCATTCTTCCAGTTGCTTGAACAGAGCGAGGTAACCTTGGGCTTGCGAGGTCGGGGCAAATGGGTGGAGCTTGGCGAACTCGGGCCAGGAAACCGGCATCATCTCTGCCGTGCCATTGAGCTTCATGGTGCAGGAGCCCAAAGGAATCATCGAAGTCGTGAGCGACAAGTCCCGCGACTCGAGCCGGCGCAGAAAACGGAGCATCTCCGTTTCTGAGTGGTAGCGGTTGAATACTGGGTGCGTCAGGAACGAGGAGGTACGCGCCAACGAAGACGGCACCACGTCCGTGGCTGCAGCCTCGGCCACCACTTCTTGAACCGTGAAAGCCGCGGGTCGACCGGCGTTGAAGACTTGCCACAAATCCGCTACGTCCGTGGCGGAGGTCGTCTCATCCAGGGCGATCGTGATGGCGTGTGGATCGAACAGCCGAAGGTTGATGCCTTGCGCCTCAGCGGCCGCAACGAGATCGGCTGCGGGCTTGGACCCTGTGGCAACCCTCACCGTATCAAAGTAAGGTTGCGGGCTTACCTCATAGCCAAGCCGCCTGAGGCCATTGGCAAGGAGCTTGGCCATTAGATGCACCCGCTGCGCAATCGCTTTGAGGCCCTGCGGTCCGTGATAAACCGCGTACATGGCCGCCATGTTGGCCAGCAGCGCCTGGGCCGTGCAGATGTTGCTGGTGGCCTTCTCCCTGCGGATGTGTTGTTCGCGGGTTTGAAGAGAGAGCCGCAGTGCCGGCCGCCCACGAGCGTCCTTCGAAACCCCCACCAGGCGACCTGGCATGTGGCGTTTGAAGGAATCGCGAGTCGCGAAGAAGGCGGCGTGCGGTCCCCCGTAGCCCAAAGGCACCCCGAATCGCTGGGTATTCCCGACCACGACATCGGCGCCAAAATCACTGGGCGGGCGCAGAAGCAGGAGACTCAGCAGGTCGGCGGCCACCACCACCAAGGCCCCGGCGGCGTGAACCTCGTCCACCAAAGTGGACTGGTCAGCAACGCTGCCGTCGGTCGCGGGGTATTGGATCAGAACACCGAACACCTGGGGGTTGAGCTGGAGCGCGGCGGGATGTTGGACTTTGACCTCGATCCCCAGAGGCCTGGCGCGAGTTCGGACGACCTCAATGTTCGCGGGGTGGCAGGAGGAGGCAATTAGGAACACGTTCCGCCCCTCACTTCCCTTGAGACCGTAGCACATGGTCATCGCCTCGGCGGCCGCCGTCGCCTCATCCAGCAGCGAAGCGTTGGATATCGCCATCCCGGTCAGGTCGCAAACCATGGTTTGGAAAGTGAGCAGCGCTTCCAATCGGCCTTGAGCTACCTCCGCTTGGTAGGGGGTGTATTGAGTGTACCACCCTGGATTCTCCAGCACGTTGCGTTGGATCACGGGCGGTGTGATGCAATCCGAAAAACCCATCCCCAAATAGGAACGGAAGACACGGTTCCCGCGAGCCATCGCCCGCAAATTCGTGAGCGCGGCTGCTTCCCCTTGCGCTTCAGGCAGTTGGAGCGGCCGTCCCAACCGTATCGACGGCGGCACTGCCGCATTCACCAAAGCCGCCAGGCTGTCGTAGCCCAGCACCTGGAGCATCTCTTGGATCTCAGTTCGGTTCGGACCAAGGTGGCGCGAGGCGAACCTATCCGGATGGGCAAGCAATTCAGCGGTTGCGCCTATCTTGAAGGCGGGGCCAGGAGTGGTAGTCATGATGGTTGCATTCAATCCACAAAATCGTGGGCCCGAACTTAAGGCGGAAGGATTCCATTGCAAGCGACTTTTGAACCCGCCGGGCCCGAGTTTAAGAACATTAATCCTCTCCTTCAGATAGACTTGGCCTCGAGGCCAGGACGTGCTACCATCAATCCATGTCCACTAGCCCCCTTCGCGTCTCCTGCGATTGCTGCGATGGCGTCAGCCGCCGCGAGTTCCTCAAAACCACGATCACCGGGCTCACCCTCGCCGCTGGCGCGTTGCCCATTGTCGGGGCCAGCCATGCCATGGCCGCGCCCAAGCCCACCGACCGCCCCGAAACCCTGGCGGCGGCCTTGCACAAGAGTCTCTCCGAGGAACAACACAAGGCGGTCTGCTTCCCATTCGACCATCCCCTGCGGCGCAAAGTGGACAACAACTGGTTCATCACCGACAAAAAGGTCGGGCAGTTTTTCAACCAGGATCAGCAGGAGATGATCCGCGAGATCTTCAAGGGCGTCCACAGTCCCGAGTACGCCGGCCAAGTCATGAAGCAGGTAGAGCATGATATGGGCGATGAAGGCTTCGGCGGATGCGCCGTAGCGCTCTTCGGCAAACCAGGCACCGGTAAGTTTGAATTCGTGCTGACCGGGAGACACGTGACCCGCCGGTGCGACGGCGATTCCGTGGCCGGGTCGGCTTTCGGCGGGCCAATCTTCTACGGACACGCCGCCAAGAGCGCTAACGAGAAGGCCGATCACGAGGGCAACGTCTATTGGTTCCAGGCCTTGAGGGCGAACGAGGTCTTCCAGGCCCTCGACGGCAGACACCGCGACATGGCCCTCCTGGGCACCGGCCCCGAAGAAAAGGGTACCGAAACCGTCCGGCTCACGGGCAAAACGGCCGAACTGCCCGGTTTGCCTGTGTCCGAGCTAACGCGTGATCAGAAGGATCTCGTCCGCAAGGTGATGGCGGATCTGCTCGCGCCCTTCCGCAAGCCCGACGCCGATGAAGCAATGAAGCTCATTGAGGCCAACGGCTTCGACAAGCTGCACATGGCCTTCTACAAAAACCAGGATATCGGCAACGATGGCGTGTGGGATGTCTGGCAAATCGAAGGCCCTTCCATGATTTGGTACTTCCGGGGCGATCCGCACGTTCACGTGTGGGTGCACGTGCGGGACAAACCAGAGAGGGCTTGATCGCGCGTTCGCTGTCTCCACTCAGAAAAGGATTCGCCCGCACCTTCGCGATGCCCCGCCGAGCCCATGACCTCCAGACCCATGGGCTCGGGACCAAGCCCACGTGGGCAGAAGCCCTTTTCAGTTGCTGATGGTGGTGAAAAACCTCGAGGAACCGCCTATGTCTCAGGCCGCATTCCCGAGGTAATGCAGATGAAACTGATCTTCGCGCAGGGTCTGGCGGCACAGATCCACCAAATGATGGTGATGTGTGAAAAGCACGATTTGCGTGCGCTGAGCTAAAACTTTTAGCCGCGGAAGAATGGCTTTCGCGCGTTGGTCGTCGAACGTTATCAGTAAATCGTCCAGAATCAGAGGCATGGGCTCGTGCTCTCCAAGATACCGATCGAGAGCCGCCAGCCGCAGCGCCAGGAATAGCTGATCACGGGAACCATCGCTCAAACCGCTCACCGAAACCTTGGTATCGTCTGGTCGGACACCAACCAGTGTCGGCACATCTTCCGCGGTGAATTCCGCGGCCAGCCCGCTGAACGCGCCTCGGGTGATTTCATGGAAAACTTCGCCCGACTTTTGAAGGAGCGGCCCTTGATTCTCCTTTCGGAACTGCTCGATCTGGCTCTGGAGCAGATAGGTGGCAAGACGCAGACGCAGGTAACGGGCCGCATCTTGCTTCAGTGACGCCGCGCAAGATTCCGCTTGCTGGCGATAATCGGCCGCCGCGTCCCCCGCCCTCTCAACCGTTGTCTTCTCATTTCGAAGCCGAAACAACGTTTCGCGGATCGCTGGTAGAATGGATTCCTTCTCCGCCTTAGCCCGTTCGGTCGCCGATCTTCGCTCGGCGAGCACTTCGGGCTTTTCGACGCGTACCCTGGAGACAAACTCATCCATGATTTGGCCCCGGGCAAGCCCACGCAGGGTGTCCTGCAAATCCTCGATCTGGGCCAACGCGGCATTGCGGTGCTCGAGGTTCGCGAGCAGTGACTCGAGCTCCGCCACGCTGCCCAACCCAGCCAGTTCAAGCAACTGTTGCAGGCAGTGCTCCGACTCCGTCGCTCGGCCCTGAGCCTGGAGGAGTTCATCCGTGGCATGTTCGATTTGTTCCGTCAGTTGGTCGTGCCTGGTTTGAGCTTTGCGCGCCTCAGTGAGGCTTCTCCAAAGCGCCGACTCGGCGGATTCAGTCGCCTCGAACGCAACCCCCAACGCGAGCGCTTTCACCCTCACCTCCTGCTCGTATTGAGTGATCGCGTTGACGGTCGATTGGTATTTGCTGGAAACCTGCCGCCATTCATCGAAATCGCCCAGGAGATCTTTCCGCTCCTGCAGAAGTATCAGCCCCGCGTCAGGAGAGGTATCGTCCGGCAGGCCAACCGCCACACATTGGCGTTTCCATTGTTCCAGGGAAAGGCGGACCGTTTCGCCGAGCCGGACCCGGCTTTGGTCCAGCTTGGTCAACTCACGTCTGAGCTCCCCAAGCTGGTCCGCTAACGTTTCGCGCATACCTGCCGATCGTTCGCCCTCCTGCACCAGCGTCCTGGCGGCGGCAAAGAGTAGTGAGAACTCCTCATCTCTTGACCGGCCAAGAACGGAGCTCAAGCGATCCTTCGCCTGCTGGACCTGGTGGTTCTTGATTTGCAGAGTATCCTGTGCGGTCTTCAGCTTGGTGAGTCGCTCCCGAAACTCGCTCCACCGATCGCGCCACTCCAGCATCTCAGCCGGTGACTGTGGCGTAATGCCGCAGGCGGCCCATTCGGCCCGCCAAGAGATCTGGCATTCCTCCAAAGCGCCTCGGAGTTCCAGGACTCTCTGCTGAATGTCTTCAATGTGTTTCCCCAACTCATCCAACTGAGATCGTTTTTCTTCCGCCTTGGCCACCGCATCGGCGTCTAACCGTAACCGATCAGCGACGGCGTCGGCCTGGGTGATCGTTCTTGGGAATGCCTCTTCCAACGGTGTGCCCGCAATCAGCTCCTCCGTCGCTCCGTTTCCTTTCCACTCCGCCAACACCAAGGACCAACCATGATCCCGCTGTGCCCTGGCTTTGAGCAGCGCGTCCTCCGACGGTAATTCCCCCCGCCGTTGCAGGCGCCCGAGCTCGGCTTGAATGGATTTGACGCGGCTGTTCGCCTCGCGCAGTTTCGCCTCCTGGTCGACGATGTCTCGCTTGATAGCTTCCATACCCTCTTGGTGGCGGCGAATGGTAGTGATGGCTGGAACAGGCAGACGGGCGGTCGCATCCGAGTCGGCCGGCGCCCCCGCAAGCTGGTGGTGCTGATCCGCAGTTTCCCGGATCCATCGCCGGACTTCGGATTCGCTGGCCGAGCGTGTCCGGTCCGCCTCGGTGGCCTCCGCGGCAACCGCCAAAGCCTCGCGCAGATCCGTCAGGTCCTGCTCCGGAACTGAATCCAATTGGCTCTCCTGGATCCGGATCTGATTCTGAAGCCCTTCGGTCTTGACGGAATTGGTGGCTTGTTCCGCCAATGCGGCTTTGAGCGCGGCTGCGGACTCTTGGCAGGCAAGTCGAAGAGGGCTGCTCAGACGGCAGCCCTCCAACGAAGAGAACTCGCCGGTTAGGCTCAGGTTGAGCATGCCGGCCCGCAACGATGGTTCGAGTTCGGCCAACCTGCTCTGCAAGTCGCCCAACTCTTTCTTACGGGTTCGATACGCTCCCAGCTCCTGGTGTAGCGAATCCAAGTTGTCCGCTTCGGCGAGAACTACGGGAGCGGCCTGGCAGCCCTGCAATTGATTTCGGAGCCGATCGATGTTGGCGGTCAGACGGTGAACCTCCGCCAGCGTTTCGTTCACGCCTTGGCGAGCAGATTGGGCCCTGGACGCGAAATCGCTGGACAGGTCGGGCAATGCCGGAAGGTCAGCCAGCCTCTGCTTCGCCTCACCTAACCGGCCAACCGTGGGTAGGGCATCTTCGCACCGCGAAATCCACTGAAGCTCTGAGTCCAGTTTGGAGATCTCCGCTTCGAGGGTTTGTTTCTCCGCCTCAGCTTGAGCCAGTTCCCTTTCGATTCTCTCCCATGTCTCGGGGTTGACCATGGCCTCGCGGCTTAGCTTAAGCAGTTCCTTGTAGCGAGCGGCTGCCGGGCGGATGGAGACCTTCGTTATGGCTCGGCCCTTGAACAGGCTATCGGCTTCCTGCTGGAGCGCCTCAACCACCTTCTGGATGGGCGTTCCACCCATGCTCGCCGAAAAGAGCGCCGACCCAATGTCCCCTTCCCCGCGGAGTAGTTCCTGTGCGCCTTCCCGGAGTTCGCTCACGCCCAACCCAAACATCGCCGAGAAATAGGACCGATCCACGCTGCCAAGAAACGGTACCAGGGCATTTTCAGGCAACGGCTGGCCATCGGCATCCAACAACGTATTCTTGTTACCCTTGCGCCGTTGAAAGACCATCTGCTGTCCAGCTCGATTGCGGATTTCGCCTTTGATCTTCAGATCGGCGTAGTCGTGGAGAAAACCATCGGTTGACTGAACGTGGATCCCAAAGAGCAAATCCCGAATCGCCCGCAGCAATGAACTCTTTCCCGCCTCGTTGTGGCCGTAGATGACGTGCAGGTCGTCGGGTCGATCGGAAAATTGCAGATCAAGATTCGTAAAAGGGCCGTAGGCCGGAATCTGAAGCCGTAAAAATCTCATCCCGCCTGCCCTCCCTTCGTTCCCAAGGAATCGAGGATGATGGCCCGGACATCGTTCAAAACCGTCGCGCGCCGATTCCCTTCCCACTCCGCTTCGATTTCCTTGCGGATTTCGGGCGGAAGCACCGACAACATTTCTTGGATCTCGGCGGGGAGCGCGGCCAAGTTGCTCGTGGCCTCCTCCAAGCTTCCCACCACCAGTTTTGTGAGCGCGTCACGGCCGGCCAACTGCGCGATGTCATACACTGGGGCGGTAGCGATCTTGATCTGCTCAATCCAAAGAGCGTCCGCGCCTTGGTCTTGCGCCGTCGCCAGGATTTCCGCCCGCCACCGCTGCGTATCCCGATGAAGCGAGCCATGCAACACCGTGGCGCCGACGACCACCAACCGAGCGGCCACCAAGCGCCCCTCCGCAGCGGCGACCGCGTTCCCCATCGCTTCCCTAACCCGGCGCAAGCCCTCGGATTCGTCCTCCACGCCCGTAAAATCAACCTCCAACTGCTGCCATCGAACGACATCCAGGTTGTGCCATTCAGCACTCGCCACCTCCAGGGAATCACTCACGGTAACCAACCGGCAGCCACGGGGCCCGGTCTCGCGGGCATGGCGTCCCTGGCAATTGCCGGCAAACACAATCCAAGGATCCTGGCTGATCACCTCCGGTTGGTGGATGTGACCGAGAGCCCAATAGCCGTAGCCTTTCTCGCGGAGATCAGACTCGGAGCACGGCGCGTACGCGTCATGCCCCGGCCTTCCAGTAAGGCTCGTGTGCAATAGCCCAACATTGAATTTGCCCGGCACCGCCGACGGATACTCCGTGACCAGATTCTCCGGCACGGCCCGGTTAGGAAACCCACGCCCGTGGATCACTACCGGGTGCCCCTCCACTTCGATCGACTCCGCCGCCCGGGCGGAGAAAACGTGCACGTTCTCGGGCAAGCGCAGTCTCTTGGAGATCACCGAAGCCGCATCGTGGTTGCCGGCGATCAGGAATACCGGGATCCCTTTATCCCGCAGCCTCACCATCTGCCCCCGGAAATAGAGCCCGGTGCTGTAGTCCTTCCAATCTCCGTCGTAAATGTCCCCGGCAATCACCAGGAAGTCCACTGCCTCATCCAGGGCAAGTTGCACCAGGTTCGCGAAGGCACGGCGCGTAGCACCTCGGAGAAGCTCGATCGGCGCGCCCTCGTGGACTTCCAAACCCTCGAGCGGACTATCCAGGTGCGCGTCAGCCGCGTGGATGAAACGAAACATGACCGTTCGGAAATGACTCCGCTTGACCGACTCTGGTCTCCGCCAGTCGACCGATGTGGAAGATAGAAAACGTGGCTTTCGCGCCAGATGTACTACTGACCTCCCCACGTTGAGTCAATCCAGTTCCCGGACCTCCCCGCGACGATCACTGCCTGGAACAACCGGCGAGGATCGCCGCCTGCACTAAAAGAAAAAGGCGCCCCACCTGCGTGGGACGCCTTGCTGTCAGCCTGCTGTTGCGCTGGGTGCGCTTGAGAAGTTCGTTAATCGCGGTCGTCGCCGGTGTCGAAGCGGAACACCGTCGTGAGGTCGCTCACGTTGGGGTTCGCATCGCGCGCTGCCAGGGGTGCCAGATGAAAACGGCGCTCGATCAGCTTAAGAATCGAGACGGTTTCATATTCGTGATCATCGATGATTCCGCCCTTGGTGAACGGCGAAATGACGATCCCCGGAACACGGGTTCCCACACCCCAGCCGTCCGGACGCACGGGTGGCACCACATGGTCCCAGCGACCGCCATTTTCGTCGTAGGTGATAATGATCGCCGAGTCTTTCCACAGCGGGCTGTGCTGCACCGCGCTGACCAGCTCGGCAACATGCTGCTGGCCGGTCACCTCGTCGGCGTAACCGGGATGTTCATTGTTCGGGCCGAGAGGCTTGATGAACGTCACCGGCGGCAGCTTCCCGGCCGCCACATCGGAGAAGAACTTCTGCTCATCCTGCAAATGCGCTTTTGGCCCCGTAGTGGCCGGATTGAGCGTGCCGCTCGCATCCAGGAAGGGAGCATACTTCGTGTAGTAGGCGAACGGCTGGTGATGGAACTGGAACAGCGCCGTGTTGGCCGCCACGTTGTTCGATAGGGCAAGATTCCATCCTCCGGAGTACCACCGCCAATCAATCCCGGCGTCGTCGAGCCGGTTGCCAATCGTTGGCGTATAGCCGGGCGCGCTGGGATCTGTGTTATTGACCAACAGACGCTTGGCAACAGCAGTGCCTGGGGCAAACGGCCCCAGCAAGGGCTGGATCGTGTTCACGCCATACTTCCCGTCAGCGCTCAGCTGGTTGTCTAAAAGGACCTTGTGAACGGGATCGTAGCTCGAAGTGAATCCGGCAGGAATCGGCGCTGTCCACGGCGGGCTGGCGGCAGCGACCAGCCACTGATGATTCAAGAAGGAACCGCCGTACGCCGAATGAAAGAAATTATCGCACAGCGTGTACTTCTGGGCGAGTTGGCCCTCCGGAAGGCCCGTCGCGTCGATGTAGCTCAGCACCAATCCCGGGTTGTCGCTCCAGGTGACAAACTTGTCCATGTCACCGTTTTTGGCTTCCAAGACCCCGTTATCAATCTGCAGTTGCTCATGGTAAAAACGGTGCACGATGTCGCCCGTCAAGGAATTCGACGCCACGTATTTTGTGAAATCATAAGGGATCAGAGGCAGCGGCTGAGTGGCGTTTGACCACAACGCCAGCGATCCGCCAACACTCGGAAAGCTCGGATCCGTAGCGAGGGGAAAACCAGTCAGGGGCGAAGGCGTCTGGTAAATCAGGCTGGTGTAGAAAGTGGATTTGTCCACTTGGGGAAGGGCGTCGAAACCATTGGCAAGCCCATTGGCGCCAGGATACTGGCCGTAAAGCGAATCGAAGCTCCAGTTCTCCTGGTAAATCACGATGATGTGTTTGATCCGGTTGATCCCCTGGTCGGGATGGTGATCCGGGCCATCCGCCATCAAACAAGATGGACCGGAGGTGAGCACCGCGGCGGCCAGGCCTGCCGTGGTAGCTCCGCGAAGGAGTCGTCCTGCGAATTCGATTGTGTGTTCTTGCATAGCTCTCGTCGGTTTTATCGGGGTTAATCGCTAACCCAGATACGATGAGAACCGCATGTCGCAGTCATAAGGCGCGCCCGTGACATTCCTGAAAACAAGAATTGGAAGAACCGCAAATGGACGGGACGGAGGAAGGTTTCAGCCGTTTATCGGACCTTCATCGCTGGAAATGGGCCGTGTCCGAAGACATAGAAGTAACAGTCAGCCGGAATCGCTGGTCACTCAATATTCTGCTTGAGAGTATTTATTTCCCGGCCGCAGGAGAATGGCCGGCAGACGGGACACGGCCCCTGAGCGGTCGCCTGCGACGATCCACTACCGCGCCGTCTTGATTCCCACCAGGTCCATGAGCCAACGCAAGGCGGCGCGAGCTCCGGCATCCCGCACACCCACCAGGCCGTACACCGAAACCAGTTCCTCCTCGTGCGATCGGTAGCGCGGCGGCAGCAGAATCGTAGGTACGAGGCTGTTGCCTTCGACTCGCACGACCTCAGAGTACAGAAGTCCTTTCGCGACGGCGTAGCCGCCCGCCGGCAAGGTTAGAGTGCGCTCGGGCAGGATCAGCCAGGGACGGTATTTAAGGACCAGGCCGGCCTTTGCGTCGACCAACAGTCTCCCATAGGTCCGGGCAGGAACCTTGTTCAGTTCGCGTGCCAGGAACATCGGGTTCGCGACTTTGTCGGCAGTGAAGTGCTGGCACTGTTGCGTCACGAAATCCCAGACGAAGACCAGGCCGAAGTGCGACAAACGAAACGACCATCCGGCAATGAGCCAGGCGAGGATAATAACGGCCAGCGCCCAGACCGCGCCAAACCACGGGTTCACGAACGCCGTCAAAGCAATGGTGCACAGCAGGAAGAGACGGCCAGCCTTCAAGGCCAGATCCACAAGTCTAAAGGGGCTCAGAAGGATCAGGATGTTGATGGCGCTCGAAGCAACGCAGACAACGAAAAAAGTAATCATCATCAGCGGGACAGTGATCAGATTGCCGAGCGCCGAAAGGTCGATCGTGGCAAGCAAGCTGGTTCCACCAAGCATCGCATGAGGGGCGTTTGCTTGATGAAACACCGGAGCGATCAGCGGAACGAACGCCCCGGTGGCGATCAGGCCGCTGACTTTGTGTTCGATCACCTCGGCGGCGTCGAACGGTTTCTTCAGCACTTTCGGCACCGCGATCCCGACGGTATCCTTCAGAAAGCAAGCCGTCACGATCAGGAGAGCGGGAATCCAAAACCACGGTTGCGCGAACCAAGGAAGAACGGCCCGTTCCGAAGCGGTCCTGGCCTGGTAATACTTCCAGGCGCCAACCGCGCCCGTCCCGAGCAACGGCGAGATGGCAACACCGGTAACCAACGAGATGGCCTGGGCCAGCTCTACGCCAGAGGTCAGATCCCGGGAAGACGGCGCTGGCTCAGCGAGAGTTATCGCCCCCACAGCCGGCGGGCACCAAGAACCGCCAGCTAGGGCAAATATAACCGCTAGTAGAACGGACAGTCTCATGCCGCAGTTACTATGAACGCGAATCAGCGTTTAGCAAACAGGGATATGGTCCCTCAGTCCGCCGAGTCCATCCGGTCCATCTTGTCCACAAACCGGTCATCTGCGTGCCCGCTTCAGTAAGGATAAGGTCAAAAGGCTGTCATTGCGCAACCGCCTCAGACTGAGGTAGTATGATGGTATTACTTCAATCGAGCTTGAAGACCGCACTGCTCAGGCACTTCGTGCTCAGGCCAAGGCGCGCAATCTGCCTTTGGACGAATTTCTAAAACAGATCGCGGAGGCAACCGCACCCCTAAATGCGGCCCCGAGGTTGCATGTAGCTGACCTTGACTCATTGATCGAAGCAGAAGCGGGCAGCTACCCCTCGCTCCCGGCGTCCTTTTCGCGCGCTGACATTTACGACCAGCACGATTAATGATTCAATTGGTGGACACGGGTGTGCTTCTTCGGCTCGTCAACCGAGCCGACCCAGCGCACGAAGAGGTCCGCAAGTGCCTACCACCTAAAAGTGAAAAGGGTTCATCCATAGCAAATCAGCCGCGCCACGGTGCGAAGCGGTTCACTTTCGCTCCTAGCTCAGGCGTCAGGGGCCCACGATCCGCGACGGCGTCAAAGTGACAGTTCTTCCTCCGTAGGACAATGCCGCACCCGAACGGCACACGAGCCTCCGCTATCGGCCGCATCACTCAGCCCTAATCCCACCTAGCTGCGCACCTATGCCGCAGGGAGCACGATCCAAAACCGACTGCCTTTTCCGGGTTCGGATTCAACTCCGCAGGTTCCGCCCATGCGCTGCATGGCCCGCGCGACGATCGCCAGCCCCATGCCGGTCCCCTCGTAGAAAGGAGAACTCACCCCTCGCTCAAAAATGCCGAAAATCTTCTGGTGCACATCCCGTGGAATCCCAATGCCTTGATCGATGACCCAGAAGCGAATGTGCTTTGTCCCTTCTTCAGCCGGTTTAGCCGGGCCTTGCGGACTCTTCGCCTCGCTGGAGTTGAATAAGAGCGGACCCGACCGCGTGTTCGGAGCGACCACGGGCACAACCTCGCTGCGAATGGTGATTTTGGGCGAACTCTTGGCCTCGACAAATTTGTAGGCGTTATCGATCAGATTGGCGAAGACCTGCAGCAAAAGCTCTTTATGGCCAATCACCGGGTGCAAAGGCCTGATAACTGTGAGCGCATGCTTGACCTCGGCCGGGCGGAGGGCCAGGAGTTCCTCGATGATTGGATCCACCTCTGTCTGGGAAAGAACCACCTGCTGCTGCGACACCTTGCTGAACGCCAGGAGATCCTTGACCAGGGTTTCCATCAGCCTGGAGGTTCGCGCGAGTTTGTTGACGATCAGACTCGCCTTAGGGGAAAGTTCATTCACGAACTCTTCCAGCAGGATGCTGCAATAGCCGGTCATGCCCCTGATGGGCGCTTTCAAGTCGTGAGCCAGGGTGTATGAAAAGGTCTCCAGCTCCGCAACACTCTGCTGTAACTGAGACGTTCTCTCTTCCACCCGCTTTTCCAAAAGGCACGCGTGATTGCTCAATTGCTCCTTGGCGATCTGGAGCTGGCGGCTTGCATTTTCCCGGTCCAATGCGGTGGCCAAATACTGGCCGAGTGTCTTCAGCAAGTCAGACTCTCCGGTCGCAATGGCGGGCCTCGCCAACTTCTGGGATCACGTGCACCGCAACCTCCGGTACCTCAAGGGAGATACGATGGCCGGTTAGGTCCGACAATGCGGCGGCGGCGCGCGCGTAGCCGATATTGATCAACTCCGTCAAGGCGTCCGTTTGGGTCGGCGTCAACTCCATATCGTGCCCCCAGCCAGAACAATCTCGAGCACCTCCTGCAACTGTTCCTTCGTTACCGGCTTGTTGATCATCGCAACGGCCCCCGCTCCTTTCACTTGCTCGCGCGTGGTTCGCTGGATGTCGGCCGTCACTACAATGACCGGCACGCCTGGATTGAGTTCCTTAAGCTTTTGAAGAACATCTCCGCCATACATCCCGTGCATCAACAGATCCAGGATCACGACATCGTGCCGATGGAGGGCGTATCGTTCCAACGCCTGCGCACCATCGGATACGTCCTCCACCTCGCAGCCCAGCTCTTCCAGGATCTTTCTATTCAAACGACGCGCCAGCCCCGAATCGTCCACTACAAGTATTTTTGCTTTCATAGTCGCTTGTTGATTTCCTCCGCCATTGATCCGAGCGGCACAGCCCCGTCACTCAATCTGGCCTCGACTACCGATCGTGGCATGCCGTAAATGACACAACTCCGTTCTGACTCAGTTAAGATGGTTCCGCCCTGCGACTTAATCCACGCAGCCCCTTGTTTGCCATCGTCTCCCATCCCCGTCATCACCACCCCCAATACGCGGTCGCGATAAACCTCGGCCGCGGACTGAAAGAGCACATCGACGGAAGGGCGATGCGGCTTATCGAGAGGGCTCATCGAAAGTTGAACCTCAACCCGGCCACTCAGTGTCCTCCTGAACGATGAATGCCGGCCCGCCGGCGCGAGCAATGCCTCCCCCGCTCGCAGTGGGCATTCTAGCTCTGGTAACGGTCACCTGTCGCATTGGTAATACCACTGGGAGTATTGAGCGATTCGATGATAAGAAAGGGGGGGATCGGGTGAATCTGGAACTCAGGAAATCAGGAACGGAGCCGGCTATCTCCGATACGGTTCACGGAAAGTGAAGGAGTCCTGGAATAATGACATTTCACCGAACCCTCCATTTTTGCTCCCCAATCCCATCAAGATTTCCCCGATCCGTTTCAGCTTCTTCCCCGGCTTCCGATTCATCCGGCTCACCGCCTGCGTCACGCGCGTGTAGTGGCCCATTCCCAGTCGCTCACTGACCCAGCGCAGTGTAGCAGTCGTCCGCCTTCGTGAAACGGTGGCTGATGAGTGTCAATTAGCCCGAGTCCGAGCCGTCGTTCTTGGGACTCTGGAGTCCTCCTCCCCGTCTATACATCCATTGTGCCTTCAGGTCAGTCTTCCTCAAAAACTCGTCCAAGGCAAAACTCACCCCACTGAAGCTGATCGACCAGGTAGGATAGGACCACGCTGAATCTGTTCCATTTCTGGAAGGAACCAACCCCAACAATGAACACAGTCTACGAAGGACAGTAGCCGTTCGTTCGACTCAGATTCCTCCTTCAAGCGGCTTTGGTCACCTGCGCTTCGGCTCACGCACCTCAAGGGCTGGTCTGCGGTGGATTTCGTCCCGCGACACCAGCTCGATCCGCATCCCCCAGCCGGCATAGGTCCTGAGCAGATCTCCAAACTCCTCAAGGCTCAGCTCTTTGTCGTCGATCTCTATCACCGTTTGGCCGAACTCGTTGTCATGGATAACGCAGCGCAACACAGTTCCTCTCGCAGTCCATTGAGCACTTCGACGGTGGTATTGAATCTGCCTCGACCCCAACGGCATTTCCACAACAACGTGTTTGTACTCTGCGGCCAAAGAAGCCTGAGCGCGCAGGGTCTCGTTGAACAGCTCGACGATTTCCTCGTTCGTCATCTCCGTGATCTTTGGCCCTATGCCAAGGTGTGTCGTTGGAACACCTTTCTCCTTGTATTGGATGATGGCCGTTTCACCTTCACGGGTGAGGATCACCTCATCCAGCCGCACGAGGTACCGTTTCTTGTATTTCATGTGCCCGGCCAAATACACGAGTTGGCCAAACAAAGTCAACGTGCTTGGAGCCGGCCCGGGAGCCCAGAGAATCAGCCCTGCGCGAGCCACACAGTGGAGACGACCATCCCCATGCCTGGACTCCCCATGGCCTTTACCAGCTGGCATGAAAACAACGGGCCCAAGGCTCTTCCCGAAGCGCGCATCCGGCATTTTCGTGGAAGCTTTGACGACCGAACTTAGGACAGCGGGTGCGGGCATGGACGGTTTTGGTGGTGCCACTCTGGCGGATTCCAGGGGCCATTCCAAAGAACGGGGCGACTTCGACAGCGCTCTTGAAGCGCTCTCGATTGCTACCAAAGGCAGCCAAGAGCCGGAACCCGGCGCTCCGGTTGTAGGCCCGGTCCCCTGACCGGGCGTCCCAACCTCCGACTCCCCCGCCCGTCCCGCCGAAGCTTCCGAGCGAAGACCGAAGCCCTCGCAGAGCCGGAACCCGGCGGAGACGGAGAGTCGGCTGAGCGCCACGATGTATGCTTGATTGGGACGCTGCGCCTCCACGTCCATGTGTCATCCCTCGGTAGGGAAAAGCTGCCCTTTTCGCGTAACTTGTCTTTTCTCTCCGCCAACTCTCATGGGCGAACCTGCCTTGTTCCACCAAGGAAGACAACCAACACGAAAACAATCCCGACTGAAGACGGGCAGCTTTGGGAGAAGAGCGGGTGATAGGATCCGTCCCTGTCTTCACGCGCGTGGCACAAACCGGTGCGGACGCATGCAGGCCCGACGCAGCCCATTACTGTTTCCTTCAAGACTGAATTGATACCAGCCGAAGACGACCTGCGACAGCCTGGCGTCTTCGCGCCTTGGCGTCCCTGCGTTCACCCTCCGTGATCCCGCTTCCTGCTCATTAACGCAGCCGCCAAGACCCAAGACGCAACATGATCCTGACAACCGTGCCGCTTTGGAGCACGACGCGTGATTTCACCAACAAAGACTGCGCCTTCCCGCAAACGACAATTATCTTTTAGCGGCCCCAATCCGTGTCATCCGTGAAATCAGTGGTCAACCCCAGCGTCGTGTCCTTTGTGGTAGCCACCATCATCCTCTATGCCTTCATCGTAATCGTAATCCGGCTCCTAATCTCTCCTCTAAGCCGTCCCCCCTTCGTTCCCTTCGTGTTCTTTGTGTCGTGGTAGTCAGTCTCCCCCACCATCATCCTCTCTGCCTTAATCGTAATCGTAATCCGGCTCTTAATCTCGCCCCTAAGCCGTCCCTCTTCCGTTAGCTCATTAACCCGCCTAGTTGCCTGCTTTTCCCACCTGGCGCCTCAGTGTAACTAAATTATCTATGCACTTGATACCTCTCGAGCGCCACATTACCTTGAGAGCCATGAACCGCGGCCATGCTCAACCGCCGCCCGACGGCGCCGCCACCTCGACCTCTGCCTTCCAGCCGAAGTCCCACCCTCCCTCCCGGCGTTGCCGTCACGACCACCTCGACCTCTTTGGCTCCGGATCAGGAAAAACTGACCACCCGCCACTCGCCACCAGCCCCTCGCCTGGTCTTCTCTCCAATCTCGAATCTGAACCTTCAAATCCCTCTCGGCCCCTTTGCCTTTTGCCTTCATCCTTTAGCCTTTCGAAAAATCCTTCCCGCAGCCTGAAAGATCCCGCCCACAAGCCAGAATATGGGGGGGGGGGGC
>Ga0265314_10000479_pt1 | contig 52418 bp, 30 predicted proteins | sample 4126metaG_FD_203106 | JGI IMG/M metagenome (GOLD analysis project Ga0265314, IMG submission 203106) | Rhizosphere microbial communities from Carex aquatilis grown in University of Washington, Seatle, WA, United States - 4-1-26 metaG | ecosystem: Host-associated > Plants > Roots > Rhizosphere >... | reverse complement strand
ACCGGCGCCACCGGCCAGGTCAACCTGTTCGGCACGGTCAGCGCGTTTAGCCCCACCGACGACCTTACGATCACCACCGGCACGCTCAACTTCACGGGCGTTTTCAGCGGGTTCAACGATCTGACGCTGAACCTGAACCCCGGCTCCGCGCTGACCATCGCCAACTCGATCAGCGTTTCGGGCACGCTGACGCTGAACGTCAACGGCGGCGTGACGCAGAATCCGGGCAAGACGCTCTCTGCGCTCAACCTGGTCCTGGGTTCGAACGGCGGCTCGGGCGATGTGACGCTGAACGACGCGGGCAACAATGTCGGGAACCTGGCCGCAGATATGACCGGCAACCTGACCTTCAAGAATGGCGGCGCGCTGAACATCGCGGCGTTGAGCGTGTCGGGGATCCAGACTCACGGGGGCGCGATTTCGGTCACCACCGCCAGCGGCGACCTGAACGTCAACACCGCCGTCGCGAGCGCGGGCGGTTCAATTACGCTGAACGCCGCGGGCAAGCTGACCAATGCCGCCGCGGGCACAATCACCAGTAGCAACAACGCAATCAATCTGACCTCCGGCGGCAACATGACGCTCGCCGGAAACGTGGCCGCCGGCACCAATACGCTCACGTTGACTTCAAGCGGCGTGGTCAACCAGACGGGCGGAGCGCTCACGGGCAACCTGCTCACGCTGCAGCGCACCGGCGGCAGCACGAACGCCTGGACGCTCGCCCAAGCGAACAACAATTTTGCTTCGCTGACGGCCGACGTCGGCGGCGCGCTGACCTACAACGACCTCAATGGGCTTTCGGTCACCGGGATCACGTCGCACGGCGCGAATGTGCTCCTGAGCACCGGCGCGCAGCTCAAACTGCTGGCGGACATCAACGCCGGAGCAGGCAGTGTGCTGCTCGATCCGGGCGCAGGCGGCGTCGACGGCACGGCTGGCGGCGTGATCGCGGGGCTTCTGGCGCTCGAAGGCACGGGCAACTTCACCCTGACCGCGGGCAACACGGTCGGCGCGCTGGAAACTTCGGACCTCTCGACAAGCAAAACGGTGACCGGCGACATCACGCTGACCAACTCCGGTTCGCTGGCGATTGGCGCCAACGCCATCAACGCGACGGGCAAGGTCACGCTGACCCTCAACGGCGGCACGCTGACCATCGGCAATACGATCAACGCAAACAGTGGCTTTCAGGAAAGCGGCACGGCCAGCTCGGTTGTGCTGAACAATTCGATCACGGTGACTTCGGGCAACATTAGCATCGCCAATCCGCTCTTCGTGCAGGGCACCCAGGCGCTGAATGCCGGCGGCAGCAATGTAAACGTGAATACAGTCGATGCGGCAGTGGGCGGTGGCTCGCTGACCGTCACGGCCAATGCGTTCACTTATAGTGGCATCATCGGCAACACCAGACCGCTCACGGACCTGACGTTGAATCTGGGTACCGCGCTAAGCGTTGGGAACACGTTGAGCGTAAACGGCACCCTGGCGCTGAACGTGACCGGCGGCGTAACCGAGACCGCGACCGGGGTGATTTCAGCCAATACGCTGGCGCTCAATGGGACTGGCACGGTTGACTTGACCGCCGGTACTAACCTGGTCAGCAACATTGAAGGCAGCCAGAACGGCGCGATCAGCCTGACCAATGGCGCATCATTGGCCGTCGACAGCAACGGGCTTAGCACCACCGCCGGCCAGTCGATCACGCTCAAGGCCACCGGCGCGGGGAATGGTTTAACGCTCTCGGGTGTTGTTTCCGTGGGTGCCGGTACGCTGACGCTCGACTCCGCCAGCGGCATTGCGATTAATGGCGCTGTGAACGCGGCGTTAGGGAATGTGGTGCTGAACTTTAACGGCGCGGTAACGCAGTCCGCTTCGATCAACACCACCAACCTCTCCTTTACGGGCGCGGGCGCGGTGACGCTGCTCGACGCCAACAACACGGTCTTCCGCATCGCTTCGGCGGCCACCGGGAATTTTGCCTATAACGATAAGGACAGCCTGATCATCGGGACGATCGGCGCGCTCAACGGGATCAACTCGGGCGGCGGCACGATCACGGTCTCAGCCGGCGCCATACTTTCCGTCAACCAGGCTGAGGTCAGCGGCAACAAGGACATCTCGTTCACGGGCGGCACGGGCCTGAGCCTTGGAGTGAACGGTTCGGTCAACGCCGGAACCGCCAACGTGCTCCTGAAGACGGCAGTCTCGGGCGCGATCACGGATGCGGGCACGACGACGGGCGTCATCACAGCCAATATCCTGACCGTTGACAGCCAGGGTGCGGTCACTCTGGACGCGTTGAACAACTCTGTGAACTTTTTCCGCGGCAGCTCGGCCGGACAAATTGACTTCAAGAATGGTAAGAGCCTGACTGTCGGCCAGGGTGGAGTAGGCCTGAGCACCACCGGCAACCAGGACATCAATCTTACGGCGACCACCGCGGCCTCGACCATCGGCGTGGCCGAAGCGCTAAATGCAGGCAACGGCACGGTGCGCCTGAATTTCTCGAATGGTGCCAGCGACGGCGGGCCTGGCGTGATCGACGCCGGGGCACTGGTGCTCAACGGCACCGGCAACGTGAACCTGCTGGGGGCGAACCAGATCGGGACGCTTACCGGAAATGTGAACGGCACAGTGACGGTGCGGAATGCGCAGGATCTGACGGTCGGCGCCGCGGGCCTCGTAACGGTCAATAAGGACATTGTGCTCGATACGAAGTTCTTCGGCAACTTTGCACTCGACATTCAGGGGTCGCTCTCGGCGGGCACAGCCAATGTGTCGCTCGTTTCGGGTACGGGAACCTCGGAATCCGGCGCCGGCAAGATCACGGCCAGCACGCTGATTTTGGGCGGCACTGGCGATGTGGCGCTGAACAACCCGGCGAATCAAATTGATATCGTGCAGGGAAGCGTGGACGGGTCGATTTCGGTAACCACCACGAAGGCGCTAACGGTCAATAATCTGAACACCGCAAGCAATAATCAGGATATCACCCTGACTGCGATTGGCGCGGCCAGTTCGATGAACATCAACGGCACGCTGGCCGTAAATAGCGGCGGAACCGTCACGCTGATTACGGGATTTGGCATTACCCAAACGGGCACTGGCGCGATTTTGGCCGACACGCTGGACGTGAACGGCAACGGCAACGTGACGCTCTCCAATCCCGCCAATAACGTGAATCTGCTTACCGCCGGTGTGGCGACAGCCAGTAGCCTGACAGGCAACATTTCCTATTCGACGCCGGGCAGCTTGGGGCTGGGCAGTCTTTCAGTCACAGGTAACGTCACGATCAAGCACGATGGCACGCTGAGCATCTCCGGCGCCAGCATCATCGGAGGTTCGTTCACCGAAAGCGGAACGGTCACCGCGAACACGCCGGGCGGCACGGTTACAGCCAGCGCCGGAATTACGGTTGGACCGGGCAAAGATATCACGCTGAACAACAACCTGGTTTTGGCGGCGGGCACGACCAGCCTCTCGACCAGTGGCAACGGCAGCATTCAACTGGGTTCTGTGACGGCGTCCGCAGACGCCGTCGCGTCGCTTTCGCTGACCGTGCAAACCGGAAACATCAACTTTACCGGCGATCTGGGCACGCCTTTAAACCGCCTCCTCGACATCAGCATCAAGACCGACAATGCAATCAGCGTGGGCCGAAACTTCTATGCGGCCGGCACGGCGACCTTCGATGCCGGTGGTGCGATCACTCAGACCAGCAATCTGATTCAGGCCGGCAGCGTGGTCATGAAGGCGGGTGGGGACATCACGCTGGCGGGCAACGGCGTTATTCAAACCGACAGCCTGGCATTGACGACCACCGCCGGTGACATTTTTCAGGACATCAGTTCGACGCATAAGATTATCGGATTGACTGTGAATCCGGCCGTCTCGGCAACTTCGAGTGGCTTCGTGGATCTGATTGGCCTGAACAACCAAATCGGCTCGATCACCGGGACTTCGAATTCTTACTTCGAAGTCTTTAATTCCAGCGACATGGCAGTTGGCGCCGCTGGAATTAAGGCGAACAATACGGGTATTGCTCTGGTTGGAATTGGCGCGACGAAATTGACGATCAATGGTGATTTGGATGGTGGCGGCAATCAAGTAATCCTGGAGTTCAACAACGGCATCACGCAGACAAGTGGCACCATTATCACGGCTGGCAGTGTTACGCTTTTTGGCAGCGGCACCTACGACCTCAGTTCCTCGGCAAATCTGATCACTGCCATTACCAGCGCTTCGATCACCGGCAAGCTTTCCGTGCAGAACAACCAGGCGTTGAATCTCAATAACATCAGCACCGGCGGGTTTGACGCCGACTTCACGACGTCCGCGGGCAACAGCCTGACCCTGAGCGGTTCGATTAACCTGAGCGGCGGGAACCTGACGCTGACTTCTGGCCAGGATATTTCACAGCCGGGCGGATTCATCTCGACCAACCTGCTCAAGCTTTCGGCGGCCGGTAACGCCATCATAAACCAAGGCAGCAATTCGGTGCAGGCGGTCGAAGGCGGTGCGACCGGCAACTTGACGCTGATCGAAAGCGGCGATAGCTCGGGCCTCAGCATCACGAGCAACGGGCTCTCGGCCGGCGGCACGCTACAGCTTGATAACTCGGGCAGCGGGCATGCGCTCACGCTCAATGGCGCCACGTCCGGCAACGATATTATTTTGAAGAGCTTTGGCAGCATCACGCAGGGCGCGTCAGGCGACCTGACTACGGGTGTGGCTGGCACGCTCAATCTGGCGGGTTCGGGCGGCGTCACGCTGCTGAACGCGGGCAACCAGATCCATGGGGTCGAAACCGCGGGAACCTACAGTGGCAATGTTTCGATCAAGACCAGCACCGATCTGACCGTCACTTCGGCGGGCCTCACCGTCAGCGGCCAGGTGAAGCTGGATTCGGATGGCGCGATCCATGTCTCGAACGGGATCACGACCTCTGGCGCCGGCAACCAGTTGACGCTGGTCGCGCAGACGGGCGCCGATCAGGCCGCGGTGATCAAGACTTCTCTGCTGACCCTCGACGGCGCAGGCTTCTTTAACTTGGGCAACGCCGGTAATCAGATTGCCAGTTTGCAGACGAGCGTGGCGGGGGTGAACGGCGATATCACGGTTGCCACCAGCGTGGCCATGGACATCGGGACCAACGGCATCACCACCACCGGAGTTGGCGTCGGGGATCTGGTGCTTACGCACTCGGCCAACCTGAACGTTGACAACCCGATCGTGCTGTCGGGGTCTTTTACTGAAAATGGCGGCGGCACGGTGACGCTCGGCAGCACGATCAGCGTGGGCACGAATTTCGATCTGACCTTCACCACGCCGGTGTCGCTGACCGGCGCGACGGCGCTGGCAGTGAGTGGCGCGGGCAACCTGACGCTTGCCGGCGTGTCGGGCCTCGGACAGAAACTGACCTTGAACGTCGACACCGGCACGCTGACCCTCAACGGCGATTTGGGTTCCAGCGCCAGCAAGCTGGGCGACGTGACGATCAAATCCAACGTTGCGCAGAACCTGAATTCTGGTGCGGCGATTTACACTTCGGGCACGCTGACGCTGGACACCTCGGCTGGCGGGATCACCGATACCGGCGTTATCTCCGCGAACTTGGTTACCCTGAACGGCACCGGCAACTTCACCTTGTCCAATGCCGCCAATGCGATCGCGAACTTGAACACCGGCTTGTCGAATGTGGCGGGCTCGATCAACGTTACGGACGGCTCGAATCTGTCGCTCACCGGCATCACGACGACCACCGGCGGCAGTCTGACCCTGAATATGGGCGCAGGCAGCATTCTGACCATCACCACGCCCGTGAATGTGGACGGCGACTTCACCGAGACCGGCGCGAGTGCCACGGTCAAGCTTAGCGGTACGCCGATCAACCTGACCGGCGTTAATGGCAGCATTAATATTGGCAGCGCCATCTCCCTGCAGGGCGGAACGACGCTGGCCGTCACTGGCACGGGCAATCTGACGCTGAACAGCGTATCAGGCGCCGGACAGACGCTGCTATTAAGCGTGGATACTGGCGCGCTGACGCTCAATGGAGATCTGGGTTCCAGCGGCAGCAAGCTGGGCGACGTCACGATCAACTCCAACGTCGCGCAAAACCTGAACAACACGACCGGGATTTACACGTCGGGCACGCTGGCGCTGAACACGTCCGCGGGCGGGATTAGCGATAACGGGATCGTCTCCGCGAACCTGGTCAGCTTGAATGGCACCGGCAACTTCACGCTGTCCAACGCCGGCAACACGATCGCGAACCTCAAGACGGGCGTCTTGGATGTGGCTGGCTCGATTAACGTGACGGATGGCTCTAACCTGTCGCTCACCGGTGTGACCACGACGACGGGCGGCAGCCTGACGCTGAACATGGGCGCGGGCTCCACGCTCTCCATTATTGGTACGCAGGCGAATGTGGACGGCAACTTTACGGAGACCGGCGCGAGTGCCACGGTCAAGCTGAGCGGCACGCCGATCAACCTGACCGGCGCCAACGGCAGCATCAGCATCGGCAGTGCTGCGATTTTGCAGGGCGCGACGACGCTGACCGTAACCGGCACGGGCAACCTGATCTTGGCGGGCGTTTCGGGCGGCGGGCAGGCGCTGAATCTGAACATCGCCACTGGCGCGCTGACGCAGAATGGCGATCTGGGCTCCTTGGGCACAAATTTAGGCGCCGTCGCGATCAATTCCAACATCGCACAGAACTTGAACTCGGGCTTCGGGATCTACGCGTCCACGCTGACCCTGAACACGGCCGCGGGTGGGATCAGCGATAACGGGGTCATCTCGGCGGGCCTCGTGACGCTGAATGGCACGGGCAACTTCACACTGTCCAACGGTGGGAACCTGATTTCGAGCCTCACGACCACCGGTGTTTCCGGGATCACCGGCAATATCGACGTGACCACGAGCGTCACGATGAGTACGGGCGGCACCGGGATCCAGGCCAGCGGCAATATCACCCTCACGCATCCCGGCGTGGATCTGACCGTCACCAAGCCGATCAGCGCGGGCGGCTTCTTTACTGAAGGCGGTGCGGGCGGCACGGTCACGCTCAGCAACACGATTATAGTGGGCACGAACCTCACCCTGAATAGCGCGGCGACGCTGACTGGCGCGACGTCGCTAACCGTCAGCGGCGCGGGCAACCTGACGCTCAGCAGCGTCGCTGGCGCCGGGAAGGACCTGAGCCTGAATCTGGGCACGGGCACGCTGACGCTTAACGGCGACCTGGGTACGAGCGGCGCTGCGCTGGGCAACGTCGCGATCAATTCCGGCGGCGGCCAGAACCTGAGCATTGCGGCGATCTACGCCAATACGTTGACTTTGAACACCGCCGCGGGCGGCATCACGGACACCGGCCTCGTTTCCACCGGCCTGCTAACGCTGAATGGCACGGGCAACTTTACGCTGTCCAACGCGAGCAACGCCATCTCGAGTCTGAATACGGGCGTCTCGAATGTCGCGGGCGCGATCAACATTACGGACGGCTCGAACCTGAATATCGGCGCGGGCGGCGTCACGACCACCGGCGTGGGCGGCGACCTCACGATTAACATGGTGGGTGCGACGGCGCTGACCATCGGCAACACGTTGAACCTGTCCGGCAATTTCACCGAAACCGGCGCGACTGCGACGGTCAAGCTGAACGGCAACGCGATCTCGCTGACCAGCGCCATCGGCAGCATCAATATTGGCAGCGGCATCTCGCTGCTGGGCGCGTCCACATTGACCAGCGGCGTGAACGGATCGATCGCCATCGGCGCTGTTTCGGGTACAGGCCTCGACCTGACCCTGGTCGCAGGCACGGGTGGACTGACGGCCGGTCAGATCGGCGCGTCTGGCAGCGCGCTGGGCAACGTGAACCTGACCGTGAATAAGGCCTTCACGCTGACTTCCGACATCTTCGCCGCCGGCGTGGGCCTTACGCTATCCGCGGGCATGACTGAAACCACCGGCAAGCTCACCGCCACCGCAGTGACGCTCAACGGCACCGGCGCGGGCGACTTCCTCCTGACGCAGTCCAATCAGATCAGCGGCCTGAGCGGCACGCTTAAGGGCAACCTCACGCTCACGAATACCGGCACGATCCTGACGCTGGGGGCGCTCTCCGACACCAGTGGCAGTGCGCATACCTTCTCCTTTAATACGGCGGGCCTGAAGGGGGGCTTGGTGACGGTCGATAACCTGGCCATCTCCGGCACGGGCACTGGCGCGGGCACCCTGACCACCGCGGTCAAGAACCTGACGGCCAGCGTCGGCGCGACCGACCTGACGATCAGCAACACGGGCAATCTGGCTTTGAGCGCCGGCGGGATCACGTCGGGCAACCTCAGCCTCACCACGGCCGGCACCCTGAACATCAATCAGATCGTCAACGCGACCGGCACGGCCACCCTCAACGCGACCGGCGCCAACACCTTGACCATTGGCAGCACGGTGACCGCCTCAAGCAACGTGAGCCTCCTGGGCGGCGGCAACCTGCAGATCAATAACGTGGTGACCTCGACCAACGGCGGCATCAGCACGAATGTCGCGGGCACGCTGGGCGTGGCGAGCAACCTCAATGCTACGAACGGCACCGTGAACCTGAAGTGGGGCGGTGCGAATTTCTCCCAGTCGGGCAGCACTATCAGCGCCCTCAACTTGGTCCTGGGCGGCAGTTTGAATGCCGGCCTCAACTTGGTCACACAGGTGACCAACCTGGGCGGTACTTTGACCGGCGGGCAAAATGTCACGCTCAACAATACCGGTGATTACACGCTCAAGGACACCAGCGTGGCCATCGGCGGGTTAAATAACGCGGGCGGCAATATCGCCTTGGCGGGCGCCTCTAACGTGACCGGCCTGCTAACTGCCGATGGCCTGGCCATTACTGGAACCGGCGGATACACGCTGGGGACCAACGTGAACAAGCTGGCGGGCACGATCACCAAGGACTCCACCATCGCCAATGCAGGCGCGCTGAACATCGACACGGTCATGGGCGACGTGGGCCTGACCTTCACTGGTAATACGCTTCAGCTCACAGCCACTGGCGCGGTCAACCTCAACCAGGCGTTGAACGCTACGGGCCATCAGGTGAACCTGACGAGCGCGGGCGCCACCCAGGCCAGCGGGATGGCCCTGTCCGCGAGCGGACTGACCCTGTCCGGCACCGGCACCTTCATGCTGAATGACGCGGCCAACGCGATCTTGGCGCTTAATGGCAACGTGTCGGGTGACACCAGCGTGCAGACTTCGACCGCGCTGACGGTCTCCACATTCTCGACCAGCGGCGGCGCGCTTACGCTTCAAACCGGCGACCAGCTCACGCTTACCGGCCTTATTTCGGCCGGCAGCGGGATGATCAAGCTGATGCCGGGCGCAAACGGTGTCAACCAGACCGGCGGCATTCTGGTTGCCGGCACGCTGGTGATCGACGGTACGGGCAAGGTCATGCTCACCGACAACAACCTGGTCAACCAGTTCTCTGCAAACGTAAGGGGCACGACGACCGACAGCCTGACCTTCAACAATGCGTTCAATCTGACCATTGGGAATTTTGGCAGTGTAAATGGGATTATCACCCAGGGTGGCGCGGTCACGATCAATACCGCCCCCAACGGGGTCCTGTTCATCACCGCGCCGATCAACACGGGCGGCGGGCAGGGCACAGCCACGATCACGGGCGACGTGCGCTTCAGCGGCCCGCCGGGCACGTTCCTCTTCGGCGCCGCGCCGGTTTCGCTGACGGCCAAAGCCATCCCCGGCGGCGGCACGGTGATCATTCAGACCAATCCCAGTGTTCCGCCCGACACGAAGGGCCCCGGTGGCGGTCTGGGTAACTTGGGCCAGGGTCTGGGCGGCGGCCTGAACAACATCGGCCTCGGAACCGACTTCAACATCGGCCTCGATGTCTTCGAATTGCGCGACCTGAAGATTGAACAGCTCAGCGAATTACTCCAGACCCTCGGCGACCTGCTCACCGACGCCGGCGGCGACGAGACCCTGCGCAACACGCTGGAGGAAGTCAAGACGTCGGCCAAGGCCATCGGCGAAGCCAACACCGCGCTGCGTCTGGCGCAGGACGTGATCGGCGACCTGCCCACCGATGCGCAGGCCGTTCCGCTCCTGCAGAAGCTGGTTGCCGACGTGCAGGATGCCGGCTCGGGTGTGAAGGACGCGAACGTGGCCCTGGCCGCGAAGGTCAAGGCGCTCAAGGTGGCCGACCGCCGCGACCGCCTGGCAGAAGACGCGCTGGTCGGTGCGATCCTGGGCTTGGGCAACGCCAACGACATGTTGACCGCGGCCGCTGTGCGTCTCGAAGCCGCCGCGACCGTGGCCCAGAAGAATCCGGCCGCCTCGACGCAGGAAGTCGTGGTTGCCGCGAACAAGGCCGGCGAATCAGCCCTCTCCGCGGCATCCAACAACCGCCTCAAGCGCGACCGCATCGGTGAAGATGCGCGCCTGGCCGCCCTGGCCGATGCCAAGCCGGGCGAGAAGCCGGCTGAAAAGAAGGACGGCGAGACCCCCGTTGAACCAGGCAAGGAGCCCGGCAAGCAACCCGCGCCGGGGACCGAAAACAAAAAGCCCGCGGGAGAAGCCGCGCCGCTGCTGACGCCCAAGGGCAATGCCGCACCCAAGCCGTAATGCTGGTTTGTGATTGAGTCGTTTTTTGCGTGCACGAAATGGTGAAAGTGACATGAGCGAAGAAAAGCCGCTGCCCCAGAACGAAGCCGAGCTCCGTACGCTGCTGGCCGACGTCTGGAAAAACTCGATCAAGATCCAGAAGCCCGACCGCCAGGTCACCATCAAGTCCGAAGACCATGAAGTCATGGTCACGATGGTCGCCGGAACGATGAAGCCGCTGGCCGGGATTCGCAAGGAAGACGACCTGCAGGCCACGATGTTGCAGACCCCGCCGACGGGTCACCTGCCCAAGCCCAGCACGGGCGAGCCGCCGCTGAGCGGCCCCGGCGCGCTGATGCCGACGATGCTCGTTTCTTCTCCGCACGCGCCCGGACAGCCGCAGCCGGGCAACGCTTCGTCGCTGCCCACGATGATGGCTTCGGACTTCGCCAGGGGCACCAAGAATTCCGTCACCAAGACCGCGACGACCACCTCGACGCGCGCCGCCTCGGCCACCAAGAAAGCGCAATCGACCTTCGTCGCGGCCGAACGCCTTGCGGCAACCTCGACCACCAAGCTGACCGTCATCCAGAAGGAAGTCCTCGATCAGGCCGAAATCAAGCCGGACATGGAAGCGCCCGACTTTGAAATCGTGCGCGTGCTCGGCCAGGGCGGCATGGGCGTGGTCCACATCGCGCGCCAGACCGCGCTCGATCGCCCCATCGCCCTGAAGATGATCAAGAAGAACCTGGCGACCGACGCGGACATCCAGTCCGTGTTCCTGGCTGAAGCCGCGGTCACCGGCGACCTTGAACATCCGAATATCGTCCCGATTTACGACCTTGGCGTAACCAGCGAAGGCGTGCTCTTTTACGCCATGAAATTCGCCAAGGGCGCGCCCTGGATCAACGCGCTTACGACCAAGCCGCTTGAAGACAACCTGCGCATCCTGATGTCGGTCTGCGACGCCGTGGCCTTCGCGCACTCAAAGGGCATCATCCACCGCGACCTTAAGCCCGAGAACGTGATGTTGGGCGAGTTCGGCGAAGTGCTGGTGATGGACTGGGGTCTGGCCGCGTCTGTGATCGACAACGGGAAGATCGGGCGCTTGACCTCCTCCAACGCCGCCGGCGGTACGCCCGCCTATATGGCCCCTGAAATGGCCACAGGCTCGGTCGAACAGATCGGCCCGCGCAGCGACGTCTATTTGCTCGGCGCGATCCTGTATGAAATTGTGACCGGCAAGCGCCCGCACACCGGCAAGGACATGATGGAAGTCCTCTACAACATCGCCACCAACGTGATCCAGGTCACGGACAAGAAGGGCGAGCTGGTCGACATCGCGCTTAAGGCCATGAGGACCAAGCCCGAAGAGCGCTACGCCAGCACGCTTGAACTCCAGACCGCGATCAAGAGCTGCATGAAGCACTTCGAGTCCATCGCGATCACCGAGAAGGCCGAAGAGAAGCGCGAACGTGCCGGCGAGTCGGGCTCGTATGAAGACTTTGCACAAGCGCTGTTCGGTTACCAGCAGGCGCTCGACTTGTGGAGAGAAAACCGCGCCGCCGAAAAGGGCGCGGTGACCACGCGTCTGGCCTACACGCGCCGCGCGATGGACAAGCAGGACATCGACCTCGCCGAATCGCTGATCGAGCCGGTGAAGGATAAGTACACCGACGTCTCCAACGAAGTGCAGCGCATGCGCCGCGAGCGCGAAGCGCGCAAACGCAACCTGAAGATTCTGACTTACAGCTCCGTCGCGCTCCTGTTGGTGCTGTTTGGCGGCGGCTTGTACTCGTACATCGCGGTCGTGCAGCAGCGCGACAAGGCCGAGATTGCCACGCAGCAGGCCGAAAGCTCGCGCCGCGAAGCTCTCGACGCGAAGGATCGCGCCGAAAAGGCCAAGTCCGAAGCCGTGACGGAAAAGCAGCGCGCCGAAGCCGCGAAGGAACAGGCCCAAGTCGCCGAGAAGGAAGCCGTTGCGCAGAAGGATAAGGCCGAAAAGGCCAAGGCCGAAGCGCTCGCGGAAAAGCAGCGCGCCGAAGAAGCCGAGAAACAGGCCATCGCCGAGAAGGAACGCACTGAAAAAGCCAAGGCCGAAGCGCTCGCCGCCGGCGAGAAGGAAAAGAAGGCCATCGAAGAATCCCTCAAGGCCGCGCAAGCCGCGCTGAAAGCCCAGGACGATCTGGCCCGCGCCGGCGTGCTCATGGATCTGGCCACGAAGTGGACCTTCGACAAGGAAGAAGCGCAGAAGCGCCAGAAGCTCGCCGCGGAAAAGCTCGGCAAGCCCGTTGAACTTGTGGTAAAGCTCGCCGGCGAACAGAAATTGCCGCTGCTGGTTGTGCCGGGCGGCGAATTTGTGATGGGCAGTCCACCGGCCGAACCCAACCGCCTTGCGGAAGAGTTCTTAAAGCGCGTCGTGATCACGCATCCGTACTACGTGGCCACGACGGAACTCACCTGCGGCCAGTGGGAAGCGATCACCGGTGAGAAGGCGCCCAACGACACCGGCGTGCCTGACATGCCTGTGACCAAAATTGACGTGAAAATGGTGGATGAAATTCTGTTGCCCAAGCTTAACAAGTTCGCGCCTGAAGGTTTCCAATTCCGCCTGCCCACCGAAGCCGAATGGGAATTCGCCTGTCGCGCGGGCACGAACACGGCCTTCTATGGCGTGGCCAATCCGGACGAAGTGCCCAGCCAGGCCTGGATCCGTACCAACAGCACGGGCGCCGCGCATCCGGTTGCGAAGCTCGCTCCCAACTCCTTTGGCCTGTACGACATGCACGGAAACGTGGCGGAGCTTTGCGAGGACATGTATGACCCACAGTTCTATCGCAACAGCCCGAACAACGACCCCGTAAACACCAATATAAAGGAAGGAAAGTTCCGAGTAGTTCGCGGGGGGGCTTGGGCTAACCTTCCTCAGCACGTCCGCTCCTCCTACCGAAGTTACGTGCATCCCGAGAACAAATATGACTTTATGGGAGTGCGCGTGGTCCTAGTAAAAACCGAACAAGTAGAGGACAAGAAGTGATTCAAATTGAGACCGGTTTATTGAAATCGAATTTTGTTTTCTATACCCCTCGGTAGTCTTGTCGAAACACCTTTAGCAGTATGGACCGGTATGCGCGGGATGGGCCCGCTCATGCCGTGGGGGGAAGTACGTGCTTCGTTGCGGCTTGGGCTTGCTCGCGTGCATGCTTATCGCGGCCCCCTCGTGGGGTCTCGAAGAGCACAAGCCGCTCGAACCCGAGCGGACGCAGCCCAAGCCTAACCCGGCAGTGCCTCCTCAGAAGGAGCCGCCGCCGGCGCCCAACGAAGACAAGGTCCTGGTTAAGGCCCTGCGCGCGATTCGCTTCGTAAGCAAGAAAACGGATGTGCTGAAGAAGGCCGAACTCGACGGCGTCTTCGTGCTCGACGTGCCGTTGCTCGCCGGCGAAGACCTGAAGGACAAGCTTAAGCCCTTCCTGGGCAAGCCTTTGACAATCCACCTGATCAAAGACATCGCCAAGGCCGTGGCCCTGCATTGCCGAGAGCAGGACCGGCCCTTCGTCAACATCTCCGTGCCCGAACAGGACATCACCAAAGGCACACTGCAATTCCTGGTCACGGAAGGTCACGTGGGCCAAGTGCGCGTCGAAGGCGAGAAGTGGTTCCGTACCTCGCAGTACCGCAGCCAGATTCATCTCGAACCCGGCGACGAGATCAGCGAAAAGCGCCTGATCGAGGACATCGATTACCTCAACGAGAACCCGTTCCGCACGGTCCGGCCGGTCTTCACGCCGGGCAAGGAGCCCGGGACCACCGACTTGGTTCTTCAGGTCGATGAGCGCATGTTCCCCGTGCGCTTCTATTCGGGCTACGAAGACTCCGGCGACCGGCGCACCGGGTACGACCGCATCCTCTTTGGCTTCAACTGGAACAACGCCTTCCTGCAGGGCCACGAGATCGGCTACCAGTTCACGGGCGACGAGCACTTCTCGCGGCTGCTCAACCATTCGGCCTACTGGCGCATCCCGCTGCCCAACCGCGACAAGCTGGCCTTCAATGTGGCGGTCTCCACGGTTAACGGCACGCTGAACAAGGATTTCAATACCGAAGGCTTCAACCTGCTCTTGGGCACGCGCTACATCCGCCCGCTGCCGGTCTTCTTCGACACGCATTACCGCCAGGACCTGCAGATGGGCTTCGACTTCAAGCAGACCAACAACAACCTGCTCTTTGGCGGGACGCAGACGTTTGCCAGCGCGGTGCAGACTTCGCAGTTCGTGGTCAACTACAACGGCTACGGCTCCGATCCGTGGGGCACGACCACCCTGAGCATGACCGGCAACTTCAGCCCTGTGGAGCTGGCGGACAAGCAGAACCAGCATGTCTTCGAAGAAGCCCGCGCCGGCACGCGCACCAAGTACATGTTCGGTTCGATGAACCTGGAACGCACCTGGAACCTGCCTAAGGAAGTCACGATCTATACGCGCTTTGGCGCGCAGTTGACCAACCAGCGCCTGCAGAGCAGCGAGCAGATGCTGCTGGGCGGCTACAACTCGGTGCGCGGGTACGACGACCGCCTGGCGTCCGTCGACGAAGGCTTCAACTTCAGCGTCGAATTGCGCTCGCCGAATTTCAGTCTGGGCAAGATCAAGGCCAGCGACCAGTTCGAAGCCAAGCTGCAGGGCCTGCTCTTCTACGACTACGCGCAGGGGACCAATCTGGGGCACTACGACGGCGAGCGCCACCACGCCGAGCTGCGCAGCATCGGCGTAGGCGCGCGCTTCCGAATCGGCGAACACCTCAGCATCCGCTTCGACTATGGCCGCCAGTTGCGCGAGCAGCCCATCGAAAACGACGTGGGCAACAGCGGCCGCATCCACCTCGGCGTGACCGGCAGCTTCTAAACCTTCGAACTTCTATAAATCTGTCGGCAAACCAGCCGACCATTCATGCGTACTCATAGGTGAAGTATCAGGCCCGCAGGTGCGGCTGCCTTCAGGTGCAGTTTTCCGGCTTCGCGGTCTGGATAATCGCCGCTTTGCGAATGTGATTGTGCCATTTTGTGAAATCCGCGATCATAGGCCCATCATGAGTTCCGAGTCCGCGGCTGCGCCGACGTTTATTGAGATCCTCAAGCAGGCCGGCTTGCTGCCGCCCGAACGCATCGCATCATTGGAAGCCGCGGCGGCCGCGGGCCACCCGCCGGCCGAGGCCGCCGTGCGCTCCGGCGCGCTGCCGCAAGCCGTGGTCGACGCGCTGGTTCAATCGCTCGACGCGCCCCAGCGCATTCCGCCGCTGCGCATCGGACGTTTCCTGGCCCTGCGCAAGCTGGGCGAAGGCGGCATGGGTGCGGTCTACCGCGGCATTCAGCTCGACGATTCCGCCGACGGTCGCACCGCGGGCCAGCCCGTCGCGATCAAGCTCCTCAAGAAGGAAGCGGTCACCGACCAGCACGAGTTCGCTGAACGATTCCTGCGCGAAGCCCGCTCGGCGCTGACCCTGCGGCACCCCAACATCACCGGCGGCCTGGAAGCGGGCGAATACGAAGGCAACCCGTTCTACGTCATGGAGTACTTCAAGGGCGAGTCGCTCGATCTCCTGCTCAAGCGCGAGAAGCACGTGGCGACGGCGCGTGCGCTCGAGATCGTGATCCAAGCCGCACGCGGGCTCGAATTCGCCCACAAGCTGGGCTTCGTGCACCGCGACATCAAACCCGGAAACCTGTACCTGACCGCCGAAGGCGCAACCAAGCTGCTCGACTTTGGCCTGGTGAAGAACACGAACCCGGGCCAGGAGGCGCTGACCGCGCCGGGCACGATGGTCGGCTCGCCGAACTACATCAGCCCCGAGCAGGTGCGCGGCAACATGGTTGTAGACGGGCGCGCGGACATCTATTCGCTGGGCTGCACGTTTTACCATCTCGTCACGGGGCGGCAGCCGTTCGGCGGCGCGACGACGGCCACGGTGATCCTCAAGCACCTCAACGACCCGCCGCCGGACCCGCGCGTGCTCGCGCCGGACTTGTCCACCGGGCTGGTGCAGGTGCTCTTCAAGATGCTCTCGAAAGACCGCGACCAGCGTTACCGCGACTGTACTTCGCTATTGGCCGACCTGACCGCGATCAAGGAAGGCCGCGCGCCGACGCTGATTCACGATGAATTGACGCAGACCGAGATTCAGACCGTGATCACGCCGGTGGATGCGATCTTTGGGCGCAACTTCACGCCGCAGCCGGGCGAAGCCCTTCCACCCGCGCCGCACCAGCCGCCACCACAGCCTCCCGCGCCGCAGAAGCCCCCGGATTCCGGCAAGCCCTGGTGGAAGTTTTGGGGCAAGTAAACGTTCCCCCTGTCCGAGCTATTCCGTCCAATTAATGAAGGCGCCGACGATCGAGCGGTCCTTCTCGCGCAGGCGTTGATACAGGGCCGGCGCATCGGCCGGCTTGACGCGGTGCGTCATCAGGTGCTCGACCTGGATGCGTCCGTCGCGGATCGCATTCAGCGTGGCCGAGCGGTTCTGCGCCTGGGTGTAGGGATGGTACGGGTTGGCGTCGATGGGCACCTTGGGCTGGTGCGCGCCGAGCATCGTGATCTCGCGCTCGATGAAGTCGCGCAGAATGTAGACTGGCACCGGTTCGTAGACGGTCGAGCTCACCACCAGGCGCCCGCGCAACGCCAGGAACTCGCAACAAGTCTGGTAAGCCTTGGCGTTGGTCGCGGCTTCGATACACAGGCTCGCGCCCTTGCCGCCGGTGATTTCCCGCACGCGCGCGACGAGGTCGTCGGTCGCGGCGTTAAGCGTATGCGTTGCGCCGACCTGCTTTGCGATTTCGAGCCGCCGCGGGTCGGTGTCCACCGCGATCAGCGGGTCCGCGCCAGTCATGCGGGCGATCTGCAGCACCAGCGAACCCACTACGCCTTGGCCCAGCACCACGGTCGATTCGAGAAGCTTAGGCGCGGCGCGTTCGACGATGTGGTAGGCGATCTGACCCAGCACCGCTAGCGTCGCGCGTTCCGGCGCCAGGCCTTCCGGCACAGGCACCGTGTAGGCCGGACTGGCTGGGATATTCCAGCAGCTCGCGTGCGGCGCAGAGACCATCACGCGCTGACCGACTTTGAAACTGGTCACGCCGGGCCCGAGGGCTTCGACGATGCCCACGGCCGAATACCCCAGATCGGTGGCCTTGTTCTGCGCCGCCTGCGCTTCGATCCAGGCGATCTCAGTGCCGATGCTGACCTGCGTCCACTCTGTGCGCAGGCGCATCTCGCCGGCGCCGGGCGGGGGCACGTCCACGTTGATCAGTTCGACTTTGGAGCCGTTGAATCTCAATTGCGCGGGCATGGATCTGAACTCCGGTGGGGAAGGGTCCGGCTATTTGACCAGACCGAGCTTGGCGAGCAAGCGGCGGAAGAACCCTTGCGGCTTCTGCTGTTCGCCGGTTTTGTCGGCCTTGCCGCCGCGCGAGCGCACGACCTGGCCGGCGTTGGGCTCGTCGAGCGGCTGGCCGTGCAGGACGCGCTCGATGGCCGCGGCGACGTCTTCGCCCGAGGCGTAGCGGTCCTGCGGGCGCTTGGCCATCATGCGCAGGCAGAGCTTCGACGAGTCGCGGCTCAGCTCGGGCGCCGTGGCGCGCGGGTCCGGCGCGGGGTTCTGGACGTGCATGACCATGACCTGCGTCGAATTCGGATGGTCGAAGGGCAATTTGCCCGTGAGCAGTTGGTAGAGCGTCACGCCCAATCCGTACAGGTCGGCGCGGTGGTCGATCTTCTGTTCGCCGATGGCCTGTTCGGGCGAGATGTAATACGGCGTGCCGATCGAGATGCCCACCGCGGTCAACTGCACCGTGTCGTCCTGCGGCTTGGCCAGGCCGAAGTCGAGGACCTTCACCAGGCCTTCCTTGCTGATCAAAATGTTCTCGGGCTTCACGTCGCGGTGGATCTGGTTGCGCGCGTGGGCGTGGCCTAGGCCCAGGGCCGCGTCGCGGATGATGCGCAGCGCTTCGGCTTCAGGAACCTTGCCTTCGCGTTTAATTCTCTCGCCCAGCGATTCGCCGTCGACGAACTCCATCGACATGTGCCAGTAGCCGGCGGTGTGGCCCGCGCCGTAATACTTGACGATGTTGGGATGGTCGAACTGGCTGAGCGTCTGGACCTCGCGCTTGAAGCGTTCCATGTACTGCTCGTCGGAAGCAAGCTGCTTGGGCAGGACCTTCAGCGCGACGATGCGGCCGCCGCTCTTCGTGTCGCGTGCTTCAAAAACCGCGCCCATGGCGCCCTCTCCGATGCGCCGGAGCAGCTCGAAGTGTCCGAGCTTCTTGACGCCGGTGCGCTGGGTCTCGGTGACCGGCGGAGCAGCGGGCGCCGCCGCTGGCGCGGCGCCTTCGACGGTGTGCGTGCCGGGTCCGGCTTTCTGCGGGCCCAGTCCCGCGGGCCGCGCGAACTGAGTGCTTGGCGGTCGCGCCGGGTTAAGCACCTTATCGGAAGACCGTACTGCCGGCGTGAGCGCCTTGTCCGAAGTGCGCGTCGCCGGCGTCAGGGCTTTATCCGAGTTACGCGCGCCGCCCAGCGGAATCGCGCGGTCCGATGGGCGCTTCGCGGGCGCGGCGGCGGTCTCGGTAACGGGCGCATCCTGTGCCGCGCGGTACTTTGTCTGCGCCGCGAGGATCGAGCCGATCTGCGTTTCGCTCAGCCAGCCCAGACGCAGCATCACCTGGCCAATCATGGGCATCTGTCCGTTCTGCTTCGCGCCGGCCTGGGCTTTAAGGCCCTCGCGGACCTGGTCGCGCGTCAGCAGTTTGAGCATTACGCCCACTTCCCCGAAGCGGTAGGGGTAGGTCTTGCGTTCCGCGGGGGAACCGGAGGCGGGAGCCGGAGCGGTGGACATGGATCGGTTCAGGGCACCAGGGCTCGGGCTTCTTCGGAGAGCTTCCCAATTTCACGGGCGATATCGCGGAGGCGTTGGGCGCGGGCCTTGTCGCCTTTCGTGCGCAGCGGACCGATGCCCATGCCGCGCTCGGCGTCGGTGGCTTCGCGTTCGGTGCGGCCGCGCGAGTGGTCCAGGTCGTCGGCCAGCGCCCGCGCATTGGAGCGCACCGCCAGCAGCGTATCGTTCAGGCTGTTGTACTTGTGGCTCAGGAAGACCGTGCGCGCTTCCTTGATGCAGCGCTGCGCTTCCGTGCCGCGCGCCTCGGTCGCGTCCTGCAGCTTGCGCGCTTCATCGCGCTCGTCGTTGTCACGCAGGCCCTGCGTCTGGTTGGAAACCTTGTTCAGCGTGTTGAGCGAGCCCGCGGCGATGCGCTCGACTTCGGCGAGGCTCGCCAGCGCGCTCTTGAGCGTGGTCAGCGTGGCATTGCCCGGGCGCGCGGCCAGGGCCAGGTCGACGGTCTTGAGCGCGTCGGCGGTCTGTCCGGCGGTGACGAGCCTGTCGGCTTCCTTGATCGTGCCCGCCGTGGGATCCATGCCGCCGCCTTTGGGCAGGGCGTCCAGGCGGCTGCGCGCCAGCGGCGCGGCGGTCTGCGAAAGCGTCGTGGCCAGTTCGTATTTTTCCCGCGCGGCGGCCAGGTTCTGCTGCCCGCGCAGATCGTCGCCGGCGGCGATGGCCTGATAGGCCAGGCCATCCTGCGAGTACTCCTGCAGGGCCGGACTGTTGGGGCGCGTGCGCTTGGCGTTGTTCAAGGCCTTCAGCGCCAGATCGATCGAAGCATTGGCCAGCCGTGCATCCTGGGCTTCGAGCTGGCGGCGCGCATCGGCGAGCGTCTTGAGCGCGGCATCCATCAGGCTGCAGAATGCGCCGGCTTCCTGCGCTCCGCGCGCCTGGGCTTTGAAATCGCCGGCCAGGTTGGGGTCGTCCTTGAATTCAAGCGCCTTGGAGTACGCGCGGAAGGCTTCGTCCCAGGTCCGGTTCTGTTCGTTGCGCTGGCCCAGCGCGAGCCAGTGGCGCAGCTCGCAGGCCGAGCCCTGTCCGAGGTAATCCAGGCGCTGCACGGGGTCGGGAGTCAGTTGTGCGGCCTTGCGGTATTGTTCTGAGGCCGAGAGGAAGTCGTTGTCGGCGACCAATTGCACGGCCTTGGCGCGCGCGGCGTCGGCGTCCGCCTGGGACTTCACGCCGTTGGGCGTTACCGGGGTCGCGGGGAGCCGGACCGCGGGGTCGGGCATGTATGTTTGCGCTTCGGCGCGCACTTGCGCCGCACGCGGGTCTCCGAAGATCGCCAGATTCTTCGCTTCGTCCCACAAGAGGCGCCCGATGCGTTCGCGGAGTTCATCCGGATTGCCTAGCGCGGCGGCTTTCTTCAGCGCTTCGATGGCCTTGGCCCGGTCGCCCTGCGCTTCGGCGCGCTGCGCATCCTTGAGCAGGTCCTCGCGCGTCTGCGCGCCGGACGGGTTGGCGTTGGCATTCGAACCGCCGTCGCCGCTCTGCGCATTCGAATTCGGATCCTTCTTGGAGAAGGCGAAGTACAGCACCACGCCCAGCAGCACCAGGCCGCAGATGCCGCCCAGCACCATGAAACCCGCGATGGAGCGTTTGGGCGCCGGCACCACGGGCGGCGGTACGGTTGCGCCGCCGGGCAGATTGGGGTGCGAGATCACCGCCGGGTTCGGCATGCCGGGCGCGGGTGGAGAGGTGGGTTCAGGCGTGAGCAGCAGGTGCGCGCCGCTTTGCAGCGGGGGCACCGGCGGCGGCGCGGATACGGGCATCCCGCCGCGCACGCCCTGCAGTACGGTCAGGAGTTCATCGGCCGACTGCGGACGGTCCTCGGGCTTCTTGGCAATCATCCGCAGGATCAGGTTCGAGAGATTTTCCGGCAGGTCGGGCCGGTATTGGCGCGGATCGGGCGGCGCTTCGAACTTGTGTTTGAACATCAGGTTCATGACCGAGCTGGAGTTGAAGGGCACCTGCGCGGTCAGCGCGCGATAGAACGTCACGCCCAGCGAGTACAAGTCGGTGCGCCCGTCGGCGGGCAGGCCGTCGGTCTGCTCGGGGCTCATGTACATGGGCGTGCCCATGTGGGCGCCGGCGGCGGTCAGGTGCGTGTTGGAGGTGCTTTCCATCACCAGCCCGAAGTCGACGATGCGCAGCTTGCCTTCCTTGTCGATCAGCAGGTTCTCGGGCTTGATGTCGCGATGCACGCAGCCTTTGACGTGCGCGGCGGAGAGCCCGCGCGCGGCCTGTTCCATGAGCGTGATGGCGTAGGCGACGTCGAGCGGGCCGTACTGGTCGAGCACCGCGGCCAGCGACTGGCCTTCGATCAATTCCATCGCGATGAAGTAGCGGCCTTCATAGGCCCCGGCGTCGTACACGCCGACGATGTGGTCGTGGCGCAGGCCCGCGATCACGCGTGCTTCGCGCAGGAAGCGTGCGACGTATTCGGGATGTTGGGCGAATTCGCCGGGCAAAAGTTTAACGGCGGCGGGCCGCTCCAGGGTCTCGTGAACGCCGCGGAACACGGCGCCCATCCCGCCCTGGCCCAGCTTGCCTTCAATGCGGTACGGCCCGATCATTTCGGGCTGTTTGACCTCGTTCATCGTGCGCGCATCCTACGTCAAAGAGCCTTGTTATCAACCGTGGGGCGGCGCGAAGCGCACCGCGATCCAGGCTTTCGGACGGTCCTCAAATCCCTTTGGCTACCCATATTTACGCACGGTGCGGAAAGCCTTTCAAGACTGTCATGCGGGCTTGTGGCACGCTCCGTGCTCCATGTGCACCCAGTAGGATTTGAGGCCCAAAGTTGTGGAGGATTCCCCCATGAAATACCTGTCCATGCTGACCCTGCTCGCGGCCGTCGCGATTTCCTTCAATGCGGGCGCCGCCGATACCTCGACCAAGCCGAGCACCACCAATACCACCAGCAAGCCGAACACCACCGGTCGCGGGCAAGGCAAGGGGATGCAACACGAAGGCCCGCTCGCCAAAATCATCGAACACGCCCAGGAATTGGGCCTGAGTGACGACCAGATTAAGAAACTGGAGGAGATCCAGGCCGAACTCAAGGCCGACCGCCAGAAAGCCATGCAGGACCCGGCGATGCGCGAGACCATGAAGGAAATGATGGAAGCGCGCAAGGCGGGCGACAAAGCCAAGCTGGAGGAACTCCACAAGCAGATGGCCGAAAAGATGAAGCCCCAATTGATGGACTTGAAGGCGAAGCTCGCGGGGATCCTGACGCAGGAGCAGCTCCAGAAAGTCGGTGAGATGATGCAGCGCCGCAATGAGAACCCCATGGACGCGCCGCGCCAGAAAGGCGAAGGCCATCAGAAGCCCAATTCCGACATGCCAGCCCCCAAAGTTTTCAAGGATGATGCCCCGGCGCCCGTTCTCGACGGTCAAAAGACCAACGAAGGCGCCTGAAAATCGGATGGTCAACATAACGAACCTGTCATTGGCTTTCGGGGTTGCTTCTCGCTATGAGGAGTCCGAAAGCCAATTTTTTTAACCCCTACTGGAGGACTGTTCGTATGCGTTACAAGCTGGCGATGTGCCTCGGTCTGGTGTTGTTGTGCGCCGGAAGCGTGCGCGCTGAAGAATCGTGGCGCGAAAAGTTCCCGGAAGCAGCGGTGCGGCTCTACAAGATTTTCGAGACCCACCCCAAATTCCGCGACCCGTTCACTGATTGGTTCGTGAACCATACGGAAAGCGCCGAACGTCTGACCAAGTTCCTGGCCGAGAAGGAAAGCCATAATATCGAAGAGTTCATTCTCACCGAAGAGTTCAAGAAGCACCGCGATCACGCCTTCCTCGAAGCGCTGCTGAAGGAATACGGCGAAGCGATGCACGAGTACCGCCTCTTCGTCCAGGCGCACCCGAAGGCCGCGTTCGATCTGACTGAGCATCCGAAGTACGTCGAACACCTCGACGAGAAGCTCGATCACCGGCGCTAAGTTGGCTCCTTTCGTGATGGAAGTTTCAAACGCCCGGGCGCTCAAAACGCCCGGGCGTTTTGTTTTGGCCTGCGCGGGCGCGCTTCAGGCTTGCGGCGCGCGGGACTGCATGCGCCGAAATTCGCGCGGTGAGACGCCCACGCGTTCGGAAAACGCCCGCGAAAAGTGCAGCGGGTCGGCGAAGCCCGCTTCGCGCGCGACTTCGTGCACGCTTAAGGCCGAGAGCGCGAGCAACTCCTTGGCTTTGCGCAATTGCGCGTGCAGCAGGTAGTCTTTCAAGGAGAAGCCGGTCTGCCGCTTGAAGCGCCGCCGCAGGGTCGAGTAGCCCGCGTGCACGCGCTCGGCGAGGGCTTCCGGCGTCAGCCCGCGCGCGGCTTCGGCTTCGATGATGCGCAGCGCCGCGGCGACGACGCTCTCTTCCGATCTGCCGACGGAGCCGCTTTCCGCGCTGGCCGCGCCCCACAGGCCTTGCGACAGGCCGTGCGTGAGCGTGACCAGTTGCCAGACCAGTCCCGCGGCCAGCGGTGTGCAGAGTGGGCCGCCTTGCACAAAGCATTCGATGAGCCGGTCGAAGAGCGCGCCGACGCGCGGCTCGTCGCCCAGTTTCACCACGGGTTTTTTGCGCGTGAGCCAGCACAGGCGTTCGAACTCCTCCACGCAGCGCCCGCCAAAGACGACCCATTCTTCGTCCCAGGTTTCCACGTCGGCCGAGTAACTGTGCGCGACGCCGGGCACCACCCACATCAGCGTGCCGCCCTTGATCGCAACGCGGCCGGTAGCGCGGCTTTCGTAGAAGCCACTGCCGCGCGAGATCCAGACCGCCGCATAAAAGTCTGCGATGCGCCCGCGCACGGCTTGCGAAGGCGGCTGGCGGCGATGCCGGCCCACGGAGCTGACCCACAAGCCCAGCTTGGCGTGCTGCGGCGCGGGGACCGTGTAGTAGGCCACGCGGTCCTTGGCGAAGCCCGGCGGCAGCGGGCCCGCAGGGGGCGGGGGCTTGCCCCGGGCTGATTTTTGCGTGAGCAATTTTCCCATAAAGTAGAGCAGCCTTCCCATGGCGCCGGGGGGATTCTATACGGTATTCTCCTTTCGCGCTGCCCAAAACGGGCGTTGTCCAGAGTGAGCAATAACCGCGCCAGGAGCCTGATCCGACATGACCGCCGCCGCCCAGACCCTTCCCGCAAGCCCCGCAAAGTCCTACCGCATCGCCAAGCGCGCCCTGGCGCTGGATGGCAAAGAGCTGGGGCATCTGCGCGACGCCAACGCACTGCTCGGCGATCTGCCCGCGCTGCGCCAGCGCATGGCCGACGACGGCTACCTGTTGCTGCGCGGACTGGTTGGCCGCGAGAAGGTCCTTGATGCGCGCCAGCGCATCCTCGAGCACCTTGGCCCGGCCGTGGACCGCAATTTTCCTTTTATGGAAGGCCGCCTGAGCGCGGGTGCGAAGGGCAGCTACCTGGGCGGGCACCGCGACATTACCCACACGCCGGAAGTGCTCGACGTCCTCGAAGGCGCGGAACTGGCCGGCTTTTGGGGCGGCTATTTCGAAGAAGACCCGCTGACGATTCAGTACAAATGGCTGCGTGCGGTCGGGAACGGGGATTCCACGCCGCCGCACTACGACGTGGTCTACATGGGCCGTGGCACGCGCGAGAAGCTCTTCACCTGCTGGGTGCCGTTCGGCGACATCGGCTACGACGAAGGTCCGCTCGCGCTGCTCGCGGGGTCCCACAACCTGCCCGGCTACCAGAAGATTCGCGAGACCTACGGGGCCGCCGACGCCGACCGCGACAACATCGAGACGTTTTTCTCGCACGATCCGCAGGAGATCGTCGAACGCTACGGCGGGCAGTGGCAGACCGCGGAATTCCGCGCCGGCGACGTGATCATGTTCGGCATGTTCACGATGCACGGCTCGGTTGCGAATACCTCGCCCAAGTTGCGCCTGAGCTGCGATGTGCGCTGGCAGCCGGCGTCCGAGCCGCTCGACGAACGCTGGGTCGGCGAAACGCCGCTCGGCAATTACGCCTGGCGCAAGACGCCCGTGGAGCCGCTCGAGGTCTCCCGCGAAAAATGGGGCGTCTAGGTTCACGAGCCGCGGCAGGCGCATCGAATTCCTTTCTTCAGGCTGCGTCCCGCGCGCCGTTGCAAGCCGGGGCGGGACGAATACTGCGGGCGGAATTTACGTCAGCGCGATGCGCGCTTCGCCCGCGTAGATGTTGAAACGCCCGTCGCGTAAAAAGCCGACCAGCGTCATGTTGAACTTCCGCGCCAGCTCGACGGCCAGGCTCGAGGGCGCGCCGACCGCGGCGAGCACCGGGATGCGCGCGCGCAGGGCCTTCTGCAACAGCTCGAAACTGGCCCGCCCGCTCATCAGCGCGATGTGCCCGGCCAGCGGAATTTTCTTCGCGAGCAGACGCTCGCCGATCAGCTTGTCGAGCGCGTTGTGGCGTCCGACGTCTTCGCGCAGTAAGACCAGCTTGCCCGCGCCGTCGAAGAGCGCCGCGGCGTGCAGCCCGCCGGTCTTCTCGAAGACTTCCTGCTCCTTGCGCAGCGTCGCGGTCAGTCCATGCAGCACGCCGGCGGGCACTTTGAAGCTATCGTCCTCGAGCGACGTGCAGCCCGAGACTTCGAGCGCTTCCAGGCTGGCCTTGCCGCAGACCCCGCAGCTCGAGGTCGTGTAGAAGTTCCGTTGCACGCGCGCAGGATCGACCTGGAGGCCCGGCGCGAGCCGGACGCTGACGATGTTGTATTCCTGCTGCGCTTTGTCCGCGCCGACGCAGTAACTGATGCGCGCGATGTCTTCGCCGCGTTCGATCAGGCCTTCGGTGAAGAGAAAGCCCGCGGCGAGTTCGAAGTCATCGCCCGGCGTGCGCATCGTGACCGAGAGCGCACGTTCGGCGATCCCGCAAGCCGGACCCGCGCCGGGCGTCGGTGTTGCGGGCGTCGCGGCGTCTTCCCAGACCAGCCGGATTTCGAGCGGCTCTTCGGCCGCCAGCAGATCAGGCTGCGGGTGGGATTGCGCGCCTTCGACCTTCTGGATCGTGACGCGGTGCGTGGGGCGACGCGGTATCATGCCCGGCAGTCTCGCTCCTTTCCTGCCCAATAAAAGCGCCGTGTGGCGCGCGCCTCCTTATTATTTGCCCGTCACCTTGCGCAACAGATCGATGCAGGTGCTGCGGAACGTCTCGCCGTCCATGAAGCCGCCCGGCGGCGTGTTCTTGCCCGCGGGGATGTCCTTGTTCACCTTCTCAAGGAATTCGATCGCGGCCTTGCCTTCCGCGCTGTCCTTCTTTTTCTGCGCGGCGTTCCAGAGCGTCACCGCGATGCGGAAGTCCCACGCGCCTTCGCCGCAGTGCGCGAGCTGGATTGTCGGGATGATCTCCTTGCGGCCCCAGTTGATGACCCCGGAGTCCGGCTCCTGCCCGTCAAGGTCCATGAACTGGTAACCGGCGAGGTTGAGCGTGTGCCACTGCAGGCGCCCTTTCACGCCCTTGCGCAGTTCGGCCCACTGGTACGCGCCGAAGCTGTAGCGGCTCTGACCCTGGTTGTAGATGTGAACTTCGCGGCCGAGTTCCTTGGCCTTGTTGAGGTCTTCCTGGGTGTGCGCATTCAGGCCCGACCAGAACATGGCCTTGAAGATGTCCTGGATCGAGACCTGCAGCGGGTCTTTGGCCTGCCATTCGACGGAGTAAAACCCGCCGGTGCGCCAGAACGGGACCGCGTCGTGGTAGGCCTGGTGCAGCTCCAGGTTTTCCTTCGCAGCTTCGAGCACGCGCGGTTCGTCGAGCAGGCTGTAGTTGATCTGCGGCCAGCCTTCCTTTTCCGCGTGGGCTTTGTAGGCCGTGAAGACCGCTTTCAGGATCTCCTTGAAGGGCTTGCCGGTTTTCTGTTCCCAGCCGTGGCCGGTCGCCCCGATCGTGTAGCCGTCGTGCAGGCCGTCGACCACGCCGGGCCCGCCGTAGGTGTAGATCGGCGATGTAAACCCGTGGGCTTTGAGGCGCTTAAAGAACGCGTCGCAGGCCGTGAAGTCGAGCTGCGCGTTGCCCGCGGCGTCGAGCCCCGAGAAGTGGATGTTCGGCCCGCCCGAGAGGCTGTTCATGCCCATCTGGTGGAACAGGGTCAGGATTTCGTCCCAGCCTTTCTCGTGGCGCGCGCCGGTGAATTCCCCCGGCACCCAGACGCCGAAGAACCCGAACGCGAAGTCCGGTTCGTCGAGCGCGATGTCGAGCAACTCGAGCTTCAGGGGCAGCGTGAGCTTTAATTCGCCGGCGGTGAGCGTCACGTCGGCGCTGTACAAGCCCGGCTTTGCGTCGGCGGGCACGTTGACCGTGATCCAGAATTGCCGCGTCAGATCCTTGCCGAGTTTGAGGCCCGAGCCTTCCACGCGGCGCAGGCTGGTCGGGGCGATGACGTAGGAGAGGTCGCTGCCGGCGCGGCGCGTCAGTTGCATCACGTAACGCGCTTCAACGTTGGCCGCGGGAATCGTGCCGCCGGGGCCTTTGAGTTCACCCACGCTCAACTGGGCGTCGCCGAAGTCCTTGAGCGGGCGCACCGCGAAGCTGAAGCCCAGCGACTGCCCCCGAAAGGCGCTACGCTGGAGTTTGCCGTCGGGTTTGCCGGGCGCGTCGGCGAAGGTGACTTCGTCTTCGAGCACCGGGTAGCCGACCCAGTAGCCCTTGGCTTTCGCATCGGCGGGCACGTCCAGCGGCTTGGGCTTGGGGCCCATAAAGAGCGCGCGGCCTTCGAACTCCTTCTTGTTGCGTTCGAGGACCTCGTCGATCCATTTCTCGCCGTCGGCCTTGATCGTGTCGGGATAGACGATGATCGAGGCGACTTTGCTCGACCAGCCCGCGTCGGCTTCGCACTGGATGTGGATCTTGCCGTCGGTCACATCGACGTCGAACTTGATCGGCTTGAAGACCGGCTTTACGTACAGGTCCCACAGGCTGTCGCCGGGCTTGGGTTCGAGGTTTTCGAAGCGGAGGAAGCAGTCGGTGGGGCCGTCGTCGCCGCGGTCTTCGACGCTGACCTGCTTGCCGTTGGCCGTGACCGTGCGCTTGCGGAAGTGCGCCTGCTCGCCGCCCCAGAAGCCCGGGTCGTCGAACACCAGCCAGACGTGGCATTTTCCGTTCGGCGCATCGGTGATGAATTCATTGCCGTTTTCCTGAAACCAGACGAAGTCTTCGAAGAGCCGCGTCGGGTAGTTGTCGTCCCGGCCGCGGTTGGGGCTGCACTTCACCTTGAGGCCCGCTTTGGCCCCGTTCTCCCCGTAGACCGTGTTGGGGCCGATCGCGGTGAAGCCCGGGAAGACTTTCTGGCTGTCGGGGCCGAAGTCGTAGGCCAGGATGCCGTCGGGGCGGGCTTCCTTGGTGAAGCGCACATTGTCGAGGTAGACCGGGGCTTTGCTTTCGAAGTTGATCGCCACCAGGATGATCGACTTGGGGTCGATGTTGTTCTTAAGGTCGCCGTTGCGCGAGCCCGCTTCGCCGCGGAAGAGCCCGTTCACCGGGATTTCATAGGTGTTCGCGCCGGGCTTGAGGACCATCTCCGAGTTGTGGCGGTTCCAGTAGGTGCGCTTGCCTTCCCAGGCTTTGTCGCCGACCAACAGCATCACTTTCGCCGGCGCTTCGCCTTCCACAAAAATGTCGATCTGCAGCGAATCGTTGCCCGTCCAGTCCTGCGGAAGCTTCATGCTCGAGAGGCCCATGCCCGGCGTGAGCTTGAGGCTCTTCTTGCCGTGGGTCGCGTGCTGGTCCGAGAGGCTGGGGGTGCCGTTGGAGAAGTCCCAGAGCGCCAGGTCGCTGTCCGCTTCGAAGTCGCAGACCACCTTCGGCTCCTGCGCAGCCGCAAGCGCGGGCAGGATGGCGAGCAGGCACACGGCACTGAGTCTCAAAAACATGTTCTCTCTCTCCCTGGTATTGGTGGGTATGGCCGAAATGTTACCGGGTGGTCCGCCCGCAAACGAGCGCAAGCCGAAGCTCCGGACGTGCGCTCAGGCACTATCTTCATGTGAATCCCGAGGCGGCGAAGCGGCGCGGCGCTCCTCTATTGAGCTACCCCGGCGGAAATTCTCGCGGAGCGCGCGCTGCATGGGATTCGGTGGAGAAGGTTGGGGCGGCATAGTCCACAGTGGCGTTGAAGTAACGTTGGTGCGGGCTTTCGGAGCGGACGTGGGCGCCGCATTTTCTTGCAAAAAGGTGCACGTGGTGGCGTCGAAGCCCGCCCGCGCAATCAGGGCTTTGAGCAGGCGCGTTTCGAAATCCGCGTAGGAGCGGCCGAAGACCGCGACCATCGCGCGTTCGAGGCGCTGGTTGTTGAGGAAGCCGTAGCGGCGCGCGTGGGCCAGGCGCGTCCAGCCGGCGGCGCGGCGCGTGGCGCGAAAGGCGGAACGGAGCAGCGCGAGCTTGAAGGCGGGAGAGAAGACGAGAGGCGGCGATGCAGGGCCAACGGCTTCGGCCAGCGCGGCGCGGGCGCGGAGGTAGGCCTTGCGCGCGGTGGGCGGCAAGATTTCCAACAACGAACGGCCCAGGAGCCGCGCTTCGATTTCGCCGCGCACGGCCGCTTCGAATTCCTGCGAAGCGACGCGCGCCACGTCCCAGCTTTCGCGCGCCGAAAGCCCGGCGGCTTCGCGGCAATAGCGGTTGAGGTGCATCTCGGGGATTTCGAGCATCGCCGCCATCTGGTAGCTGGGTTCCCAGAAGCGGCTCGGCGCGCCGGCCTTCAAGTCGCGCACGAACGCCTCGCGCTGCTCCGCGAGCGAAGGTTCTGCGCCGAGCGCGGAGGTCTCCGTCCGGCCGGCGTAGCCGCGCCAGTAATCCAGGCTTCCTTCGCAGTGTTCGTAGACCTGGCCGAAGAGATTTTTGAGCCGCGCGAAGCGTTCGAAGTACGGGCGCGCCGTGCGGTTGCTGCCGCCGAGAAAGACGCGCATCCACGATCCGCGCAGGTAGTCGGCGGGCATTTCGGGCGCGCGCGTAAGGCATTCCTCGAAGAAATTCCCGCGCGTGATGGGCCGCGCGGGGTCGGGTTCGAGGAAGCGCTCGTTGACTTCAAACGTTTCGGCGGAGTCGTAACGCGCGCCGCGGACTTCGGTCTCCGGTTCGGGAAATGGCAGCGGATAGCGCGCGGAAAAACGCGGGTCAGGCGCGGATGCGGACGCCGGGTCGGGCTCGGCGTCGAGGTCCGTGTTCGTGTCCGCGCCGGCGGCGGACGAAGCTGCCGCTGTCACGGCTTCTGTTGACGCGCCCGGCGCGAGGGTTGCGCGCGGGGTTGGTGTGGCAGCAGGCGGCGGAGCGGCCGGAAGCGCTCGCGCGGGCATGGCCGCAGGTTGGGCCTGGTGCGCGGCAGCGCGGAGCGCATCGGCGGCGATCTGCGCGCAGATCGCTGCGTGTGCTTTGACCTTGCGGCGGTCGCGCGGGTCGCGGCTGTCATACATGGACGGCGGGAGCGGCTTGGGCGCGCGCAGGGCCAACGCGGCCAAGGCCGGGGGAATGGGCAGACCCGCGGCGCGGTACTCGCGGATGGAATCTTGCGGCGTCCGGACGCGTTCGATGAAGTGGTATACTTTTTTCTTCGGCCGAGCCAATTGAGCCTGGGGCTTGGGCCGCGCTTTGGGCTTCGGCTTGGCAGCTTTACAGGGGGGCTGTATGGCCTTGGCGGACCGTTTGGCGGGCTTGCGGCGCCGGATGGACGAGTTGGACTGCATAGGGGAATGGGACATCGGTGGGACTCCTTTGCCGCGTTGCGCGGCGCAATGGTTAACCGGCGGGGAAGCCGGTTGGGCCCGGGCTGGGCCGATAACATCTCCTATACATAATAGGTCCAAAAAACGAGTTTTTCAAGCACTTTTATACACAAATAACGTGTTTTATGCGATATTATCGCATAAGTCTTGGTGCGGAAAGGAATAGAAAATTCAGAGGCCGGAGGGGGAGGTGCAGGGGTGACGCGGGTCGGAGCGAGAGCGGGTCGGAGCGAGAGCGAAACGAACGGGAAGCCTTTCTTGCGCGCTGAATACAGCTTGAAGTCGCCGTGGGTGCCAAGGAGCAGGGCTTTATCTGCTCCTTGCGCCGTTTTGAGCGGGCGAACGCTAATGATTCGACGAACGGATTGCGCGGCTGCGCCGCACTTGCCCGACGGCCACGACGTGAGGATTTTTATTTCATAACGACTCTGTCCCACCACCTGAAGGTGGTGGCAAACAACTTCTCAAAGCCTGCTAAAGCAGGCTGAACGACGGGGCAGTCGCAGGCTGAACGGCGGAGCGGTCGCCGTGCCACCCCGAAGGCGTGGACAGCCCATAGCGGGGGTGAAGAACGCGCGCTGCGTGCGCCGCGCAAGCGTTCCATAACTCCCGGAACAGGCGTCATAATAAGGAGCGCACCCTGGAAGGGTGCGGAGAAACCGGGCGTGAAGTATCAACCGGTCACAACAACAACGACGCGCCGGTGAGGTGACGACCCGCACTGCGGGGCAAGCCCGCAGTGGCACGCGAACGACACGGGGCAAGCTTCTGCAACATGCATGGCCAACGGCAATCGCACCTTTACGCGGACCGGAAATGCCCCCAAAATTATAAGCTCTTTCAGGCGGTGAAAAGTTTGGGAGGCGCCATGCGACGCGAATGGATCCGGACTCCGGTATGGGTGGTTTTGGTGTGCGTGGTCGCAGGCGCGGTTGCACGCACCGCCGAGCCCCCGCCGCCGACTCCGCCTGTGGCACCGGCTCCACCCAATCCACCCGCAGAACTGGAGCGCTTCGATTATTCGGCCAACGAGATCCTATTGCAGGACGTGCTGCGCGAGTTGGGGCAGAAGGGCGACTGCCAGATTTTCGCGACGGTAGCGGAAGACGAATTCAAAAAGGTCACGGTTGACCTGAAGAAAACGACTTGGCGCGAGGCGCTGGCGGCGGTGGCTCGAAAATTGGATTTGCGCGTGGAGTCCGATGTGCGCTGGGACGCGATTTCCTTCCTGACGCGCGATCCGAAAATAACCAAGGAATTCAAAGCGACGCCTGCGGGCGAGGCGTGCTTTGCGCTCGCGAAGGAAGCTGGGCAATACATGGTGGTCTTGGGGGAATTTAAGACGCCAATTTCAGAGAAATTCGAGCACGCGCCCTTCAGCGAGGCGTTACAAAAAATCGCCGCGCAGGCGAAGCTGGTTTTGCAGGAAGGACCGAACCACATCTGGCTGGTGCTCGACGAGCAAGGCGTGAAGAATCAGCAGGCGGCGGAAAAGGTGCAACATGACTATTATTATGGCATCAAGGACCCGCCTAGAGATATTGATTTTAATGTGAAGTTTGACGTGGAATTTCGTGATCAAACACTCGTAAATATCCTGAGCCAGGGGCGGAAGTCCAAACAGTTTCGTATATGGTTTAATCAGGGTGAGGTAAGCCGCGAAGAACGCGACAAGTTTGCCACACAGCGAATGAGTTTTTTGTTACACGGGGTGACAGCAGTAGGAGTTGTAGAATATCTTTCTCGGCGCCTGAATATGTATGCCGATTTTTCAGAAACACCTAAAGGTGCCGTTACGATTTATTCACCCTCATCAACCGAGCTCGATTTGGGCAAGCGTGAAATGCAAGAAACCATGCGCGTCAGTTCGCCTGATGAAATCGATGTTCGGGATGCGGTCAACTGGGTCTGCATCAAAGAAAAGCTGAATTGTATTTTGAGTCCCGATGTAAAGGGAAAGTTCTTCATAAGATTCAAGGGGCTTCAAAAGGAATTGGCGCTACGCTTGTTTCTCAATCCCCTTGGATATGCGGTAGTGGAAGAGCGCAGCGGTGCTTTCCGTATTAACGCAACGGAACTTATAGGAAAGCAAGTTATGCCCCGCGGCACTCGCGGTTGGATTGCCCATATGGCATTTACGAATGCCGATTTGAGGGATGTGCTTAACGCTTTTGGGCTTCAGATGGAGAGGAGATTTGTCTTTGATCCACAGATTAAGAATTTTGACGCATTTAAAGTCACCTGTCGTTTGGAAGGTGTGGACGGACAAGTGGCCGTTGAGGAAATACTGAGGAATTTTAATCTGGTTCTTGAAGACCGCGGCGATGAGTTCTTCATCACCGTGCCGAAGGAATAGACGGGAGGAAACGTGATGCGCGCGCCGGGCGCTGAAGGACTTGGGACGTCAATTTGACAGCGGGAAATTCGCGGGGTAGGGTGTGCGCATGAGTTACGCGATGTGCCGTGACAATAATCGCCGGAATAATGACGCGGTCTAACCGCGACGAACTCCATTTAACCCCCAATTTAATGCCGAAAATGAAGCGCCGCCGCCTGTGCCCAGCGGCTTCGCACTGGCTGCAGACTGCCGCAGCCAGTGGCACCACGGCAGACGACACGGCTACGACGATGTGGGGCCGGCTGTATGACCGAAAGACAGTGGGGAACGAACTTTTTTCGGGCTCCAATTCCGCTAGAACGTGGCGGAATTAGGATACGGACAGTGAAGGCGAACGGCCCAAGTCCTGCGACAAGGCCAACGGCATTTGAGCACTGGCGGACCAGCCGCCGGTGGCACACGGACCGCAGCTAGCAGGGGCCGGAGTTTGAGCCAAAGGCTGTAGCGCACGGGCTGCCACATCCGCAGCCAGTGGCGCCAACAACGCAGGACAACGGCATTTAACGGAAACGAAGGAGCACGCGTGTCTCAGATTCGAGCGAACCGGTACCGGACGCATTCCTGCGGCGAATTGCGCGCCGAACATGTAGGACAGAAAGTCGTGCTGTCCGGCTGGGTGGATGTGAACCGCGACATGGGCGGCGTGATCTTTATCGATCTGCGCGACCGGTACGGCGTGACGCAGGTGGTCTTCGACCCCGAACGTTCCGCGGATTCGCACAAGGCCGCGGGCGAAGTGCGCTCCGAGTGGGTCGTGCGCGTCGAAGGCACGGTGCGCAAGCGCCCCGGCGAGACCGCGAACACGAAGCTCGCGACGGGCGAAGTGGAACTCGACGCGTCGAGCCTCGAGGTGCTCAACAAGGCCAAGACGCCGCCGTTTGAGATTCGCGACGACGTGACGGCCAACGACGAATTGCGCCTGCAATACCGCTACCTGGACCTTCGGCGCAACACGATGCGCAAGGTCCTGGAACTGCGCAGCCGCGCCAACCAGACCGCGCGCACGTACATGACGGGGCAGGGCTTCGTCGAAGTCGAGACGCCGTTCATGGTCAAGTACACGCCCGGCGGCGCGCGCAACTTTCTGGTGCCTTCGCGCCTCAATAAAGGAAAGTTTTACGCGCTCGCGGAAAGCCCGCAGCTTTTTAAGCAGCTGCTGATGGTCGCGGGGCTGGACCGTTATTTCCAGATCGTGCGCTGCTTCCGTGACGAAGATCTGCGCATCGACCGCCAGCCGGAATTCACGCAACTTGACGTCGAAATGAGCTACGCCGAGCAGGACGACATCTTCACCACGATTGAAGGCCTGATCGCGCGCGTGCTCAAGGAAGTCAAGGGCGTCGAGTTGAAATTGCCGCTGGAACGCGTGCCGTACGAGGAGGCCGAGCGGCGCTGGGGCAACGACAAGCCGGACCGGCGCTTTGGGCTCGAGCACAAGGACCTCACGGCGCTGGTAAAGGAACACGACGGCGGTGGCCTGAAGATGCTCAAAAGCACGGTCGATTCGCATGGGATCGTGAAGGGCCTTTGCGTGCCGGCGAAGCATGAATTGCCGCGCGCGCAGATCGACAAATTGGAAGAGTTCTGCAAGGGCATGGGCGCGAAGGGCCTGGCGTGGGCGAAAGTAAGTTTAGCCAATCCCGACGCTGGCGACAGACTTTGGGGTAATTCGCCGCTTGGGAAGAATGCCGATTCGAAATTTATGTTAGCGGTAATTAAAGAATTAGGCGCACAGGATGGCGACACGCTGTTTTTCCAATTCGGTAAACCGACGATGGTGCACACGGTTCTGGCGAATTTACGCCTGCATTTGGGCCGGAAATTCGGCTTGATTCCAGAATACGGCGCGGCGGGTGTGTGGGACTGCTTCTGGGTTGTCGATCCACCGCTGTTCGACTACAACGAAGAAGAGAAGCGCTGGGAAGCCGCGCACCATGCGTTCACGCGGCCGCGCGACCAGGACCTGGAATTCATCGAGAAGGACCCGGGACGCGTGAAGTGCTGGCGCTACGACCTGGTGTTGAATGGCTTCGAGATCGCGGGCGGCTCGATCCGCAATCACAACCCCGAAGTGCAGGCGCGGATTTTCCGCGCGATGGGGATTTCGGACCAGGAAGCGCAGGAGAAATTCGGCTTCCTGCTCGACGCGTTTGCGTACGGCGCGCCGCCGCACGGCGGGATCGCGGTGGGCTGGGACCGCGTGATCTGGCTGCTGACCGAAATGGAAGCGATGCGCGACGTGTACGCGTTCCCCAAGAACCAGAAGGGCGCGGACCTGATGACGGGCGCGCCGGGCGATGCGGACGCGAAGATGCTGCGCGACCTGTCGGTGAAGGTGGACCTGCCGCCGCTGCCCGTGCCGCCGGAGCCGCCGAAGAAGGCGTAAGCATGCCGCATCAACCGAAGGCCGATGAACTGGAGCGCGCCGCGCATGCGGTGCGCTCCGGAGAACTCGTCGCGTTTCCCACGGAGACGGTCTACGGGCTGGGCGCCGACGCACTGAACGCGCGTGCGTGTGCGAAGATCTTCGAAGCGAAAAATCGGCCTTATTTCGATCCGCTGATCGTGCACGTCGCGTCGTTTGAAGAAGCCTGCCAGCTTTGGAGCAAGCTTGACCCGCGCGCGGCGCAGCTGGCAAAGCATTTCTGGCCGGGCCCGCTGACGATCGTGCTGCTAAAGGCGGTGAAGATTCCGGACCTGGTGACGGCGGGATTGGCCACGGTCGCGGTACGCGTGCCGGCGCATCCCGTCGCATTGGAACTTTTGAAACACGCGCAGCGGCCGATCGCGGCGCCGAGCGCCAATCCCTTCGGCTACATTTCTCCCACGACCGCGGAGCACGTGCGCACGCAATTGGGCGCACAGGTGCCGGTGATCCTCGACGGCGGCCCGTGCGTGGTCGGCGTGGAATCCACGATCCTCGATTTAAGCGCGCCGCAGGCGCGGCTTTTGCGGCCCGGCGGCGTGCCCGTCGAAGCGCTGGAAGCGCTCATTGGGCCGGTAGTGCTCGCCGAGGAAGAAAATCGTCCCGAAGCACCGGGACAGTTGCCCAGCCATTACGCGCCGCGCGCGAAACTTATTCTCATCGACGACGCACAATTGTGCGCGGAGAAAGTTTCGCGGCGCGTCGGGTTGCTCGCCTTTAAAGACGCGTCGAAGGCGCGCGGGTACGCGAGCGTGGAAGTGCTTTCGAAGAGTGGGGACCTCGCGGAAGCCGCGGCGAATCTGTTCGCGGCGCTCAGGCGGCTCGACGCGGCGGGCTTGGAAGAAATTCACGCGCAGGCCGTTCCGGAAACGGGCCTGGGCCGCGCGATCATGAACCGATTAAAGAAGGCCGCAGGGCCGCGGTGAACATTGACCTGACGCGGCGCGAAGTTGTTCCTTCTATTATGCTGCGCGCGATGAGAACCGGTTCCTTTATATACGCGTTGGCGCTGGCTGCGGGCTTGTGTGCCGTGCTGAGCGCGCAAGAGCCGGCAACGCCGTCGGTCGAAGACCCCGGGCGCGCGAATCCGTCGGGCGGACAGGACGGGCTCGCGCTGATGGTCGATTATCTGCCGCAAGCGTTGTTCGAAGGCGAGCCGCTGACGCTCTGTCTGCGCGGCGAAAACACAAACGATCAAGCGGCGGCGGCGGAGGTTTCCTTCAGTGTAATTGGCGCCGATGGCAAGGCGCTGCGTGAAGGAGCGGAGAATCTTGCGCTGGCAGGCCAGGGCTTCGCGCCGTGGCGCAAGGATTTCGAGCTGGCCGGCGTACGGAATCTGCGTGCGAGCTTGAAGCGCGACGGCAAGGAATACGCCGCGCTGCGCGTGCGCGTGTTGCACGACAGCGATGCGTGGCCGAAGACCGAAGTGCGCGGCGGGCGGCTGGTCGAAGCGGAAACGGGTGACTTGCTGACGGTCGCGACGCGCCGGCGTTTGGCCGCGGACAACCGCACCTGGGCGCCGATTCGGTGGGCCAGCGGTGACGAGCACCCCTTAAAGGACGCGGGGCCGGCGGCGCTGTTCCTCCCCGGCGCGTGGGCCAAGGAAGTCGACGGAAAACTGGATTTCGAAGCGCTTGCGCCGCAGGGCGGGCCCGCGCCGCAGCCGCTGGGTCCGTATGTATTGCGCGGTGTCGCGCCGGTATTGCTCGCGGCGGGCGACGTATTGCGCGCGCTGCCCGAAGCCGCTCCAGAGCGCGTGGTGGTGTGGCTGCCGCCGGAGGACCTCGAAGCCGCCACCGACGCGCGGCTGTACCAGGTCGCTCTGGAGTGCCTGCTCACGCGGCTGGAGGAGCGCGGAGTCAAGCACGCGGTGATTCTGGCGCCGGTGAAGTTTGGGACGCCGGCGCCGCGGCAGGAAAAATTGCTCGGCGCCGTGCGCGAAGCGGCGAAAGCGCACAACGCGTATCTGGCCGGAGGCAGCGAAGCGCTGGAAGAATCGCTCTGGCGGCTGGATCCGAAAACGCCCAACGTGTACGGCCCGCGCCCGAATGTGGACGGGCGGAAATGGATCGCGCAGAAGCTCGCTGTTCTGGTAGAGTGACCGCCCGGCGCGCGGTGGCGCGCGCATGGGAGCCCCCGAAAATACACGATGTTTTTGATCCAAAGATTAAACCGCTACCTGCTCTGGCGCTCATCGGTCGAACCGACGCCGCAGCATCTCGCGAAATACCGCCTCACGATGGCGGTCTCGCTGCTACCCGCGTTTCTCGTCGGCCTGCTCGTGTTCGGCTGGTATCCGGCGGTGACGATCGTGTTTTCGGTGGGTACGGCCTACGCGGCGGATTACCTCGCTAAACGCTACCTTTTTAAAGGCCCGCTCGGCGCGGCCGGCACGGGCGACGCGCTATGGCTGATCACGGGACTTTTGGTGGCGATGCTCACGCCGCCGGCGACGCCGTGGCTGGCGGTGATCGCGGTCTCGGCCGCGGCGATGATTCTGGGCAAGCATCTGCTGTCGTTTGAAGGCGCGCCCTTTCTGCCGCCGGTGGTGGTGGGCCTGCTGGCCGCGCATCTGCTCTTCATTCCTTATTATCACCCGCATGAGAATGGCAAGCCGGCATGGCCGGTGTTGACCGGCGCGTTTCGCAGCAGTGCGGAGCCCACGTTCGAAGCGAATGTGAAGCACGCGGTCGGCGAATTTTTGACCGCCGACGTGCGTAATTCGCTCGAAAAAGAGGATTACCGCAAGAAGTTGTGGGGCTACGCGCAGCCGCTGCTGGCCGACGGAACCCCGGCGCAGGCCGTGCACAGCCCGCGTCCGATCGACGTCGCCGCAGCGAATCCGCGCGAGGCGCTTACGGCCGTGGGTCCGGAATATTACGATGCGAAATCCCTGCTGCTGGGCGGTGTGCCGGCCTCCATCGGCGGAAGCAGCTCGCTGGCGCTGATATTCGGGATTCTGCTCGTGGTCTTCTCCGGCGCCGTTTCGTGGGTGCTGCCGGTAACGGCGCTGCTCACGTTGGGATTGCTGCTTTCGCTGTGCGGCAATCAGAACGTGGAGATTCACCTGCTGAGCGGCTCGACGCTGCTCGGATTTTTCTATCTCGCGGGCGACAAGCTAAGCGCGCCGCGCACGCTGCTGGGCCAGGCGATGGCGGGGCTGGCGCTCGGGATCCTCGAATTCTTGCTGCGCACGGTCACACCGTTGAGCGAAGCGACCTTCCTGACCGCACTGGTGGTGCAGGGTCTGACGCCGATCTTCGACCAATATCTGACGAAGCCCAAGGAACCGCCGCGGCCCGTTGTGGTCTGACGGCAAGCTTCGAAGTATCTATTTTCCAAAGCCAAGGCGATTACCCAAGCAGACTCCCGCGCCGGGATTTTTAGCTCCATTGCGGGTAAACTATTTTTTTGACGGGTGAACGCAGAAATTACGATGCCTTCCAACGCCCCCCCACCGCTGCCCCCGGCCGAAACTCCGCGCGAATTGGCCGTCGCGGTCGTACGCCGCCTCACCGAAGCGGGCCACCGCGCGCTCTTCGCGGGGGGCTGTGTGCGTGACACGCTGCTTGGGCGCCCGGCGAAGGACTTCGACGTGGCGACGTCCGCGAAGCCCGACGAAGTGCGCGCGCTTTTTCGGCGCACGCTGGCTGTCGGCGCGGCATTCGGCGTGATCTGCGTGCTCGAAGAAAAGGTGCCCCAGGAACGCGCACCGCGCCAGATCGAAGTCGCGACTTTTCGCAGCGACGGTGCGTACACCGATGGCCGCCGACCGGACTCCGTGCAATTCACCACGGAAGTCGAAGACGTGAAGCGGCGCGACTTCACGATCAACGGGCTGCTCTACGACCCGCTGAAGGATGAAGTGCTGGATTACGTCGGCGGGCGCGACGATCTGGCGCGCAAAGTCGTGCGCGCGATCGGGGACGCGAACGCGCGCTTTGCCGAAGACCGCCTGCGCATGCTGCGTGCGGTGCGCTTCGCCGCGGCCTTCGGCTTCGAACTCGATTCGGCCACGCGTGACGCGATCCGCGCCTCGGCGAGCCATGTGCTCCAGGTCTCGCCCGAGCGCATCCGCGAGGAACTCGTCAAGATGCTGACGGGCCCGCGGCCGCGGCAGGCTTTTGAACTGCTCGAATCGACGGGCCTGCTTGCCGCAGTGCTGCCGGAAGTCGCCGCGCTTAAAGGCGTCGAGCAGCCGCCGGAATTCCATCCCGAAGGCGACGTGTGGACGCACACGCTCCTTCTATTGGGCCAACTTGAGAACGCGTCGGCGACACTCGCACTCGGCGCGCTACTGCACGACATCGGCAAGCCCGCGACGTTCCAGAAGGCCGACCGCATTCGTTTTAACGATCACGAAAAAGTGGGCGCAGCACTGGCGGAGGAACTTCTGCGGCGGCTGAAGTTTTCGAACGATGATCTGACGCGGATCTGCGCGCTGGTCAAGCAGCACATGACCTTTAAGGATGTGAAGCAGATGCGCATGGCGACGCTGAAAAAGTTCATGCGCCAGCCGCACTTCAGCGAACACCTGGAACTGCACCGCCTGGATTGTCTGGCCTGCCATAAAAACCTGGCGAATTACGAATTCGTGAAGCAAAAGCTGGGCGAAACCGCCGCATCACAGCTTCGCCCCAAGCCGCTTTTGAGCGGCGACGATTTGCAGGCGCTGGGCTTCACCCCAGGCCCGCAGTTGGGAAAGATTATCGCGGCGCTTGAAGAGGAACAGCTCGAGGGCCGGCTTGATTCACCCGAGGCGGCGCGTGCGTGGGTTTGCGCGACGTTTCTTAAATGAGCATTGCGAATTAGGTGACGTAACTGACAATCTAGGCGTCTAATACCATAGCAGGTTTGGGTGGCCTCGAAGGTTTACGGTGCGTTCATGAATCAAAATTCTCCCTTAAAGTTTACTGCGCTCCTAAGCGTGTTGATGGCGCTGGGTCTCGCATTGCCCAAAGCCTACGCAGGTGAGGACGTTCCGCCGCCCACGACGGCGGATGTCACCAATGCAATCAAGCAACTGCGCAGTGAGACTTGGGGCGAGCGCGAAGCCGCGATGGATGCGCTGCGCAAAATGGGCCCCGCCGCGTTGCCCGCCTTGGAAGAACTTCAAAAAGAGAAGGAACTGGACCCCGAGCTGGCCTGGCGCGTGCGCACGCTGGTCGCATCGATCGGACTGACCAGCCGTGCGACGATGCAGTTCAGCCTGGACGACCTGCTGAAGAATTTCTCCGAACAGAGCGCGCCTGAAAAGATCCAGACGCTCTCGACGATGGCGCAGCGCGTGGGCTCGGCCTGCGTGCCGATCCTCGCTGAATTGCTCGAGAAAGCCGACGAGCCGGCCGAAGTGCGCGCCGCCGCAATTCGCCAACTGGCGTGGCTGGAAGTCGACCCGAAATTCCTGCCCGTGCTGGTGAAATATTACAAAGGCGCGTCGGATGAAGAGAAGCCCGAGGTGCTTTGGACGATTTCGGGGCTGCGCACACCTGAAGCGGTGAAACTGGCGCTCGATGCGCTTGCGGCGCCGGATGCGGGCCTCAAGAAAATGGCCGTGCAGGCGCTCGTGCGGCTGGGTGCGAAGTCGGATTCGGCCGCGCTGCGCCCGCTGGCAAAGGACGCGCCAGATCCGGAATTGCAGATCGAAGCGCTGCGTGCGCTGGTCAGCCTTTCCGACGCCGAAGCCTGGCCGATCCAGCGCTCGGTGCTCGAAAAAACCGAGAGCCCGCAGGTCGCGGTCGAAGCGATTCATTCACTGGCCGCGCTGCGCGAAAAGCGCGCCGCGCCGCTGCTCACCGCGCTGCTCGATGACCAGCGCTTTCGCGATGCCGTCGACGTAAAGGAAGCCGTACTGCTCGCCATGGGCACCGTCGCCGATGCGTCCTTCATCCCGGTGCTAAAAAAATACCTGAACGCCCCAAATGGAATTTTGCAGATGAGCGCACTGGTTGCGCTGGGCGATATGCGCGCGGCCGAAGCCAAGGATGAAATACTCGCACTGGTTTCGAGCGGCGACGAGGAATTGCGCTGGCGCGCGGTCGAGACGATCTCGCGCATGGGCCACAAGCCCGCAATCGAAAAAATCAAGGCACTGTTGCATGAAGAGGAGCGCCGCGATCGGCCCTTTGCGCTGCATATCCTGATCGCCGCGCGCGCGCTGGCTAATTTGGGCGATTCGTCTGGGGTGGACAAGATCGTCGAGATCGCCGGAAATGGCGCCGAACGCGCGAACGATCAGGCGGTCGCGGTGATCACGAGCGTGAAGCTCGATGAAGGCATCCCGCGGCTGCGTGAACTTTCGGCGGCGGGCAACGAGAGCGCGACCTGGGGCCTGGTCGGGATGACCGACGACCCGGAGCCCTTCGAACAACTGGCCAAGCGTTACCTGGTGGAATTGCGGCGCAGTCCGCTGAATGCGGGCGCGCAGGCGTCGCTGGCGCGGCTCTTCCAACAGCGCGGCCTGAGCTACCGAGCGGCGACCCTGTATGAGGAACTAGAGAAGCGCTTCCCCGGGCAATATTTGAGCACACTCGCTGACTTGTACCACGACACGGGGCGCTATGCGGAATGCGACGCGGCCTACGCACGGCTTTCCGAAAAAGAGGAAGGCGAGAATCCGACGCTGCTGAACAACCGCTCGTGGTTTTTCTGCACCGCATTCAAAAAAGAATTCCTGCACGCGGAGCGTGCGCTCGACCTGGCCTTGCGCGCGGTGGCGCTGGAGCCGCAGGCAAACTACATCGTCGACACGCTGGGCTGGGCTTATTTTGTGAATGGGAAGTATGAAGAGGCGGCGCGCGAGCTGGGCCGGGCGCTGGATATGATCGAGCCGCTGAACAAAGCGGAACGCGCGTGGGAGCGCACACGGCTGGCTCGGGCACTTTGGGCGCTGGGCAAAAAAGATGAGGCGCTTAAGGAAGTGGAGCACGCGGTGGCCGAACGGCCGAGCGATCCGCGAGTATGGTTGGAGGCCGCTGGCTTCTATGGGTTTGCGGGTAAGCGCGACGACGCGGTCAATGCGGTGCATCAGGCCGTGAACAGCGGCGCGGTCTCGATACCGACGCTGGAGCTTGATCCGGAATTCGATTCGCTGCGCAAAGATCCGGGCTTTACCAGTGCCCTTAAAAATGCTTTGCGCAATCGCGATGAACTCGAACATCGCGTAAAAGAACTCGAAGCCGAAATTGCGAAACAACCGCTCAATACCCTGCCCGAACCGGCGCCCGAAGAAGGCGGCGGCGGTGAAATGATGGTGCCCGAGGAATGAAGTCCAAAAAGAAAGCCGCCAAAGCCGAAAGATTGGAAGAAGTGCCCGCCGGAGCGCTCGGCGAATGGGCGCCTTTTGCGCTGCATCCATTGCGTCTTGAGACGCCGCGTACCTGGTATCCATTTGTTTCCACGTGGGCCGCCGGTAGTTCGCGCGTGTGGTGGGAAACGCTGACCGCCACGCCGATGGAGCTGAGTGCAGCCTGGCACACGGGCGAGAAAAAAACCAAACCCGATAAAGACGCCGCTACGCTGCAGAAAGCGCTAGTCCGCGAGGTTCGCGCGGCCGAGCAGCAGGCCAAGGCCAAGGGCGCGTTGTTTCAGTGGCAGGCCGAAGCGCGGCCCGCGACCGAGTTTCTGAAGTCAACGCGCACTGGATTTGTGCGTCGCTATACGTGGGATGGCCGAGCCGGGTGGCTCGCGATTCTGGCGCTAAGCGCCGGTACGCGTCGCGCGCTGGTCTCGATTTCGGTCTGCCCGTCGGCTTATGCAAAGAACGCCGAAGGTGAAGTGCGGCGCCTGCTCAATTCCATTGCGCTGGCCGCGCCGGACGAACCCGCACGGCTCTGTTTTGCGGGACTGGAAGCGGCCTTTCCGCCGGAATTTGAACTGACCAATGTACGCGGGCGCGAGGGACAATGCTTCGCAGAGGCGCGCACGAAAAAAAAGCGCGCCGGGCTGGCGCGGTTGTCCTTCGCGGAATTTTATCTGGCCGCCGCGGGTCCGGAGAAGACCTGGACCAATCTGGCGCGGTTGCTGTTCGACCGCGGCGAAGTCTCCGATCCGCTGACGACCAATGTGGGCGGGCAGATTCCGTTTCTGAAGGCGCATCCGGAGCTGGCCGAAGCCGAAGCGGGCACGCCGGTGATGGAGATCCACGGGCACAAAGGCTCGCAGGTTTTCGAGCGGCGGCGCGCGCACATCAAGGCCGGCGACTGGCTGATGCGGCGGCTGGGGCGCCCGGCCGCGGGCGGCGCGGCGGGCCTGGCTTGGTCGTGCTCGGAGTCACATGCGATCTGGGCCGTCAGTGCGCGGACCGGCGCGAGCGATCCACGCCCGACGGTGCGCGCGCTGGCCGACGGCGTGCGCTGCCACGAAACTTCCACGCCGGACTGGAGCGCGTACATCGAGCGGGAAGTTGAAGCGCCGAAGGCCGCGCCTGAGCCCAAGGCGGCGGCTGCCAATCCGAAAGCGCCGGTGCGGCCAGACGTGCAGCGCCGCGGGCAGTTGACCTTCAAAATTCAGGTGAATCCGGAAGTGCGCATCGAAGCGAGCAAAAAGGACAATACGTGCCGGCTTGTGTATCCGGTGCCGCCGCCGAACGGCTTCATTGCGCGTGCGCTGCGCGGGGGCTCGGAAGCCAAGACGCTGTGGAAGCCGCTGGATCTCGACCCGCTCGGCCGAAAGGCGTGGGAACTGTTGTCCGCGGAGAAGAGCATGCGCGTGGCGGATCTGGTGCGCGGGATGAGCGATGCGTTTGCCGCGCATCCCGTTGAGACGTTTCCGAAACTGCTGCTGTTTTTGCGCATGCTCGGCGAACGTGGACTGGTGCAGTCGGCCGAACCGAAAAAATAAGGAGCGTCCGCGTGTCCACCACCGTCAGCGTGCTGCGCTGGAAAAACATTCCCACGCAAGTGAAGGCCGAAGGCGCGGGCGGCGAGCATTCGATCGTGCTGGACGAACGTTTCCAACAGGCCGTCGACGCACTGGCGATGCAACAGGATCTGGCCGGTACGGATGAATACCTGGAGCACTGGGCTTGGGGCGATCCGGTCGAAGCTTCGGGCGAGCCGCAGGCCGCCGCGGAAAGTGCAGCGAAAGAACTCGACGCCGGGTGGCCGAAGATCGTGCTGGATATGGTGAAGAAGGCGGCGGCTGAGTTGGGTTAACGCCGTAAATTCCATTCGTCTCGAGAATATTTTTTGTCAGCGAGTTCGCGCATGCGCGCGAGTTCAGTGGGCAGCGCTTCGGTTGCGAGCGTGCTGTTTACGGTGGTCTTGAGCGCATCCCCAAAAGCTTCAAGCGTGTGTGGCAGGCCGAGTTCCTTGAGCGAGGTGAGGAACTCGCGGTGTGAGCGGCCTGCGCGGTAGTCGGGCGGGCGCGACGGAAATTTCAAAACGCACTCTATCAACTCCCAATTCGGATCGGCGAGCAGGCTGCCGTGCACCAGCACGCTGTGGCGTTTACGTGCCTGCGCGTTGCCGGCAATTTTTTTCAAGGCTCCATTCGGTGCGCTGGCGGTGATGTCCGAAAGTCCAGCGAGTTCGAAGCGCAGTTCCAAGGGTGCGCGTTGAGCGTCGCGCAGCGCGCCCAGGGCGTCGAGCACCGGTCTGAGCGCTGCGACCATCGCGCCGGTGATGGTTTCCGACCCGGGCAAATCGTTGAGCAGGTAAAAGCCGGAAAAGTTGAGCACGCCAGGCCCGATCAGCACCGCACCGCCGCCTGAATGTCGGCGCAGGACGGGGAGCCCCGCCGCGCGCGCAGCGTCCAGGTGGACTTCAAGTTGGTGCTCTTGTCCCGTACCGAGGATTATTGCGGGCTGCGCGGCTTCCCACACGCGCCAAGTCGGCGGCGAGGAGCCGTCTTCAAGTCCGAGATGGATGGCTTCTTCGAGCGCGAGCGCGTCGGCAGGAGACTCGGCGCGAAACGATAGAAATCGCATGGAGTTTGCGCTGCGCTACTTTTGGGGCGGCATCTTGGCGAAGAATTCGGCGCTGCGGCGCTTGATCTCTGCGCTGCTCAAATCTTCTTTGTGCGTGGCGATGGACCACTCATGGCCGAACGGATCGACGACCTTCGCGATGCGGTCGCCCCAAAAAGCGTCCCACGGCGCGAGCGTGCTCTTGGCGCCCGCGGCGACAGCCTTGGCGTGCGTGGCGTCGACGTCATCGGTGTAGAACTGGATCGTGACTGGCGTGCCTTTGGTGCTGGGCGGAGCGAGCACACCCCACTCCTTGAATTCTTCGCTGAGCATCAGGACCGAATCGCCGATCTTGAGTTCGCAATGCATGACCGCACCGGTGGGGCCGGCCATGCGCTCGATTTCCTGCGCACCGAAAGCCTGCGTGTAAAACGCGATGGCTTTGTCCGCACCGACGACGCGGATGTAAGGCTGCAGCGAATGTCGTCCGGCGGGAATGGGATTGGCCATGGGCGGCTCCTTTAATAGATAGCGCAACTTAGCCCAAGCGCTTCAAAAGATCATCCAAACACCCACGCCGCGCAGGTGGTTATTCGCAGGCGCAGAAACGCAGGTCGATGTCCTTGGCCGCCTTCGTTTCGTCCACCTTGCCCACGGGCGCGGTGTGCGGCGCGTTGATCACCAGGTCTGGCGTTTCGAGCGCTTCGTTGGCGATCTTTTCCATCGCTTCGACGAAGGTGTCGAGCGTGGCCTTTGATTCGGTCTCGGTGGGCTCGATCATCATCGCTTCGCTGACCACAAGCGGGAAGTAAATCGTCGGCGGGTGATAGCCGTAGTCGATTAGACGCTTGGCGAGGTGCAGCGTGCGCACGCCCTTGGCCAGCATCATTGGCGTGGGCTGCAGAATGAATTCGTGCATGCACGGGTCCTTGAGCGGACGCGTGTAGGTTTTCTGGAGCTTTGCCAGCACGTACGCTGCGTTGAGCACCGCATGCTTGCCGACCTGCGGCAGGCCTTCGCGCCCATACGTGCGGTAGTACGCGTACGCGCGCACGTAGACGTTTGAGTTGCCCTGGAATGCGCCGACGCGGCCGATGCTCTTGGGGCGGTCGGTAGTCAGTTCGTACGCATCGGCTTGCTTGCGCACGTACGGGACCGGAAGGAATTCAGCGAGGTGCTTTTTCACGCCGACGGGGCCTGCACCCGGACCGCCGCCGCCGTGCGGCGTGGAGAACGTTTTGTGCAGGTTCATGTGCACAACATCGAAGCCCATATCGCCGGGGCGCGCGACGCCCAGGATCGCGTTCAGATTCGCGCCGTCGTAGTAGAGCTGGCCGCCGGCGTCGTGGACGAGTTTCTGGATCTTCAGAATCTCGCGCTCGAAGAGCCCCAGCGTGTTCGGGTTGGTAAGCATCAGTGCGGCGACATCGGGGCCGAGCGCGGCCTTGAGGCCCTCGAGGTCCACCATGCCATCTTCGGTGCCGGGGATCGCGACGACTTCATATCCGCACATCGCGGCGCTGGCGGGATTGGTGCCGTGCGCGGCGGTGGGCACGAGAATCTTGCGGCGCTTGGTGTCGCCTCGCGAATCGTGATACGCCTTGATCAGCAGGATGCCGGTCCATTCGCCGTGCGCGCCGGCCATCGGGTTGAGCGTGACGGCGTCCATGCCGGTGACCTGGCACAGGCCCTGCTCGAGTTCGTAGAGCACCTGCAGCGTGCCCTGCGCGGTGGCGTCGGGCTGCAGCGGGTGCATGCCCGCGAACTGCGGCATGCGCGCGGCCATCTCGTTGATCTTGGGGTTGTACTTCATCGTGCACGAGCCGAGCGGATAGAAGGTGCTGTCGATGCCGACCTGGCGGCGGCAGAGCGCGAGCACGTGGCGCACGACTTCGAGTTCCGAGAGTTCAGGCAGCACGAAGTGCTTGGTGACGTCGGCGGGCTCCTTGCGCTGGAGCGCCTTGGGGAGCACCTCGGCAGCGGCGCGCGCGCCGGCGGGGTTGGCTTCGGGGAAGTATGGGTTCGGCGAACCTTTGCGCGACTTTTCGAAGATCAGTTGCATGTCTTAGCATTCCTCTTTTCTTCGTTTCTTTGAGCGCGGCAAAAATTTACGCCAGCGACTTCACGTACGCGTCGATCTCTTCCGTGCTGCGCTTCTCGGTCACGCAGACCAGCAACTGGTGCTTGCGGCTGCCGTCGTAGCGTCCGAGGTCCAGGCCTCCCAAGATGCCCTTGGTAAGCTGCGCTTCGAGGACCTGTGCGGCCGGCTTTTCCGTCTCGATGACGAATTCATGGAACACGGGGTAATCGGGCACCGCTTTGACGCCCTTCGCGCCCTTGAGCTTGCGGCGCAGTAGGTCGGCCTTTGACACAGAGAGCTCGCCCGCGCGCTTCAGTCCGTTCTTGCCCAGGCAGCTCATGTAGAAGTGCGCCATCATCGCGCAGAGCGCGGTGTTCGTGCAGATGTTGCTGGTCGCTTTTTCGCGGCGGATGTGCTGTTCGCGCGCCTGCAGGGTGAGCGTGTAGGCGGTGCGGCCCTGGACGTCGAGCGTCTTGCCGACGAGGCGCCCCGGCATGCGCCGCACGAGCGACTTGGTGCTGGCGATGTAGCCGAGGTACGGACCGCCGTATTGCAGCGGGACGCCGAGGGCCTGCGCTTCGCCGCACGCGAGGTCGAAGCCGAGGTGTCCGGGCGGCGTCATGAGGCCATACGGGAACGGCGTGCCGACGGAGATCGCCAGCGCGCCGGTGTCCTTGACGCTCTGCGTGAAGCCGGAGAGGTCTTCAACGCTGCCGTAAAAGTTCGGGTAGCCGATGGCCACGCACGCGGCCTGTTCGCCGGCGGCTTTGGCGCGCGCGAGCAATCCCGCGGTGTCGCTGCGGAAGTCGGCGCGAGCCAGGACGATTTCGGGCGTCAGATGCAAGGCGCGGAGTGCGGCGCGCGCGACTTCGATGTAGGCCGGGTGCAGCGCGCCGTCGAGGATCACCACGTTGCGGCTGGTCTGGCGCAGCGCCACGGTCAGGGCTTCGACCAGCGCGGTGGCGCCGTCATACAGGCTCGCGTTGGAGACGTCGAGACCGCACAGCGACGCGATCATGGTCTGGTATTCGTAAATCAATTGCAGCACGCCCTGGCTGATCTCGGGTTGGTAGGGCGTGTAAGCCGTGTAGAGCTCGCCGCGCGAGATCAGTTCGCCCACGACCGGCGGAATGAAGTGGTCGTACGCGCCGGCGCCGAGGAAGCAGGCCAGGTCCGAGGCCGGCCGGTTCTTCGACGCGATGCGGCGCAGTTCGGCGGAGAGTTCCATTTCGCCCAGGCCCGGCGGGACGTCGAGCGGACCACACTTCACCGCGTCGGGCAGGTGCGAGAAGAGATCTTCGAGGCTCTTGGCGCCGATGACCTTGAGCATCTCATCTCGTTCTTGGGACGTATGCGGGATGTACCCCATGTTGCACTCCGGATTGGAAACAGGGCGCGGGTGGACGCTTGGGCAAGCGCACCCGCGCGATTGGGAACGAAGGGCGGCGCGAAAGAGACCGCGCCGCCGACGCGGTTACTTCTTAATGATCGCGGCGTAGCCCTTGTCGTCGAGCAGCTTATCGAGTTCGGCGGGATCGCTGAGCTGAACCTTGAGCATCCAGCCCTGGCCGTAGGGTTCCTTGTTGACCAGTTCGGGCGTCTTGGAAAGCGCGGCGTTGACTTCGAGCACCTTGCCGGTGAGCGGGCTGAACAGATCGCTCGCGGCTTTCACCGATTCGACGACGCCGAAGGGGCGCATGAAGGTAACGCTCGCGCCAGCTTTCGGCAGGTCGACGAAAACGATGTCGCCGAGCTGGCCTTGCGCGTGATCGGTGATCCCGACGACGGCCACATTGCCTTCCAGGCGCACCCATTCGTGCTCCTTGGAGTACTTGAGGCCCGGGGGAACATTGGACATGGAGGACTCCTCGCGTTTTAGGCAAAACTGAGGGATGGGTTATCCGGACGCGCCGCGTAGTCAAGGAACAGCCATACGCCGTTCACACATATATAAAGGAAGGACTGGGAGTTCGTTCTTGCGTGCGGAGCGGAGGCGCATAAAAATCCGCACCACTTTGCGCTTATCCGATATAAAGGAAGCGCTGGTTTTCGAAGGAACGAGGTCGCACGATGATTCGCGTATCGATTGTGGGCGCCACGGGCTTGGTGGGCGAATGCCTGATCCGCGCGCTCTTGGGACACCCCGAGTGCAAGATCGCGCTGTTGGTCTCAGACCACGCGGCGGGCAAGCCGATTTCGGAGCTGCTGCCCGTGCTGCGTGGCGAGTGCGACCAGGTCACCGTCAGCGCCACGCCCGAAGAGATCGCCAAAGCCAGCGATGTGGTCTTCACCGCGAAGAAGGGCACCGAAACGTTCGCCGTGGTCCCGGGCCTCTTGAAGGGCGGCGCGAAGGTCATCGACATCGGCGGCGAGTTTCGCTTCCGCGATGCTTCGATCTATGAGAAATGGTACAAGACCGAACACCTCTGCAAGGACCTGCTGCCGCAGACCGTCTACGGCCTGCCTGAACTTTTTAAGGAAGAAATCCGCAAGGCCAAACTGGTCGGCAATCCCGGCTGCTACGTGACGAGCGCGACGCTGGCCCTCGCCCCGTTACTCGCCAAAGGCCTGATCGAAGACGACGGCCTGATCATCGACAGTTACTCCGGCATGAGTGGGGCGGGGCGGCAGTATCTGCAAAAGCGCCCAAACCTGTTCGTGGACATCGAATCGAATCTGCGCGGCTACGAGCCGGGCACGCACAAGCACACGCCGGAAATCGAGCAGGGCCTGTCGCGCGCGACGGGCCGCCCGATCACGGTGACGTTCGTGCCGCACCTCGCGCCGCTCGACCGCGGGATTCTCTCGACGATCTTCGCGCGCCCGAAAAAAGGTCTCAGCAGCGCGCAGGCCACGCAGGTCTTCAAAGAGTTCTACGCGTCGGCGCCGTTCGTACGCGTGCGCGAAACGATCGAAGACGTGGCGGTCGGCAACGTGGCGCGTACGAATTTCTGCGATGTCGCGGTGCAGGTGATCGAACGCTCGAACCAGGTGGTGATCGCCTCGGCGCTCGACAATTTGGTCAAAGGCGCGGCGGGCCAGGCCCTGCAGAACCTGAACCTGATGTGCGGGCTCGACGAAAGCATGGGCCTTAAAGGCCGGAGCCTGTAACGCGTGGCCGGTGAACGCCCCCGGCCCGCGGCGCGGGCCCTGATCCTGCGTGACGGGAAAATCCTCACGCTCCACATGCGCGACGCGCTGGAAGAGTTTTATGTGTTGCCCGGCGGCGGGCAGGCGTTCAACGAGACGCTGCACGAATGCCTGCATCGCGAAGCGCGCGAGGAACTCGGCACGGGGCTTGAGATCGGGAAGCTGATTTGCGTGCGCGAATATCTCGCGCCGCGGCATCGCAAGGCGGCGATTTATCCGGCCTTCCATGCGGTGGAGTCCATTTTCCTGTGCACGCTGCGCGGCGAGCCGGACCTGTCCAAGGCCCACGAACCGGACAAGGGGCAACTCGGGCTGGAGTGGCTGCCGCTCGCGGAGCTCACGCAATACCGCCTATATCCGGGCGGCATTCGCGCGCCGCTGCAGCGCGGCAAGGTGGACGAGATTCCGCCTTATCTCGGCGATGACGACTGACGTGGGCGCGTTTGGTTCATCAGCGCCTGAGGTTGGGCGCGCGGGGTTGTGCGAGATCTGCCGCCACGTGAAGAAATTATCCAACGACCGCGGCAGCGTCTTTTACATGTGCGGGCTGGCGGAGACGGACGCGCGCTTTTCGCGCTACCCGCGCCTGCCGGTGTTGCAGTGTGCGGGGTACAAACCAGCAACATCAGAAAATCCAAGCGGCCAGAAAGAAGATCCAAAAAGCAGATAGGTCGACCAGACCCGAATATGCAAAACACATTTTGCCAGCGCGATACTGTGCCGTCCCTGCGAGCTTGTGAATTAATTATTTTTTGAGGCAATGCCAAACGTGGCAGGCGTAGATTAAGGGGGCATTGAAGCGAGGCCAGACCGATGCCTGACGAACTGCTGTTTCCGCATGTGCCCAAGCCTGTGCCTCGATCCAGCGGAGGCACGTCGCGGCTGCGGCGCGCCGTGCGCAATCAGGTCGAGTTTCTTCAGGCTGACCTCGACAGTCTGCTCGTGGAAGAGCATCCGGCGCGCTGCGTCTGGGCGTTTGTCGAAGGCGCCGAGCTTGCCGAATTTTATACTTCGATCCCCGCGTGGCAGTTTGCCGTTGGCCTTGCGCGTCGAATTAGCTTGCCCGCCGTGGTCTTGGTGTGTCGTTGACGTGGTGCCACTGGCTGCGGTCTTTTGCAGCCAGTGCGAAGTCGTTGGCCATGTCGCATTGCGGAGGCTTGCATCGTGTCGTCCGTGTGATGTAGTGAACAGGTTCCCTCCTGTGTGCTAAACGGGT
>Ga0265314_10000477_pt1 | contig 52706 bp, 49 predicted proteins | sample 4126metaG_FD_203106 | JGI IMG/M metagenome (GOLD analysis project Ga0265314, IMG submission 203106) | Rhizosphere microbial communities from Carex aquatilis grown in University of Washington, Seatle, WA, United States - 4-1-26 metaG | ecosystem: Host-associated > Plants > Roots > Rhizosphere >... | reverse complement strand
TCCCGTCGGGCAGCATCTGCGGGCGCGGCAGCACATCCAGCGTATCGCAGGTCGGTCCATAGACGCGGAACGGCTTGACGGCGCCGGGCAGCGGCAAGACGCGGCTCTTGGCGTCCACCGTGAACACGCGCGCGGGATAGTCCGCGTTCCAGCCGGGCAGGGTCAGTTCGTCGAAGCTGCCATAGGTGCCGTCGTTGAGGAACAGCCGGTCGCCCTTGCGCAGCACCACCTGGGTGATCAGCGACAAGCCCTCCGCGACCAGTGCGCGCCCGGGCTCGCACAAGATGCGAAGATCGTCGCGTTCCAGCGTCGCCAGGGCTTCGCGGATGGTGTCGAAATACCAATGATAAGGCGGCACGTCGTTGTTGTTGTACTGGGCGGGGAAGCCGCCGCCGATATCGAGCGCGGCGATCTTGATGCCGGACTTGTCGATCGCGCGCCGGGCGATCTCGATCGCCTGGCCGTAGGAGAACGACGACAGGCACTGCGAGCCGACATGAAACGTGAGGCAGGGTTGGGCGCCGAGTTCTTTGACGCGCGCCAGCAGGCGTGCGGCTTCGTCGGGCGTGGTCCCGAACTTGCTGGAGAGTTCGAGCAGCGCGCCGCCGAGCTGCGTCACCAGCCGCACGAAGATGCGCAGCTTTTCGGGATATTTGGTTTCAGCAATCAGCTTGTCGAGTTCGTAGTCGCAATCGACGACGTAATCGGTGACGCCGAATTTCTCGAACGCCGCCTTGGCATGGCCCGGCAGGCGCACCGGAGCCATGAAGTGGCAGATCGCGTCGGGAAAAAGGCCTTTCACCAGCTCGACTTCGCCCAGCGAAGCGGTGTCGAAATGGCGGATACCGGCGGCATGGACGAGCTCGAGCACTTGCGGCACCGGGTTCGCCTTCACCGCATACATCGCGTCGCCCGGGAAGCCGTCGAGGAAGCGCTTGGCCGCGACCTGGAATTTCTGCGGGAACAGGCAATAGACGGGTTCGATCGGTTTCAGCGCGCCGATGGCCTTCTCAACCGTGGCAAACCGCGGGATGTCGATGCGTGCCGGCGCGTTCATGGGCGCAGCCCCAGAGGTGCGCGCGCTTCTTGGGGCAAAGGGGCCTGGGGGTCAAGTAACGGAAATCTTACCTCCCCCTTGTGGGGAGGTCGGCCGGCATGGCCGGCCGGGTGGGGGGCCGACGGTTCTCGATTTCGCGCAGGATGGACTCAACAATGCGATCGATGTCTTCGCGCAGCTCGACGGTTGTGAACCGCAGAACGCGATAACCTTCCTGCGCGAGAACGTGATCGCGGAAAGCATCGCGTATTCGGTGTTCGTCTGCACCATGTTGGCTGCCGTCGATTTCAATAGCTAAGCGGGCATGGTGTTCTGCAAAGTCAAGAAAGTAACCTCGAAAAGGAACTTGGCGCCTAAAGTGGCAACCAAGCGCCTTCAGTTGGCGCAGCCGTTGCCAGAGCCTTCGCTCTTGGTCAGTCGCGTGGTCTCGAAACTCACGCGCTCGTTTGATCGTGCCGGCCTTAAGCTGCGTTCGCATAATCTGCCCCCCACCCGGAACGCTTCGCGTTCCGACCTCCCCACAAGGGGGGGCAGGACGGCGATTTTACGGCGCGGAAGGTGACGAAGAAAGCCGCCATTTTTCTTAAGAACCTCGTGGGCTCCGCGCGGATGCGCGCAGCCCACGAGTGATAATCCCGCCAATGGGGGCAGCGGCGGGAAAAAACGAAACGCCTACTGCTCCGGTGGCGGCGGCGCGTCGTCGTCTGCATCATGGCCGTCGTGCCCGCGCATGCCATGCATGTGGCCCATCATGCCGTGCATCCGGCCCATCATCTCGGCGCGGTCGTGCATTAGGCGCATAGCGGCGTGATCGAGAATCTTGTTCTGCCCGGGATTGAGCGAGCCGACCAGCGCTTCGAGCGCCGGCATCTGCGCCCTCAGATCGGCCAGATGGGTTTCCATCATCTTCTGCTGGTGCTTCGCCATATCGACGACGGAGGCATCCCTGTCCGGCATCTTCATGTTCATGCAGACGTCTTCATGCGCCTTGATGCTCGACAGAACGGCGCTCTTCCAGCGCTCGAAGACCGGCTTCTGGCTGTCGGTCAGGGCAAGCTTGGCTTCGAGGTAGGCGAATTTGCCGACGGCGCGAGGGGTGAGATCGGCACACATCTGGGCGCGATGCTTCTGCATGTCTTCCATGCTGAAGTGCTTTCCTCCCATCATGTGGTGAGCTTGCATCGGAGGCGGCGGCGCGGCGGGCGCGTCTTGCGCCAACGCCGCCGACGCGCACAGCGCCAACGATGCAAAGAAAGGAACGATGATCCTGGGCTGCATTCTGAAACCTCGTAAGGTTGAATCCACGCAGAGTTTAACGAGCGCCTGTCGCAATCCCGTCTGAAGTCGGCGTAATAATTGTCGCAATTTGTAGCGCTGCCCCATCGCGGGCGGCGTTCCTTGCCGTTTTGGCAAGGATTCGTACAGGTTTATGCACCCGCCCGAAGCTGGCCGATGGTTTTCCGCCCTTCGGCGCTCGGCTGATAGACCAGCGACATCTCCTTGAGCGCGCGTTGCAGCAGCTCCGGCGTGATCTTGTCGGAAACCTCGAACGCGTCGAAGCCGACGCGGGTCATATAGGCGAGCTGGTCGTAGAGAAAATCTCCGGTGGCGCGGATTTCGCCGGTGAAACCAAGCCGCGTGCGCAGCATCCGTGCCCAGGAAAACGCGCGCCCGTCGCGGAATTTGGGAAACTCCAGCACGACCAGCGAGAGACGCTGCACGTCTTCGCCCAGCGCCTCCGGCGACTCGTCGGATTTCAGCCATACGCCGAGCGGCGCGTTGCGCGCCAGCAGCGTCTCGCGCTCCTTCTTGAAGCGCGCCAGGGAGACGATGGCGCCGCCCGGCGGCAGCGCGGCATCGTCGGCCACGACTGAGAAGCCGTCTTCGGCGTATGTCCCGTTCTTAATAAGCGGCATGGAGCTGGTCCAGGTAAGCCATGTTCTTGAACGGTTCCATGCCGACGCGCCGGTAGGTGTCGAGGAACCGTTCGCCGTTGATGCGCAGCAGCGTGTAGGCCTTGATCACGCGCTCCACCGCATCGACGATCTCGTGTTCGCCGAAGCCCGGCCCCATGATCTCGCCGATGGAGGCGTCTTCCGCCGCGGAGCCGCCGAGCTGAAGCTGATAGTATTCGACGCCTTTCTTGTCGACGCCCAGAATGCCGATGTGTCCGGCGTGATGATGGCCGCAGGCGTTGATGCAGCCGGAAATCTTGATCTTGAGTTCGCCGATATCATGTTGGCGGTCGAGGTCGGCAAAGCGTTCGGCAATCTTCTGCGCGACGGGAATGGAACGCGCATTCGCCAGATCGCAATAATCCAGGCCCGGGCAGCAGATGATGTCGGTGACCAGCCCGGCATTGGGCGTCGCCAGCCCAAGCTCCTTCAAGCGCGCGAAGATCGCCGAGAGGTCTTTCTTGCGGACATGCGGCAGCACCAGATTCTGTTCGTGGCTGACGCGAATTTCCGCCATGCCATGGCGATCGAGCAGATCGGCGAGCGCATCGAGCTGCTGATGGCTGCAATCGCCCGGCACACCGCCGATCGGTTTGAGCGAAATCGTGGCGATGGCATAGCCCGGCGCGCGGTGCCGGTGGACGTTGGTTTTCGTCCAATTCTCGAAATCGGCGTCGCCGCCCGGCATCTCGTCGGAGAGTTTTTCGAACTTGGGCGGTGCGAAATAGGCGGCGATACGGGCCAGTTCCGCGGCCGGAAGCTGCAACGTGCCGGCGGCCTTAATCTCCTCGAATTCGCGCGCCACGCGCCGGCGCATTTCTTCGGGGCCGATGGCGTTGATCAGGATTTTGATGCGCTGCTTGTGGATGTTGTCGCGGCGGCTGTCCTGGTTGTAGACGCGAAGCACTGCTTCCAGATAGGCCAGGATATCCTCGCGCTCGACGAACTCGCGCATCAGGTGCGCGAGATAGGGCGTGCGGCCCATGCCGCCGCCGGCCCAGACGCGATAGCCGGTTTCGCCCGCTTCGTTCTTCACAATCTCCACGGCCATGTCGTGATATTTGAGCGCCGCGCGGTCGTGCAGCGATGTCCCCACCGCGATCTTGAATTTGCGCGCCAGGAAGATGAATTCGGGATGCAGGCTCGACCATTGGCGGATGATCTCGGCCAGCGGCCGCGGATCCTCGATCTCCTCGTCCGTCGCGCCCGCAAACTGGTCGGCGGTGACATTGCGGATGCAGTTGCCGCTGGTTTGGATCGCATGCATCTCGACGGTGGCAAGATCGGCCAATATGTCCGGCACGTCTTTCAGCTTGGGCCAGTTGAACTGGAGATTCTGGCGTGTGGTGAAATGTCCGTAGCCCTTGTCGTATTTGCGCGCGATGTGGGCCAGCATACGCAATTGCTTGGCCGACAGCGTGCCGTAAGGCACTGCGATGCGCAGCATGTAGGCGTGCAGTTGCAGGTATAGCCCGTTCATCAGCCGCAGCGGCTTAAACTGGTCTTCGTTCAACTCGCCCGACAGGCGGCGCTCCACCTGATAGCGGAACTGCTCGGTGCGCTCCTTGACGAACGCCGCATCGAATTCGTCATATCGATACATCGTCGTCTCTTTCACCTCCCCCTTGCGGGAAGGTCGCACGGTTCCGTCGGGCGGGTGGGGGGCTGAGGCTCGCAGCCTGCTTTCCCAAATCCGTCCTCACGCTCGGACCCAGGGCGCGAACAATCTCGCGTTCCTTCACCGGCGTGATGCCGCCTCGTTCTTCGCGCACATCGAACAGATAGGGATTGACCACGACGTTGCCGGCGACAAAGGCCTGCGCCGCCGCCAGGGCCGTTTCCGCATCGGCCTTGGCGGAGAAAATCTCCGCATCGCTCAGTGCTTCCACCCAGCCGCCCCCGCGCCAATAGACGACATCGCCGTCGACGAGCCGGTTTGCGGTGAGCATCTGAAGAGCCAAGCCTGCCATGGGGAGAAAATCACACCTCCAAGCGTGGAAATCAATACAATACATCAACCTGGTGTAATTATTTAAGTTATACATACATCACACGTATATAAATGCTATGTCATTGCTACAATTGAGAAAGCGCTTCAGTTTTGCGTGCGGTCAGGCTTGCTTCTTGAGTGCGCTCTCATGCCACTTATGCAGCAGCGCATATTCCAGCGCCGACAGTGCGGCGAAGATCGCGATGCCGAGCGCGGCCAGCAATCCCAGACAGGCAAACAATCTGGCGATCTCCAGCCGGTTGCCCGCTTCCACAATACGCCAGGCCAACCCCGTCGCGGTGCCCGATCCGGCGACGAATTCCGCCACGACCGCGCCGATCAGCGCCAGCCCGCCGGCGATCTTCATGGCGCCGAGCAGATAGGGCAGGGCGCTCGGCAATTGCAGGCGGCGCAGAATCTGCCAGCGGCTGGCGCCGTAGAGCCGGAACAGATCGATCAGATTGTGGTCGGCGGATTTCAGGCCCAGCGTGGTGTTCGACAGGATGGGAAAGAACGCCACCAAGAAAGCGATCAGGATCAGCGCCAGCTCGATGCGGTCGTAGCCCACCCAGATCAGGATCAGCGGTGCAATCGCCACCACCGGCGTCACCTGCAGCACGACGGCGTAAGGATAAAGCGCGTTCTCGACCATCCGGCTCTGGCTGAACAGGATCGCCAGCGAAACACCGATCAACACCGCCAGCGCGAAGGCGGCCAGCGTCACCGACAGCGTGGCCCACAGCGACGCCATCAGGCTGGCGAAATCTGACGTGAACGCGGCCCAGATGTCGCTCGGCGCCGGAAGCAGATAGACCGGCAGCTGCGCGGCGCGCACCGCGACCTGCCACGCTACCAGCACGGCAATGCCGAGCGCGAAGGGAAGGGCGTATTTGAGCAATGCGTTCACGCCGCCTTCCCCTTTAGTGAAGCAGAAATCCGTCCGGCAGCTGCGGAAAATTCAGGCGTCAGCCGATAACTTTCGTTGCGCGCGGCGGGCGGCGTCAGCACGATCTCTTCGACGACGCGCCCGGGACGCGCGCGCATCACGGCGACGCGCGTCGAAAGATAGGCGCTCTCGTACACCGAGTGGGTGACGAAGACGATGGTCATGCCGTCCTCGCGCCACAACGCGAGCAGATCGTCGTTGAGCGATTGGCGCGCCGGCTCGTCGAGCGCCGCGAACGGTTCGTCCATCAAGAGCAGCTTGGGCTTGGCGGCAATGGCGCGCGCGATGGAAACGCGCATCTTCATGCCGCCAGAAAGCTCGCGCGGGAAGGCACGCTCGAACCCTGAGAGACCGACACGTGTCAGCGCCTCGGCCGCGCGTGCCTCGGCTTCGCCGAGATCCACGCCTTCCAGATCGAGCGCCAGGCGTGCATTGACCAGCACGTTTGCCCACGGCATCAGCGTCGGGTCCTGGAAGACGAACGCGGTTTCCGGTTTGCTTGGCGTGAAGCTGACCGTGCCGCCGCTCGGTGCGATCAATCCGGCGATCAGCCGCAGCACCGTGGACTTGCCGCAGCCCGACGGCCCGACCAGCGACAGGAATTCGCCTTCCGCAACCTCAAGGTCGACCCCTGCCAGCGCTTGGGTTCCCGAGGCGAAGGACTTGGAGACGTCGCGAAGGGTGAGAAGCGCAGACAAGACCTTACCTCCCCCTTTGTGGGGAGGTCGGCGAACGAAGTGAGCCGGGTGGGGGGCGGTGCTGGTGATTGCCCAATTCCAAACTGATCTGCTCCATTACAGCGTCAATATTATCAAGCACGTCCAGATTCCGAAACCGCAACGTTCGATATCCTTGGCTTGTCAGGAATCGATCACGCCGTAAATCATGCGCATGCTGTTTGGGCTCGCCGTGTTGTCCGCCATCAAGTTCGATAACAAGGCGCGCGCCGTGCTCGACGAAATCCAGAACATAGGCTCTGAACGGCGATTGTCGCCGGAAATGGTAGCCTTGTTCATTGAGCTCGCGCAGTTTCCACCACAAGTGCTTTTCGACCTCGGTTGCATCCCGCCGCAAGCGTCGAGCCTGTGCGATCTTTTCCGGTCCAGCGGGTTTGAACATGCTCTGCCCCCCACCCGGAGCGCTTCGCGCTCCGACCTCCCCACAAAGGGGGAGGTTAGTTCATTCGAAATACTGCGGCGCGCCCCGCATGAAGCTGAGGTCGTAGGCCTTCTCATAGGTCAGCGTCTTGGGATAAAGGCCCTCCGCGCTCATCATCCCGAAGAAATTCTTCCAGCGCGGCCCCGTCATGGCGCCGATGCCGAAGGTCTTGGCGTCGCCCGATGCCACGATGCCATAGGATTTCATCTTGGCGATGGCCTGGGCGATGACGTCGTCCTTCATGTCGGGATTGTCGCGCTTGATCAGCGCATTGCCGGGGGCGGGATCGCCTTCGAGATAATGCTTCCAGCCGTCGCGCGTTGCGTCATAGAACGCCTGCACGGCGGCGGGCTTCTTGTCGATCCAGCTTTGCGGCACCAGCACCAGATTGCCGTAACCGGAATAGCCGTTGTCGGCGAGCAGGAAAACTTGCGGCTTGAAATGGGCCGTGCTCTCCACCGTGTAAGGTTCGCTGGTGAGATAGCCTTCCTGGATCGCGCCCGGATCGATCAGGAACGGCTGCAGGTTGAAGGTGTACTTGCGGATCTGCGAGTCGGAGAATCCATATTTCGATTTCAGCCACGGCCATACCGTGGTCTGCGCCGCATCGCCGAGCATGATCGGTTTGCCCTTCAGGTCGGCGAGGCGGCGTACGTCCGGGCGCGGATGGCTCATCAGGATCGCCGGATCCTTCTGGAACACCGCCATCACGGCGCGCACCGGGATCCCCGCTTTGACCATGTTGAGCGGCACGAAACAGTTCGAGCCGATGCCGAAATCCGCCGCACCGCCCGCAATCAGTTGGGGCACGTTCACGCTCGGTCCGCCCTCGCGGATGACGACGTCAAGCCCGCGCCGCTTGTAGAGCCCGAGCGCCAGCGCCTCGTAGAAGCCGCCATGCTCCGCCTGCGCCTTCCAATCGGTGACGAAGACAATGCGGGTGAGCGGCGCGGCCCCTGCCGGCGATGCGGCCTGAGCCGAACCGGCGAACGCAAGCGCGGCGAGAAGCAACCGGAATTTCATAACCCTTCCCCCAGATCGAACAACGGAACCCGGAATGAGCGTAGCCTTATGATCCGTCGTTTGCCTAGATGTGAGCCTGCAAGAGATTGTTCATCCGGCTCCTGCCGGAAGTAGCAGACGGCGCGGAATACGGTGCGGCATATATCTCCGCCGCGATTTCCCGAAAAAGATGTATTCTGCCTGACTATGGATTGCGCCGTTGACGCATGATTTTGCTCCATTGTTCGAGCAAAATGGCGGGGGAGTATCGAAATGAGGGGTCCGTTTTGCGTGGCGGCGCTGTTGTGCGCCTGCGTTCTTGCCGTCGGATCGTCAACCGCCGTTCTTGCCAAAAAGAAGGCACCGCCGCCTCCTCCACTTTCGAGTTGGCCGCAGTCGCACAGCGACATTCCGGCCGATCCGGACGTCACCTTCGGCATCCTGCCGAACGGCATGCGTTACCTGATCAAGAAAAACACCACGCCGGCGCATCAGGTTGCGATTCGGCTGCGCCTTGCGGCCGGTTCGCTCGACGAGACGGATAACGAAGAAGGCGTTGCCCATTTTCTGGAGCACATGGCGTTCCGCGGTTCGAAGCATATGGCTGACGGCGAAATCATGAAGACGCTGGAAAGTCTGGGCGCAGCGAAGGGTGCCGATACGAACGCGTTCACTTTCGCGGACAGCACGGTTTTCGCGTTCGATCTTCCCGTCAACGACGATGCCGCGCTCGACAAAAGCTTGACGCTGACGCGGGAAATCGCGAGCGAGGAACTCCTTGATCCAAAGGCCATCGATTCCGAACGCGCGGTCGTGCTTGCGGAAACGCGGCAAAGAGACGTCGCCGCCGTTCATGCGTCGAAGGCCTATCTGACTGGGCTTCTCGGCGCGCGCGTTGCGGAAGCGTTGATGCCGATCGGAAAGACGGAAATTCTGCAAGGCGCGCAGGCCCCGTTGTTGCGCAAATTCTATAGCGCGCATTACCGGTCGGAACTGGCGGTTTTGGCGATTGTCGGCGACATCGAACCTGGTGCCATCGAAGCGAAGATCAAGGCGCATTTTTCCAATTGGAAACCCGCGGCGCCGGCCGTCAAACGGCCGGTCTACACGGTGAAGTTCGCTTCCGGTCTGAGCACGGCGACATTTTCGGAGCCGGGTGCCGGCACGATGATCACGTTGAGTTGGGTCGGACCCCATGACGCGACGCCCGATACGATCGCCAAGGAACAACGCAACATCGTCAGAAACATCGCGTTGACGGTTCTCAACCAGCGGCTCGCCGATCTGACGCAATCCGCCAACCCACCCTTCCTCGTTGCGGGCGCCGAGCACAACGAATTCAACGTCTTCGCGGATTCGACCGATCTCACGCTATCCTACACCCCGGGGCACGCGCTGGATTCGTTGCGCGCCGCACGCGATGCATACGCCGATATGCTGCGCAATGGTGTTCGGCAGGACGAAGTGGATCGCGTGCTCGCCAATATGCGGGGGACATATCAGGTGTCGATCGCAGCCGCAAAAACGCTGCCCAGCGCCGGCTGGGCCGGCGCCTATATGGCGGCCCAAGGCACCAACAGCGTCATCGAATCGCCTCAAGAATCGCAGGTTTTGTTTGAAGGTGCGGTGAAGGATTTGCACGCGGAGCAGGTCACCGCCGTGTTGCGGACACTCTTGGCCGGCGATCCGAAGGTCTTCATTTCCGGTCCGGCGCCGATTGACGGGGTAGAAAAAAATGTTGCGGCGATCTTCGCGCAGCCCCAGTCCACTGCGCCGGCCGCACAAACGGCACCGGCTGCAGTTTGGCCTTACACCTCGTTTGGTCCGCCGGGAACGGTGACATCCCAGAAGACGATCGATGACCTCGGAACGACTTTCATTCAATTCACCAACGGTGTGCGTCTTACCGTCAAGCCGACGAAATTCTTGGATGGCCAGGTGTTCATCCACGTCCAGTTCGGAGACGGCAGGCTGGCCTTTTCGAAGAAGCGCAAATCGCCGTCATGGGCCCTCAATTCATTCATGGGCGGCGGCCTCAAACGCATCGCCATGGCCGACATGGCAAAGGCGCTCGCCGGCAAGGAGATAAACGTCAATTTCGTCGTCTGGGATACGTCGTACCAGTTCAACGGCATGACGCGTCCCGCGGACTTCGAGACGGAAATGCAGTATATGGCGGCCTACATCAGCGATCCGGCGTGGCGGCCCGAAGCGCTTAGAAATGTGCAATCGGCCGCGTTGGGCGCTCTCCCGCAGATGGCCGCAACGGCCGACGGCGTATTCGGCTTTCAGTTCTGGACGGTTGCGCACGACAACGATCAACGCTGGTTGCAGCCGACGGCGGACGACATCCGCTCGACACGGCTTGAAGATGTGAAGGCGCTGATGAAGGACGCGCTCGCCGACGGCCCGATCGAGGTGGTCGTCACCGGCGATATTTCCGTGACCGATGCGATCAAAGGTCTGCAAACGACGTTCGGCGCGCTGCCCAAGCGGCGCGTGCTGACCGCTCCTCCGGTGGGCGACGAGCGCCAGCCCAGCCCCAAGGAAAGTCCGATCGTTCTTCGCTATCAGGGCGCCGGCGATCAATCCGTCGCCACGATCGCATGGCCGACGACAAGCGTGTTTCCGGATGTGCAGCGGCAGCGTACGCAACAGGTACTCGTCAACATTCTGTCACAGCGGCTGTTCGAAGAATTGCGCACGCAAGAGGGCATGACCTACACGCCCGGGACCCAAATCGCCGGGTCCATGGTGACGCCGGGGTATGGCTTCGTCAGTGTGTTCGCGAATATTCCGGCGTCCCGGATTGCCGGCTTTTACGCCGCCGTCGACAAGACGGTTGCCGATCTGAAGGCAAAGGAGGTTTCTGCCGAAGAACTGGAGCGCGCGCGCGGCCCGCTCGTGCACGGCCTGGAGCAGGCGCAGCACAACAATGATTACTGGGTGTCCGGTCTCGCGGATACCCAGATCGATTCGCGGCGGCTCGATCTCATACGGTCGAATCTTGGTGATCTCAAGAAGGTGACCGCCGCGGATGTGCAGCGCGAGATACAAACCTATTTGCAGAACGACAAAGCCTGGAAATTCCTCGTGGTGCCGCAGGATTATGTTTTGACAAGCGGGAAATAGCCGAGAAAGGCCTCGGATTTGTCGAACCGTTCGTCTCGCCGAACGGCTACCAGTGACCAATTCCGATAAGTAGCGGACGCTCTAATTCTGATCGCCGCCGTCGTTCTGCGGGTTCGGATTCTGCGCCGGCTTCGACTTTTCGCCCGAGCCGAAAATCCAGTCGAACAGACTGCCGATCGGATTGCCGCGGCGCTGCTCCTGCTGCTGCGGGGGCTCCTGCGGTTCGCCGGTCACCGTTTGGGACTCGTCGTCGGACATCAGCGGCACGCCGGAGCCCTCCAGCAGGTTCTCGACCGGTTGGCCCGGCGGCGACCGGTTGAGCGGCGTCGCCGGCAGGCCTTTTTCGGCCGACGTCATCACGTCGCGCCAGATCGTGGCGGGCAGGCTGCCGCCGGTCACCCCGCGCATCGGCGAGGCATCGTCGTTGCCCACCCATACGCTCGTCACGTAATCGGCAGTGAAGCCGACGAACCAGGCGTCGTGATAATTCTGCGTCGTGCCGGTTTTGCCGGCGGCTTCGTGGCTCCACAGCGCCGCGCCGCGCCCGGTGCCCTCGGTCACCACGCCGTACAGCATGGCGGTGAGATCGCGCGCCACATGTTCGGCGATCACGCGGTTTTCTTGCGGCGGTTTGCGCTTGTAGAGCGGTTTGCCGTCCGGCCCGTCCACTTCGGTCACCATATAGGGCGAGACCTTGATCCCGCCCGAAGCGAAGGTCGCGTAGGCGCTGGTCAGTTCGAGCGGCGTCACTTCGCTGGTGCCCAGCGCCAATGACGCGTTGGCCTCGAGCTTCGAAGTGATGCCGCAACGCTTGGCCGCTTCCACCACCGTGTCCAGCCCGACTTCCTGGGCAAGGCTGGCGGTGATCGTGTTGACGGAATGGGCCAGCGCGTCGGCCAGCGTCAGCGTGCCATAGGCGCGCCCGCCGTAATTGGTCGGCGTCCAGCCGTTGATGTCCACGGGTTCGTCGGTGCGCACGTCCCACGGGTTCAGTCCCGCTTCCAGTGCGGCCAGATAGACGAACGGCTTGAAGGCCGAGCCCGGCTGGCGATGGGCCTGGATGGCGCGGTTGAGCGTGCTCTCGTCGTAGTCGGTGCCGCCGATCATCGCCGAGATCGCACCATCCGGCTTCATCACGATGACGGCGGCTTCGTGGGCGCGGGCTTTGACGCCCGCCTTGCTGGTGATGACTTTCACCGCGGCGGCGCGCGCCGCTTCCTGTAGCTTCGGCTCCAGCGTGGTGTGCACCACCAGGTCGCCCGAAAGCGTCGCTCCGCCGGCCGAGGCCAGTGTGCGCGCCTGCTCGGTCGCCGCATCCAGGAAGAAGTTGCGCGCATCCACGGTCGTGCGGTCCACCACGGCGGCGGGATGGTCGCGCGCTTCGTCGGCCTGGCGCTGCGAAATCGCCTCGGTTTCCACCATCGCCTTCAGCACGATATCGGCGCGTTCCTGGGCGCGGGCGAGATCGCGCCTTGGCGAGAACACCGAAGGGGCGCGCGTCAGCGTCGCCAGCATGGCGGCCTCGGCCAGCGTCAAGTTGCGCGCCGATTTGCCGAAATAGACGCGCGCGGCGCCGTCCACGCCGTAGGCGCCCGAGCCCAGATAGATGCGGTTCAGATAGAGTTCCAGGATCTGCTGCTTGGACAGGGTTTTTTCCAGCGCGGCCGCGTCCATCATGTCGGTGAGCTTGCGCGACATGGTGCGGCCGGAATCGGTGAAGACGATCTTGGCGGTCTGCTGGGTGATGGTGGAGCCGCCGGCGACCCAGTGGCGGGCGCGGATATCGGCCAGCAGCGCGCGCATCAGCCCGCGCGCATCGATGCCGTGATGCGAATAGAAGCGGCGGTCTTCCATGGCGATGAAGGCAGCCGGCAGATAGTCCGGCATCTGGTCCAGTCTCAGCCGCTCGCCGACGATGGCGCCGCGATGGCCGACCTCTTCGCCTTTGGCATCCAGGAAGGTGTAGGCCACGGGGCGGTTGACGGCATACAGGTCCTGCTGAAGGTTCAGCGGCGGCGCGAACAGCGCCAGGATATTGGGCAGCAGCCAGATGGCGAGCAGCGGCACTGCCAGGATGCCGCTGGCCCACAGCGCGATTTTGCCGAGGCGTTGGCGGTGATCGATGATCCAGCCGCCCAGGGCATCGACCCCGCGCAGCAAGGCATCCAGGATTTGGCGAAGCTGAGGGCCCATGCGGGGCGTTACGTGGCCGATATTTGGGGCGGATTCAAGACGAGCGAGGTTAACGATAGGAAAGCTGGCGCCCCCTCACCCGCAAAAAACGCTAGCGGGTAAGGCGGAAAGCTCTCGTCAGCTCGAGATCAGGGACCGACCCAATCCTCCAGCTCCCGCTCGCGGCGCGCATAGGCCCGGTGCAGGCATTCTTTGCTGGTGCAGATGTCGCGGCGCAGCGCAATCCAATCGCGCTGTTCCGCAATCAACGCCTCTTCGTCCGTCACGCGGTGGCGGACGTGACGATAGAGGCGGTCGAGTTCGGCATCGCGCCTGGCCAGATCGTCGTCGGAACAGATCAGGCGTTCGGCCTGGTTGTGGGCGGCGGCGCAATCGAAACTCGGATGCGCGGTCATCGGCGGCGCTGCCGTATCGGGCGAGGCTCCCGGCGCCGTGTCGGTCGGAGGCGCTGTTGTATCGGTCGTCGTCGGCGCCGGTTGCGGTGCGGCCGCAGCCGTCATGATTCGGAGTTTTTCGCAGCCCTCCGCGTCGCCGCCTTTGCAGGCCTTTTCGTAAAGGCCGCGGGCCCATGATGCGTCCTGGCGTCCGCCTTCGCCGTTGATCGCCATCGTACCCAGACTGGTGCAGGCCCGCATTTCGCCGGCAACGCAGGCGCGTTCGTACAGCGATGCGGCTTTGGCGAAGTCCTTTGCCTGATACGCCGCCTGACCGTCCGCAAACAGGCTCGCGCCGCTGTCGCGGCCGCATCCCGCGAGCGAACAGACAATTAGAACCAACAGCAGTTTCGATGTCAGGCCGGAAAGAGTCCCTCTCATGCTGTGCCTCCCCTGGGCGTGCAGCCCGTCAATAAAGCAGATGCGCTTGGCGCTCGTGCAGCCAGGCCTCTTCGTCCGGCGCGGCCAATGCCTCCAAATCCCCTGGCGTCGTAGCCGCATCGTCCACCCATTCGCGCAGCAACGCGGAGCCGTTGATGACATCGATGGCGAGCTTGCCTTCCTCGTATTCGTAAGCGAAATCGCGCCACAGCGGATAATCAGGGTTGAGGCGCCGGATCGCTTTGAAGGCGAGCGCCTGAAGACGCCAGGGCTTGAACGCCTCGTGATCGTAGCCGGGATCGTCCGTGTGAATCTGCACGCCGTTGCAGAGCTTGCCGGCGTGTTTGTGGAATGTGGGTTCGAACCAGCAATCGCGCAGACGGCAACCATGCAGCCAGTGCGGCGCCAGCGCCTGCATTTCCCCGATGATGCGCCGCGCGTCGAGGTCGGGCGCGCCGAACAGTTCGAGCGGCCGCGTCGTGCCGCGGCCTTCCGACAGCGTCGTGCCTTCGAGCATCACCGTGCCAAGATAGGCGCGCGCCATCGACAAATTCGGCGCGTTGGGGCTGGGATTGATCCAGCTGCGCGTGCCCAGCGGCCAGCCGAACCCCGGCGCGGCCTCGGGCTGCCAGCCTTGCATCGCGATGACGCGATACGCGACATCGAGTTTGCGGGTCGCGACGAACCACGAACCCAGCTCGCCGAGCGTCAGCCCGTGACGCATCGGCAGCGGCCCCGCGCCGACAAAGCTTTCCCAGCCTCTCCGCAGTTTCAGTCCTTCCACCGGCCGGCCGATGGGATTGGGGCGGTCAAGCACCCAGACGTCTTTGCGATGCTTCGCCGCCGCTTCCAGCACGTAAAGCAGCGTAGTGACGAAGGTATAAATCCGGCAGCCCAGATCCTGCAGATCGACGAGGATCACATCGCAGGCGTCCATCATCGCATCGGTCGGCCTGCGCACCTCGCCATACAGGCTGAACACCGGGATGCCGTGCACCGGGTCATTGAAGTTCGGCGACTCGATCATGTTGTCTTGCTTGTCGCCGCGCAGCCCATGCTGCGGGCCGAACGCGGCGGTGAGCGTGATGTCGGGGCAGGCGGCGAGCGCATCGAGCGAATGCGTCAGGTCCTGCGTCACCGAAGCGGGATGGGCGAGCAAGGCGACACGCTTGCCCTTCAGCGGCGCGCGCAATTGGGGCTCGGCGAGCAGCCGGTCGATGCCGAATTTCATGGTCCTAAGGCTGCTGGAAGTTCGAGCGCAAAGCAATCGGAATGATGGAAATCCGGCTTGCCCGGTGGATGCGCCAGCGCCCAATAGGATTTGCGGCCGCTGGTTTCTTCGATCACCGCCGCAAGCCCCAGGCGCCATGCCAAATCGTTTGGCAAGTCGGGCAATCCGTCCAGCTTAAGATGGGCTCGCAATTCGAAGCATTCGGCGTTGTACCTCAACTCGATTGACGGCGTGCCGATCTCGTTCGCAAAGCTCATCCCGCTCCGATAGCCACCGAACCGGTATGCAGCCCATTGCGTGGAGGGCGCAAAGTTGAATTCGTAATACGCCCGGCCCGGGGCTGCGCGCACAAAGGCCTCGAAGCAGGTGTGCCGCCAAAGCTCGTTGGCGCGCGCCCAGCCTGCGTGAGGCGGGATGACAATGTTGCCGATGCCGGTCAAATAGTAATGCAGCAGCAGACTGCCGTTGCGTCCACGCGAGACATACACTTCGATGCCCGTCTCTGCATCGCAACGCGAATCCGGATGAAGCTTCAGGGCCTGGCGCATGGCGGTGTTATAGCATGATCGGAGGGTTTGGCGCTCGCCGATGGAATTCCAAACGCTCAGCTCTAACGGAAACCGAAAGCCATGCCGAGCGCGCTTTCGCTCACGCCGACGAAGCCATTCTTCTCAACCGTGATGGTAAAGGTGAAATTCCCATGCGGCTTGACGAAGCCGAGCAGACCCGAACGTTCCAGCCTGGCGGCCTTGACCTCGTAGGTGACGGCGCCCTCGCCGCGAAATTCGGCGCGGCCATGGACCACGGCACCGTCCGGAATGTCGTTCAGGGTCAAGGCTACGCCTTGCGGCCCTTTGACAACGACTCGCTCGACGGAGCGTCCGTAATGATTGACCACGGTTACGTCGTTCGCAGGGGCCCACATGAGCAGAAACAGAACGCCACAAAGCAAAATCCCGGTGCCCGCGAGCACCAGCACGAGCCCGTACATCCTTTTCATTGTCATCCCTCCCGCCTTGCGCCTCGTACCATAATACAAGTGCGGACAAGGACCGGAATTTTCCAGGGCGGCGCGCGCCGCAAACGCGAGTGAGACTGAATTGATTTTTTCATCGTCTGCGTTCCATGGCGGCTTGTCCGTTGATCGCGCACGAAATTTTTCCTCTACGCCCCCACCCAAAAAATATTTTCGCTCCCCCCTTGAACCGACAAGGTCGAATTACCATTTGTCCCATATCCCGATAATTCCATCAGATGCCCAAGACCCCGAACCTTCTCGTTGGCGTCGAGCTCACGCTCGACCAAAAGCGGGCGGGCGAGCCTGAGGTCATCGATGAGGCATGGAAGGACGACCTCGTGCAACGGATGCTCCGCGAGCTGAAACGCCAGCTTTGCCAATTGGAAAACTCCAAACCCACGCCCGAAATCGACCAGGCGAACATCCGCATCGTCAATGTGCGCGCGCTCGTCGCGATGGAGCGCACCCTCGACCGGCTGCTTCGGATGGACGAGCAGCGCGAACTCAAATGCGAAACCACGATGGCGGCGAAGGACGACGATACCTATGCGGAGATTGAGCGCCGACTTGATCAACGGCTGGCCGCGAACGGAGCGCAACCGATTCCTGAGAAGCCTCAGCAATGACCAAAGAGCCGTACTGCTACGTGCTTGGTCCTTCTGGGCACGCGACGACCAGCTGCGCCCGGATGGCGGCTGGCGCATCTGGCTTTTCCTCGGCGGGCGCGGCGCGGGCAAGACCCGCGCGGGCGCGGAATGGATCGCCGACGGCGTGCGCCACGGCACGATGCGCCGCATCGGGCTGGTCGGTACCACCTTCGCCGAGGCGCGCAGCGTGATGATCGAAGGCGAATCCGGATTGCTGGGCGTCTCGAAGGGCGCGGCGTTCGAGCCTTCCAATCGGCGCGTCCTGTGGCCGACGGGTGCGGTGGCCGACGTGATTTCCGCGGAGGAGCCGGATTACGTGCGGGGCCACCAGTTCGATGCGGTGTGGGCCGACGAGTTCTGCAAATGGAAGGAACCGCAGGCCGCCCTCGACATGGTGCTGTTGGCGCTGCGGCTGGGCAAGGACCCGCGCATGGCGGTGACCACGACGCCGCGCAACATCAAGGCGCTACGCGATTTGATGGCGGCATCCGACACGGTGCGGACGCATTCCACCACCGGCGCCAATGTGGCCAATCTGGCGCCGACGTTTTTTGCCGGCCTGGAGCTGCGCTTCGGCGGCACGCGTCTCGGCCGCCAGGAACTGGACGCCGAGCTGATCGAAGACAACGACGCCGCCTTGTGGCGGCGCGACTGGATCGAAAAATCCCGCGCGCGCCAAGCGCCGCAACTGACCCGCGTGGTGGTGGCGGTCGATCCGCCGGCCTCCGTCGCGGGCGACGAATGCGGCATCGTGGTGGCGGGCCGGGGCGAGGACGGTGCGGCCTATGTGATCGCCGATTGTTCGGCCGGCGGCTTGACCGCGGCAGGCTGGGCCGCGCGCGTCGCCGACGCTTACGAACAACATGACGCCGATACCATCGTCGCCGAAGCCAACCAGGGCGGCGATATGGTGAAACAGGTTTTGGTGGACGCCTTGCCGAACGCGTCGGTCAAGCTGGTGCATGCCACGCGCACCAAGCGCACGCGCGCCTCGCCCGCTGCCGCGCTCTACGAGCAGGGCCGCGTGCATCACGTCGGCGCGTTCCCGGAACTCGAAGACCAGATGTGCAGCTATGACGGCGAGGGAAAAAGCCCCGACCGCATGGATGCGCTGGTCTGGGCGCTCGCCGATCTCTTCCCGCGCAAGCGCGCGGTGCCGAAAGTCAGAACGCTGTAACTTAATCCTCGTTGTCATCCCCGGCGAGCTCGGATCGCATTGCGATCCGGGCGAGGGAAGGGGATCCAGGAGCCAATATCATGGCTCCCTCCCAACTCCTGGATTCCCTTCCCCTCGCATTGCTCGCGCAATGCTCGGCCGGGAATGACAGCCCTTCTATTTGAGAGAATCTTATGCTCACCCACTTCTTCCGCCGCTCACCCGAAACCAAATCCGCCCCGCCGCTCATCGCGCTGTCGCTGATGGGGGCGCCGCGCTGGTCCTCGCGCGATTTCGCCACGCTCGCCCGCGAGGGCGTGATCGGCAACGCGGTGACCTATCGCTGCGTGCGGATGATCGCCGAAAGCGCGGCCTCGGTGCCGTGGCTGCTGTACGACGGGGCTGAGGAAATCCAGTCCCATCCGCTGCTGTCGCTGCTCGCCGCTCCCAACCGCGAGGACGAGGGCACGGCGCTGTTCGAGCGCTGGTACGCCTTCCTGCAATGCGCCGGCGACGCCTATCTCGAAGCGGTCAGTGCGGGCGGCGAGGTGCGCGAGCTCTACGTGCTGCGCCCCGACCGCGTCAGCATCGTGGCGGATTCGCGCGGCTGGCCGATCGCTTACGATTACAAGGTGGAGGGCCGCGCCACGCGCATCGCCCGCGAGCCCTCCACGGGCTTCATGCCAGTGTTGCACGCGTGCCTGTTCCATCCGCTCGACGATCATTACGGTCTGTCGCCGATCCAGGCGGCGGCCAACGCGGTGGACGTGCACAATGCGGGCGCGGCCTGGACCAAGGCGCTGCTCGACAATGCGGCGCGGCCCTCGGGCGCCCATATATACAAGGGGCCCGACGGTGCGCCGTCGCTGACCGACGAACAGTTCCAACGCCTCAAGCGCGAGCTGGAGGACGCTTACCAGGGCGCCTCCAATGCCGGCCGGCCGATGGTGCTGGAAGGCGGGCTGGACTGGCGCGCCATGAGCTACACCCCCGCCGACATGGATTTCGCCACCACCCGCGACGTCGCCGCGCGCGAGATCGCGCTCAGCTTCGGCGTGCCGCCGATGCTGCTCGGCATTCCCGGCGACAACACCTATGCGAACTACCGCGAAGCCAATCTGGTGTTCTGGCGGCAGACGGTTCTGCCGCTGGTTTCACGAACGGCAAAGGCGTTGACCCGCTGGTTGGCCCCGCGCTTTGGATCGTCATTGCGTCTCGGTTACGACAGCGATGCCGTCGATGCGCTGGCGCTGGAACGCGAAGCGGTCTGGGACCGCCTGTCGAACGCAAACTTCCTTACCGTCAACGAACGTCGCCAGGCTGCGGGCTATTCGCCAGTGGAAGGCGGGGACGCGATCCTGTGAATAGTTCGGGTCTCAGGATTTGTCGGGACCATGAAACCCACTAAGTTTCGCCCTCCTGGGGGGTACATGAAAAAGCTTTTGCTCATCTTGGCGGCCGCGCTTTGGACAATGCCGGCGCTGGCCGGCATGCCGAGCGCGGAGTCATGGACCAGCCTTCGCCTGTCGCGGCAACCGGATGCGCTGCTGCAGGACCGCTCCGGCTTTTCCGGCGATCTTTCCGGTGCGAACGAACGGGACTACGCGGCCATCGTGAAGTCGGCGTTCCGGGATGCCTTTGCGCGGGATGTTCGCGCGCGGGTGATCATCGTCGCGCCGTTCAGCGGCCAGGAATATTCGATTGCAATCAAGCAGCGCGCCGGACGCTTCCGGGTCGCGGCCGCGCAGTCGACGAAGTGGTTGTGGCGCTACACCGCGTCCGGCAAGGCGCAGGCCGCTCAGTTCAAGGACAGACTTGTCCCCGCCAACTACCACCAGGTCAGGATAGAGCGTTGCTCGGTTCCGATCGATTCAAAGCTGGGCAACGACCTTGTGACGGTCTGGCAAAAGATGCTGACCCGGATGAACGATCAGGCCTGGTACGATCCGCCGGCAGACGATGCGCAGCTGCATTTCTCGACTTCCATTAATAGCCAGATTTTGGCTGGGCAAACGTGGGCCACGGCTACGGGAGACAAGGTCGGCTCCTTGATACGGATCGCAGACTCGCTGAATCAATACTGCCTGCACAAGAAGAAGGAATTTGCGGCCGAGGTCCGAACGGATATCGATCACCTGCTCCCCGTCCTTGAGTCCGAAAGATAGCATGACCCTCACCGAAGTTATCCAGCCCGTGCTGGACAAGCGCCTTCCGGCCGCCCTTGTGGCGGCCTTTTTGTTGCAGACAGCGGGCGCTTTGTTCTGGGCCGGTTCGGCGGCGGAGCGCATCTCCACTTTGGAGCGCACGCAGGCGAGCGATCAGTCCGCCATCGCCCGCGTCGCCGTGCTGGAAGACCAGATCGGAACGATCAAGCAGACGCTCGACCGCATCGAGAACAAGCTGGATAGGAGTGGTAGCAGATCTCAACCCTCCCCTTGAGGGAGGGTCGAAGCGCGAAGCGCTTCGGGGAGGGGTCGTCTCGACGCATGACCCCTCCCCGAAATGTCCTCGCTACGCTCGCACATTTCGACCCTCCCTCAAGGGGAGGGTGAAGAAGAAAGTACGAACCATCCCATGACCACCATCCACACCGTGAGGCGCCGCCTCGCGCGCTTCGACGCGCCTGCGCGCCTGACCGAACTGAACGACGACGAGTTCGAAGGCTATGCCTCGCTGTTCGGCGTGCCCGACGGCTCGGGCGACGTGGTGGCGCGCGGCGCCTTCGCGGCCACCTTGCGCAAGCGCCCGCCGGACAAGGTGCGCATGCTCTATCAGCACTTCGCGCATGAGCCGCTCGGCGTCTGGGAAATCATCCGCGAGGATTCGCGCGGGCTTTACGTCAAGGGCCGCCTGGTGCTGGACGTGGTGCGCGCCCGCGAGGTGCGTTCGCTGATCCGCGAAGGCGCGCTCAATGGTCTTTCCATCGGTTTTCGCACGGTGCGCGCCACGCGCCAGGCAGGCCACCGCGTCCTCAACGAAATCGAGCTTTGGGAAATTTCGGTCGTGACCTTCCCGTTGCTCGCGGGAAGCAAGGTCACGGCCATCGGCGCGAAGAGCATGGCGCAAAGCATCCGCGAAGCGACGCTCCACCTTCAAACCAAACTGTCATCCCCGGCGAGCGCTGCGTCAGCAGCGCGAGGGAAGGGGATCCATGGGTCTGCACCGGCTTCTGGATTCCCTTCCCTCGCATCGCTTCGCGATGCTCGCCGGGAATGACAACCCACTATTTCAGGAGAGAGAAAACATGGAACTGGAATCCAAAGCCCTGCAAACCACCGAGGTCAAAGACGCGTTCGACGAATTCCTGCGCGCCTTCGAAAGCTTCAAGGCGGCCAACGACGAGCGCCTGGGACAGCTCGAAGCGCGTTCGGCGGATGTCGTCACCGAGGAAAAAGTGGACCGCATCAATCGCGCGCTCGACGAACAGAAACGCGTGCTCGACGAGTTGACGCTGGCCTCGGCGCGACCGGCCATCGGCACAGAGCGCAAAGCCGCACCCGCCACGCGCGAAAAGAAAGCGGCGTTCGAGCGCTATATCCGCAAGGGCGACGCGGGCGGCCTCGACGCGCTTGAGCTGAAGGCGATGTCCGTGGGCTCCGAAGCCGACGGCGGCTACACCGTGCCGCTGGAGATTGAGCAGACCATCGACCGCGTGCTGGCCAAGGTCTCGCCGATGCGCACCATCGCCTCGGTGCGCCAGATCGGCTCGAACGTCTATAGGAAGCCCATCGCGACGGCGGGCGCCGCCACCGGCTGGGTCGCCGAAACCGACGCGCGCACGCAAACCAACGCGCCGACGCTCGCGGCGATCGATTTTCCGACCATGGAGCTTTACGCCATGCCTGCCGCGACGCAAACGCTGCTCGACGACAGCCAGGTCGATCTCGAAGCCTGGCTGGCAGGCGAAGTGCAGACCGTGTTCGCCGAACAGGAAGGTACCGCCTTCATTTCCGGCAACGGCACGACGCAGCCCAAGGGCTTCCTCAGCGAGACCATCGTGACCGACGCCTCCTGGGCGTGGAGCAAGCTCGGCTATATCGCCAGCGGCGCGGCCGGAGCGTTCGCCACCTCGAACCCGACCGATGCGCTTGTCAGTCTCGCTTACGCGCCGAAACAGGCCTATCGCGCGAACGGCAGCTGGATGATGAACCGCACCACCGAAAGCGTCATCCGCAAGTTCAAGGATTCCACCGGTAATTACATCTGGCAGCCCGGCACCAGCGCCGGCCAGCCGCCGACGCTGCTGGGTTATCCGGTGGCCGAAGCCGACGACATGCCGGACATTGCGGCGAACTCTTACTCCGTCGCGTTCGGCGATTTCGCGCGCGGCTATTTGATCGTCGACCGGGTCGGCGTACGCGTGCTGCGCGATCCCTATTCCGCCAAGCCCTACGTGCTGTTCTACACCACCAAACGCGTCGGCGGCGGCGTGCAGAACTTCGAAGCCATCAAGCTGATGAAGTTCGCGGCGAGCTAAGCCGCGAACGCCGCGTCCTAAACCTCGCTGTCATCCCCGGCGAGCCGCGCTCTTCGCACGGCGAGGGAAGGGGACCCAGGTATCTATGCCAAACTCAGCCTCACCATCTGGATCCCCTTCCCCTCGCTGTCGCTCGGCCGGGGATGACAATTGTTCTTTGTGAAAGAGCACGCATGTCCCTCACCCTCATCACGCCTCCCGCCGCCGAGCCGGTGACGCTCGCCGAGGCGAAGGCGCATCTCAAGTTGGACACGACCGACGACGATGTGCTGATCGCTTCGCTGATCACGGCGGCGCGGGCGCGCGCGGAATGGCACACCGGGCGCGCGCTGGTCACGCAGAGCTGGACGCTGTGGCTCGATGCCTGGCCGGCCGGCAACGTGGAGATTCCGTTGCCGCCATTGCAGAGCGTCACCGGCGTCACGACCTATACGCTCGGCGACACGCCCCGCACGCTCGCGCCGTCGACCTACCAGGTGGATGCCGCGTCCGCGCCGGCACGCCTGACCTTGAAAAGCGGCATCGTGCCGCCGACGGACCTGCGTGCCCTCAACGCCGTGGAAATCGGCTTCACTGCCGGTTACGGCGCCGCAAGTGCGGTGCCGGCGCCGGTCAAACAGGCGATCCTGCAAACTGTCGCCGATCTCTTCGTCCATCGCGGCGACGAGGCGGAAATCGTCTCGCAAACGGCGCAGGCGCTGCTGGCGCCTTACCGGATTTTCAAACTGTGATCGGCGAACTCAACCAGCGCGCGGCGCTGCAAGCGCGGGTCCTCACGCCGGACGGCGGCGGCGGTTTTTCCGAAAGCTGGCAGAGTTTCGCCAGCGTCTGGGTCGCGGTGGCGCCGATCGGCGGCAACGATGCGTTCGGCGCCGAGGCGCTTCAGTCGCGCGTGCGCCATCGCATCGTCTTGCGCCGGCGAATCGATCTTGCCGCAGGCCAGCGCGTCGTCGTCGGCGCGCGCCGCTTCAAGGTCCAAGGCGTGCTCGACGAAGGTACGCACGCCTCAACCATGACTCTGTTGTGCGAGGAATTGCCATGAGCAGCGCAAGCTGGGCGCTTCTGCAAGCCGTGTTCGCCGCGCTCAGCGTGAGCGACGGCATCAAGGAGATCGTCGGCGATCCGCCGCGCGTCTTCGATGCGGTGCCGCGAGGTGCCGCGTTCCCCTATGTGGTCGTGGGCGAGGGCAGCGAGAGCAACTGGGACACCGCGACGGACGCGGGCGGCGAACACAGTCTGCCGATCCATATCTGGTCGCGCGCCGGCGGGCACAAGGAGATCAAGCTGGCCGCCCAGGCAGTGCGCGATTGCCTGGACGGGGAGTTGCTGGCGCTCGACGGCCACACCCTGGTCGACCTGCGCTACCTCTTGGCCGACTTCACGCGCGAAACCGACGGCGAAACTTTCCGCGCGATCGTCCGCTTCCGCGCGGTGACGGAACCGAACTCATGAATCGCCTCCCCCTTGTGGGGAGGCCGAAGCGCGTAGCGCTTCGGGTGGGGGGCGGTACTCGTTTCAAGTGCTGTCCCCCACCCGATGCCGTTCGCTGCGCTCACGCCATCGACCTCCCCACAAGGGGGAGGTGAAAATAGGGAGTGACCCATGTCCGCCCAACGCGGCAAAGACCTGCTCATCAAGATCGGCAACGGCGCGACGCCGGAAATATTCACCACCGTCGCCGGGCTGCGCGCCACCACGCTCGCCTTCAACGCCCAGAACGTGGATGTCACCAATTCGGATTCCGCCGAAATGTGGCGCGAGCTGTTGGCGGGCGCGGGCGTCAAATCGGCGACCATCTCGGGCTCCGGCGTGTTCAAAGACGCGGCGTCCGACGCGGCACTGCGCACAGCGTTCTTCAATCAGGCGCTGTGCAACTGGCAGATCGTGATCCCGGACTTCGGCACCGTGTCCGGACCGTTCAAACTCGCCTCGCTGCAATATGAAGGCCCCTACGACGGCGAGCTGAAACTCTCGCTGTCGCTGGCGAGTGCGGGAGCGCTGACGTTTACGAGCATTTAGTTTTTACCTCCCCCTTGCGGGGAGGTCGGAGAGCCGAGCGTAGCGAGGTGATCCGGGTGGGGGGACGGTGCTTGTGTCGAGCGTCCGCCCCCCACCCGGAACGCTTCGCGTTCCGACCTCCCCGCAAGGGGGAGGTTAAAGGAGTACATCATGCCCAATCGTATCCGCGGCGAAGCCGAACTGATCGCGGGCGGGAAAAGTTTCCGCCTGCTGCTGACGCTGGGCGCACTCGCCGAAATCGAAGACGGTCTCGGTCTTGCCGATCTCACCGAGGTCGCGGCGCGCTTGAAGCACGCGCGAGCCTGCGATCTCGCTGTCGTTGCAGCGGCCTTGTTGCGCGGCGGCGGGCACGAGATGACGCCTGCCGATGTGCTGCGCTTGCCCTGCGATCTCGGTGCGCTGGTGGAGGCGGTGACCGCGGCCTTCGACCGCGCCGGGCTTGCGCGCGTCGAAAACGAAACGAGCGAACCCCGCGACCCTTTTCCTGGGACGCCTGGCTCGGCCTCGGGTTAGGCATTTTTCACCTCACACCGAAAACCTTTTGGAGCATGTCGCTGGCCGAATGGCGCGCGCTGCTGGCCGGCAAAGCCCCGCGCCGCGGCCTCGCCCGCACTGACCTTGAAGGTTTGATGCAACGCTATCCGGATTGAACCATGATAGATCCCGCCACATCCCCGCTCAGCGCGGACGTCAGCGCCGGTCTCAACGCCGCCGCCAAGTCGCTTTCCGAATTTGTCGGCGGCCCGGTGACGGACGCCACCAAGGCGATCGACGAAGCGGTGTCGCGTTCCTTCCGCTCGGTGGAGAACACCATCGCGCGCGCCGCGCTGTCGGGCAAAACCTCCATTGGCAAGCTGGTGGATTCCATCCTGGCGGATTTTGACCGCATCGCCACCAGCCAGTTCATCGTCAAGCCGATCGAGGGTGTGGTCAGTTCGCTGATCTCTTCGCTGCTGCCGATTTCCGGCGCGCGCGCGAGCGGCGGGCCGGTGGAGGCGGGCGGAGCCTATCTGGTCGGCGAACAAGGGCCGGAGCTGTTCATGCCCTCGTCGAGCGGCGCCATCGCGCCGAACGGCGCACCCGCACGCCCTTCGATCATCCTCAATGTCCAGGCGCGCGACGCGCAAAGCTTCCTCAAGTCCGAAACCCAGCTCGCCGCCATGCTGTCGCGCGCGCTGGCACGGGGACAGAGGAATATGTGAAGACGCGCTGCATCAACCTCTTTGTTGTCTTGGCCCGCGATTGCGGGCCACCCAGGTGACCCAGACTCGCTTTTCCATGGACGGCCGGCACGCGTCCGCACGCTGATGCTACGGACCGCTGCGCTCGCTGGCCGGCCATGACGAGGTTCTAATGTTCCACGAAATCCGTTTCCCCACCGCCATCGCGTTCCATTCGACGGGCGGGCCCGAACGCAAGACGGAAATCGTCACGCTCGGCTCCGGCTTCGAGGAGCGCAACGGCGTGTGGGCGTCCTCGCGCCGCCGCTACGATGTGGGCTCGGGCGTCAAGACATTGGCGGATTTGCACGAGACGATCGCCTTCTTCGAAGCGCGCATGGGCCGGCTCTACGCTTTCCGCTTCAAAGATTTTCTGGATTTCAAATCCTGCGCCCCGTTAGCGGAAGTTTCGCCCGCCGATCAACCCATCGCCACCGGCGACGGCACGACGAAAACCTTCCAACTGACCAAGACCTACGCCTCCGGTCCCTCCGCCTGGACGCGCGCTATAAAAAAGCCGGTGACGGGGACGCTGCGCGTGGCGCTGGCGGGCGTCGAACAATCGAGCGGTTGGAGCGTGGATACCGCCACCGGTCTTGTCACCTTTGCCTCCGCCCCAGCGCCCGGCACTGCGATTACCGCCGGCTTCGAATTCGACGTGCCGGTGCGCTTCGACACGGACTCGCTGTCGATCAATCTGGCGAACTTCGCCGCCGGCGAAATGCCGAGCCTGCCGCTGGTAGAGGTGAGGATATGACCGAAAAACACAAAACAAAATGTGTCATGGCCCGCGAATGCGGGCCACCCAGTTGGGGACAGCCCTTCTGTCGAAGAATGACGCAGCGTCCTTGGTGAAACCGACAAAGCCTGGGGTGCGTCACCTGGGTGGCCCGCACTAGGCGGGCCATGACAAAAAAGTATGCAAACATGAAAACCCTTCCCCCGGGCCTCCAGAACCATCTCAACAGCGGCACCACCACCTTGTGCTGGTGCTGGAAGATTGCGCGCCGCGACGGCGCCGTGTTTGGCTTCACCGATCACGATGCGCCCGTATCGTTCGGCGGCACCACCTACGCCGCGATCACCGGCTTCACCGCCAGCGAAGTGCAATCGACGCTGGGACTGGCGGTGGACAATCTGACGGTGATGGGCGCGCTGTCGTCCGAAGCGCTGAACGAGGACGATCTTGCCGCCGGCCTCTATGACAACGCCGCCATCGAGATCTGGCGCGTCAAATGGTCGGCGCCGGATCAGCGCGTGCTGATGCGCAAGGGCAGCCTCGGCGAAGTGAAGCGCGGCAAGACGGGCTTTGCCGCGGAAGTGCGCGGCCTGGCGCATGCGCTGGGTCAACCGGTAGGCCGCGTCTACGGCCATGCCTGCGACGCCGATCTCGGCGACGGGCGCTGCAAAATTGCGCTCGCGCCCGTGGCCGGAACCGTATCGAACGTGACCGATGCGCGCCGCTTCACCGTCTCGGGCCTTTCCGCTTATGCCGGCGGCTGGTTCACCGACGGCAAGCTCACTTTCACAAGCGGCGCCAACAGCGGCCGCGCCATGGAAGTGAAACGCCACGCGCTGTCAGCAAGTCTCACCATCATCGAACTCTGGCAGGCGATGAGCGAGCCGGTCGCCGCAGGCGACACGTTCTCCATCACACCCGGTTGCGACAAGCAATTTTCCACGTGCAAAGCGAAATTCGCCAACGCGGCGAACTTCCGCGGCTTTCCTTATATGCCCGGCAATGATGCGGTGCTGTCCTATCCCGCCGCGTCGACGCCACTCGACGGAGGCAGCCGCTATGGCAACTGACATCGTCTCCCTTGCCCGTTCCTGGATCGGCACGCCTTATGTGCATCAGGCGAGCGTCAAGGGCGCGGGCTGCGATTGTCTCGGTCTGTTGCGCGGTGTGTGGCGCGAGCTGCGCGGCGAAGAGCCGGAAACCCCGCCGCCCTATTCGCCCGATTGGGCGGAAGCAGGCGGAGAGGAAACGCTGCGCGACGCGCTGGCGCGCCATCTGACTGAGATCGATCCGCGCGACCTCGCACCCGGCGACGTGGTCCTGTTCCGAATGCTGGCGCGCGGCCCGGCAAAACATTGCGCCATCGTCGCGGAGAAAGACGGAGCCCTCACCCTGGTCCATGCGCGCCAGAACAAGCGCGTCAGCGAGGAGGCCTTCACGCCCGCCTGGCGCCGCAAACTCGCTTATGCCTTTCGCATTTGAGCAATGAAAAACGCAGTCCTTCTCTTGGTTAACCCCGTCGCGGCGCCATGGCGTGCGCCGCGATTTCCCGCTAGGTTTGCGGCGGGGTTGGGGGTGATCAATAAAGTGGGCGGGCGTCTTCTTCTCATCGTGCTTTCGCTGATCACCGCTATTGCCATCGGCCTGGGCGGCTATGCGTTCTACAAATCCGTCACGGCCGCCGATCCCAACGCCGAACGTTGCACGCACGCCTCCGGCAAGGCGGCCATCGACGCCTGCACCGCGATCCTCAAGTCGGGCGATCAGGCCGCGGCCCGTATCCAGCGCGGCAACGCCTATGCCGCCATGAACCGCACGGCGGAAGCGCTCGAGGACTACGATGCGGCGCTTCAACTGGCGCCGCAGAGCAGCCAGGCCCATAACAATCGCGGTCTGATCTATTATCGCCTCGGTCAGTACGACCGCGCGCTCGCGGATTACGACGCCGCCATTCGCCTGGTTCCGCAGGACGCCAAGGCGCTGGTCAATCGCGGCAAGGTCTATGCGGCGATGGACAGCTTTACCCTTGCGATCAAGGATTACGACGCGGCGCTCCGCATCAAGCCCGCCAACGCCTTCGCGCTTCTCCAGCGCGGTCATGCCTATGCCGCGTTGCATCGCTACGGCCCGGCGATCCGCGATTACGACGCCGCGGCGCGGCTTGAGCCGGACAATTTGAATATCGTCGCCAGCCGCGGCAGCGCCTATGGCGGGCTCGGCCAATACCAGCGCGGCCTTGCCGATCTTAACCGCGTGGTTGGCCGCTATCCCCAGGCGGTTTCATTCAACAACAGGTGCTGGATGCGCGCCAATTGGGGGCAGGAACTCGACCTCGCGCTGGCCGACTGCAACGAGGCTTTGCGGCAGAAGCCCGGTTACGCGCCCTATCTGGATTCCCGCGCTTTGGTCTATCTGCGCATGGAGAAATATGCCGACGCGATCGGCGATGCGCATGCCGCTCTGGCGGGCAATCCGAATATGCCGACCTCGCTCTACATCCTCGGCGTGGCGCGCCTGAAGACCGGCGACGAGAAGAACGGGAATGCCGACATCACCGCGGCCGTCCAGATCGATCCGGCTATCCCGGCGATGTTCGCCAAATGGGGCGTCAAGCCTTAGCGAACGCAACACTCTGATTTCACCTCCCCCTTGCGGGGAGGTCGAACCATCGAGCAACGCGAGATGGTTCGGGTGGGGGCGACGAAAGCCCCCCACCCGATGATGCTCGCTGCGCTCACATCATCGACCTCCCCACAAGGGGGAGGTGATGGAAGAACCGAACATGGCCTCTCTCGTTCTCTCTGCCGTCGGCACGGCGCTGGGTCCGTCGCTGTTCGGCGGCGGCATCTCGTTTTTGGGCGCGACGATCACGGGCGCGCAAATCGGCGGCGCGCTCGGCGCGCTGGCGGGCACCCAGATCGACGCGGCGCTGATGCCGGCCGTCAAGCGCACGGGCCCGCGGCTCTCCGACATCAATATTCAATCCTCCACCGAAGGCGCGCCGATCCCGCGCCTTTACGGCCGCGTGCGGGTGGCGGGCCAGCTTCTGTGGGCCAGCCGCTTCAAGGAAAGCTCCACGACCTCCGGCGGCAAGGGCGCCGCGTCGCCCGCCGTCGAGGAAACCGATTATGCCTATTCCATTTCCTTTGCCGTAGGTCTGTGCGCCGGTCCCATCACCAAGATCGGCCGGGTGTGGGCGGATGGCAATCTGATCGACCTTTCGCAATATACGACACGCGTCTATCCGGGCGACGAGACGCAATACGCAGATCCCGTGATCGAAGAGATCGAAGGGGAGGGCAACACGCCGGCCTATCGCGGCCTCTGCTACGTCGTGTTCGAGGATATGGCGCTCGCCGCGTTCGGCAACCGCATTCCGCAGCTGCAATTCGAGGTCATCCGCGCGATCTCGTCCGGCAATCCCACGGCGCTGGAGAATCTGTTGCCGGGCGTGGCGCTGATCCCCGGCGCGGGCGAATTCGTCTATGCTGACGAGATCGTCACCCAGGACGACGGCGCCGGCACCACCGCCCCGGAGAACGCGCACAACGCCTCGGGCGAGACCGATCTGAAAGCCTCGCTCGACGAACTGCAAAGCCTGGCGCCCAATCTCGGCGCCGTTTCTCTGGTGGTCGGCTGGTTCGGCGACGATCTGCGCGCGGGCAGCATCGCTATCAAGCCCGGCGTCGAAACCGCCTCCAAGCTCACCTATCCCGAAACCTGGAGCGTCGACGGCGTGGCGCGCGCCGACGCGCATCTCGTCAGCCAGATCAATGGAAGACCGGCCTATGGCGGCACCCCGTCGGACGACAGCGTGGCGGCCGCCATCGCCGAGCTCAAATCGCGCGGCTGGCGCGTGCTGTTCTATCCGTTCCTGTTCATGGATGTGGCGCCCGGCAATACGCTGGCAAATCCGTACACGGACAATGAGGCGGGCACCGGCCAGCCGGCCTATCCCTGGCGCGGCCGCATCACCGTCAGCCCGGCGCCGGGTTATGTCGGCAGCGTGGACAACACCGCTGCCGCCGCCGCCCAAGTGAATGCGTTCTTCACCGGCGGCTATCGCCGCATGATCCTGCATTACGCCCAGCTGTGCGCGGCGGCCGGGGGCGTCGATGCTTTTCTCATCGGTTCCGAATTGCGCGGGCTGACGCGCGCCCGCAGCGACGCGAGCAGCTATCCCGCCGTCGCGGCGCTGAAGACGCTGGCGGCCGACGTGCGCGCGATCCTGGGCTCGGGCACCAAGATCGGCTACGCCGCCGACTGGTCGGAATACAATAATCATCAAACGAGCGACGGCGCCGTGCGCTTCCATCTCGATCCCTTGTGGAGCGATGCCAACATCGATTTCGTCGGCATCGACAATTACATGCCGCTCGCCGATTGGCGCGACGGCACTACCCATCTCGATTACGACGCGAACGGTCCGGCCGATGTCCACGATGCGGCCTATCTCGCCTCCAACATCCGGGGCGGCGAAGATTACGACTGGTATTATGCCAGCGGGGAGGACCGCGACGCGCAATCCCGCACCCCGATCACCGACGGCTTAGGCAAGCCTTGGGTGTGGCGCGCCAAGGATCTGTGGAACTGGTGGTCTAATCTGCATTACGACCGCCCCGATGGCAGCGAGAGCGCCGGCCACACCGCCTGGGTGCCGCAATCCAAACCCATCTGGTTCACCGAGCTGGGCTGTCCGGCAGTGGAGAAGGGCGCCAACCAGCCCAACGTCTTTTTCGATCCCAAATCGAGCGAGAGCTTCTATCCCTACTACTCGACGGGCGCGCGCGACGATCTGATCCAGCGCCGTTTCCTCGAAGCGCAGCTGAATTTCTGGAACGTGCCCGCGAACAATCCCACGTCCGGCGTCTACCACGCGCCGATGCTGGACACCGCCAATCTGTATGTCTGGTGCTGGGATGCGCGGCCGTATCCGTTCTTTCCGGCGCGCGCCGACGTGTGGGGCGACACCGCCAATTACCGCACCGGCCATTGGCTGAACGGTCGGCTGGGTGCGGTGCAGCTTGCGGACCTCACGGCCGCGTTATGCGCCGACGCAAACTTCTCGGATTGCGACGTCTCGAATCTGAACGGGTTGGTGACCGGCTTCGCCGTCACCGACACGATGAGCGTACGCGACGCGCTTGCGCCGCTGTCCGTGGCGTATTTCTTCGACGGGGTGGAAAGCGAAGGCCTGGTCAAGTTCGTCATGCGCGGACGGCCCTGCGCCGCGCCGTTTTCGGAATCCGGCATCGCGCTTGGCGACGGCGATCCCTCTTTCGGCTTTACCTTCGACCGCGCCCAGGAAACCGATCTGCCGAACGCCTCGCGCATTAGCTATCTCGATGCCGAAGCCGATTACCGCCAAGCGGTGGCCGAGGCGCGGCGGCTGGTGACCTTGTCCGACCGCGTGGCGACCTCGTCTTTGCCGCTGGTGCTCGATCAAGGTCAGGCCACGGGCATCGGTCAGCGCCTGCTGCAAGACGCTTGGGTGATGCGCGAAAGCGCCAAATTCGCATTGGCGCCTTCGCAGATTGCGCTCGATCCCACCGACGAAGTGCTGCTCGACGCCGGCGGGCGCACGCGCCGTCTACGCCTGACGGGCATCGACGATGCCGGCGCGCGCCAGATGGAAGCGGTGGCAACCGATCCTTCGGTGTACGAAACCGTCGTCGGGCCGCAGCGCGCCACATCGGTTCTTCAGACGCTGCTTCAGCCGGGCCGCGCCCTCGTCGTCTTCCTCGATCTGCCGCTGCTGAGGGGCGACCAGAATCCGAACGCGCCGCTCGTCGCGGCATACGCCGATCCCTGGCCGGGCGCGGTGCAGATCCTGAAAAGCCCGACCGGCTCGAATTACGCGCTCGATGCGTCCGTTACGCGCCCCGCGACGCTGGGCGTAACCACGCAGGATTTCTATTCCGGTCCGTTGTGGCGCTGGGATCGCGTCAATGCGCTGTGCGTGAAGCTCGGCAGCGGCACGCTGGCGTCGACCGACGACGCCTCGGTGTTCGCGGGCGCCAATGCGCTGGCGGTGCAGAACGAAGACGGCGATTGGGAAATCGTCCAGTTCGCGGGCGCCGAACTGACCGCACCGAACGAATGGCGGCTGACGAAATTGCTGCGCGGACAACACGGCAGCGAAACCGCCATGCGCCAGCCCGTCGCCGCCGGTGCGCGCGTGGTGGTGCTCGATGCGGCGCTGGCGCAGCTCGGCCTGACGCAAGCGCGCCTGCCGTTCGCCTATCTGTGGGGCCCGCGCGGCAAACCGATGTCCGATCCCGCCTACCAGGGCGCCACGCTCGCCTTCGAGGCCGCCGGCCTGATTCCGCCAGCCCCCTGCCATGTGGGCTTCGCCTGGTCTTCGGGCGATCTCGTCATTTCCTGGAAGCGGCGCGACCGCGCATTTGCCGCCGCCAATCTGCTCCAGGCCGAAACGCCCATGAGTGAGTCCGGCGAATCCTACGACCTGGAAATCATGAACGGCGCATCGGTGGTGCGCACCTTCTCGTCCATTCCCCTTCATTCGCAGACCTACACGGCGGCGCAGCAGACCGAGGATTTCCCCTCGGGCCTGCCCAATCCGCTGATCGTCAATGTGTACTAACGCTCGTCCGTGGTCGGCCGCGGACGGCAAAAGACGGAATCCCTCTATGTCCGATAGCACCGCGCGGCTGCGCCTTCCCGAACTTGTCTCGATGCAGGAGATGAATGTCGCCACCTGGAACGAAGCGCTGGTCCAGCTCGATGCCTTGGTCGATCTCTATCTGCTCGGCCAGTTCGTCAACACGCCCCCGGCCTCGCCCGCCGACGGCGATGCCTATCTCCTCGGCGGATCGCCGACGGGTGTCTGGAGCGGCTACGCCTACAAGATCGCGTCGTGCCTCGATGGCGCGTGGCGCTTCTACACGCCGTTCAATGGGCTGCGCGCCTGGGTGGCGACGACGGGCGCGTTCATTGTCTACGTGGGCGGCACCTGGACGGACTGGAATTCACTCATCAGCGCCAACGAAGCGTCCATCGCCTCGGCCGCCACCTGCGATCTGGGCGCCGCGGGCTCGCTGTTCGTGCAGATCACCGGCACCACGACGATCACCAGCTTCGGCACCGGCGCGAACAAGCTGCGCTTCGTGCGTTTCGCCGGCGCGCTCACCCTCACCCACAATACGACCTCGCTGATCCTGCTGGGCGGCGCCAGCCGCACCATAGCGGCGGGCGATGTCGGGATCTATGCCTCGGACGCAAGCGGCAACTGGAGAGAGCGTGCCTATTTGCGCGCCGCTGTCGATCCGGGAAATTATGCGAGCAAGACCGGCGTCACCGACGGCTCCTCCGCTGCCGCCGGCATGGTTGGCGAATACAAATATTCCACCATCGCCTCGGGCAGCGCCGTTACGCTCACCACCGCCACCACCGCCAACGTGACCAACATCAGTCTTACCGCGGGAGATTGGGATGTAACCGGTCTGGTCGAGTTTATCGGGGCGAGCGCGACGGTCGCGGCGAATGCGCCGATCTACGCCGGCATCGGTTCGACGAGCGCCACGCTGACCGACACCCAATATTGCTTGATGCGGGCCGGGGCCATGACCACGGCATCCTATTCGCCGTGGAATGCGATCGATACGCCGATCGTTCGCGTTTCTCTGACAGCCACGACGACCGTTTATCTGCACGCCGAGGCGACCTTCACGGCGGGAACCATGACGGCCTACGGCACGATCCGGGCGCGGCGCGTGCGGTAAATAATTTGGTAAAAAACGGAATGCGCCGCTGCGCATTGAGTCCAGCCATCGCTGCGTCCTGCACAACGCCCGCGTCGGCGGCCCGCCTGCGGGGTTTCGGCTTCGGCCTGACTTTCCTACATCTCGATACGCGGGCGCGGCCCGCGCGCTGGTTCTACGGCGAAAGGAGCAAAGCAAAATGGACATTGGAACTTTGATCGGAACGGGCGCCTCGGCGCTCGGCGGCGGCCTGTTCGGGCTCGTCGGCAACGTCGCGTCGAAGCTGATCGGCCTTGTCGAAGCCAAGCAGGAATTCGCGCAGAAGAAAGAAGAGTGGGGCCACGAGGAGCGCCTGCTCGACATGCAGACCAAGGCCAAGGCGGCGGAGACCGAAGGGGAGCTGGCCGTCACCGCGTCGTCCGGCTCGTGGAGCGGGCTTGCCGAAAGCCTGAAGGCGGAAACCGGAATCGGCGCGACCTATCCCTGGGTCAATGCGGTGCGCGCCCTGGTGCGCCCGGCCCTGACGCTCGGCCTCGCAACCTTCCTCTGCGCCGCCTTCTTCGCCCTGACGCCGGGCGACATCGACCGCGCCTACGTGGCCGACTCCCTGATCTTCGCCGCCGTCACCGCGATCGTGTGGTGGTTCGGCGACCGGGCGCCGAAGAAAGCTTCGCACTGACACTCCCGAGATCGTTAAATGACAGTTGCGTCTTCGATGACGAGCCAGTTCAACATATCGCGGGTATGGCAATGGCCCGAAAACCCAACGTTGATTTCAGCTAACATTGGCGGCATCACCGAACGTTATAGCCGCAACAAATGTCCAAGAATTGTAGCAAAAATGCGACATTTTCTTCAGCATTAGGTAATATATCAAAAGTATCATAATGATAGGCTTGAAAAAATGAGATACCTATCATATGGATAGGCATGGTCCGGTCTGCTGAACCTCTCCCGTTTAAGCCGCCGCGCGCGCATCTAGAAAAGCGCATTCGGGAATTGGCAAAGGACGACGAGCGGATCATTTGGGGTGACCACGCGTTTGATCGTAGCGATGAGCGGGATATTACGATCCGTGACGCGCTTTTTGTGCTGCAAACCGGGTACATCGATGGAAAAATCGAGGCCGGAAAGTTTCTGGGGGAATGGAAGTGCAAGATGACTAAGTCGATGAAAGGCAGGCGAGAGATTGGAGTTGTGGTGATCGTTATCAAAGACAAAGAGATTTTTGTGAAAACTGTGGAATGGGAGGATTTGCGATGACTACCCGTGAATTCTACCGCAATGGTCAGAGTGTTGTGGCCAAGCCGTATCATTACAAAATGTGCGGGCTTGATGACGTGTATCTACTCAACGGCTTTGCCGTCAAAGAGACGAGTTACGGCTCCGGTGTTACGGTCAGTGATGTTGACGGTCTTCACCGCGCTATTGGTTTTTTGCTTATCAATGAGAGAAAAGCCCTTTCTCCGAAAGAATTACGATTCCTGCGTAAAGAAATGGGTCTCACGCAGGCTGAACTTGGTCTGAGAATAGGCCAGTCAGATCAGCAAGTTGCACGTTGGGAAAAGGGTGAATGCATAATCCCTGGACCGGCGGAGCGTTTGATCCGTATTCTTTATACGGTGGCTTATGTCCCAGCGAAGAGGCGAGCACCGTTACTCAATAAGCTATTAAAGCAATTAGATATGCTTACGAAGACTGATCAGACCAATGCACCAAAATTGGTTCTGATCGAGAATAACGGAGAGTGGAAGAAGGCGGCATAATTGCTGCCTCTCCACACTTTCTCGTTCTTCACACTTCGACCTAGGCCGTCAAATCGCTAATGGTACGCTTTGCGGCGCGTGTTCTATGTTCACAGGCCACGAGGAACACGCCCATGCACGTCTCCGAAGCCATCGTTTCGCGCCGGTCCATCCGCGCCTTTAGGCCCGATCCGGTGCCGCGCGCGACCGTGGAAGAGATTTTGACGCTCGCCGCGCGTGCGCCGTCGGGCGGCAATCTCCAGCCTTGGCATGTTTATGTTCTGCTCGGCGAGGCGCGCGACGAACTGGTGCGCCGCGTGGCCGAGGCCCGCAGGCAATCCCCAATGGGCGAGCCGCCGGAGTATCCCATCTATCCGGCGAACCTTGCCGAGCCCTATCGCTCGCGCCGCTTCGCCGTGGGCGAGCAGATGTATGCGCTGCTCGGCATTGCGCGCGCGGGCAAGGCGGCGCGGCTGGGCCATTTCGCGCGCAACTGGGAATTCTTCGGCGCGCCAGCCGGGCTGATCTTCGCCATCGATCGCGCCATGGGCCAGGGCCAGTGGGCCGATCTCGGCATGTTCATGCAGAACGTGATGCTGCTGGCGCGCGAACGCGGCCTTCACAGTTGCGCGCAGGAAGCCTGGGCGATGTGGCACAGGATCATCCGTGACTATCTTTCGGTGCCCGCCGACCGGATGATCTTTTGCGGCATGGCGCTCGGCTTCGCCGACGACAGCGCGCCGGTCAATGCGCTGGTCACCGAACGCGCGCCGCTGCAAGACTTTGCGACATTTCGCGAGGGCGAATGAACGCCGAAAGCCCGCGAGGGATCTCGCGGGCTTTCGCTTGATTGTCGTGCGGCCCTACGGGGAGGGGCTAACCGCGAACCGCGCGACTCAAGTTCCAAAACTTCAGAAATGAATCTCGCCGATAAAACCGCCGGTGTAGGGATTCACTTCCACGAACACGACATTGCCCGAGCGGTCGTACGTCCTGACCACATAGCGGCCATGGTACCAATACGGATCGCCGATGAAGCGGTTGTAGTTATGGCTGCGCAGTCCCATGAACACCTGGTCGCGGCCGACGTAACCGTGCCCATAGCCGGACCAATAGTAGGGGTCGTGCCAGACGCTGTGACGCTCGCCGCGCCAATCGCGATTGCGGTAACCATCGTTGCGGTCGCCGTCATGGCGGTCGCCGCGGCGATCCATTTCGTGATGGCCGCTGCGATCATAAGGGGCGGCCGTCGCCATGCCGGCGCCGGTGCTGCTCAGGACTGCCGCCGCAACGGCCGTCAAAAGAAGGGTCTTGATCCTCATGGTCTTCTCCTTTGGTCGGGCCTTTGGCCCTTGCTGCGGAAGGCGGACACCTGAATCACCGCCGTTCCCATGTGTGCGACATTAGGGGGCGGCTCCTGAACGGGCTCTGGACAAGACGTTCATGACGGGTTCATCTCTAGCGTCGTAGGAAAAGCCATGCGCGCGCGTGTTGTTTCCAGCCTTGTTGTGCTGCTGTTGGCGCTCGCTTCCCCGGCCCATGCCGGGGACAGGCGCGGCGAAAATACGCCCTCGCTGGACCGCATCCTGCCGCAAATCCGCCAGCACACGCCGGGAACTTTTTATGACGCCGAAGGGCCTTTCCTCGGCCCGGATGGCTCGGTCCGCTATCGTCTCAAATGGATGACGCCCGACGGGCGCATCACCTGGTTCGATGTGGATGGACGGTCGGGCCGCGTCCTCGGTGGCTATGCGGCTCCCGGACGGCGCTTCGACGGCGATCGATTCGACAATTTCGGCGGACCGCCCTCGCGCTACGATGACAGGCAGCAAGACGGCGACAGGCGGCAAGACGGCTGGGGCCGCGACCGGGACGATCGGCGCGGCAGAAACGACGGCGACAATGGCGGCGACCGGCGCCGCGGCAATTCCGGCCGTCGCGGCCACGATTGAGAGAGCCATGCGCATTCTGCTCGTCGAAGACGATACCGATCTGCAGCGCCTCCTGAAGAAGGCGCTGGGCGATGCGGGCTATGTGGTGGACACGGCCAGCGACGGCGAAGAAGGACATTTCCTCGGCGACACCGAACCCTACGACGCGGTGATCCTCGATCTCGGCTTGCCCAAGATGGACGGCGTGCGCGTGCTGGAGCAGTGGCGCAAGGCCGGCAAGACCATGCCGGTGCTGATCCTCACGGCGCGCGACCGCTGGAGCGACAAGGTGGCGGGCTTCGATGCGGGCGCCGACGATTATCTGGCCAAGCCGTTTTATACCGAAGAGCTGCTGGCCCGCGTGCGCGCGCTCTTGCGCCGCGCCGCCGGGCTTGCGACGTCCGAGATCGAGATCGGCCCGCTCTGCATCGACACCCGGGCCAGCCGCGTCACGCTCGACGGCAATCCGGTGAAGCTGACCAGCCTGGAATACCGCCTGCTGTCCTACCTCGCCCACCACAAGGGCCGCGTGGTATCGCGCACCGAACTGGTCGAGCATCTCTACGATCAGGATTTCGACCGCGACTCGAATACGATAGAAGTGTTCGTCGGCCGGCTGCGCAAGAAGCTGGAAGCCGATCTCATTCAAACGGTGCGTGGCCTTGGCTATTGCCTCGACGATCCGGCGGCTCCTCGCAAAGACAGTACCTAGAGTGCGATGGTCCTCCCCGGAAGCGATTGTCATTCCCGGCGAGCGCGAACGAAAGTGAGCGCGAGGGAAGGGAATCCATGAGCGTGCGCAGGTTTCTGGATTCCCTTCCCCTCGCTCGCTACGCTCGCTCGGCCGGGAATGACATGCGATTTTTCCAGAAACGGCTTTACGCCAGATTCAATTCGCTCGCCTCGCGCCTGATCCTGGCGGCAGCGGTGTGGACGATGATCGGCCTTGCGGCCGGCGGCTTCCTGTTGTCCGACGCGTTCGTATCGGCCGTGCGCGACAATTTCGATACCGGGCTGCAGGTCGATCTCGACGGCATGATCGCCGCGGCCGAACCCGATCCCCACGGCCAAGTGGCGCTGCAAGAACGTTTTCTCAACCGCCGCTTTGCGCGGGTCTATTCCGGCCACTATTGGCAGATCCTGCCGGCGCAGCCCGGCGCTCCGGTGCAGATTTCCCCTTCGCTGTTCGACAAGACGATCAAGCTGGAAGGACAGCCCGGCAGCGACGGACAGATCTGGGCCACCGCGGCCGGTCCCGACAATCAGCATCTGCGCGTCCTGGCGCGGCGCGTTTCATTTCCGATTTCCGCGACGGCGAAACAGGACGACAGCCGCACCTATACCTTCGTGGTCGCGAGCGATCTTTCGGTCGTCGAGCGCGAGATCGCCGATTTCAACGACACGCTGATCTGGTCGTTTGCGGTCCTGCTCGTCGGACTGTTGCTGGCGGTGTTCGTCCAGGTGCGTGTCGGGCTGATGCCGTTGCGCCGCGTGAGCGAAGCGCTGACGCGCATCCGCAGCGGCGCGGCACAGCGGCTGGAGGGAAAATTCCCCGCCGAGATCGCGCCGCTGGCCGGCGAACTGAACAGCCTGATCGAACACTCCGCCGAGGTGGTGGGCCGCGCCCGCACCCATGTCTCCAACCTCGCGCATTTCCTCAAGACCCCGCTGACCGTGCTGGTCAGCGAGGCGGAGGCCAATCCGGGCCCGCTGGCCGACACGGTGCGCCGTCAGGTCGGCGTCATGCGCCGCCAGGTGGATCATTATCTGACACGGGCGCGAACGGCCGGTGCGGTGAACGTGCTGGGCAGCCGCACGCAGCTTGCTCCCGTGCTGGAGAATCTGGCGCGGGTGCTGCGGCGTATCCACGCCGAGCGGGGAACGGCGATCGGGGTGGACTGTCCGCCCACCCTCTACTTCCGCGGCGAACGCCAGGACCTGGAGGAAATGGCGGGCAATCTGATGGACAATGCCTGCAAATGGGCGGCCTCCCGTGTGCTGGTCCGGGCCGTCAAGGAGGAGGGCGCCTTCTTTACCCTAGTGGTGGAGGACGACGGTCCGGGGCTGGCCGCCGCCGACCGCGAGCGGGTCCTGGAACGGGGCGAAAGGCTGGACGAAACCGTGCCCGGTTCGGGCCTGGGACTGTCGATTGTGCGAGAGATTTCCAAGCTTTACCGGGGTGGCGTGGAGCTTGGAGAGGGCGCCTTGGGCGGACTTTGCGTTCGCCTTCGCCTGCCGTCGGTCGGCTGAGCCGACTGTCACAGTCTGCAATGGCCCGTTAAGAATAATTCGCTAGGCTTGCCACGAGTGCTGTGTTTGGGGCGCGAGCGGAAGTTTCATGCTGAACGCGGAAAAAACAGGTTTGCTGCAATCGTTCCTGGGCAGTCTGCCCGAGCACGTTGCCGCGCGCCTGGCCAAGGCGGTGGAGGTGGACCGGCTGACCGAAGGCATGGGCCTGCCGCACGAACTCATTCTCGAGGCTTTGCGCCCGACTTTGCGCCGCAGCGAGCATCGTCACCGCACGCCGACTCCGCTGCGCCTGTTCTGCCAGCCGTTCGAGGATCTTCTATCCAGCGGATCGCACAAGGAAAAGCAGAAAGGCCGCATCGCGCGCGCAAGCGTAGCTCCCGTATGGAACTGGCTCTGCAAGACGCTGATTCCCGACGAGGCGACGTCCTATTTGCTCGACGTCAAATCCCTCGTGCTGGCCTACAAATTCGAGGACGCCGAAACGCGCGCGACTTTATTCCGCGCGCTGGCCGGCGAAGCGCTGGGTGCGGCCATCGCGCACGATCGCAAGGCCGCGCGTCTGGCCCTGATCAACGATGCCGCCGTCGCCGATGCCGAAGAGATGTCGCTGCTTCTGCGGGCTGCGCCCTCGATGCTCGAAATCCAGCGATTGTTGCCCAAGCCGGTTCCGGCGCTGACCGACGAGCTGTTGTGGAACCTGCGCCGGATCTACGACGAAGTGGCCGCCGGTGTCGTCGATGCCGCGCCTTACGTGCCGGTGGCGGCGATGCGGCGGCTGGCCAAGCCGTGGGAAGCGCTGAAGCTGGGGCTGCTGATCACCCACCAGTCGCAGGACACGTTGATTTCTTCCACGGATCTGGGGCTGGTCGGCGACATTCTGTTCTGCGAGATGGAAGAATGCCGCGTCGCCATCCACGCCGTACGCCCGCCCGAATTCGACGTCGACGCGCTGCTCAAGCATTTGACCGGCTTCACCGACGTTTCCAGCGCCATCGTCAAGGAAGTCGAGATTCTCCGGCGCGGCAAATGGGGCCAGCGCCTACTCAAGGATCGCGCCGCGGTGGGCGCTGTCATGGACGGCTTCATGGAGCGCGCGCCCAAGGAAATCGCCGCCGCGCTGCCGTCGCAGAAGACGGGGTTCTCCGGTGCGTCGCGGGTGCCCGATTTCACCAAGCCGGTGGCCGAGGAAAGAGTCCTGCGGGCGCTGCGCTATGCCAGATTGATGGTGGGCTGCCGCAAGCTCGCCGCCGCCGCCTCGTTCGGCGCCAAGCTGGCCGACGCGATGGATGAGGCGATGCAGACCTTGCGCAGCTACAACGAGGACGTGGTCAAGGAAATGCGCACCGCCGAAGGCGTGCGCCGCGAAATCGTCGAGCGCCAGTTCCAGCTCTGCATCGAACTCACGTCTATGCTGTTCAGCGAAGAAGAAGCGGACTTCCTGCGCCGCCGCGGCAAGGCCGCCCAGTCGCCGCAAGCGGCGTAATTTTTTCCCTTCCGAAAAAAAATTTGCAGAACAAAAAACGCGGTGTCATCCCCGGCGAGCGTGCGAAGCACGCGAGGGAAGGGGATCCAGGACTTGAAACATCTCGCCGCGTCGAATCCTGGATTCCCTTCCCCTCGCTCCCTGCGGTCGCTCGGCCGGGAATGACAACATGAATTAGGGAGACAACAAGCACTCCTACACCGCCCCTTCCTGTTTCAGCGCTGCGATCTCCATCGCGGAGTATCCCAGCTCCCGCAGCACTTCGTCGGTGTGTTCGCCGAGCAGCGGCGGGCGTGTGCGCACTTCGCCCGGCGTCTCGGACAGCCTCACCGGTGTCGTCGCAACCGAGACCTGCCCTAATCCTGGAAACGCAATCTTGCGGAAAAAATCTCCGGCCCGCACATGCTCGTCGTCGAGCGCTTCGCGCAGCGTGTTGACCGGTCCCGCCGGAACGCGCGCCCGCTCGAAAGCGGCGATGGCCTCGGCGCGCGTCTGCGGCGCGATCCACTGACCAAGCCGTTCGCTGACCAGCGCGCCGTGATCGCCGCGCGCCTGGTCGCTGGCGAAGCGCGGATCGTCCAGCCAATCCTCGGCGCCGATCAGCTTCGCCACACGGCGGAACAAGCCATCGCCGTTCACCGCGACGACGATCCAGCCATCGCGCGCGCGATAGATATCGGATGGCGCCGCCGTCTGGCTGCGGTTCAGCGTCGGTTGACGCGCGCCCTTCAGCGCGTCCTCTTCGATCAGCATGTTGCTGAAGAAGGTGAGCGCGGTCTTCAGCAACGCGCCTTCCACCAACTGTCCGCGCCCGGTTTTTTCGCGCGCAGCCAGCGCCGCCGTGACGCCGAGCGCCAAGAACGAAGCGGTCCCGAAATCGACCCACGAGGCCGCCGAGCGCACCGGCTTGTCGGCCTCGCCCGAGAACCAGGCGACCCCGGACATCGCCTGCGCCACGCCGTCGAAGCCGACGCGACCCGCATACGGTCCTTCCAGGCCGAAGGCGCTGGCCACCGCCAGCACGGCGCGCGGATTGATTCGCCTGACGCTGTCGTAATCCAGTTCCATCGCTTTCAGCGTTTCGCCCGGCAGGTTGGCGACCACCACATCGGCCGAGGCGATCAGGCGGCGCACAACCTCGCGTCCCGCCGCACTCATGGGATCGAGCGTCAGGCTTCGCTTGTTCCGGTTCATTTGCAGGAACATGGCGCCTTCGCGCGGCATGCCGTCGTCGCTTTTGCCCAATGAAATCAGGGTGCGATCCTCGCGGCCCTCGCGTTTTTCCACCCGCACGACGTCCGCCCCAAGATCGCCCAAAAGGGCTGCGCAGAATGGTCCTGCGATATAGCGGCCGAAATCGACCACCCGCAGTCCGTCATAGGGTCCGGCCATCTGTTTGTCCTTCGATTGTTGCGGCGACGGGCAGGCGAGAATATACCAGTCGGGGGCCGGAGAAATGCATGACGCCTCAGGCTGCGTTCGAGTACCTGAATAGAGTGGCCGGAATCGCTCCCTTGAGCGTTCCCGTTTTCGATGGACCGGAGGCGATTGTTCCAACGCCGTTCCGGGTGGCTGCCGCGGCGGCAACCTCGCTGGGTCTTGGCGCCGCGACCGCCGGTGAGATCTGGCGGTTCCGCGGCGGCGAGCGACAGACCATCTCCGTCGATTTTGCGGCAGCCGCCGCCTCGACCGTGTCGACGTCGCTGCTGCGCCTGGACGGCAATCCGCTGCCGCGGCCCGGCGAATCCGATCCGACGATCGGCTTTTACCAGGCCTCCGATGCGCGCTGGATTCACCTGCACGGCGGCTTCCCGCATCTGGCACGGCGCACGCGCGATCTGCTCAACGCCGCGAACAGCGCGAGTGCGGTTCTCGACGGCGTCTCCAAATGGAGCAGCTTTGCGCTGGAAGATGCGCTGGCCTTCATGCAGCTTTGCGGCGCCGTGGTGCGCACCGAAGACGAATGGCAGACCAGCGTGCAGGGCCGCGTGCTGGTGGCCGGCGCGCCCATCGTGCTCAAGAAGATCGGCGATGCGCCGCCGCTTCGTCTGTTCGAGAGCCGCGCACCGCTCGCCGGCGTGTGCGTTCTCGATCTGACGCGCGTGCTGGCGGGCCCTGTCTGCGGGCGCATCTTGGCATCGCATGGCGCCGACGTGCTCGCCGTCCGTGCCGAGCGCCTGCCGACCATCGCGGAATACGATTTGGATACGGGCGCCGGCAAGCGCTTGGCGTTTCTCGATCTGGTCAAGCCGGCCGATGCGGAGACCCTGCGCCGTCTGGTGCGCGGCGCCCATGTCTTCGTCGATTCCTACCGGCCCGGCGCTCTGGCCCGGCTTGGCTTCTCGCCCGCGGCACTCGCGCATAGCGCGCCGGGTATCACCTATGTTTCGGTCTCGGCTTACGGCAGCGATGGCCCGTGGGCTGGCAGGCGCGGCTGGGAGCAACTGGCGCAGGCCGCAACCGGGCTGGCGGTGGAGCAGGGCGCCTTCATGGCGGCGCGCCGCAAGAGCCGCCGCGAAACGCTGCCCGAACTGATACCGGCCGATGTGCTCGACACCGTGACAGGCTATCTGGCCGCGGCCGGCGCGATGGCGGCGCTGCTGCGCCGCATCCGCGAAGGCGGCAGCTGGCAGGTGCAGGTGTCGTTGGCCGCTACCGCGATGTGGCTGCAATCGCTGGGCAAGATCGACGCAGCAAGGGTGCCGCAGAGCTGGTCGCCGCGCGACGGACTCGACCCGTATCTCGGATCGTGCGAAACCGAGGGCGGTCGACTCGAATTTCTCGGGCCGGTCGTCCGGATGTCGAAAACGCCGCCGATTTCGGCGCCGCCGCCATCAGGTATTACGGGCGCGCCGCGCTGGGCGTCCGTGCATGGGGATGCGAATGCCGCCGAAGTCCAATCCGCTTAAACTGAACGCCCTGCAACTGCGCACGCTGACCCTGCTTCAAGGGCTGGCGAGTCTTCCCGACTCCGCACAGCGCGACGCCAATGGCGAGGTCACCGTCACCCGCTTCCCGCAGGCCCATGGCGATCATTTTCACCTGGGCAATGCGGTGGTCGCCGCGAAGGACGCCACCGGCCTCTACAACGAAGCGGTGTGGAACGCGCTCGGCCGCAAAAATCTGGCGCGCCCCGATTGGCCGCACCGCATCACTCTGACGCTGGACGGCTTGGCCTACGACACCGGCCTCGGCAACGAAATCTTCCACGCCTCGGGACATTAGCAATCAATACCACCCTCCCCTTGAGGGAGGGTCGAATTGCGAAGCAATTCGGGGAGGGGTCTGGCGTTTTCGCAATTACCCCTCCCCGAAAAATTCTTCGCTGCGCTTGAATTTTTCGACCCTCCCTCAAGGGGAGGGTAAAGGTCATAGCGTCAATCCAATCCGAAGCCGCTCTACTCCGCCCTCTTCAACACGATGAACACCTTGAACAGTGCCGTTGCTTCCGGCGTCGCCATGAAGGCGTCGAGCGCGGCAGGTTCGGCGGTGATCTTGACGTCTCCGAAATCGCCGGATTCGACGGTGCCGGCGATCTTGCCGGCCTTGATCGCCGCTTTCACCTTGTCTTCGTCGAGCCAGTACAGCGTCAGTTTGCCGCCCTTGATGGTGTAGAGCAGCGGAATGTTGGCGTCCTTCAACGGACCTTCCGCCGGCCGGTTGTTGTCGAAAGTCTCGACGGCGTTGATGAAGCGGTTCTTGCCCAGCGTGGCAGTACTCAAATTGAACGCCATCCAGTCGTCGTCATTCTTGCCCGCGGCGCCAACCATCAGCGCCATCAGGTTCCCGTCCTTGCCCTTCAAGAAGTGGAAATAGATGGTGCGGATGTCCGATTTGTCTTCGGCGTCGAGGCTTTTGCCTATCCATGTGCCGGTGAGCGCTTCGTCGGCACCCAGGCCCGCCGTCGTCCCGACGGGAGTCTTGCTGGTCACCGGCAGGCAGCCGGCGGCCAGAAGCATGGCGGCCATCGCCACCGCGGCACGCAGCAATCGCATGGTTTTTCCCCCGTGAACCCCGCCGGTCCGGATAGTGGAAACTACGACATTGGACCCGGCATGGCCGCTCTTTATAGTCCTTCTGGGGCTTCGGACGCGACTGGAATGAACGCACGCAAACGCCGCCGCCTGTATTTTGCGCTGTCGCTTCTTGTCGGCGGTGCGGCCACGGCCGCGCTTGTCGTTGCGGGACTGCAGGACAATGTCCTCTATTTCTACAGCCCGTCGGACGTGTTCGCGAAGCATGTCGCGCCGGGCGTCAATTTCCGTATCGGCGGAATGGTCGAGAAACACAGCGTGCACAAGAACGACACCGAGATTCACTTCACCGTCACGGACGGCCGCAAGCAGGTGCCGGTCGAATTCAAGGGCGTTCTGCCGGCTCTGTTCCGCGAAGGCCAAGGCGTGGTGGCGGTGGGAAGCCTGCGGGAATCCGGCACCTTCGAGGCCAGCCAGGTGCTCGCCAAGCACGATGAGAAATACATGCCCCCCGAAGTGGTGGACGCCCTCAAGCGCAGCGGCCGCTGGAAAGAAACCGGGCCGTAGCGGGCCCGACGGCATTCAACATGGCCAGAAACGATACGTTCTGGCGCTGCGAGGCGCCGGGGAACGGAGCATTACACCCTATTCACGTTACAGAAACTATCGGGCAATCTTAGAGGCGTATTGGGAGGAGGCCTAAACGGCTTGATTGACGCCCGCGGCAAACGGAGCACCACGTGAACAAAGACCAAATCAAGGATTTCATCAAGCGGAACAGCCGCTTGGTCGTAGCAGGATCGGCCGGGACTCTGATCCTGGTAAGCTTCGGCGCCTTTGCCCTGCTGCCCCGCTCCTCCACCCCGGAGATTGCCACCGAACCGGTCCGCTATGTGGCCTCCTCCGACCAATCCGCTCCCCAGGGCACACCCCCGCGTATGGTGGAGAACGGTACGCCCTTCAGCTTCGCCGATCTGGTCGAGCGCGTCAGCCCCGCCGTCGTCAGCGTCACCGCGGAAACGGTAGAGACCGCCGCCGACGACGGCCTGCCCGATAATGTGCCCGATCAGTTCCGCCAACTGTTCCGTCAGTTCAACCAAGGTCAGGCGACGCCCCAGCCGCGCAAAGCGGTGTCGATGGGCTCCGGGTTCATCATCGACAAGTCCGGCCTGATCGTGAGCAACAACCACGTCGTCGACAATGCGAAGAAAATCAAAGTGAAGCTGCCCGACGGGCGGACCTTCGACGCCAAGCTGATCGGCACGGACGCCGCGACCGACGTGGCACTTCTCAAGATCAAGGCCGACGGCCCGTTGCCGACGGTGGAATTCGGCAACGATCGCGCGCTGCGCGTCGGCGATTGGGTGGTGGCGGTCGGCAATCCGTTCGGCTTGTCCAATACCGTCACGGCCGGCATCGTTTCTTCGATCGGGCGCGATCTGGGCAATACCGAACAGCCCTATACCGATTTCATCCAGATCGACGCGCCGATCAATCGCGGCAATTCCGGCGGCCCGACCTTCGATTTGCGCGGCCAGGTGGTCGGCATGAATTCGATGATCTTCTCCCCGTCGGGCGGCAGCGTTGGGATCGGCTTTGCGATTCCCGCCTCGACCATCCGCGATGTCGTGGCGCAGCTTGAAGCGCACGGCCGCGTCGCGCGCGGCTGGCTTGGCGTGCAAATCGGCAGCGTGACGCCGGACATCGCCACCGCGCTTGGAATGACCACGCCCAAGGGCGCGATTGTCGCCAGCGTCGTGCCCGACGGTCCCGCCGCGAAATCCGGCTTCCGCCAAGGCGACGTGATCGTCGCCATCAACGGCGCCGGCGTGCAGGACTCGCACGATCTGACGCGCCGCGTCGCCATGCTGCCCGCCGGCAAAGGCGCCAGCTTTACCGTCGTTCGCGACGGTGCGAGGAAGACGATCGACGTCACGATCGCGCCAAGGAAGGACCAGCAGATCGCTTCGCTCGATCCGTCATCGCCTGCCTCCGACGCGCAGGGCCAAACCGGGCAGGCGCTGGGCCTCGGGCTTGCCTCTGTGACGGCGGATACGCGGCGCGCCTATAATCTGGACGCCACTGTGCAGGGTGTGGTGATCACAAAGGTCGATCCCAACAGCGATGCCGCCGACAAAGGTTTGCAGCCCGGCGATATCGTGGTTTCGGTGGGCAACAAGGCTGTACACAGCCCGCAAGATGTCGAGAAAAGCGTCGCGGCGGCGCATTCTTCCGGGCACAAGAGCGTGCTCCTATTGGTGACAAGTGACGGTGCGCCTCGCTTCGTGGCGGTAGACATCGGCAAAGCTTGAGTTTGTTGCGTACCGGGCGGCGTTCGCGAAAGCGGACGGCGCCCGGCCCCCGCACCGGCGGCGACGGCCCCATCCCCCCGTTGTCGCCGCCGGTGCGGACCCTCTCACCAGCAAACATGAACGGAGGCGGGCATGCGCATCCTCGTCGTAGAAGACGATCTTGAAGCGCAACGCTATCTCGTGAACGGCCTCAAAGAAGCCGGCCACGTCGTGGACGATGCCGCCGACGGCGACATCGGACTGACACTGGCGCTTTCGCGACCTTATGACGTGGCCATCATCGATCGGATGCTGCCGAAGCTCGACGGCCTTCACGTCGTGGCCGAGATGCGCGAGCACGGCAACAACATGCCGGTCCTGTTTCTCAGCGCCCTGTCCGAGGTGGACGATCGAGTCAAAGGGCTGAAAGCGGGCGGCGACGATTATCTGACCAAGCCCTACGCCTTCGTCGAACTGTTGGCGCGGATTGACGCGCTGATGCGGCGGCGTTCGCCCTCGTCTGTCAAAACCAAACTCTCGGTCGGCGACCTGGAACTCGATCTTCTCACCCGCACGGCCACGCGCAACGCGCAGGCGATCGATCTTCAGCCGCGCGAATTCCGCCTGCTCGAATATCTGATGCGCCATGCCGGACAGGTCGTCACCCGTACCATGCTGCTGGAGAGCGTGTGGGAGTATCACTTCGATCCGCAAACCAATGTCATCGATGTCCATATCTCGCGGCTGCGCGCGAAGATCGACAAGGGCTTCGAAGTGCCTTTGCTGCAAACCGTTCGCGGCGCCGGTTATATGATCCGTGCGCGTTGAGTCGTTCTGGCATGGGGCGCGGGGCGTCCTGCGTACCCAGGCATTTCGCATCGTCCTGATCTATGTCTTCGTCTTTGCCATATCGGCAACGGTGCTCGTCGGCTTCACCTACTGGAACACCGAGCGCGCGCTCGACGCCCAGACCGACGAGATCATCGAAGCGGAGATCGTTGGCCTCACCGAACAGTATCAGCGCATGGGCGTGCGCGGCCTTGCCGACGTGATCGCCAGCCGTTCGATGCAGCGTGGCGCCGGCAGCCTGTATCTGCTGGCGGACAATCTGGGGCGTGTGATCGCCGGAAATCTCGACGAATGGCCGCAGTCGGTCACACGCGACGGCAGCTTCATCGAGTTCGACTATCAGCGGCGCGTGCAGGGCGACTTGGTGTCCCGCCGCGCCCGCGGCAAAGCCTTTTCGCTGATCGGCGGCGAATTCGGTCTGCTGGTCGCCCGCGACGTCTATGAGCGCCATCTGACCAGGCAACTCTTCACCACGACGCTGCCGTGGAGCGTCGGCATGATGCTGCTGTTCGGCCTCATCGGCGGCGCTCTGATCAGCCGCAACATGTTGAGGCGTCTGGATTCGATCAACCGTACCAGCGCCGAGATCGTGGCCGGCGATTTTTCGCGCCGCGTGCCCGTGACCGGCACGGACGACGAGTTCGACGAACTCGCGGAGAATCTCAACCACATGCTCGACCGCACCGAGCGGCTGATGAAGGGCATGCGTGAGGTGGCCGACTCCGTCGCGCACGATTTGCGCACGCCGCTGAACCGGCTGCGCAATCGTCTGGAGGAAATGCAGCGCCGGTTGGATCCTCAAAGCGCTTACGCCGACGACATCGAATCCACCATCGCCGAAACTGACCGGTTGATCGCCACCTTCAACGCCCTGCTGCTGATCGCCGAAGCCGATTCCGGCGCGGCGCGCGGCGCGATGACCGCGATCGATCTGTCCGCGGTGGTGGCGGATGTCGCCGAACTGTATGCACCGCTGGCCGAAGAGAAGGGCATCGCGCTCGTCGTCAGGCCCGCGGGCGTGGCCACCATCGAGGGCAACCGCAGCCTGATCAGCCAGGCCCTCGCCAATCTGATTGACAATGCGATCAAATACCTGCCGGAAGGCGGGCGCGTCGAGGTCGGCGTCGGCGAAACGCCGGCCGGCGTCGATCTGATGGTGGCCGACAGCGGCCCGGGAATCCCCGAAGAGGATCGCGCGCGCGTGCTCGAACGTTTCGTGCGGTTGGAATCGAGCCGCAATTCTCCAGGCACCGGGCTGGGGCTAAGCCTCGTCGCCGCCGTGGTGCGTCTGCACGAAGCGCGGCTGACACTCGCCGACAACGCTCCCGGACTGAAGGCAACGATCTCGTTCCCACGCCCGATGCTGCGTCCGCAGAAAAGAAGCGAATAGCGAATAGCGAATAGGGAAGAAGGTGGATTTGGCTCTTTTCCCTACTCGCTATTCGCTACTCCCTATTCGCCCTATTATGCCGCCATGACCGGCTTCGCATTCTCGACCACGTCTCTGCCGCGGCCGTTCGACCGTGCGCGTGCCGAACGCACCTTCGAACGGCTGGCTTCTGAGGGCTATCGCCCCGACGGCGACGCCCGTGCGCTGCTGGAATCTGCGTTCGGCAACAGCGCGTTTCTCTGCCGGCTGGCGCTGCGCGAGCACGCCGCGTTACTGCATTTGTTTGCGGCCGGTCCGCGCGCCGTCCTCGATGAAGCGTCGGATCAGGCCTTGGCCGCCAGCGACGCACCGAAGGAAACGGCCGTCATGGCGGCGCTGCGTCAGGCCAAGCGGCGCGCGGCGCTCGCCATCGCATTGGCCGATATCGCCGGAGTTTGGACGCTGGAAGAGGTCACGGCGGCGCTCACCGGATTTGCCGACGCTGCCGTCAAAGGCGCGCTGCGTTTTGCGCTGAAAGAGGCCGCGCGGGGCACGCCGCTGGACGGCGCAAGCGGCGCTGATCTCGAAGCCTCCACCGGCCTGGTAGTTCTGGCGATGGGCAAATACGGCGCCTTCGAGCTGAACTATTCGAGCGACATCGACATTATTACTTTCTACGACGCGGAGAGTTTTCCGTTCCGCAAACGCGGTGATGCGCGCGGTGCGGCCGTCGACATCGTGAAGAAGCTGGTCAAGTTGATCGGCGAAGTCACCTCCGACGGTTACGTGTTCCGCGTCGATCTGCGCCTGCGTCCCGACGCGGGCGCCACCCAGATCGCCATCTCCACCGACGCGGCGGAATCCTATTACGAAGGAATGGGACAGAACTGGGAACGCGCGGCGATGATCAAGGCGCGGCCCTGCGCCGGCGATCCCAGGACGGGTGCGGAGTTCATTGCGGCCATCGAACCCTTCATCTGGCGGCGCAATCTCGATTTTGCGGCGATCGAGGACATCCATTCCATCAAGCGTCAGATTCACGCCCATGGCGGCCATGGCGAGATCGCGGTCGCCGGTCACAATATCAAGCTCGGCCGCGGCGGCATCCGCGAGATCGAATTCTTCGTGCAGACCCAGCAGCTGATCCTGGGCGGACGCGATCCCGCCTTGCGCGCGCGCGCCACGCTTGCCGCGCTCGAAGCGCTGCGGGCGCGCGGCCGCGTCAGCGACGATACGGCGCGCGAACTCATTCGCGCCTACCGCTTCCTGCGCACCCTCGAACATCGCCTGCAGATGATGGAAGACGAACAGACCCATACCGTTCCCAAATCCCGCGACGGCGTGGCGCATACCGCCTGCTTCATGGGATTTGAAAATTCCGACGGCTTCGCGCGCGCCTTGATCGCGGAACTCAAGACCGTGCAAGGATATTATGCGCGCCTGTTCGAGCGCGCGGCGCCGCTCGACGCCAGCGGCGGCAGTCTCGTCTTCACCGGCGTGGAGGACGATCCCGAAACGCTGGAAACCTTGTCCCGCATGGGTTTTCGCGATCCCGCCCACGTCTCGGGCGCCATCCGCGGCTGGCATCACGGCCGCATCCGCGCGATGCGCAGTGCGCGCGCCCGCGAGCTGCTGACCAAGCTGGTGCCCGCCTTGCTTGCGGCACTCGCCGCCACCGCCGATCCCGACGCCGCCTTCGCCCAGTTCGACCGCTTCCTCACCAACCTGCCGGCGGGCGTACAGCTTTTCTCGCTGCTGCTTGCCCAATCCGAACTGCTGCAGCTGATCGCGGAGATCATGGGTTCGGCGCCGCGTCTCGCCCAGCACCTCGCCCGGTCGCCGGCGACGCTGGATGCGCTGCTCGATCCGGATTTCCTTGGCGCGCTGCCCACGCGCAAGACGCTCGACGCGTCGCTGCAAGCGCTGTTGGCGCGGACCGACAGTTACGAGGGCGCGCTCGACGCGGTACGGCGCTTCGCCAAAGAGCAGATGTTCCGCGTCGGCGTGCAGGTGATCGAAGGCGCGGCGAAGGCCGATGCGGCGGGGCCCGCCTTCGCCGCCATTGCCGAAAGCGTGATCTGTAATCTGCTGGAGCGCGCGGCCGGCGAACTGGCGGACGGGGCGGGGCAGGTGCCGGGCGGCCAGTTCGCGGTGATCGCGATGGGCAAGCTCGGCGGGCGCGAAATGACCGCGGCAAGCGATCTCGACCTGGTGTTCGTCTTTGACGCGCCGGAAAAGGTGGAAACCTCGGACGGCAAACGGCCTTTGCCCGTCATTCTCTATTATGCGCGCTTGGCCCAGCGGCTGATCGCGGCGTTGACCGTGGCGACGGCGGAAG
>Ga0265314_10000476_pt1 | contig 52798 bp, 57 predicted proteins | sample 4126metaG_FD_203106 | JGI IMG/M metagenome (GOLD analysis project Ga0265314, IMG submission 203106) | Rhizosphere microbial communities from Carex aquatilis grown in University of Washington, Seatle, WA, United States - 4-1-26 metaG | ecosystem: Host-associated > Plants > Roots > Rhizosphere >... | reverse complement strand
CGGGTACCACGCCACTGCAGAACTGTCTCCCGAAACGCTTCGATCTTCTCATTCATGGGAACCTCCTTGACCAGGACGGTCCCACAGCGCGCGGTCTACGTCAGGCGGGGGCAGAGCGAGGACTTACCATCCAGCGGCCACCGGGATTGGCGGCCATCCCGACGATTTCCACCTTTCTGCTCGCGATGTCGATGGCGAACAGCACGTGGTAGCGAATGAGCCCGAGCCAGGTCACCACCTCAACCGTAAAGAAGTCCATGCCGACCAGCACGCCCAGGTGTGCCTTGATGAAGGTCGCCCGCGACCTTCGCTTTCCCCGCTCTGGCGCCAGGTCGACGCCATTCTCCTGGACAATACGCTTTGTCGCGAACCACAACGCTACTGGTGCGCGGCCGACTCCCCGCCCGAGCGCTTCGTCCGCACGGCTTCGCGGTAGTCGTAGAGCTGTTCGCGGTACTCCTCGGCGATTTCCCTTGCGCGCGGCCGCTGGGCTTCCGACAGCAGCGCCTCGGCAGTGAAGTAGGCATCGGTGTCGTTTTCGTCCATGCGCGATTCCGGATCGTGGTGTTGGGTGTTATCCACGGCGCCACCCATGGGGCCGCGGTGAGGGCCTCTGCCCATCCCGCGCCCACCACCCATGCGTCCCGGACTGGAAGCGGTGGGGTCAGTGGTCGGGCGGGTCATCGAGGGATCGTTTCGTTGAGGCGACGATGCCGCGGTATTTGCCTTGTGGACAGCACTGCCTTCTGCGCGAATCGCCTGGTTCTTGGCTCGCAGCTCCCGGTCGAGCCCCTCCAACTTCTGGATTTGGTCGTCGGACAAGTTGAGCTCGCCCCGATGGGCCAGCACGGCGGCGATGGACGAATGGACCAAGGGAGGCTGCGGGGCAGGAGCTGTCGATGCGGGCGAAGGAGCGTTTTCCGCAGGCGCATGCGCACAGGAGCTCATCAGCAGGGTCCAGCCGAAAAGGGCTGCCTGGCGTCGTCCCAGACAATGTCCAGCATGGGCGTGACCACCAGTTGGCAGCGGGCCTTTCACCACCTTCGCGTACCACACAGGCAGAAGCTTCGCACTAACAAATGAGCGCCCCTCCGGGAGATCATGCTCTGCTGCATGCTTCGGGCTCGAACAGCGGAAACGCCGGCGATTTCCCCCACAACGCTCAAAGTATATCACCGCCCGCCAAAGGATCGGATGTCAGTGCTCAAGCAAGCTGGGCGGGGGAAATCCGACACCAGACAGCAGAGTCCACGGCTTGCCTAGCGTCAGCCAGGCGCGGGCTTCGAAGCCGAGGTTCCTGCGCGAGGCTCCCTGCCGCCGCCTTTCTTGTCGCCGTTGTCGAGTATGAAGTAGGTCACGCCGGGCGTGCCACAGGCATCTCCGTTGCGGTGGAATTTCCAGTGGATGTACACCTTGCCGTTCCCCGACAGAATTGCTGTGGGTGGGCTGGGGAAAGGCTCGGCGGCGTAGACCGAGCTAATGGCCGCAGCGTCGAATCCGGTGTTCCCCGACGTGCGAACCATGGAGATCTTGTCCACCTTGCCCTCCTTGTCGAGGACGATTTCGAGCTTCGCCACCAGCTTCATGTCGTTCATGGGGCTGTCCCGAAACGATGCATCCATCTGGGTGAGGAAACCGAACCCCCACTTTTCGTGAATCTGCCGATGCATATGCGTGATGAACTGGGCGAACGGCGCCGCTCGGGTATTGAGCTCGGTCTGGTTGCCCGGGGTCACTTCGTTGATGAAGTTTTCCAAGGCCGCCAGCACCTTCTCCTGGTGCTCAGCGAATTTGCCCTTGTGCTTGGACCTTTCCTGCTTGGCGACCGCCGCAGCCAAAGCACTGTCGTCGCCAAAGGCCGATACGTAGCCCTTACGGGTCAGGTGAGGCGTGGTCTTCTCTTCGGGAACCGCCGCACGCCGCTCCCCTTCCTTTCCCGGCCGTCCGTCGCGCAGCTTGGAGAGCAGGCCGTCGGGCGATTCCTCTGGTCTCTCGCCTCGCGAGCCCGACCGCTCCACGCCGGGGGTGCGCATGGACAAAGTGGATTGCGTCTCTGGCACAGGTTGTCTTCCATCTCCCGACGCCTGCCCGCCGCGCTGGCCTGACTTTTCCTCCTGCGCCTCGGCCTGCGCTATCTTTTCCCGGTCGTCACTGGGCTCGGCCGGTTTGCCTTGCTCAGCCCTATCCAGATTGGTCTGCCGTGCGCGGGTCTCGTGATCGGTGCGATTGTTCCGCTGGGCCAGGTACTTGGCGTCCTTGGGTTCTTCCACGTCTTTGCCCATATCCAGATCAACAATCCTCTGGTGCTGCAGGTCGATCTCCTCGACCTTGGGCCTGTCTTCCGGTTTTGGCTTGTCCTCCACCTTTGGCGGCACAAACGCCGGCGGCGGCGGCTCGGGAACACGCTCGGCCAGCACAGGCGGCTTGGCCGGCACCGTGTCCTCAAGCTTCGGTCGCGCGGGGGCTCGGGTCTTCCCGGAGGGCTCCACCGGCTTCTCGATGGCCGGCAGGTTGGGCGGCAACTCGCTCTCCTTCACCTCCTCGAAGGTCACCTGCACCTCGTCGTCTTCAGGCTTGCCCCACCAGAACAACCACGTCACCAGCGGCACCAAAATCTGCGCGTGTAAGAAAATCGAAAACAGCAGGCCCCAGCCGATCCGGCCGCGAAGCTGACCCGGGTGCTGCTTCTTCATGCGCGCACCGAAGGTTACACGGAAAGGGCGCGGCAATCCTTGGACAGACGCCTTGGGATCGCAAGAGTCTCAATCCGTTAAGCACGACGCGATCGCAAACTGGCCAATCTGTTAACCGGAATGACGCGCCTCTCTCCCGTCTAGGCTCCCCATTAGACGACCATCCCCAAACGCCTAGGGCAACTGATCTCTGGCGTCCAACCGGTTGGAATGGCTCGTGTTCTCGCCAGAGATCACGGCCCGCTTGGAAAACGCTGGCCTATTCACCCCCTGCCCCATCTTCGCTGTCGCAGACCATCGTACGAACTGAGGTGGGCCAATAAGGGCGTACTGTGAACGGTCAGCACGCGAGATGCAGGGTCACCCACTTGCCTCCAACGCACTGCATGTCGCGCCCGGAGCAAGACGGTCCGTAGGTGCACCAGACCCCGCTCGTCATCGTGCACGGGCTGCCGTCGCCAGGTGGGAGCGCGGGACACTCAGCCGGAAGGTTCTTGCTGCAGACCCATCCTGGATCGGGTCCGCCCGTGAAGCCGCACGTGCAGTATTCCGTCGCGTAGACACACGTCGCCCTGATGCCTCCGTCCGTGCTGCAGATGCCGACAGGCGGCGAAGCCGGGTCCGCAGGGCAGCTCGGATCTGGCGTGGCCGTACATCCCGTCAAGGGAAGCGTCACCTGCCACGTGCCTTGCGAGCACTTCGCCGAGGTCTTGCAGAACCACCGAGTATCGTCGCCGTAGTAGCAGATCGTGCTCGCCGCGACCGAACAGGATCCGCTCGGCACTGACGAGGGACAGTCGGGTTGCGTGGCGTCGATCGAGGCATCGGTGCCAGCGTCGTACCAAGCCGCTCCGCCCTGCCCGTTGCCTCCCTTCCCTCCCGCTCCACCCGTGCCGGTCACACCACCGATGTTCCCCCCGGTGCTGATTGTCCCACCGCTGCCACTTCCTCCTTTGCCGCTGCCCCCGGTCCCTGGCACGGTTCCACCGCTGCCGGCTCCGCCGGTCCCACTCAAGATGCCACCGGTGCCGCTGCCGCCGGTTCCAGTCACGATGCCACCACTGCCACCGGTTCCCAGCACGACACCACCGGCCCCGCCGGTCCCGGTCACGGTCCCACCCGAGCCGCTCCCGCCACTCCCTGTCGGGGTACCGCTGGTGCCAGTCGTGCTTCCGCCCTTGCCCATGTTCCCACCGCCGCTTTCGAGCGATCCACCCGCGCCACCGGTGCCTGGCAATGCTCCACCGGTTCCGGCGGTTGGCTGGTCAACAGCACCGTCGCCCTTGCGGAGCATGTTGTCCTTTGAGCCGCATGCGGTGCCGACCAGAACGATTATGGTAATAAGACTAGTACGTGTTCTTGTTGTCATGCCCACAGAGTGTCCCCTGGGAAAAGAGTGGCGCGCCGGATCTTCATAGGAACAGTATTATCGCACCAATCTCCCTTGCACAGGAGCCTCGTGACAGTGATGTTGGTCACGTGGCGTGCCACTCCACGAGGTAGTCGACTTGCCCTTGCAAAACGCGCTCGAGCCAGACCGCCAGCCAGGCTGCCAGAAACTGCACTGGCAACGGCAAAGTCAAACCTGTCTTTCTCGCGGCCATGGGAGTGCCAGAATTCACGGCTCAGTTGCAAATTCGGCGTTTGCGAACCGTGTAGAACCGTTCGATATCACCACGACCAGAATAGGAAAGGGCCCGCATCCGGAAAAGGCGGGCCTCTGCTCACTCGCGAGATCGTTTGCTATAGCGGCGAATAGCTACAGGCGCTGCACACTTCCGAGATGCAGTTGCCGTCTGGATCCGCGTATGGCGCGGACTTAAGCTGGTCGATGCTGAGCTCTGGGCAGGTGTGGCACTGCATGCCGACCTTGGTGCCCTCCTTTAGCGGTCCCTGGGCCACTTCGTCCGCGGTTCGCAGAACCTGAATGAGCTGGCCGTTGGTCGTGCACTTGGCCTTGTCGATGCTGAGCTGCCAGCAATCGGTATCGTGGTTCAGATGGCTATTGGTCTCCCCCGCCTCGCACTTGCGCAGCGATGCGGGGTCTTCCGTGTAGCCGGTGATACTCCCACCATCGTCAGTTTGCTGGTAGCGATAGGCTACGCGGCAGTCGGCGCCCTTCTGCAAGTCGGCCGCGGTCGCGGGACCGGGGTCGTTGGCGTAGTCCGTGTTGTACAGCTTGGCGTCCACGCACAGGTTCTGCAGCCTCTTGGCGATGGCGTCACCGATGCCCTTCATGCCGTACGAGAAGTCGCGCTCGCAGATACTAGACTTGAGGCCGTTGTCGCCGAACTTGTCGATGAAGGCCGACATGCGCAAGCCGCCTTCGGCGCCCCAGCCCCACGCATCCTGGTCGAAGGATTCGCTGCCTCCTTTGGGCAGGTGGTCGGGATCGTAGCAGACCGGCCAGTAGTCCCAAATCTGCGAGTATTTGTCATTACCGGTGATCGGGTTGGGGGTCTGGTCGATCTTGTACTTGGCATTGGCCATGTCGTACTGGATCTTGTTGTTGCTGTCGAGAACGGGATTGCCGTTGCCGTCGACGATCATACGCGGCCATCCGAAGATGCCGGCCACCAGAATCTGGTCATTCGGGTAGGCCTTCAGGCCCTTGATCTCATCGGCCATGTACTGGATGTCCTTCAGCGGAGTGCAATCGGTCGGCACGCTCGTGTCGGTGGTGACACCGTTGTTCGTCGTTTGGTTGGAACAGGCGTCTGTTCGTGCCGCGCAGTTCGTGAAGTCGGTCTCGAACTTGGCGCTCGTCGGATAGCCAGGCGGCGAATTCGTCAGGTTCTTGCCGCCGCACTGGTGGCCACGCGTGGCGCAGCGGAGGCTGGGCGATTCGCCGAGAAGGTCAGGTAAGTCTCCGAACATGTTGTCGTCGGTCGCGGCCGAGCAGTCATCCTCGTCGCTGACGAAGACCAGGCCTAGGTAGGCCGCTGGGCGGATGAAGGTGTTCTGCAGGCCGTTGCGGGCCGGCTCGCTGTCCGAGCTGTGCAGGTTCTTCGCTACGAGGGCGAATTCGAAGGCTTGAAGCTGATGCTCTTCACCGCAACCCACCGTGCCGAGGGCAGTGGCCAGACAGCCGAAGACTTGGGCAATGTCGCCGTTGGGGGGGTTTGTGTAGTTGACTGGATTGCCCCCGGCGTACTCGAGCCAAAGCGCGTTCGAGTCGGAGACGCCGCAGACGGCGGCCTTGCGCATTTGGAAATCGCCCACGTCGCCCCAGTTGCTGTAGTTGTTGGATTTGTTGGGCCCGCAGGAGGTGTCTTTGTCGTAATGCCCGCCGGTGCCGAGGTCGCTATCGATGATGGCAACGTGCAAATCCGGATAGGTTCCATCGGATGGATCCTTCAGCGCCGTCAGCAGGTTCGGGAGGTTCTTGTTCATCTTGTCGACCTTGGGCGACATGGAGGGCGAGTTGTCGACCATGAACACAAGGTCGAGCTTTCGGACGGGCGAAACCGCAATGTAGAGGTCGGTTTGCTGCTCCGGTTCTGGCGTGGGCTGGGTCAGAGGGTGTGAGATGCAAGCCCACCACACCATCGGCAAGGTTGGGAGCGCGATCGCCCAGCGAAGGTATCGCCAGCTCAAAAGGCGAGTTCTGCGCAATGAATTGCGAATCATGGAAATCCTCCTGTCGAGCAGCCGACGTACGGTTCTCCCTCGACGACGTACCTCACAGCAAGATACGGGCCGATGGAACCATAAGAAAACGTCCGAGATATTGGTGTCTTCTATTTGTCTCGCCAGAGGGCGTGATGGCGGCGATCTGCGCTTGAATGTCCGCAGTCGTGTCGGCCCCGACGGGGACCTCCACGCCGGCGGTCACCGCGCACGAGCCCGCTTGGGGCGACGAGAACACCTTCAGTCCCCAGTGCAGGAATGGCGGCTAATTGTGTCATACCTGTGCTTGTCCCGCGACTGCGCTGGGCCTTACCAGAATCTTGCGAAGGTTGGCAAGTTGCTGGCGAAGGGTCTGGCGAAGGGCAGGTTCTCGATACCCAGCTCGGCGCGCGTCCGGAGGAGAGAGCGTCGCACGGCGGGTAGGTGCAAGCCGGACTGAAGCTGGACTCGCAGTTGGCGCCCAACAAGCTGGCTGCCGAGTTGGCCAGCGCGCCTCGAGCCCAGCGGCGTGCTGACCGGGTCGGCCCGGGGAATCCACGAACGCCCGCGCCAGTCTGTGACATACTTGGCGCCGTGCCCGCGACGCTCAGTCCGCGTAAAGGTCATCGACTTCTGGCTGCTGCCGGTTTTGCGACGCTCCTCTCCTGCGGCGGACGGACAATGCCACTCGCTCGCGGTGGTGCACCGGCCGCCGGAGGAGCACCGAGCACCGATGGCTCGGGAGGCACCGGAGGTGTCGCATTGATCTCCGCTGGGGGAAGTGTCGGCGGCGCCGACGCGTTCGCATCCCACGACACCGCCGCGGGCGGAGCGGGCGGTACTGGCGGCGCGGGCGGCGCTGGTGGCGCTGGTGGCGCTGGTGGATCGATCCCCAGCGGCGCGGACGCAGTGGTGCTGCCGCCGGGCATGTGTCCTCTGCTGGCTCCATCGCTGCCCACGTACTACTCCGGGGATCCTGGTTTCCCTTGTCCCGAAGGTTTGCCGGCCACGGTGGCGAAGCCCGACTTTCCACCCTGTGCACGTTCGCTGAATCAAGAGGTCCAGTGCATCTTCCCGGCGCCCGACATTGAGGGCTCCGAGTATCGGTGCATATGTCTTGGTTACGACAATCCCTCTTGGAATTGGTGGACCTGCTATGAGGAGTCCTGCAATCGTCGGCGCGATGCCTGCGTGGCGGGATTTGAGCCGGAGGGGCAGCAGACCGTGCAGCTTTCGAGTCCGTGCGCCGAGCGCCAACTGACCGCGTGCGATGCGCCCACCAACGAGACGTCCCAGGAGGCACTCGATTCAACCATCTTCAGAATCTTTTTCAACTGTGGGGCCGAATGCTGGTTGGGAGGAACCATCGCGGTGTATTTCGAGGGCGGCTGTGCCACCAGCTTCGTTCTCGGCCACGACGAGAGCTTGGATCCCGCCCCCTGGTTTTCGCAGGCACAGATCGACGACGTGAGTGCGTGTGTAAAGCAACAACTGGAGGCCGTGAGCTTCGACTGCGTCCAGAATTTCGCGTGCGCAAGAGCCGGCATCGGTGGAATTCCGATGCTGTGCGAGTTCGGCCCGGACTGATGATGCAGAAGTCTTTGCGCGGATAAGGACAATTCCGAGCTTCGCCACCAGCTTTATGTCGTTCATGGGGCTGTCCCGAAACGATGCATCCAGCCGGGCGAATGCTGGCGAACGGCAGACAAGCACGATGCCTAACGGTGCCTAGGGTCTCGTCCTCCGCGCAATTCGCCCCATCTTGCTACGTCCCGCAGCGATTTTGGACGTGCGTCGTAACTCGTCAATTGCTCGTAATGTTGGGCGTGTATTTGTTTGCGGTCGGGTCCTTCAACCACGTCCAGATGTCATCCGGCGTCCAGGTGCAGGGACACCCGGGCGAGCAGTTGCCGTGGGGGTATTGTGAGGTGACGTTCGCGCATTCATCGTAGAGGCTCGAGCTGCCATCCGTGGTGGCATTGCCGTGTCCCGCCTGATCAGCGCACCAACGGACTGCGCCCTTCGAACAGGTGTAATTCGTGCAGACGTGGCCTCCCGGGTTTATGTATTTGCCGGGCGTAGGCGGTTGAGTAGGCTCCTGCGAGACCGTTCCGGTCGCCGATGCGGCCACATTTCCGCTTTCTGATGTCCATCCCGTGCATCCATCGCGGCTAGTGAACCAATTGCGGACAGTCTGCGAATCGGCAAATCCACATGTGGTGTCTGTTAGGCCGGCCTTTTGCCAGATGTCGATAGGGTCGTTGTTTGGGCAAGTTCCCTCGACGAGAAAGCTGCATGCTTCGAACATCACGGCCGCTCGGAATTTATAGCCGACTGAATTCGTGGTGGTATTCGCGCGGCTACACGCCAGGGCATGGCTCATTCCACCACCGTAGCTGAAGCCGCTGGTGATGATGTTAGACATGTCGACACAGTAATTGGTGGAGATCGTCTTGACCATGTCATCCGTGAACGCCAGGTCCCCCGTGCCCCACCCGCCGCCGCTCCATTCCGGAGCGACGAAGATCGCACCATTCTTCGACTCTCTCTGCAGTCCCCAATAGGCCGTGAAGTACCCATTCGCTCCGCCGGTGTCCATGCCGTCTGCGGTCTCGCCGTTCCCATGGAAGGCGAAGATCAACCAATAGGGACGGGTGTTGTCGTAGTTGTCCGGAAGCCTCAGGGCGAAGTTTCGCGTCTGGCCGCCGCTCGTAATGGTCACCCAGCCGCCCTTGCCGGTGCCGAGGCTCGGCCCGCCCGCCGTGGCAGTGGCACTCTCGTTCGGAACCGTCCCGAAGGTCAGTGTCGAGGTCTTACTGCAACCCGCGCTGGGCACCGCAGCCGCGCTAGTGCCTCCCCCTGCGCCGGTAGTCCCTCCTGCGCTCGCACCGCCGGAACCGCTGCTGGTGGAACCAGCCGTCCCTCCGGTGCTGGTCGTCGGGCTAGTGCCCCCTTGGCCTTGGGTGCCTCCGCCCGACCCGGATATCTTGCCACCAGACGACGAGGTCGTGTTGCCACCGGACGAGGATGGCGGGGAACCACCTGCGTCGCTCGCGCCGCCACTCGCGGCTCCCCCTATGCCTCCTTGGCTACCGCCTAATCCTAGGGTGCCTCCGCCGGGTCGGGATGTTTGGCCACCCGACGATAAAGTCGTGGAACCACCCGCGCTGGTGGCACTGCCTCCTGCGGATTTGCCTCCCCCCACTTCGCCTCCGCTTCCGAGCTTTCCACCGCTGCCCGAGCCGCTTCCGCCGCCGGATCCGGTGGGGTTATTCGTGCATGCGGCCGCCACAAGGGCAAGGAAATACACGGGAAATCGTACCAGCGCTCGAGAGCGCCACTCGCGGACAGATGTTGGACTGTTGTTCATTTCTGAGATCCTCAAGTGCGACCGGCCAGGTTGTTCGTGCCAACCCGACGCCGAAGCGACGCCGTCATCCTGATAGACCAGGCTGCCGGGCACTTCGGTTCAGCAATCGCAAGTGCGTGTGTCCTTTTCTAGACCGAGCGGGACTGCCTATGCCGCTGGGCTCTGCGCGCTATTCGGCATCTAGGCGCGGTCGACCTCGCAGTGCTCGCTGATCCCGCGATCCACGACGATTGCCTCCAGCCAGATCGCCAATCGGACACGTTGGTACTCGCCGCCGTTGCGGCCGGCGGCGGTGCGACGCCGGATGAGGTCTTTCATGGACGACGTCCCGCCAACCCCCGCAGACGCTTTGAGCCGCTCAGAGTAGGCCATATTTCGAAGGTCGCATTTCGTGGAATTGCCGCTTTTGAGCAAATCCAGCAATCGACATTGTCCCACTGCTGATGTTCGAATGAATCGACTCATTCGGCCGGGCGTCAGCCGCCGCCTCCAGCCGCGCTCTCGGCAGAGCGACCGATGCATGAAAACGCGTAAGCGCATCCTATTCGGACGCGTTGACGCTTAAGAGCATCGCTTTCAGGTGTACGAAAGCACTGCGCGGTAGCGGACCTTGCCCTGCGCGAGGCGCTCGCGAACTTCGTTCACCTTGCTGATCGGATAGGTTTCGAGCACCGGCTTGACCTTGCCCGACGCAACCAGTGCGAGGGCTTCGACGAGATCGCTGCGCTCGTCCTGGCTCGATCCACGGACCTGACGTTGGCCCATGAGCAACGCCATGGGATCGAGCGTGATGGGGCCATCGGTGGTCACCCCCATGCTGATAAGCCGGCCATTGAGCCGTAGACTGCCAAATGCCGACGACACGTGCTTACAAGTATTGGTGGTCGACAAGATCACGTCGAAGCCGCCAGCGTCGGTCATGGCTTTGCCGGGGTCCTCGCCGACGACTAGAACCTCGCTGGCCCCCATGGCTTTCAGCTCGGCCACTTTGTTCGCTTGCCCCGTGATGGCCCAGGTTTCGAGCCCGACCGCGTGCGAAAACTGCAAAGCCAGGTGACCCAATCCGCCGACTCCCAACACCGCCACGCGCTCGCCGGGCTTGGGCTCGGCATTGCGCAATCCGCTCATGACTGTGTAGCCGGCACAAAAGATGGGCGCCGCAGCTTCGTAGGCAAGGCCGTCGGGCAGCAACGTGCAGCCACTTCCCCACGCCAGCATCAGCTCGGAATTGCCGCCACCGATGTTCATCCACGACTGGACCTGCGCACAGTGTGCCTGATCGCCGGTTCGGCAGACGTTGCATCGGCCGCAGCCCTTCTGGTTCCAGTGCACACCGACGCGGTCTCCGATCTTGAAGTCGATGACCCCCGCACCAAGCTCGACAATTTCGCCAACCGGCTCGTGCCCGGCCACAATTGGCAAAGGCAAGCCAAATGCGCCGTGATGAACGTGCAAATCGGTTCCGCACATGCCACTCGCGCGAATCCTGATGACGACCTGGCCGGCGGCCGGGCGTGGATCGGGAAGCGTTTTGAATTCCCAGTCCGAATTATATTTCGTGATAACGGCTGCTCGCATGGCGTTCTCCTTGATCCGTTACTCGTTGAAAAGGCAACTATGGTCCGGGGATCCCGAATCGGCCAGCTCAGCGCAGAGGCAGTGTCGCCATGACTCGTTGTGGTTCGCCAGCTCCTCGTCCGCAACGCCACGTTTCCGTCGGTGAGCGCAGGAATTCGTTGGGATTGCATTCGTTCGATAGCATCATGCGCCACCTCACCATGTTCGCTCTGCTCCTCAGCGTGCTCTCAACCCTCCGCTCGACCCTCCGCACCCGAGCTGACCTCGCCCGCCGATCCCGGTCCACACAGGACGCTCTGGCACCCGAGAGCGTGCCGCCAAACATCCCGTTTCACGTCGCGATCCCCGCACCTGTGCGGCAGATGACTGCTGGCGAAGGACAGGCCATGGGAGTGCCAAAACCTCCGGTTCTCACGCTTCACCTCGCCATGCGAACCAGGAGAAACTGTCCGATATCACGACGATTTTTGCGGATCCAGTTTCGGCACAGGACGGGAACCACTCATGTTCTCGCCAGAGATCACTGTCGTCCCAGAAGACGCCGGCCCATTCGAGCCCCACCTCATCTTGCCGTCACAGACCACGGAAGAACAAGGTAGCCAACAAGACTCAGGCCCGAAGGGACACGAGAAGGCGCATGGGTCCGCCATCCTACCCCGGCCCAGAATGCTCACTATTCCCCGTGCGTATGGGGTTTTCGCGGATCACGGGAGGACTATTCGCCTAGGGTGATGATGGACCAAGGGTTCGACCCTGTCCGGACCGCGTTGGGCATGGCCGTGAGCGCCCCATCGAGACCGACGGTGAATTGCGAGATGTTGCCTTGTCCACCGTTCGTCACATAGGCGTACTTGCCCGAGGGATCGACGGCGAGGGCCACGGGCGACAGCCCCGCCGCGACCGTGGCCGTGGACATGGCAGTGAGCGCCCCGCTATTCGGGTCGATGGTGAACTGAGAGACGTTGTTGCCGTTCGAGTTTGGCACGTAGGCGTACTTGCCCGAGGGGTGGATCGTGATGGTGAAGGGCTGCGGTCCTGCCGTGACCGAGGCCATGGCTGTGAGGGCCCCGGTAGTCAGATCGATCATGTACTGAGAGATAGTTCCGACATCGAAGCACGCCACATAGGCGTACTTGCCCGAGGGGTGGATCGTCACCTGCCGAGGACCCGAGCCCGCCGGAACCGAGGTCGGAGTCATCGCCTGGAGGGCTCCATTCGCGCCTATCGTGTACTGATAGACTATGTAGTCATTTCGCTCGGACGTCACGTAGGCGTACTTGCCTGAGGGGTGGACCGCAATGGAGGAGAGCATTTCATTCCCCACCGGATACGGCCCGGAGAGGGATGAAAGCGATCCATTCGTTCCGATCGCGTACGAAATTACGTTGCCATAGCTGGGAGCTAGCGAGTTAACCACGTACGCGTACGTGCCCGAGGGATCGACCGCAACGGAGCTCGGCCACGGGGTCCCTGGCCCTGTCGTGACCGTGGCCGGGTTCATGGGTGCGAGCACCCCATTTGCGCCGATCATGTACTGGGACATGGTTCCGTCTTGGTTGTTCCCCACGTAGGCGTACTTACCCGAGGGAGCGATCGCGATTGATATGGGTTCGCTGCCCGCCGCTACCGTGGCCGGGCTCATCGGTGTGAGTGCCCCATTCGGGCCAATTGTGTACTGAGAAATACTTTGGCCCATTTGATTGGTCGCGTACGCATATCCCCCGCTCCACAAGGCATACAGGGTGACGCTTGCCGTGCCCATCGAGAAGGTCTGGCCCGGCGCATAGGTCGTTCCCGACCCGTCAGCCATCGTCTGCCATCCCACGAAAGAATACCCGGAATATGCGAGGCCGCCTGGATTCGCGAGCACCGTGACGGTCTGCCCTTGTGCATAGGTGCTTGGGTCGGTCGGGACGACGCCGATGGTTGCGCCGTTGTTGTTGTAGCTCACGGTATATGTGCCGGCGCTACCGCCGCCTCCGCTACCACCGCCGCCACCACCACCTGCTCCGCCTCCGCTGCTTGCTCCGCAAGCGGCAAGGACAATCGATGATGCGAGAAGCACGACCAGTGACTGGATAGTTCTCTTCATTACCTTCTGCCTCCGTTGGTCCATTTCGGGATGAAAAGGGATCACCCCGCGAGCAAGACGCGAGTGTACGCGTCCATCCTACGCATGAACAGGACGGCGGCCTGGCCGCCGCACTAGACTAGCCCCCGCTCCAAGTCCCGCCGAGAGTCGTGCTGCAAACTTGTTGGGCAGATGCGATCTGGGCTGCGGAAAGCGAATACCAAACGTAGGTCACCACAATTCCAGCAGGAATCCCGGCGAATTGCCCGGCGCCCGTGGAGGTGAAAGTACACGTAGCGGAAACATTCGCCGTGAGACATGCGGCTTGCGCGAAACTACCCTGGTTCTGCTGTGTGCACACGGCTTGCTCCTTGGCCGCCGCGTCTGCGCTCAAACCGGAGAATCCCGTGCACAAATGCATACCCTGAGTGGTGAAGTCGCAACTGACATCCGCTGCCGATCCGTCAGAACTCGTGAAGGCCGCATCGATGCTTACGTCGCTTCTGCCCGAGCCGGTCACACCGTCCGAGCTGGCCGTCGAACCGTCGCTGCTGGAGGTGGAGCCACCAGAACTCGTGGCGGAGTCAACACCACCGCCGCTTCCTCCGGAGCTGGTGGCGCCGTCCGAGGTGGGGATCGAACCGTCGTCGCTGCCCGTGGATCCCCCCGTACTGGTCACCGCGGTGTCGACGATAGGCGCGCTTCCGTCCGAACTGGTGGCACCGTCCGATTGGGCGACCGAACCGTCGTTGCTGCCCGTGGCGCCCCCCGTGCCGGCGACCGCAGAGTCCACGCCAACGGTCGATGTGTCGGGCGCGCCGACATCCAGTTTCGCCCCGCCTGCGCTGCCGCTGTCGTACTTCATCGCACCGCTTGTACCACCACCCGAGCCTCCGGTTCCGCCTTTGTCATCACTGCTGCCGCAGCCCATAAGGAGCAGCGGCATCCCCGAGAGCAGGAGAGCCAGTGCCCGCGCAGTTCGCTTGTTCATGTCAATGATCCTTTCAGGTTCAATGCTAGGTCCGAATGGCGCGCACGATAACACTACTGGGTGTACCGGTCCATCGACACTAGCGTGGATCGCCCGCCGGTACCTTCGCCGGTGTGCCTTTCCTCATCAAGCCGCTCGGTCCGTTCTACGCGGGCAAGCCGACAACCTGGTTACGCTAGGCATGGAACCGATCAGCCGGAACGGCGCCAGGGCGATCGCGGGAAGTGCGCGCTCGAAGTGGCACGATTCTCTGAAACGGCGGTGGAAGTCCGGGCGCTGCGATCGCGCCTTGCGCGATCGTTCCCAGTGCGTTCGGCGTGATCGTCTGCATCCGCGATCTTGTGCAAGAATTCCAGCGATGCCTTTCTGGACGCGATAGGCGAACAGGCCGTGGGAACCTGCCAAACTAGTCAGGCCGACTTCGACACGAACATCGGACTCGGCGGCAGCTACTCGGGATCCTGCGCGTTCTGGTACCATTACAAGTGGAATCCCTAGCGCGGCTACCGAGATCTGGGCGTGATCCGATTTGGCGGGAGGGTTGTTTACGCTGCCTTGTGATGGTCCACCGAATTTCCGCTTGCTTGCCTGGGCATTGCTTCAGCCGACCGGGTCGCGTGCTTCCACTCCCTCGCCCCGCTATCCTTCGACAAGAGCTGCCCCATGCTCTGCCCTCCCACCATGCCTACCTCCCCATTCTCCGTCCCGTTGCCCAAGTCTTGGCCTAAACACACCAAGGCTGCCACGCTCCACGTCATTTCCCTCGCCCACTTCGTGCTCACCCATGTGCGCGGTTTTGCCCTCAACAGCCACGTCCATCGCGTCCGCATCGCCGCCGAGCGGGATCGCCTCGACGCACAGGTTGAGAGCAGCCCCGTACCATCGACCGCGACTTGCCTACACAAAGAATCCACAACTGTTCGCGGGCGGATTGCCGCGCAAGAATCAGGCTGTGCACAGGTAGCTAGCTGGCTAGACAAGAGGTAGAGGTGATGGGCAAGGCGCTTCTCTTGACACTCGGCATCGGACTGTTGGTGCTCATTGTCTTTGGCGGATACGAGGTTCGGGAAAGATTCTCCCGACATCAACGTGAGTCCGCGATTCGAATGAATGTCGAGGACGGACAGCGCTCGGCATGGGTCGGCAGGAGCAGTCCTCAGCTAGCGATGGGGGAACGTCTGGACCCGTCGGCCACGGAGACGGCTCCCGATTCGGGTGATGTTTCAGGGGAGCAAGACGGCTCTGCGCCCGTGACGGCTGCGCAGCAGGAGATGGAGGCTACGGCAGTGGCTGAGTCATGGGCCAAGCCGTCAAGAGCGGAACTCGCGGAGATGGCTAAGCGGTGCGAGATCCGGATCGATGCACCGAACGTCTTCGGTCCGGAACCCCCGAGCGTGGATAGCGAGCAAGCGTCGATTCTCTCGTTGTCGCCAAGTGAGCGTATCGAGGTGAACGCAACACTCAGCACGCTGCATTCCCAGTTCTATGGCTTTGTGCACAGCCTTTACGAGGAAGCCACGCGCGGCAATGGTCAGACGGATAGCATTCCGGCAAGCCTGATGATTGGCGAGATCGAGAATCTGGCAGGCGATGAGATGGCTCAGGCTCGGCAGAAAATGGCGAGGGCGGCGGCTGGCCTCGAGGCGCTCTCGCAGCCCGTTCTTCCTTCTTCGCTCAGCGAACGACTTCTCGTCCAATGGTCGCATCTTGGTGACGAACTCGAGCGGAGCCTCTCCGTTCGCCTAGGACCGCAGCGTGCCCGACAACTCCGCTACTCACCCAAGGCGGCGTCGTGGATGCAACGAAGCGCGATTGGAGGATGCCCGGCGCCGTAGCTTTGGACGATCGATGGCACGACGATGAGCATTGAGCAACTATGCTCAATCGAAGCGGGACATGCACCCGCGGAATACGCTCGTGCCGTCGGTCCTGACTCCGCACACAGATTCCGTACCAGCACTGACGGATGTGAACCTGTCCTCTGGCGGCGGGTCCCTTTGGCCCCAACAGCCCACCGTGCGGTCTGCCCGAACCCCGCAGCCGACCCCATTCCCGACACTGATGGATGTAAACGTGCCCACGGGCGAAGCCCTTGGCGGCAGCTGGCGAACCATGCGCAACTTCCTGGCGTGGCGGATGTTAGAGTTTGGGATATGAACCACGTGCGGCTGCGGACCTTGGCCTTGCTTGCTGCGACGGGACTCTGGCTTGCGCCCGGGCTCGCCCTCGCGGATCCGATGGCGCTCAGGCTCGCCACATCGGTTCCCCTCGGACAGCAACCGCGGCTCATCATCACTGCGAACCAGACCCTCGACAAGGTCGAGGTGGCGCTGAGCCGCGACGACGGCAAGTCCGTCGAGGAGAGTTTCGGCCCGCTCGAAGCCGGGGCCAGCCGCGACGTCTTGTTCGATGGTAAGGCCGGCAAGCGGCACTACCATGGCCGTGTGACATGCGCGGCAGGCCAGCGCGCGTGGACGTCGGAGGTATCGTTCGACACCATCGTGGCCGGGGTTCTACGTGTGACGCTGGACAAGTCGCACGTGGATCTGGCGCGTGGCCGGCTCGACCTCATGGCCTCCATCCCGGACGGCAAGATCGAGCTCACCATCGTCTCGGCCACCGATGGCAAGATTCTGGTCAAGCGCGAACAGCCGTTCACCGATCACGACCCCAACGCGCCCTTGGTCGTCACCTGGGATCCGCCGGGAAAGGACGCCGAGAGCGGCCGCATTGAAGTGCGCGTGATCGACCCGAGCGGCGCCTACCATCTCACCACCCTCGTGCCATGGTCAGTGTACATCCCGCACAAGGAAGTAAATTTCGCCAACGATTCGTCGGCCATCGCCCCGGGCGAGGTGCCCAAGCTGGAAGCCAGCCTAGCCAAAATCGCCGAGGCGCTCGCCAAGTACCAAGCCATCGGACCCATCACGCTGTACGTCGTCGGCCACACCGACACGGTCGGCTCGGCCAAGTACAACTTGGGGCTCTCGCTCAAGCGTGCGCAAGCTATCGCCGCCTGGTTCCGCATCGGAGCACCGGACCTGCCCATCGCCTACGAGGGCTTCGGCGAGCAGGCCCTGCGCGTCCCCACGCCCGACAACACCAGCGAGCCGCGCAATCGCCGCGTCGACTACATCCTGTCCGTCGAGGATCCCGTGCTCCCCGCCAGCGATTTCCAGCCCACCTGGAAGACGCTGCAATCCAAATGAAGCCCTCGCGGTCTGCCGAGAAACCCGAGAACGCGACGCCCGAGGCATCGCCATACCGTACTGGCTACCAAGCTTGTCCGGTAGCAAATGCGGCAATCATGGGCTCTCCGGTATTCGTGGTGGAAGCCCTCCGAGAACGGGCTTGGCGACGATGGGCTTCGTGATGTCGATTACTGGTGGCAGCTTTCCCGGGATCCGCTGCTCGATTCCCTGATGCGGTCTTGCCTCGGCCAAGCACTGTGACCGGATGCGAGGCGCAGGCCTCGGAATAGCACCACGCGTTAAGTCGGCAGGTGGTGAGCGAGAAGGCCAGGTATTTGAAGGCAGCGAAGTTCATGAAGTAGAAACTGCGATAGCCCGACGCCTTTCCCCAGTTGTTCTCGATGATGAAGTAGGAATTGAACGGGTCGGTGCTCCCCGTCGAACCAGCAATGGCGTAGCCGACGATGTTGACCGCGTGGCCCGCGGTGGGCTGGAAAGCGGCGTCGAGCGATGCGCGATCACAGGCCCCCAGCTCCAGTGGCAGGTACCAAGTCGCGAGGTCCATCAGCCCGAACCCAGTCCCCTGCGGATCCGACACGGTCTGGATCGCGACTACTCGCGCCCGAGCATGGCCGCAAACGATGCGCGCGGCACCCAGTTGGATTGGCGCACCAGCTTGCCATCGCGATAGAAGCGAACGTACGGCACCTGCTGGTTGTCGAGCACGTCTTCCTTGAAGCTCATGATGCGCTCGAAGTCGGGCAGCAGGTTGTACTCGACCGTGAAGATCGCCGCTTGCTCGGCAAAGTCGGGCAGGTAGGCCTTCATGTTGGCCCACTGCCCGCACCAATCCTGGGTCATCACCACCACCACCTTGGGTGCGGCCAGGCGAACGCTCTCGGGAAATTCGCCCTCCCTCAACAAAGCGTCGAGCTGGTCCTTGGTCAGGGTCTGGATGGCGTTCATGGAGTTATCGCGACGAGCTTGCGCCGGTGCGATTTGTCTTGCGGCCGGGGCAGTCTTTGAGCTGGGCTTGCAGGTAGTCGAGCGGCAGGGCCAGCTCGACGCGGAACGAGCCTGAGCCAGAGGGGCGTACGTTGGCGTGATCGAGGAAGGCGGCAAGGTCGTCTTTGCCCTTAGCCTGAGCAGCGACGCGGCCGAGCGCGAGGGCACCGCCCATGGTCTTGGCCAGGTCGAGCGCACCCGCTGGATCGTTGCCGTTGGCGTCGGCCACGATGCCGACGTCGTGGCTGGCGTCTACGTGCAACTTCACCTGGTCGGTGATGGTCTTCAGCCGGGCCGCCAGATCCGGCCGCTCGCTCTCGAACAGCCGCGCCACAATGGCGGAATTGACCACGCCGTAGACTTCGCCGTAGCTTTCCTTTTCGGCGATCACGGGCTGGATGGCGGGCGCCCGGCCCTCCAATCGGTCGGCCGCGGCCGTGATCTCGGATTCGTTGCGGCCCGCGACGACGATCTGATTCTTCCACACCAGGGCCGAAGTCCCACCCTCTTGGCTCTTCCACAGGCGCGTGTTTGGGCTCGGCGTCTGCGCCTGCATGCCCGGAAACAGCTCCGCCCAGTTGGTATCGGCAAATCGTCCAGACAAAAGGTAAGTCTCGTCGGCCACCGCGACGCGATCCAGATCCTCGAGTACATTGAGGCCGGTCTTGCCGCGCAGCCGGCTGAGCTCGTTGTCCTGTGCCGTACCTACGAAGCAATCGAGCAGCATTTCGCCTACCGGCGAGTGTCGGAGCGCATTCGCCTCGACCACGATGGCGGCTGACTTCACCGCACCTGGCATGGCCAAGAGAAGCGGATCGCTCACCTGGCTCGGCGCTGGCTCTGGGGACGGGTCCTCGTTGGCAGGCGGCACCGCCACGAACGCAGGCGGCCGTTTGCGCTGGCTGAGTCGGCGCCAGTCGGCCGCGCTCATGGTGCGTGGCATGGTGACCTCTACCTCTTTGGGCGCGGGCATGTGCTCGCCGCGCGACATGAGCCAAGCCCCGCCGAGCAGCAACGCGATGGCCGCGGCCAGCCAGACCCAGGCTCGGGAGCCACGGTTCGCGCCGCCCACCTAGAAATCCTTCCTTTCGAAGCCCCACACCGCGCCCGCCAACACAGCGCCGGCAAAGGCCAGGAAGCCTGCAAGCAAACCAGCCACATGCGTGGCGGACACGGCTTGGCCGCCAGCGATCTCCGAGGCCACATTGCCGAGGGCGGAGATGCGAGGCAGGAGGCCAGTCACCGCCTCGAAGGCATGGCGGGGCAACCCCGGGCTGATCATGGACGCCAGTGAGGTACGGTAACCGGCCAGCACGCCCGCGAAGTACAGCGCAAGTCCAACGCCGGCCGATGAGGTCGCACTGCGTGCGAACACCGCCGCGGCGACCATAGCCGAATAGACGGCCGCGAATGAGATCGTGCCGAGGAACGCGGCGAACACCGGTCGCAGCGTGAAGACGCCGGTCTTGGCGCCCAGAATCAGGCACAGCCCGCCCGCCCCATAAAGCGAAAAGAGCGCCGACAGGCCGACCACTCCAAGGTAGGTGCCGAGCACCAGCTCCCAGCGCCGCACCGGCAACGACAACATGTGTTCGATGCGACCGGGCGCCAGCAGACTGGGCGCGAACTCGGCGCACAGGGTGATGAGGAACAGGGTGAAGGGGTAGAAAATGATGATAGCCCCGGCCTTGAAGATCGGGCGCAGGGCCACGTCCACCGCCGTGATGCGGACGGTTGTGGGCCGGCCGAACAGGCGCAGGCCCGCCAATGCACCGTCGACCACATCAAGGCGCAAAGTAAGCGCGATACCAACCAGGAACAGCGTGACCGCGGCGCCCAAGACCACGAACCACTTGCGCGCGAAGGCCTGGCGCCAGAGATCGACGGCGATGGACAGTACCGTCATGTGGATGCCCCAGGGCTTGTCAGGGAAACCGGCGCGGGTGTGATCGCCTCAGACATCACTTGCTCCAGATCCTTCTCATCGGGGCGTACCTCGGCAATGACGGCGCCCGCGGCCCGCGCGGCATCGAGTGCGCGGTTGAGCGCGAGCAGGTCATCGCCGGCGAAGAGAAACTCTTTGTTGGCAGGGCGAAAACCGGCCGCGGCCAACCGATCCACGTCGGCTCCGGGGGCGAACGAAATCCGCCAGCGCCCCTCGGCGCGGCACAATCCGGCCAGGCTGCCCTCGCGAACGATTCGTCCCGCAGCGATGATGCCAATCCGGCTGCACACGCGTTCGGTCTCGGCCAGCAGGTGCGAGTTGAGAAAGACCGTGCAGCCGCGCGCCAGCTCCGAGCCGAGTAGGTTGCGGATGTCGATGCGGCCCATGGGGTCGACGCCATCGGTGGGTTCGTCGAGCACCAGGAGATCGGGCTGCCCGATCAGCGCCGCCGCCAGGCCCAGACGTTGCTTCATCCCCTTAGAGAAGCCGCCGATCCTGCGGCCGCCGTCGTTGGCCAGTCCGACACGGTCGAGCAGGCGCAGGATTCCGTCGTGAACGGGCACCACGCGTTTGAGTCGCGACACCGACGAAAGAAAGGTCACGGGTGTGAAATGCGCCGGCAGATCGAGGCGCTCGGGCAGATAGCCGATGCGGGCGCGAATACGCGGATCCTCGGGATCGCCGCCCAGCACGCGCACACGACCGCGCTGGGGCCGCACCACCGTGAGCGCCACCTTGATGAAGGTGGTCTTGCCCGCGCCGTTGGGGCCGAGCAGCCCGAAGGCCACGCCGCGTGGAACTTCCAGGGTAACGCCGTCAAGCGCGCAAAAACCCTTGCGGTTGCGCCAGGTGCGGTAGCGCTTCTCGATGTCTTTTACCTCAATGGCAAGCTCCATGGCGCGTAGGACGATTATAGACCCCTTGCGCGGCCGGACTTGATCAAAGGTGTCTGCGCCGACAGCTTCATCGATCGCCAGAACGTCTCGATCATGGAGTTGGAGAAATCGACTTCGACCTGGGCAAGCACCCTACGTAGGCGACCGAGACCAAGAAGGGCATCGACGGTACCGTTGACGTTTTCGACGCCGGAATCGGCGACCACAGTGGCCGAGGCTTCTTCGGGTGGGAGCCTCTTGCCAGCCTCAACGAGAACGGCGCGCGTGTTCTGGGGGCTCAAGGCGAGGTGCGACCTTCCATGCCAGAATCCGGCGGCTCAGGTTGTCGATGACTGCATGGAGGTACACCTTCGTCCCGTCGAGCAACTTGATGATGGTCACGTCGATGTGCCAGTACTCATTCGGCTTCGTCGCGCGTACGCCGTGCTTTGGGCTTGCCGGGGGACCCGGGTTCTTGGTCTTCGCCAGCCTCGTTCGCGAATGAGCCTCAGCCAGGTGCCAGCCGAGACGAACACTCGCCCCAGGCGCTGAGCGTGGAGCGCGAGCGTCCGCACCGACATGTGGCGATGTTCCGGGGACGTTGCCATGTCGTGCATGGAGCGGATCTCCGTGGCCGTCACCTGGCCCGCCGACGGCGACAGGCCGATGAGCCGGAGAACGACCGTGAGCTTGAGGCTGGTTCGGGCGTGCTCGATCGCGCTCAGCAACTTGGTCTTGCCCTCACCGGACGGTACGCGGTCGCCGTCCAGTCGCACACCGGAAATCCGGAACACGCAGACCTCCGGCATACCCCGCCGCATCCAACTCCTTGCCATCGAACGCGGCACTCCCATGCGTTGGGCAACACCCGAGTCACCGGCGTGGTAGGCGAGTTCACGCAGGCGATGGTCGTACCTGCGGCGGCAGGTGGTTTCAGGCACCGGAGCAGGATGAACGGCGGGCAAGATAGTGCTTGGAGCCCGGAAAGAAGGCCTGCTCGTCTGCCGGGAATGGCGGCGCTCGCGAGAAGCGACCGTTGGGTTGTCCTCAGCGTACAGCCTGGCGCTACAGCTCCTTCGCTTCGATGCGGCGGTTCTTCTGGCGGCCGTCGTCGGTGTCGTTGGGAGCGATGGGGCGCTCGTCGCCGAAGCCGACGGCGTCCAGCCGCTTCTTGTCGATGCCCTTCGACACGATGTAGTCGCGACACGCTTGTGCGCGCTGTTCCGACAGCGTCTTGTTGGCCTTGGCTTTCCCCACGTTGTCGGTGTGGCCCGAGATCTCGACGCGGGCATCCTTCTTGTGGACCATGAAGTCGACCACCGTGTCGAGGCGCGGGAACGACTCGGGGCGGATCGTCGCCTTGGCGGTGTCGAAATTGACCCCGTCCAGGATGAGAGGCTTCGGGGCGACCTCACGCTTGTAGCGCAGGGTCAGCTTGACGGATTGACTCGGTTCGTCCGCCACGGGAACCGTGGCCGCTATATCCCGCCGGCCGAGACTCAGGTAGGTGATGTCGTAGGTCTTGCCTACCGGCACCAGTACCTCCGCGTACCCCTCGCTGTCCGTCGGATCGGTGTAGTATTTCGTCTTGTCCGGCCCGGTCAGAAAGATCACGACCCCCTTGACCGGCCCCTTGTCCTTGTCGACGACGAACAGCTTCATCGCCGCCTCGGTCCTCGTCGGCTTGATCTTCGATGCCGTGGCGCCGTGCGCCTCCTTGGCCGTGTGCGTGTCCTGAAGCTGGAATTCGCTCTTTTCGTCGGAGGCAGCGGGGGCCGGGGGGGCTGCGTACGCCGCGGTGGTGGCGGCTAGGGCCATCGCGAGGATTGTCGTGTTCGAACGGTGATGCATGGGGAAGCCTCCGTCGGCAGAACTCTGCTCACTCGACGGTAACACGAAGGCGCGATCGTGGCGGGGGCGAAGATTGGGCGAAGATTGTCGTGTCGGTGACACAGGTGGAGACGATCCCCTCGAACGGCGCCGGGACGATCGAGTGAAGTGCGGGCCCGAAGGCCTGAATCGCCCAGATTTCCAAGCCAATGTCGAGAACAGCGATCGCGCTCAACGCGATCGTGTCCCCGCCATTTTGCATGATCGTCTACACCAACGCGAACGCCGGAACATAGGATTCGCCCTCGTTCATGCGCCCGCGCATGTACGGATCGACGGACATGAAGAGATTGCGAACCACGACTTCCTGATCTTTCGGCGGTTCCAGCGTGGTTTGCGCCAGGACGAAGTTTGCCGCGGCAGGAATTCCACTGGGGTGCGAGGTCAAGCGAACTTCACGGCTTTTGATGTCTTGCATGGTGCTTCATCCCATGGGGGAATCGAGTGGCGCGGCATGGCCAAACACCCTATCGATGCTCATTCTCACGACCTTCGCCTTCGTGATAGCGCCCGCGCGCGTCGTGTTCGCGACGCTCGTCCCGCCGATATTGGCCGTCGCCTCGTCTCGGTCCTCGCTCTCCCCAAAAGCATCCGCTTAATCCGGCCGCGGCCAGCAGTACCAAAATCAAAAGTCTTTTCATTTGTAACTCCAAATTAGAAATAGGCGCGCACGCCCAGGCCAACGTCGATGGTGAAGTCGAGCGGCGGCACGACCACGATGGCCGGCGCAATTTCGAGGTAGGCTTCGAGAAAGTCCGGGCGGCGGAATGTCGCCGCAATCCCGAGCGGAACGCGAGCGAGGAGCACCGCGTCGTGTCCAAGGTTATTGGACCCGTAAGCTGACGTGATCAGGCGACCGCCAAAGCCCGCGTACCAGTCGAGACGATTTGTCCTGTTCAAGATGTTCTCCTCGAACAGGTAGTCCACGTGCACGCTGAAGTTGTGATTGATGTTGCCGCAACGGTAGGAGTTGCCGTTGGCATCCCTGCACCAGTCGTAGCCCCAGCCACCGAAGCCAAGACCGAAGTCGAAGGCATGGGCGCCCCCGACAAAGGCCTTCGCGGTAATGGCTGTCGGCTCGCCGATCTGGAAGCCGACGCCGAAGTTGCGCAAGGTGCCAACTTCGGTTGCCTCGACGCTACCTGCGTGGAGGAAGGGGATAGCCGCAACGGCCAAGGTGAGCAAAGCGAGCCGCTTCATGGCCAGCGTCTACAGCAGTTTTCGGGCCACCATGTGGTCGGCAAGCAATTTCGAGAGGTTGCGAGCCCGGGCGAGTGTCACGGATTGGCTCGATCGACCACAACGAACTGCCGCCACCATCGCTTTGATGGATGGCTCAAGCCTCAGCAACCGGCTGGCTCGGCCCTATGCACCGTCGAGTACCTTTGGGAGCTGTTTCCCGGGCATGGCGGATGCCTGGCGGTGCGCGTACCGCCGCTGTTCGCTTTCACCGGCGGGACTTTCACCCGCTAGAACAGCAGCTAGCATCGCTGCACCGAATGGCGACCGACACGTGCGCCCTGCGCGCGCGATCCCGGTAAGGCTTCGAGGTTCCCCACACCTGAGGTCGAACCCCGCGAGCAGGTCGGTGCTGTCACAGGTGAGAAGTACGATTTTCAGTACCACGAAGCTGCGGCCGGTGCCTGTCGCTCGCGCCTCGGCGGACTGCTCGACTTCTACCATCGGGAGGCCGCATGAGCCTCGGCGATAGCCTTCGGGACAGCAAGGGCCCCGCAGCCGGCCCGGCGACCGAACAGGTCATGCCGGCCGGCTCTTAGTCTCTGGCGAAGATTCTCAGACTGCGTCGGATCCGTCCGGCTGTCGATGGTTCCCCGGATTCCCGCGACCGGTGATGAGCCGCGCCCCTCGCCGATACGTCAAATACGACCAGGCCCAATTGATGATAACGATGGTGCGGTTGCGAAAGTCCACCAGGTAGTAGATGTGGACCAGCAGCCACGCGAGCCAGGCAATGAAACCGCTTAGCCGGATCTTGCCGATCTCGGCGACGGCCCGGCTACGACCGATGGTCGCCATGGATCCCTTGTCGCGGTAGACGAAGCTCTCGGCCGGTCGGGCTTCCATGCGTCGGGCGATCTGCCGGGCGACGAATCGGCCCTGCTGCATGGCCACCGGGCTAACCCCGGGAAGTGGGGCCTTGCCTTCGTCCGGGACAAACGCAGCGGCGTCGCCCACGCAAAAGATCTCGGGATGTCCCGGCAACGAGCAATCGCGCTCCACTACGATGCGGCCCGCCCGATCTAGGGGCGCTGAAAGATCCTTAGGCAGGGGCGCGGCGGCCACCCCGGCAGCCCACAACACCGTGCCCGCGCACAGGCGTTCATCCCCAAGAAAGACGCCTTCGCCGTCAATGTGCGTGACCTTGGATCCCGCGCGGACCTCAACACCCATGTCGGCCAGACTGTGCGCGGCGCGCTCGGACAGTCGGGCGGCGAAGGTGCTCAAGATGCGCGCCCCACCCTCAAGCAAGACCACACGTGTGTCCTCGGGATTGATGGCGCGAAAGTCGCGAGCCAGCACGTAGCTCGCCAGCTCGGCGATGGCGCCGGCCAGCTCGACGCCCGTCGGCCCTCCGCCGATGACCACAAAGGTCAGATTGCGGCGCCTGGCCTCGGGATCGGATTCGCGCTCGGCGGCTTCGAAGGCCAGCAGAACCCGCCGCCTGATCTCCACCGCATCTTCGATGTCCTTCAGTCCGGGCGCGACGCCGCGCCATTCGTCGTGCCCGAAATAGCTGGTGGCCGCGCCGGTGGCCACCACCAGAAAATCATAGGCCAGCGGTGGCGCCTCGGCCAGGATCACCTGGCGCGCATCCATGTCGATGCGAGTCGCATTGGCCAGCAGCACCCGCGCGTTCTTCTGTCTGCGCAGGACGCTGCGAATGGGGACAGCTATCTCGGCCGGCGACAGGCCGGCCATGGCGACTTGATAGAGCAGGGGCTGGAACAGGTGGTGGTTCCGCCGGTCGACCAGTGTGATTTGCACTGCCTCGCCCGCCAGTGCGCGCGTCACCGCCAGGCCGCCGAAGCCGCCGCCGATGACCACCACTTGCTTGCGCAGCTTGTTCGTCACGTGAGTAACTCTAGCCGGCAAGCTCGCAGGAATCCAAGGCTGGCGTGTCTAACACTACTGATTGAAAAGTTGCCAGCCCGCCGAGAAATCGACGACATCATAGGAATGGAATACCTGCTTGATCGCAACGGAGAGCGCCGATTTGGCTATCGTGGTGTGCGACTGAGCCGCGGATGAACACCTGGCGAGGCACAGGTCATCAAAGACGATTACATGGTCGAGGATCTCGCGCCGTGCGCTGCCGACAAATCTTTCAGCGACGGCGTTCGTGTCCGGGGCTCGCACCGCGGTCTTGACCAGCCGGGTCCCCACGCCCTCGGCCACACGCTCGAACGACGCCCCGAACCCGTCGTCGCGATCGCGCAGCAAGATCTTCGGCGCCTCTCCGTTCATCGTCGCATTTCGCAGTTGCTGGGTTGTCCACTCTTGGGTCGGGTTTCTGCAGGCTGCTGCGTAGACAACCTTGCGCGAGCCGAGATGCACGATGAAGAACGCATACACTCGTCGGAAGAGGATGTCATACGCCTGGATGAAATCGCAGGCCCACGTGGCATCCACGTGGTTCGCCAGGAAGGTGGCCCAGCTTTGCCCTCCATGATTCGTCCGAAGGCCCCGCATGTACTTCTGGATCGTGCGCTTGCTGACCTTGATGCCGAGCTTGAGCAGTTCACCGCGGATGCGCTCCGCACCCCACAGACGATCCCGCTTCGCCATATCACGTATCAGGTCGATGGTGTCGGCGCCGAGGCGCGCACGATTCCCGGACTTGGACCTGTGCCGCCAGAATAGGCGAAAGCCGGTCCGATGCCATTTGAGAATCGTCTCGGGTTGCACGACAACGATGGCCTTCCGCCATGCCGGCAAGAAGGCGGCGACGACGAGCAGTCGAAGTCTATCGGTTAGCCCCAGGCGTGGACGGCCGCTGGTTCGCCGGAGCAGGCTGAGCTGGTGACGGAGAGTGGCGTTTTCGACGGCGAGTTCGCGTCGGGAATGGAGCCAGAGATCGGCAACGACCTGGAGCGGTTCCACCCGGTCCCGGAGCGGGGCTAAGTAGGACCAGAGAAGGCGGACAGTAGCCAGGATCGATGTAGCGATGGAAGTCATGGTGCTGTTGGACCACGATCGGAATACCTCGGGATGAGGAAGGTAGCCAGCACGGCCCTATGAGCAACACCCTCCTGGCGCTCAGCGCTGACAGACGCGAACGTAGTCGATGGTCATCTCTTGTGGGAACACCGTGGTGGCATCGGGGTTGCCCGGCCAGCCACCGCCCACGGCATTGTTGATCAAGAAGTAGAAGGGATGATCGAACACCCACGTGTTGCCGGCCCCGATGTCCGCGGGGGTCTTGGTCGAGTACAACTGACCATCGAAGTACCAGCGGATCACATTGGTTTCCCACTCGACGGCGAATACGTGAAAGTCGTCGGCGAGCTTGGCCGGGCCGGGCATGGTGGTGCTCGCGGTTGGACCCTGGGCGCCGGAATAGCCTGGCCCGTGCATCGTACCGTGAACGATGTTGGGCTCTTTCCCAAGGCTTTCCATGATGTCGATCTCGCCGCACGCGGGCCAGTTACCGCCCGTGCTGCCCATCATCCAGAACGCCGGCCACATGCCTTGCCCGGAGGGGATCTTGATGCGCGCCTCGAAATGGCCATAGGTCCAGTCGTGCTTCCCCTGGGTCTTGAGTCGCGCCGAGGTGTAGTTGAACCCGCCTACGGTCTCCTTCTTGGACGTGATCACGAAGTTGCCGTCCCCGTCGAGCGCGCCGTTTGCGTTGCCGGCCTGGTAGTATTCAAGTTCATTGTTGCCCCAGCCGTTGTTGTTGCCCGTTTCGTAAACCAAGTTGTTTCCATTCGCGGCCGTCCCGGCTGGGCCATCGAATTCATCGCTCCATGCCAAGTTCCAGCCCGCCGGACACTTCGAGGCCGAGGTTTCACCGGTTCCAGAAGCACCGCCGCTTCCGACCACGCCACCGCTGCGATTCGAACCACCAGTAGCCTGCGCGCCGCCGTTTGCCGTGCTCCCGCCGGCGTTTCCCACGCTACCGCCGCTTCCGACCACGCCACCGCTGCCATTCGAGCCACCAGTTGCCGGCGCGCCGCCATTTGCCGTGCTCCCACCAGCGTTCCCCACGCTGCCGCCGTTTCCCGCCACGCCACCACTAGCATTCGAGCCACCAGTAGCCTGCGCGCCGCCGTTTGCCGTGCTCCCACCGGCGTTCCCCACGCTGCCGCCGCTTCCCGCCACGCCGCCGCTGGCATTCGAACCTCCAGTAGCCTGCGCGCCGCCGGTACCAGGCGCGCCGCCTTTTGCCGTTCTCCCACCGGCGTTCCCCACGCTGCCGCCGCCTCCCACCACGCCGCCGCCCCCGGTTCGCCCGCCGCTGCCAGGCGCACCGCCATTCCCCGAGTGCCCGCCTGAACCAGCCCCGCCCGTGCCCGAGGGTTCCGTGCTGTTTCCACACCCTGCCGCAGCGAGGGTGACCAGGAGGGTGGCAAGGGCGAGAAGTGGCTGCTTCATTTGCTTGCGTTCCTTTGGCGTCGTTGAATCGTCCGCCTACTTCTAGTGGACACTGGCCAGGCCTTTAACGGGAAGCGGGAGAATGCCATCGAGCCGACCGCAGGGAATACGTGCCCCGTCGCAGATTACCCACACGCCTTTCCCCAGTCGGCGCCGATCTTGTAAAATATGACGGCGGCGGTGGTGTGTCCGACGACTGGGGCAAGGGCGGCGGACACTACGGGATGCAGTCGTAGCACCCCTACTTCTGAGCCACCAATAGCGTAACGCTGTTCGCTGCTACGCCGATGCACTGGGTTCGTGCAGACATTTCATCGTGCTGCAGCAGCCAATCTTCGCATTTCTTGGGATTCTTCCGATGGCACTATTGGAAACTCCGGTTCAGAAGTTCATGGTTTGCCGAAGTTCATGGTTTGCCCATGAATCGAAGGTTGGGAGCCGCGTGATCGCCCGCGGCTGCAGCAGAACTTTGTCGTAGGGCCGGCAGCGAAGGGAAATAGGCATGCAGGTGGTGCTGCAGGAGTTGATATACGACTCGCTTCGCGAAGGCGCGGTGTGGCCGTTCGACCGGCGCTATATCCGGCCGCCCCACTTCCACGGCCAGCTCGAGTGTCTGCTCATCCGGCGGGGCAGCGCGACGCTCTACGTGGCGACGCAGACCCAGGTCGTCCGCTCCGGCCAACTGTGCTGGGTTCTGCCCGGAGTGCCCCACGTCATGGGCAACTTCTCTCCCGACTTCGACATGTGGGTGGTGGAGCTCGACTCCGCCCTGGTGGACGAGTGTTGGGCCGTGATAAAGGCGGGCGGACTGCCAGGGGACTACGCACCTTTCGAGTCTTGGTCCCTCCCCCTGGGTGAGCAGGTCGCCGGCAGGCCGGTGGTGGACGTCTCAGCCGAGGTAGCCGAGTTGCTCGACGACCTGGCAGCCGGGGTTTGGGCGGCGAGGCTCCCCACCCAAGCGCGTTCCGGTCTGGCGGGCTTCGGCCTGCTAGCGCTCAGGACGACCCTGGGGAACGTCGATATGCGGAGGCCGAATTCGGTTGGCCAGCTTGCCTCATGTCTCCTGCTGGCCTCGCCGACGATGAGTCGGGCAGCGGCGGCCGCAGAGTTGGGGGTCAGCGAGGGCTTTCTCTCCCGTGCCGTTCACAAAGATCTGGGTGTCACCTTCGTCGAGCACCGGGCACGCACGCGCGTCGCGCACTTCCTGGCGCTCGTTCAGGCCAAGGGGACCAATTTCCTCGACGCGGCTCTGGCCGCCGGCTTCGGCAGCTATTCGCAGTTTCACCGCACGTTCAGTCGGGTATCGGGATCTCGGCCCCGCGATTACTTTGGTCGCGGTCGCCGGCGCTCCCAACTCTTGGTGGTCGACGACTCCGATTCGCTCGGGCAGGGCGCGGTGTCCATCCTCTCCGACGGGCAGCGCCAACTGGCACCCCTTTAACAGACCTCAGCCCGAAACTCGCGTCCGGCGAAGTCTTTGCATCCGTGGGGCGGAAACTGGCCGCAGTCACAAACTGCGAAGACACGTGTCGAGCTCGAACGCTATAGCTCCCCTGCACATCCCACGGAGTCTTCATGAACGCGTTTCTCTCGCATTGCTCACGATTTCTACTCGCGTACGGCGCCGGCTTGCTGAAGACCCCGCCGGGCCACAAAAGACCCCTCGCGCCGAGGCCTAATCGATCAGGAGCAGGATGTCTTGTGGCTCTGGCGATAGCGGTGCTGCCCTGGAGCTGCGCCTCGCCAACCTCCGACAGCAGCGGCACCGGTGGCCAGCGGGGAGGCTCGTCGGGCGCGATCGGTACCGGCGGTCTTGCCGGCGCGGGAGCCGCATCCGGGGGTGCGACCGCCAGCTCCAGCGGGGGTGATGGAGGCTCGAGTGGCAACTCGTCCGCCCGTGGCAGCGGCGGATCGACCGCTGGGAACGGCGGTCTTTCTACCGGTACCGGCGGTCTTGCCGGCGCGGGAGCCGCATCAGGAGGTGCGACCGCCAGCTCCAGCGGGGGTGCTGGAGGCTCGAGTGGCAGCTCGTCCGCCCGTGGCAGCGGCGGATCGACCGCTGGGAACGGCGGTCTTTCTACCGGTGCCGGCGGCGGGCCGCCCGGCGGGAGCGGCGGCGCGCCTGTCGGCGGCGGCGGAGCAGTCGGAGGGCGCGGTGGCTCCGGCGCGGGCGGATCGACGACGTCAGGGGGATCAACCAGGACCGGCGGTTCCGCCAGTGCCTCCGGTGGCCAGGCAGGGTCGGGCATCGGGGGCACGTCTGGAAGGGGCGGTCAATTGGGAACGGGGGGCAATGCCGGAACCGGCGGTGCCGGCAGCGGCGGCAACACCGGGGCGGGCGGCACATCAACCGTCTGCACGCCGGGGCCTCCCTGGACCGGCGGTCAGCAGTACACCGCAAACAGCGTCGGAAACGCAGGCAACGGCTACTCGTATCAATTGTGGTTCAGTGGAGGATCCGGATCCATGACCGTCGCTGGTGCCGACGCCAGGTTCAGCGCCACATGGAACAATCCTACCGATTTTCTGGCTCGTGTCGGCCTCACATGGAGCTCGACCCAGACCTTCGACCAACTCGGGACCATTTCGGCAGACTACGCGCACACCAAAACGGGGTCGGCCGGCTACTCATTCATTGGGATCTACGGATGGTCGGTGAACCCGATGGTCGAATACTACATCGTCGAGGACTGGTATGGCTCGCCGCCTACTGCTGATGGTGGCACGAAGATGGGCACATTCACAGTCGACGGAGGCACGTACGACATCTATCAGCACACGCAGGTGAATCAGCCGTCGGTTACCGGTGCCAACGCCACGTTCCCGCAATTCTACAGTATCCGGCAGACGGCTCGCCAGTGCGGACACATATCCCTTACCGAGCACTACAAAGAATGGGCAAGTTTGGGTCTGACGCTTGGAAAAATGGAAGAAGCCAAGATCCTCGTGGAAGTAGGGGGCGGCGGCTCTGGGAGCATCACTTTCACCACGGCAACGATAACGGCCCAATGAACGGGACCCCGGGGTGTCCAGAAAGGAATCGCTGGAATTCTTGCACAGGATCGCGGAGATTCACAGCTTGAATCTGCATGGCTGTGCGGGCAGATTGGCGATGGAATCGACTTTGGCCACCCGGCGCGCCAGGTCCACGAGCTGTGCCATGGCGGCACTCTTGGCGATGATCCCGAGCGGCTCCTCCACGTGGCGAGCCACACGAATCAGGGCTCGGCGGTGCGTGCGCAGTTTCTGCTCGGCCGTCTTGAGCGTCTCCATGACCCCTGGAGCGAGACATCGAGGCAGTCCTTGAGTCGATTCGCCTCGAAGAAACGCAGCTCTTCCGCGTGTTCGTCACCCCACTCCTCGCGCGTTCGTCCGATCAGATGGCAGGCCGCACTGCCCTCGCCCACGCAGCGATCTTCGAGAACGTAGATCTCCTCGCCGGAGCTCCGGCTGAGGTAACCGCTGGTGAGACCACAGATGGTCCAGCACGCAGGCACATCCGATCGACCGAAGTGCAGAAGATGTTGCTCCGCTTCGTAGGTGGCGGTCAGCATCATGCCTTCCTTGGAGAGAGGATCCTGGCTTCGGCTCAACAGATGGGGCAACTCCTTCAATCTGAGTGAATTCGCCATTCATCATGATTGTGTGGATCGAGAAGAGAACCGCAAGTTGCCGAGAACACACGGGTCACCGGTGGCACGGGAACTGCTTCTGGATCTAACGGCGTGCATCTGCCAGTGGCGCCACCTCGGCGGCAGCTGGGCAGACAGGCTCGAGAGGTTCACGTGCGAGTAGCGCTCAGGTCGTCAGCAACATCCCGGTCACGCAAGATAACGAGGATTCCCCCTCTCTCTCTCAAGAAAGCCCCCTCGGGCATCGCGGGCCTCGACGAGCTCACCAGCGGCGGTTTGCCGCGTGGGCGAACCACGTTGGTCTGTGGCAGCGCGGGCTGCGGCAAGACGCTATTCGCCACGGAGTTCCTCGTGCGCGGGGCGGTCGAGCACGGCGAGCCCGGCGTCTTCATGTCGTTCGAGGAAACCGAGGAGGAGCTAGCCGCCAACGTGGTCTCCCTGGGCTTCGACTTGCGCCAGATGGTCGAGCGGAAGCAGCTGGCCATCGACCACGTGCGCGTGGAACGCAATGAGATCGAGGAGACCGGTGCGTTCGACCTCGAGGGCCTGTTCGTGCGGCTGCGGCTCGCCATCGACAGCGTGGGCGCCAAGCGCGTGGCTCTTGACACCATCGAATCGCTCTTCAGCTCCTTGCCCAACCCCGCCATCCTGCGCTCGGAGCTGCGGCGCCTGTTCCGCTGGCTCAAGGAACAGGGGATGACCACCGTCATTACGGGCGAGCAGGGGGCCGGCACCTTCACCCGCCAGGGGCTCGAGGAGTACATCTCCGACTGCGTGATCTTCCTCGACCACCGGGTCAACGACCAGATTTCCACGCGCCGCCTGCGAGTGGTCAAGTACCGGGGCACCACCCACGGCAGCAACGAGTATCCCTTCCTCATCGACGAGACCGGCATCTCGGTCCTTCCCATCACGTCGCTGCGGCTCGATCGCGAGGCTTCCAGCGAACGCGTGTCCACCGGCATCGAGCGGCTCGACGAGATGCTCGGCGGAGGCTACTTCAAGGGGACCACCATTCTCTGCTCCGGGTCTGCCGGCACCGGCAAGACCAGCATCGCCGCCCATCTGGCGCGCGCCACTTGCGCGAAGGGCAAGCGCTGTCTCTACTTCGCTTTCGAGGAATCGGCCGCCCAGCTCCTGCGCAACATGGGCTCCATCGGCATCGACCTCGGGCGCTACACCGCCAACGGCAGTCTTGACCTCGTGGCCTCCCGCCCGTACGTCCAGGGCCTGGAGATGCACCTGCTCAGCATTCACAAGGCGGTCAACCAGCGCGAACCGGCGTTGGTGGTCATCGACCCCATCTCCAACCTCGTCGGCGCGGGTAGCCAACTCGGCAGCAACTCCATGCTCACCCGGCTCCTCGACTTTCTCAAGACCAGGGGCATCACCACCTTGTTCACCAGTCTCACCGAGGGTGGCGCCGGCACGGAGCAGACCGCGGTGGGCATCTCCTCGCTCATCGACACCTGGCTGATGCTGGATGTGGTGCGCGGCGGCGGGGAGCGCAACCGCACGCTGGACATCATCAAGTCGCGCGGCATGGCCCACTCCAACCAAACGACCGAGTACAAGATCTCCGACCAGGGTGTGCTCTTGCTCGACACCTACCTCGGGCCGAGCGGCGTGCTGACCGGGTCGGCCCGCCTGGCCCGCGAGGCCGCGGACCAGGCGCAGGTCGCCTTGCAGGAGGAGGAGATCGCGCGCCGGCAGGCGCTGCGGGGCATTCGCCGAAACGCCTTTGATGGCCGCCTTGCCACCCTGCAGGGCGAGTTCTCCGTCGAGGACGCGGAGCTTGAGCGGGACATCCAGGAACGGATCCGCCAGCGCGACGGCGCTCCTGCGGCGCGCGACGCCATGGCCAGAAGCCGGCACGCCTTCGCGCGAGCGCCAGACGCCGGCAATGGGAAGCACAACGGGAAGCACAAGGAAAAGGGACACCGCACATGATTGGCCCAGCGATGGCTCGACGGAAGAAGGCCAGGGCCACCAAAGTCGGCCCCGTGCCCAACCCGATGTGGGAGCTCCGGCTCTATATCGCTGGCCGTACCGCCAAGGCGATGGCCGCGCTCTCGAACCTGCAGCGCATCTGCGACGAGCGCCTCGCGGGCAAGTACCGCATCGAAGTGATCGATCTGCTGCGCAACCCGGCGCTCGGACGTGGCGACCAGATCCTCGCCATCCCGACCTTGGTGAGAAAACTGCCGAGCCCGATGAAGAAGATCATCGGCGACCTGTCCAACGCCCAGCGAGTGCTCGTGGGGCTAGACCTCAAGGAGCTGTGAGAGGAGGCCTAGCCATGGGATCAAAAACCGAGACGCTCTCTAGCTTGCCCAAAGCATCAGTCAGTGCGTCTCGCCACCTGCTTCGTCTCTACGTCACTGGCACCACTGCCGGTTCCACCCGCGCCATCCAGAAGGTGCGGCAGGTGTGCGACGAGCATCTCGAAGGCCGCTACGACCTGGAGGTGATTGACATCTACCAGCTGCCAGCCCTGGCTAAGCACGACCAGATCATCGCCACCCCGACCCTGGTCAAGGTGCTGCCAGCGCCCCTGCGCCGCCTCATCGGCGACCTGTCGAACGTCGAAGCCGTGCTGTTCGGGATGGACATCCAGGAGCGGGCCTGATGACCGATGATACCAAGGTGCTGCACGACCGTATCGACGAGCTGGAGCGCCAGCTCGAGGAGTCGCAGCAGGCGCTGGAGGCCATCCGCAGCGGCCAGGTGGAGTCGCTGGTAATCGAGGGACCGGGCGGCCCGCGCATCTACTCGCTGGAATGGTCCATCTACTCGTTCCGCGTGCTCGTGGAGGCCATCAGCGAGGGCGCGTTGACGATGGGCGAGGACGGTGTGGTGCTCTACTGCAACTCGCGCTTCGCCAGGATGCTGCTGGCCCCGCTAGAGCAGGTGATGGGCAACCCGCTGCGGCGGTGGGTCTCCGAGCGCTCGCAGCCCGCGATGGATGCGCTGCTTCACCAGGCTACCACCGGGGAAGGGCGCACCGAGATCGCGCTGCTCAACACCGGTGGCCGAGAGGTTCCGGCCTATCTCTCGGCCAGCAGCATCCACGACAATGGGGAGCTGGTGTTCTGCTTGGTGGCGACCGATCTGACCGATCTCCGGCCTGCGGGTGCGTGAGCGGTCTAGGCGGCGGCAATCCTCACCTTCCAGGTGGACGGCCTGTCACCCGCACCGGCCGCTGCAACGTTTACGCTACCTGCGCTTTTCTTTGCGGTGCGCTCAGAGCCCTGCCACGGGGCTTACAGTGGACAGATTCCGGTCGCAGTATCGCACTTCACCCATTGCCCGCTTTGGCCGACGATGTCGATCAAGTCCTCGATGGTGTGCAGCGCCTCCGGCGCGCAGAGATTGCCATGGTAGTGCTGGACCGTATGGGTGGTTCCAGTGATCGTCAGCGACGTGGTTGCTGTGGGACTGTCTGTCTTGACGCTCTCGCAGGTTGTGGGCACCGACAAGCCGAAGTAGTTCAGCTGTTCCATTGTCTCGACCAAGGTCTGTACGTCTGCCACAGGTATTTGTCCGGTTGCCGTACCGACAACCTTAACGTATCTCCGTCCCACAAAGGTTACCGTTCCGTCCCCGCCCACGGTCAGGGCATAGTCGGGGCAGGCGCCCATACATGCTGTCCTGTCCAGGGAAACAACCGTCTGGGCATCGATCACGACCTGGGTATCGGTGTTCGCGTCGCTCGCGCAACCGGGCGCACCCAGCAGGGTTGCCATGAACGCGCCTCTCAAGGTAGCGACTCCTGGTGCTTTCATCCTCTTCTCCTCGCGCGCCAATTGAGTATATGCCATCTATTCCACTTCACTCGATTCCCCTATCCTGGCGGAAGCCGAGCATAGGCAAAAGAAGCGCCCTTTTGCCTTCGCCGAAAAATGTCCGATAGGAGAGATTACGTCGCCTTCGCCCGGGTAGGAGCAACGGCGATGCTTGAATGCTCGCATACACATTCGCAGAAGAAGAGGAAGGTCGACCCAACAAATAGAGCAGCACACCGGTGGCCACGGATACCGCTCCCACGCTGTAGAACACCCACTGCAATGTCTCCGCCTGCTTGCCACTGTCGTTGTCACCGGGGTCAAAGGTGCTCGCGTTTCCAACGGAATCTGACAGCGACCTCGCCCGCACATAGAACCCTACGCCGGCAGCGATCGACGTGATGCCCGCAGCTGCGCACACGATGCCGGTGACGCGAAGGCCCTTGCTACCACCCGTGGACCTCATCGGCGGCTCGTTGGCGGCTGCGGCCTCGTCGTGAATCGGATACGCGATCGAGGGGGATGCCGGGGCCGGGAATGGCACAGGCGCCTGCGGTGCAACCACTTCGCCGCCGGAGTTCGGAGGCACGGCCGGAATTGAAACAGTCACCTGAGATTGGACCGTCGGGAAGCCCTCCGAAGCCACCGGTGGGGTGGGCGCCCCTGGTTGTGCCGCCGCGGACGTGCCATCGGTTGGCAATACGGCCGGCTTGCCGTAGATGCTCGGCCGGGATTGGGTGGCCGGCACGATCGACGCCGGATCAACACAGAAACCTCGGTCACAAACGCGCTTCCCTTCGCAGTCGATATCCTTGGAACATTGGGCAGACGCTCGAGTGGCCCACCCGATCCCCAGCGCCACGGCGACAAGGCTCACAACGGCCAATACTGTCTTCCGCGAGACGGCTCTTCTGCTTCCTTCGCCGGTGCTTCCGGTGACAATCAGGATTGTCCGGCACATGATCAACCTCCGCTACACGTTCGAGCGGCCTTTTACCACCGGCGCGACCGTGCCGTCACGCAAATTGACGTGAAGGGCTGGTCCGGCCGGTAGCAAGCACACACCGGTCGTCACGGGAGCCGCCCTGATCCCTTGCGATGGAAACCCCGACAGCTTCCCGCCGCGCAGCCCGCAGATGCAGCATCGCGAAGACTGCTGTTTCCTCGCATTTGAAAGAACCCTTCTCACTTCCCCGAGCACCGGTCTCAGGGAAGCAGGACCGCGGCCGACGGATGTAGTCAGCGGCGAGCCTGCGAGCACGGCGGCCTATGTGGCGCTTTGCTTGGGTGTACCCGTCGCCGAGACACCCAACGCTCCACGCGCAACCTATCCTGATTTCCAGCATCTGACGAGAACTCTACCCAGTCCGAAGGGACAACACAGGTGATAATCTCACGTCGGAGTCTCGTAGCCGGCGGCGGGGCACTCGCGCTCGCGACGGTGGCTGTGCCGAGGTTGAAGCTGGCCCGCGCGCAGCCGGTGTTGAAGCCCACCGGCCAAGAGACCCTCGGCCCATTCTATCCGGTGCGCGCCCCTCAATCCCATGACACCGACCTGACCCACTACCCAGGTCGCAATCAGCGTGCCCGAGGCCAGTTGGTCGAGATCACCGGTCGCGTGTTGGACACCAGCGGGCGTCCGCTGCCGGGCGCGGCGATGATCGTGTGGCAAGCCAACGCCGCTGGGCGCTACACCAACCCCGTGGACAAAAATCCGGCACCGCTCGATGCCAACTTCCTGGGAGTGGCGTCGTTCAACGTCGCCGCCGACGGCCGCTATCGCCTGCGCACCGTGAAGCCAGGCCCCTACCCCGAGCCGTCAGGCACTATTCGGACCCCGCACATCCATTTCGATATCACCCACAGCGACTACAGGCTGGTCACGCAGATGTATTTCCCGGGCGAGCCCCTGAACGCCAAGGACCTGCTTCTGTCCACGCTCGCATCCCGCCATCGGGATCCGGCCGCCGCCATCTGCAAGCCCGTGCCGACACACGAGCCGGACGTCATGGCTTTCGAATGGGACATCGTCCTTCTGACCTGATACTCATGGCTGTCCGCCGCAATAATGCCGATCGACGACCGAGCGCTCCGGAAACGGCGACAGGATTGATCGCGGGGAGGGTTGGGCAGCGCCACTCTTGGGCTGAAGTGTGCCGGGATCTGGTCCGCGAACGCGCGGCGCATCTGCGCGGACACACGAATCGCGTGCCGAACGCTTCCCGCGTATGGACCACTGCGTGGGGCGAGGCGGGAAGTCAGGGACACACCTTCGCGCCGCCGGCGGCGCGGTAGGCGGTGGTCTTGGCGACGAAGTTGCCGCCGTCGCTCTCGGGCGTGGTCATGCCGGTGGCGCCCGCGCCGAAGAACAGCCCGACCACGTGCCCTGCCACGACCTCGTCAATGTGGGCGAAGAAGTAGTCGAGCCGGTTGTCCTGCCAGTGATCGGTCGTGTTGGTCTGGCTCATGTTGCCAACCGGGATCTGCCAGAGGATGACGGGCAAGTTGATCGCCTCGGCCAGGGTCTTGGTCCAGGTGAACGCCTGGTGGAAGTTGGGCAAGGTCGCGTTGGTGGCGTCCCACCATGTGTTGCGGCCAGTGGATTGGTAGTAGCCCGCGTCGCGGTCCGAGGGATCGGACACGATGAAGTCGCCGTCGAGGGCGCCGAGCGCGGTCAGGAAGGTGGCCATCTTCTGCGCCTCGCTGAGCACATCCAGCTTCGCGTCGCTGTTGCCGAACACGTCCATGTTGGTGCCCCACGCCGAGGCGTGCAACCCGACCTTCGCGTTCGGCGCGTAGACGCGCACCATGTGGATCATGCACTTGGCGACTCCGGCCGCGCTATTCTCGTAGGCGGCGCAGTCGGCCGGGTTCGCGGTCGTGACCTTGGCGGGCACCGCGTGCGGATCCGAGTTCAACTGCTCGACGTAGCCCCAGAAATCCGGCTCGATGTGCAAGAGCGCCACATGCGTGCCGATCTTCTGCAAGACGAAGCGCCAGTCGGCCAGGTAGCGCGTGAGGAAGGCCGCGTCGTTGAGCGCCGCGACCTGGGTCTTGCCTTCGGTCAGGCCCGAGGTCTGCAGCTCCTCGTAGTAGGTGAACATCGGGATCTGCTTGGGCGATGCCTTCTCGTTGACACCAACGAAGCTGATGACGTACTGACCCGGCGTCGCCTGGACGTCCTGCCAGCAACCCCACCACCCACACGACCCGCTCGCGCACGTTGACCCACCCGCCGTGCATCCCGTGGTGCAGGAGCCGCAAGGCGCGGTGCCGTCGAAGAGACCGCCGGACAAGTAGACGTACCGGCCGTCGAAGGGCGCCTTCGCCGCGGTTGCGTCCGCCATCGAGCCGCCGATGAGCACGGTGTCCTTGCCCAGCGAGGAAAGGAAGGCCGCGCCGATGCACGCGCTCGGGCTGCCGCCGTCCACGCCGACACTTCCGCCTGTGGCCGTCGCGCCGCCGGCGCCGAGTGTGCCGCCCGCGCCGACCACGCCGCCTGTGCCAGTCGCACCACCCGTGGCCGTCTTGCCACCCGAGCCCACCGCGCCGCCGGTGCCAGTCGCGCCACCCGTGACCGTCTTGCCACCCGAGCCCACCGCGCCGCCGGTGCCAGTCGCGCCACCCGTAACCGTCTTGCCACCCGAGCCCACCGCGCCCCCCGCGCTGGTTGTTCCACCGGCGCTCGTCTTGCCGCCAGCCCCCGGGACGCCGCCTGTGCCCATTGCGCCACCGCTCCCCACCGCGCCCCCCGAGCCCACCATACCGCCCTGTCCGCCCGTGCCCGCGGCTTCCAGCGGAGCCGCGTCCGGTTCCTTGCCACTCGACGAAGAACAACCACCGCCGATCGGGATGAGTGCTGCGAGCAGCGCGAATCGGGCGAAGTTTCGGGCTCGGTGACTTGTCATGCACCTATTCTACTGCCTGCCGCACTCGCAGTCGCTGACCAGCAAGATCTGGTCGCCACGCTGCTCTCTTCCGCCGGCAAGGCGTCCCGGTTGAGTCGTTCCACTCCCCAAAATGTTCCGCGCGCTCGATCCATCCCAGCCGCCGAGGACAACGGTTCTCTGCCGACCGCTTGCGTCTTCTGCTCGATCTTGCGCGACTGCTGAGGCGTCAGCGGCCGCGGCTCCCCCTGCTATCGGGTCAGATCCAACATCACTCCCGTGGCGGTGCGCGGGACGTTGCTGCCGGCGGCGATGTCCAGGCCAGTGGCGGGACCGGTCAGGGTGCGGCTGGGGGCCAGGTTGCCGGTTGCAATGCTGAACGCGGAAAAAACGAGCACGTCTCCGGTCCATGCGTTGCCGACAAACAACTCGTCGGTGTCGGCGCAATAGTCGGACATGTGCGGGCCGAGCAGGGTGGTCGCGGCGCCTACGATGGCTCGCAAGGGCGCTGCATTGATGTTGCCGGTCACGCTGGGGCGGAAATTCGCAGCGGCGAACACTTTGATCGCACCGGCCGACGGTGGAATGCCTTGCGTGCGGCAGTTGACGATCAGATTTCCCTCGGGGTCGAGCTTGGTAAAGAGCGGCGCCTGCGCGCCAAGACCGGTCGCCGAACCGCTGAGCCAGCGCGTAGGGATGGTTTCGCCGTCGACGGTGCTGGCGGAATCGAAGACGAGGATGGAGTTGTCGGCGATGCTCGCCACGTACAGCCGATCGTTGTCCGAGTCGATCGTGACCCCGTGATTGAAATTGAGCGCCCGCCCCGGAACCGCCGGCGTGGTGATCACGTGGGTCGGCGCGATGTTCCCGGTTGCTGTCTGGGCGTTGGCGAACACTGCGACTTCGGCAACGCTGCCGTCCTGTTTGGCACTGGACACGTAGAGCAGGTCGCGAGCACTGTCCAGCGCGACGGTCAGCATGGTGTCGTTGCCGACCAATTCGCCGATCGCGAAGGTGGTGTTGCTGCCACTGATCCGGCGCGACGGAGCGACCGCGCCGTTGAGCGTGCTGATGTTGTCGAACACGTCGACGCCCGCCGGCGGACATGGATCGGCAACGTACATCCTGTCGTGCCCGACATCGAGATACCCGAAGTGCGCACAACGCAGGGTCGAGGCCGGGCCGGTGATCCTCGCAGCCGGCGCGACGTTACCGTCGACCGTGCCGGGGCTCGCAAAGCGCAGGATCGCGTTGTCGTGGTTCGAGCCGGCGTTGATCACGTAGAGCTGACCTGAGGGCATGGCAGCGTCGAGCGCGCCGGGCGCGTCCGCGACACCGCCCGCAACCGGGACATCAGCCGGACCGGCAGCGTCGGCGGCAAGAGCGCCATCCTCGGGCCTGCCGTCGCTCAGATCAGCGCCCTTTGCCGTATCGTCAGCCACTTCCGCAAGGTCGCGCGAAAGCACCGGCCCATCGCACCCGCCATCCGCGCCAGAACCACTGCCACCCATGCCGTCTGCGCCATCCGCGCCTTCGCTCGCAGCATCGCTAGAGCCCAAGCTGGTCACGCCGCCAGCACCGTCCGCGCCCCCGCCCGCCGCCCGGCCGCCTGAGCCGATGTCATCCCCACCGGCTCCGCCCGGGACAGGGCCGCTGTCAACCGGAATGCCGTTGGAACTGTCGCTACCGCTGCCTGGCACAGGCGCGTCCAAGCTTGCTCCGGCTCCTCCACCCGAGCCCGGCGAGGTGGCCGGCGATGTCTTCGTGCAGGCTATCGCGCAGATCAACGCCGAACTCAGGCAAAGGTACTCGAATTCACGTACGCGAGTACACGACTTCTCGAGCGCCGAGCCGAGCCTCGGCAGGATGCGGCCAACACGCATCCACCTGACATCGGCAATTTCGTCGGAGAAGTTGATGCGCGGGCCATCCGCCAATGCCATGCCGGCGGCAGCACATTCGAGCAGCGTCCGCCCGGGAAGGACATCGCCCGTGAGCTTGTGCGGCTCGCTGAACGTCAGCCTGCTCGGGTCTTCTTTCCACCTCATCATCGCACGAATGCTTCTAAACCTGCCGTTTCCCCCAGAACCGGCAACGCATCCGGACCTAAGGGAATCTTCATGCGCTCCTAATGCGGCGGCGTTGTGCTTCCTTCAAATCGATGGAGTTGGACCGTCATCTTAGTCGAGGTGGCCAGCTCTCATGAGCTCCCTGTTCCGCAACTTCCCATAATTGCTGACAGTGGGAGGTTGGCTCGAATGCTGCTTTCGGATGTGCGGAATGGAAGAGACTCGTTCATCCCGGAGTCTGCCCAGGTCTCCGGGACTCCGGATGACCTTGGCCGACTTCTGCCGAGCGGAGAGGGGCGCGCAAACAATCGCCGGGTCAACATCGTGATCAATCAGCCCTGAGGGGGACACATTGAGCGTTGAAACTATTCGTCGCCTTCGTGGGCTCCGTTGTCCTGTTGGTGCTCATGCGTCTGGTGAGTCGGACCACCGCGCGCGGCAGATGATCACGGTTCGGCACCAAACACGGTCGCCCTAGAGGGGCGGCAAACGAAAGGAACACCATGACGAATTGGAAACTGGGACTGGTAGGGTTGGCGATTTCGAGCCTGGGAATTTCGGCGCTGGCGGCTCCGACGGCGCAGGCGGCAGCGCTGATCATTCACGCCGGGCGCAACGAGCCGCCGCCAGTGCGAGAAGAGCGCGTGGTGGTGCGTCGGGGCTACGTCTGGGACGGCGGCCACTACGGCTGGCGACACCACCGCTACGTCTGGGCGCGCGGGCACTACATGCACGAGCGCCGCGGCCACGAGTGGGCCCCGGGTCGCTGGGAGCGGCACGAGAATCACTACGATTGGCACGACGGCGAATGGCACCGGCACCGCTGACGTTGTTCGGTGGTCGTCATCGCGCTCTGATCGCCTTGCTGCTTGCAGCGAGCAAGCTACGAGAATGTTTGTGCACGCAGCTCGGCTACAGGGGCTGACGCGCGTGCAGGCCCGCCGGATGCAAGCCGAATCCTTCGAGCGCTACCCAAAGCCACACCGCTGGAACGAATCGAAAACGCCGACGACTATAGCGCGTCAGTACAGTCTCACGGTAAACGCCGCAGCACGCGGGTGATCAAAGGACCGGACCAGTAGGTGTAGTGGCGTTCCATCTCCGCCTGCTCCATGAATATCCATGGCTGGACGAGAACGCCGCCGGTCTTCGTGAACACGACTCCGTCCGCTAGATAGACGGCCGCGTGGACGGGCATTCGATCGCGCTCCGCGAACAGCACGACCAGATCGCCGAACTGTGCCGGCCCCTCGACCGGACGGTATTCGCGGTCGAGAGTCTGGCGTATCACCTCGAAGTCGTGGAAACGCCCGTCCGGCGTATCGTTGAAGAAGTTGAGCGCAGACCAGAAGCAATCGCCCATCATGTCGGACGGTCGGCTGGGATCGGGATAGGTGAAGATGTGGCGACTGGCAAAGGCGGGCAGCAGGTACGCGATGTTGATGTCGGCACCGCCCGGCAGCCGCGCCAGCGCTTCGAGCAGTGGCCGCATCGGCTCGCCGCGATGGCCAGCATCCCAGTAGCGAACGATGCCGTCGAGGTCGAAGGTGGGGGCGATGCGCAGGCGCACCAGGAGCGTATCCTTGCGCACCACCATGGCGCTGAAGCGGAGGCGTGCAGCGTCGTCACGCAGCCACGCCAGCATGGGAGAGTAGTCGGCGAACACCAGCTCGCCACGGGAATGGTAGAGCAGTCGCCGGAAGGTCTGCTGGATGTCCACGGACAAGCCGCTCGTGCGCAACCGCTCGTCGAGATGCGCTTGCTCGATGATGAGCGGCTCGTGGTAGCTGAAGTTCTCGCGCGCCTGCGCGAGCACGGCGTAGATCGCTTCGCGCGCCTGCGAAGAGAGTCCCAGCAGAAACTGTAGCGGCACGCGCAGTGCAACCCCGTCGGGGCTCGTGAGCCACGCGTCGGACGGAAGGCTGGCCAGCACGGCCGGAGTGACGCCCTCCTGTTGCAACAACCGGAGCACGCGATCCGGCGTGTAGCCGGGAAAAGACCACAGTGGGGCGTCGTCGCCCTTGAGGTTGAGGATCAGGGCGGGCGGCGGCTCGATCTCGACGTGGAGCAGCTCGAGCTGGCCCCAGGGACCGATGGAGCCCGTCCGAAAACCAGCCGCGGCGGCCGCGGCCGTGCTCGACGGGAGCGACTGGGGCGGCATGTGGGAAGCGTGGCTGACGCCCGCCCGGTAGGAGGCAGCGCACGCCGCGACCACGAGCACGGGCACGAGCACACGCGTGGTGAATCCTGCCGCACGCAACGCGCGGGGTACTACATGCTTCGGCACTACTTCTGCCCTTCTTGTGGAATATAACGTCTTGAGTTTGCACGTGCCGCCTTTCCGAACGTCGAAATGTAACGCTCAACGCCGACGGACAGCGCCCGCCGGCAGCGCGGCAGCGAGGTGGCGCACCGGCGCGCCTGTGGCTTCGCGATGGCCGCGCGGGGCTGTCCGGTATCGTGTCGCCGAGTCTCGCCCGAGGTTATTCTGGCGCCCCACAAAGAAGCCACCGCCGCACGCTGTGCCAGGTTAGGCCGGATCGTCGAGATCCCGGAGGTCGGCGGGCTGCACCACCACTACGAACGCCGCGCGGCCTGATCGCGACAAATATCCGCCGTGCCGACGTCGACATGGACGGCCATTCCTTTGCCCGCTCGACGAAACCGCGTGTGCTTCCGCGGCGACCTCCCCCTGGTGCACGCGTGCGCGCGTGCGAGCGTGCGAGCACCCTCTTGGTCGTGCCCATCCACCCAGGGTCGACATCCCGTCGGCGCACGGATGAGAGGCTGGCGAAAGACAACGAGTGCTTGCACCATTTCGTAATCTTCGGAGAGCGACACCCGCGGTTCGTGCTCAAAGAGTTCATGGCGCACTATCATCGGGAGCGGTTCCATCAGAGGCTCGGTGGACAGCTAATCGAGCACTCGGACAACGAGAATCGGACGAGCGGCAAGGTCGTCTGCCGGTCTCGGCTCGGCGGTATCCTCAACTTCTATCATCGAGAGGCAGCTTGAGCCTCCGCTGCGGATTTTCGGACATCGCGGCATTTGCGCGCTCTCAAGAGCCGCGTCGCCGCCTGGCGAGTACGCACAGAAGCCGAGCATCGGCCGATTGGTTGGAAATTCACTGTCGCTGATGCCCGTCGCGTGTTCCGCTATGATGGAATCATTACGCCCCGGTCAGAGCACTAGTCGAGCCCGTGGATTCGTGCAGCCGTATCAATGCTCAGGCGTTCCTGGGTGGTTGGCAGGCCCCGCGGGGCGCAATCGCCGAGGTTTCTTCCCAGCCCGCGTAGCGCCGCGATGGCGCAGGGGCCGATGGCTTCAACGTCATAGCCACCTTCGAGCACGATGCCGATTCGTCCTCGTGCCGAGCCAGCGGCCGTCGCTGCGATGGCAGCGCCGACGAATTGGAAATCCTCCGTCTCGAGGCACATATTGCCCTGCGGGTCGCCCGTTCGGGCATCGAACCCCAGACTTGCCAGCACCACGTCCGGCACAAAACGTCGCACAGCCGGGATGATCACGGCCTTCGTCGCGAGCGCATAGGCGGCCAGGGTAGCCCCGGCTGGCAGGGGAATGTTTACCGTGGTGCCGCGGCCTGCCCCACCGCCGATGGTGGTTGCGCTGCCGGTGTCCTGGGGGAACAGCCGGTCAGAATGGATCGATACGAAGAGGACATCTGGCTCGGCGAAGAAGATCTGTTCCGTGCCGTTGCCATGGTGGACATCCCAATCCAGGATGCAGACGCGCAGCCCTTGCCGCCGCAGGTATTCGCCCGCCACCGCGACGTTGTTGAACACGCAATAGCCACACGCAGCCGCCGGCTGAGCGTGATGACCGGGTGGCCTCACCACCGCGAAGACCTGTCGGCCATCCTGGGCGAGCAACTCGTCCGCTAGCTCGAGCGCGGTTCCCGCCGCGTTGAGCACGGCCTTGACCGAGTCTCGACCCAGGCGGGTTTCGTGGTCAAGCTCGGCCGCGACGCCGCGAAGGCCCAACACCCGATCGACGTAGGAAGAGTCGTGAACCATTGTGAGCTCGTCATGCGTGGCCTCTCGGTTGCACGCGCGCAGCGAGTACCCGGCGCCGACGAGACGTCGGGTGAGACGTTCCACGCGTTCGCTGGCCTCGGGATGGTCAACGCCTGGGTCGTGGAGGCGGGCGCTTGCGCCCAGAAGGATGCTCAACATGTCGCGGCTGAACTCTATGACTCTTGAGGGCGGTTCGCGCTACGCATTTCGTCCGAAGAATGCTACGAAACTGCGACGTCGATAAGGGATCATGCAAACACGCTTTGCCACACCATTGGACGGACCGGCCATTTGCGCCGTGTACGCCCCGTATGTCGAGAAGTCAACCTACACCTTCGAGTTCGAGGTACCGACGATCGAGGAAGTCCGCCACCGAATGACGCGACACCCGCGACACCTCTGGCTGGTGGCAGAGGAGTCGGCCGACATTCTCGGGTATGCCTATGCATGGCCATTCGAAGAGCGCGAAGGGTACCGATTCACAGTCGAGACTTCGATTTTCGTGCGCCAAGACCGCATTGGCGGTGGCGTTGGTAGGAAGCTCTACGCGGATCTCTTGGCCGCTCTCAAGCTGAATGGATTTGCGACTGCCGTCGCACGGATCGCGCTTCCCAATCCGCCAAGTGAGCGATTACACGAAAAGCTCGGCTTCAAGAAGGTCGCCCATTTCGAACGCATCGGCCACAAGTTCAATCGCTGGGTCGATGTGGGCTATTGGCAATGTTCATTGTAGGGTATTTGCGGGAAGAGCCCGCGCTTCGTTACCAGTCAACGGATTCGGCCAGTGCGGTCGTCTCAGCGATTCTCTTGCGCAGCTCAGTCAGCTCGGCCGTAAGCGCGTTGATCTGCTTGTCGGCCTCGCTTACCTGTGTTTGCAGTCGCTCGATCTGAGCCTTCAGATCCTTTTCCCGGTCAGCCGCGGCGCGGTCGTGGTCCGCTCGGAGTGTCTCGAGCTCTGCGACTTTCTTGTCGTAGGTGCCTTTGGTCACGCAAGCACTGGTCGTGGTGATCAGCATGAAGGCAAAGACCAAGAGAGTCGCCTGATAGGCCGGTCGAGCGAGGGACATCGGGGAGTTCTCCATTTTTTCGGTGACCGAGACAGAGATGAGGGACGAAGGGATCTTCTGGCTGAGCGATGCCGGCGGCAGAGCAGACGGTGAACACTAGTTCGGGCGGCGCCGCGCCCGGTTTGTTCGCGTCGGCTGCAACGCCAAATCCACGGCTCGACTAAGGAGGCCGGGCGCCAGAGGGCTGCGAAGGACGGCCATACTGTGCGACCGCCAGTCAGGCAGCGTTTCCTCCGTTTCGGAGCGCAGGAGCAGCACCGGCGTATGTCTGCCCAGTCGGCTCACTTCTTCTAGCACCACGCTGACATCGTCGGACGGAATTTCAGGTGTAATGATAACGAGTGCAACCAACGCGAACCGCATGGCTGCGACGCCTGCTTGAAGGCTGGGAACCCGCACGATCCAAAGATCGATGCGATCCTCGAACTCCTTCAGCAACTTGTCGGTCTCCGCCGATCCCCTTGTCAGAATCAGAACGGACGAAGGGATCCGGAGGTAGTGACCTTTGTCTGGGACTCCATCAACCATGAGATGCCTCCCCTTCGATGCACCTGTCGTGCCGGCCCCCGTGCTGTCCCTGCTGTAGTCGCAAGAATTTCGGTGCGAATTGGCGCGGCTGTGCACCTTGACTCTGGGGAGGCGCCCTAACGGCCACAAGGCCCGTTCCTTCTTCCCGGATCGATTTCTAGTCCATGACGGGAAAGTCAGTCTGCCAATCGTGCAGTCTGGCGTGCATGAATGGCGTGCCATTTCAGCATGTCAGAGAACTGCCTAGGTGCAGGGGACGCCATCCCGGTTGGAGGTTGCCCTTGGACTACCTGGCATGATTCTCGCTGCACGATTCTCGCTGATAGATAGCTGATTGCCCCATAGGAAGGATTCCATGCCATGCACGACAAGACTTGCGACCACGCGCCAAACGCACGGCGCCCTGCCACAAGCTCGCCCGTCTTCATCCCCAGGCCGGCCCGTGCTTGCGAACGCGTGATCACCCAACGAGAAAAGTCATGTCTGCAGGGCACCGTGATCCTTGGCGCCGAGCTAGATCGGGTAGACTTTGAAGGGGCCGATCTTCGTGGCTCGCGCTTCGAGCGCGTGTACCTCTCGGGCTGCGATTTTCGCAACGCCAACTTGCTCGGCGTATGGTTCTTGAACTGCGATCTCATGGCGGCCAATTTCTCGGGGGCCAAGCTGGGAAACAATTCGTTTTACGGCAGCCGCCTGAGCGGCGCTGTTGGATTTTCGCGACCGCAGCGCGACTATGTCGTATCGAGTGGCGGATCGTTTCGTCGCGGTGGTGCGCGGCGAACAGAAAAGACCTAGCACAGCCCATACTGCCAGCGACTGCGTTTTCGGCAACTGTGAGAGGCTCCGATTGCACCCAACATGCCGATTCGGCATACTTCGACCATGTCCAAGTCGCGCCGCTGGGGTAGCGGGGAAGTTTGCCTGATCGTCGGGCTATCCTCCGACTCCGCCTTGCCGCGAGGCCTTGTGGCGGCTGGTCTCAAGATTGAAGTCGCCGTCAGCGAGAGCGAAGCACTGGCAGCACTCGACCGCCGCCCATTTGTCGCTGTTGTCGCCTGCCAGCGGCCAGATGCGCCTCCGACTCAGTCGATCCTTGCGCGCGCCTCGCAAAAGAGTCCCGAAATACCGGTCATGGTTCTGGGCGCCACCTCGGCTTTGCAGGACGCGGTGGATGTCATGCAGCAAGGCGCTGCTGACTACCTGGGGCCGCCCTTTCAGGTAGAGGTCGTCGCGAGTCGACTGCGCTCTCTGGTCGACAAGACCCTTGGAGAGAAACAGCCACACGATCCGGCGCCGGCCACGCTTGAGCACCTCGGTGTGGTGGGGAACTCCGCCGCCATGTCCAGGCTCTTCGCCACCATCGACAAGATCTCGCGCTACAAGGCCAATGTGCTTTTGCTGGGAGAGAGTGGCAGCGGCAAGGAATTGATCGCACGCGCCCTGCACGCGCGTGGCCCGCGACGCAAGCATCTCTTCGTGCCCATCAACTGCGCCACGCTTGGGCGCGATCTGCTCGAGAATGAGTTGTTTGGGCACGAACGCGGAGCGTTCACTGGCGCTCACGAACGAAAGCGCGGGCTCTTCGAGTTGGCGGACGGAGGAACGCTTTTTCTCGACGAGATTGGGGAATTGGATCCTTCGACACAGGCCAAACTCTTACGCGTGCTTGAACGCAATGCCTTTCGCCGCGTGGGCGGAACCACGCTGGTCAACGTCGATCTGAGCGTGGTGGCGGCCACCAACCGCAATCTCGAAGAAGCGATCCTCGCTAAGCGGTTTCGCGAGGATCTCTACTACAGGCTCAAGGTGGTGACCATCGTGGTGCCGCCGGTGCGTGAGCGTCGCGAGGACATTCCGGCGCTGGTCGAGGCCTTCATTGCCGATTTCAATCGACGCAATGGTGGCAAGATCAGAGGAATCGCGCCGCAAGCGATGCGTTGGCTTACCGAACTGTCGTGGCCAGGCAACGTGCGTGAGCTGAAGAATGCCGTCGAGAGCGCGGCCATGTTGGCAACTGGCGAGACCATCGGCCTTGAGGAGTTTGAATCCACGACGGTCACCCGCCGCCCCTCCGCGATGCCAGCGCGGACGAACCCGCCACCGGCCACTGTGGTTTCACCAGATTCCATCGTGGTATCGGGAAAAGCCACGCTGGCGGACGTCGAACGCGTGGTCATCGGCGAGCACCTGAAGCGCGCGGCAACCAAGGCGGAGTCGGCCAGGACTCTCGGCATCGGCCTTCGGACGTTGTACAGCAAACTGAAGCGATACCGAATGGGCGCGTAGGCGCAAGGGCATCAGCAAGATCGCTCTCAGTCGCGAGCAAGAGCGCGTGCCTAGGACTGGCACGAGGCGTGCAGTGGGTTGAGCCATCCAATTCCAAAAGGCGATCGAACTCGTATGAACTAACCGCGTAAAGCGGAACATTGAGAAGGAGTGGAATCATGTACGCACGAAGGACCGCACTTATGATCGAACTAGTTTTGACGGGCGCCATAGGAGTCGGTTGCTCACATGCCAGGCCGCAGGCAGACCCAAGGCCCAACTTGGCCACGCGCACGCATGCAAGAGAGAAGACCTCGACTGTCGCCCAAACGGTCAGCGAGGACACCACCGCTAGCCAAGGACCGAACGAGCGGGCCGTCTATTTCCCATTCGACTCCGCCCGAATCGAGGACGGAGACAAACCAGCGTTGCAAGCCGTCGCTCGCGAGGCCAAGGGAAGTCACGTTCGCATCGAAGGCAACTGTGACGAACGCGGCACCACGGAGTACAACCTCGCCCTGGGCGATCGTCGTGCTCGCTCCGCGGCTGAATACCTCGAACGCCTGGGCGTGCCAGCTCGAAGAATCGATTTCGTCAGCTACGGCAGCGAACGCCCCAAGGATCCCGGGCATGACAACGCCGCATGGGCCAAGAACCGTCGCGACGATATCTTTATCCGCTGAGTTCAGTCGCGAGCACGCGCGTGAGCAAAGGCAAAAGAAACGCCCTTTTGCCTTTGCCGAAAAACGTCCGATAGAAGAGATTACGTAGCCTACATTCACCTGCGGACCCAAACAATCCCGTGGTGTACGGAAAAGCATCGCTGAAATGTTCTCACGAAATCGAGGAGATCGGGAGCTCGGAAAGTCGGCGGCGTGCGAGCAGTCTGGCCAACAGTGCTGCCGATGACGTTGCAGTTCATCATCGTGATGATCGCCTCCGCGATCAACGATCGGCTGCAGCGCAAGCTCGACTACGTCGAAGAAGAGAGGCGCATCCTCCAAGAGCACCTCGACGCCGCAACGGGCGGCAAGAAGCTGTCGTTCACCGCCGATCAGCGCCGTCGCCTTGCCACGGCCGGCAAGCAGCTCAGCCCTGATGAACGCGAGAAGTGCTGCCACCTGGTGAAGCCGGCCACTATTCCCGCCTGGTTCCGGCAGCTTGCCGCGAGGAAATACGACAGCTCCGATGCCAGGCGCGGCCGTCCACCCAAGCCCAAGGACGTCCGCAAGCTCGTTATCAAGCTCGCCATGGAAAACCCTCGCTGGGGCACGTGGAAGCAGTTCATGAAGACGCACTGGGATTCGCTTTGCGGGTGAGACTTCTTTACCGTCGAAGCCCTCCGCCTGACCGGGACGGTTCGCTACATGGTGTTCTTCGTCACGGGCATCGTTCCCTTTGGCGTTTGATCTGGCGGAGGACGTCCCAACGGCCCGTTGGCCGACCGCACGCCGATGCCGACCTGCGCGGCTTGATTCGGCGGTTTTGGAATGAGAACCCGCTTGAGGCTGAGAACCGAATCGCCGCAGAACTTGGAAAGCTTGGTTACAGCGTCTCGCCGCGGGCCGTCGCCAAGTACCGACCACCACACTTGCCTCGCAACCGTGGCCAACGCTGGTCCACGTTTGTTCGCAACCACCTCCATCAAACCTGGGCATGCGATTTCCTTACCATCATCACGCTGCGCTTCCAGATCCTGTACTGCTTCGTCGTCGGCACGGCATCCAATGCGCATCGCAATGCCATTCAAGGAAGAACAGATCGCTCGGCTTGCCACCTCCGGATGGGCTCGATGCCCATCGGTCGCGCAGGCGGTGGTCCATGCTGGGTTGCCCGCGATCACCGCTCGATTCCTTGATGATACATTCTCTACCGCGCAATGGAAGGCGGCGGAAAAGGCGACCGTGGCACTCACCGAACACTTCAAGCATGCGCGCTTCGCGGAAGAAGCGACTTTCGGTGTGCTCTTGGTTCCGGATCCCCGAAGGTTGGACACGCGACAGGCCATGCGCCCGGAAGCTCGGCGCGACCAACTCGGTCGGCAAGTGCCCGACGTCTTCGACGTTCGCCTCTCAAGCGGCACTCTCGGAATCAGTACCGGCCGGGACTGGAGCTTCGTCGTCACGGTGGTCGGGCCATACGGTATTGCCCTCGGCAGTTACCACGACGTGGTTCGCGCTCCCGCCGAGGCGTACAGGATCGACAGTCAAGATACGAGGACCCTCATGATTCGACAGATATGGGGAGCGCGGGTCCTTCAGTGCGGCGCCGATCTGCCCGACTGCGAAGCCAACGAACATTGGACGTTCACCTTGTTTCCTGGAGAGGGGCTCACGCATGGCTGTGCGGAATCTGGCACAGTACTCAAAGGAAAGGTACGATTCCGGCTCGGCAAGGCCAATCGCGGAATTGGTTCTGCCCGTGTGGCACCTGCCTTGGCCATCTCCTAAACCCAGCTACCAGCGTGCGCAGTAGGGCCGAGCACGTCGAGCATGCCCCCGCTCCACCGCCGCACTCACCGCTCTGGCACTGACTGCTCCATAGGCAGGGCTCACCGTCCACCCGCCTGCCGCTTAGAGCGAGCCGTCATGACTTGTCGATAATTTGCGGTCGAGACGCGGTCGTGGTGTCTACTTGTCCATGCAAGCCGACTACGCCGACGTACCTGATGACCTTTGGGAACGCGTGAAGCAATGG
>Ga0265314_10000475_pt1 | contig 52927 bp, 43 predicted proteins | sample 4126metaG_FD_203106 | JGI IMG/M metagenome (GOLD analysis project Ga0265314, IMG submission 203106) | Rhizosphere microbial communities from Carex aquatilis grown in University of Washington, Seatle, WA, United States - 4-1-26 metaG | ecosystem: Host-associated > Plants > Roots > Rhizosphere >... | reverse complement strand
GAAAATACGTTCACTAATCTCGGGCGGAATGCCGTGGCCCGAATCGCTGATCAAGAGCCGAACTTCTTTCGCGCCACGACGTCCCTCGATTTGCAACTTGCCGCCATTGGGTTCCATGGCGTGTTGTGCGTTGACCATCAGATTGACCAAAACCTGTTCCAATTGACTCTGATTTCCCCAGACATTCGGCAGGTCATTTTCCAGAACGACCTCAACTTTAACGCCTCTCTTTTTCATGCTGTATTCCAGCAACTCAGTGCTTGCAGTAACCACAGCCTGCAGTTTGATACTGCTCTTTTCGGCGGCGCGATCCATGCCAAACGACTTGAGACTTTGCAGCATCTTGACGGTGCGTTCTGACGCCGCATGAATCCGGGTGACGTAGTTCCTTGAATTCTCTGCGAGATTCTGTTGAAGAAGGAGCAGGCTTGCATATCCGTTAATCGGCGCGAGAAGGTTTCCTAGATCGTGTGCAATCGCAGCGACCATTTGTCCCAAGGTCGCCAATTTGGCGGAACGCGCGAGTTGCTCCTGGGTCTTGTTTAGCGTTTGGGTTTTCTGACGTTCTTGCCTGTAACTTTTGGCCAAATCGGCCGCGTAGGCGAGATTTTGCTTTCGTAAGAGTTCTAATTCACGTTGAAGCTGAAGCGTGTCCGACGCTGCGCCATCCGCGGGCTCGCCTGGCAACGAGTTTTGCGCCTGTTTTACGTCGGTAATGTCTTGGAGCAATACCGCCCAGACGCCCATTTCTTGAGTGGGCGGGGAAAGTAAGGCTTCAAGCACGGTTCCAGATTGAACCGAAGGCCGGCATTCCATTCGAAAAGGCTTAGTGTGTCTTTGTTCGTGAAGCAGGTCGGGAATGTCGAGCAATTCAGGGAGGTAGGCACCCATTACGGGGCAAGCTGCAGAATTCAACAGGGACAAGGCGCAGTTATTGGCAGCACTCACGCACAAATTTGGTTCGGCCACCAAAAACCCTACTCCGAGGTGTTCCATAAGGTTGTTTAGTCGCCGATGTTCAACCGGTGCCTTTTCGAAAGACTTTGAGTGCTGCGACTCGCTCGATCCCTTAAAGTCCCCGCGATTTGCCGGTTCTTTTTGAGGCATTGGCGACCCCATAGGTGTACTCCCTCGACTGCGTAACCCTCTAATTACACTTATTATACTCTTTAGTTTATGCATACCCGCGGTTTTGAAACTCAAATCCGCCCACTCTGTTTCTTTTTTTCCATTTCGAATCAATTACCGTCGAATGCCGTAGCGATCGAGCTTTACGTAAAGTGTAGAACGACTTATGCCTAGGAGTTTCGCGGCATCAGCCATGCGCCATCGGCACTGCTCAAGAACTTCCACAATGTGGGCGCTTTCAGTCGCTGCACGTGCATCATCTAGCGAGGAGCCCTCGGTGCTCGCTTTGGGTGATGGTGAAACACCGGTAGCGGCCTCTCCAGATATTGCCACGAGTTCGACGGGTAAATCATCTGCTTCAATCGTAGACTTCTGACAGAGGATTGCACAGCGAGCCAACACGTTCTCCATTTCCCGGATATTCCCAGGCCATGAGTAGAGTACCATTTTATCGATGGCTTCGGACGAAAATTCCTTGGGGCCGCGTCCCACGCGCGACCGTATGGATTTCAGCAGGTCTAGGGCTAATGCTGGAATATCTGCCTTGCGCTCTCTTAGAGGAGGGAGTTGGACTGGAAAAACATTAACGCGGTAATAGAGGTCTTCTCTAAAATTTCCGGCTTTGACTTCGGCCTTTAGGTCTCGATTCGTGGCGCAAAGTACCCGAATATCGAGTGCGATCGTCTGATTTCCGCCCACTCGTTGCAATTCTCTATTTTGTAACACTCTCAGCAAGCGGGTCTGGGCCTCCGCGTTCATTTCTCCAATCTCATCTAAAAAAATTGTTCCTTTTTGAGCAAGTTCGAATCGTCCGATGTGACGCTCGGACGCTCCTGTGAAGGCGCCGCGCTCATGCCCGAAGAGTTCCGATTCCAACAGCGTACCCGTCAAGGCAGCGCAATTGACCTTAATATAAGGACCCTCTTTGCGACGGCTCTTTCGCTGGATGAGTCCTGCCAAGACCTCCTTACCTACACCCGACTCACCTGTGATCAAAACTGTCTCATCGGTGGTCGCAACGGCTTGCGCCAACTCCATTACTTTAATCATGCCTGGGTAAGTACCCACAGGTGCAATGCGGCTATTGCGCAAATCGGCGACTTCTGTCCGTAACTCCAGATTCTCTCGCTTGAGGGCTTTGAATTCCAAAGCACGTCGCACAATCTCTAATAAGTGCAATACGTCCACGGGTTTCGTCAGAAAATCGAAAGCGCCATCCTTCATGGCTTGAACAGCGTTTTGAATGGTGCCCCCTGCGGTCAATAAAATAACCGGCACATCTGCATCGTGAGCCTTTACCTTGCGCAGCAAATCAATCCCACCCATGCCTGGCATTTGCAGATCGGTGAGCACTAAGTCACTTGTGCATGCCTGAAAGGATGAAATTGCCTCGACTGGATTGTGGAATTGCCGAACTTTGTAGCCACCCTCTGTTAGGGTGTCCGCCAGCATTGATAGGATTTCAAGGTCATCGTCAACCAATAAAATCGATACCGCGTTATTTTCACTCATGATATCCCTCAAAAAATGAAACAACGTTAAAGAAATATCTAGTCACATCAATCAACCTATATATAGTCCACAATTCGAATCAAGAAGGAATTATTTTTCTTGCAGCTTTTGTAGTGTAGAGGCCAAAAACCGGCCTTGGGTTAAGCACGCGAATTTATTTGTCGCTATACGATACTATGGGTTTTCTGGGGCTGGGGATTTGGGGGTCCGCGATTGACATGAATTCGGCGGCGGAACGCTTTAAGTGAATCGGAACCGCCTAGAGGCCAGAGAAACCATGGGTAGTATCCTACGCATTCTGCATTTGGAGGATGATGAGGTTGAGGCCGAATTGATTTTGAGGACTGTCCGTAAATTGGGAGATGGAGTGCAGCTTACGTTGGTTTCAAATGAAGCGGATTTTATAAGTGCACTGAAAATAGGGGGGTGGGATCTTGTTCTTTCAGACTATCGATTGCCCTCGTATACCGGGTTGTCCGCACTTGAAGCGCTAAAAAAGCAATGCCCAAAGGTGCCTTTCATTCTGGTCTCTGGAACAATTGGCGAACCTCAGGCCATCGAAATTCTGCGCGAAGGCGCAACGGATTATGTTTTAAAGGACAGGCTTGATCGACTAGTAACGTCGATTCGCAGGGCTATTCAGGAAGCCAACGAACAACGTTCTCGCGAGCGCGCCGAACAGGCTTTGCGCGAGAGTGAAGAACGCTTCTCTTACGCTTTCGACCATTCCCCGATTGGTAAAGCCATGGCCAATATCGAGGGAAGATTTCTTAGCGTCAACGATGCCCTCTGTCGCATGCTAGGCAGATCCCGGGAAGACCTTCTGAAGTGCGGTTACGCAGACGTTACCTTTCCGGATGACCTCCCCAAGGACAGTGTGCTGGTTCGCAAACTCCAGCAACACGAACTGAAAAATTATCAGCGTTTGAAACGCTACCTGCATGCCGATGGACATGTGGTCTGGACAATGGTTAGCGTCACTTACCTCGCCGAAACTACAAGTAGCCCCGCATATCTTTTCGCTCAGATTCAAGATATTACCGAGCAGAAGCAGTTCGAGGAAAGCCTTGAGCGGCGTGTGAAGCAGCGCACCGAAGAGTTGAAACGGGTTTTGTTGGAGGCGGAACGAGTTCGCGATAGCCTGGATACAGTGCTGAAATCGATTTCGGATGGCCTGCTGGTTTCCGATCTGGGTCACAACGTAATCCTGATGAATCGAGTGGCCGAAGACTTTCTGAATGTACGCCTGAGCGAAGCGATAGGTCGTTCGATTAACGGCCTTTTTCCCGATTCTGAAGTGGGCGAGTTAATTCGAAAATCTTTGGATGGCCGTACCAGCGAGCGCCTGGACATGCACCTTCCGGCCGCGAACGCCCAGCGGGGCAATATTTATCTATTGCGCACCGCGCCCATGCGCGACCGCAATGGAGTAGTGCACGGTGTAGTCACCATTATCGAAGACGTTACGCAAGAGCGAGAACTCGCACGCTTGAAGACCGAATTTCTCAATACCGCCGCCCATGAATTGAGGACGCCTCTAACTTCGATTCGAGGATATGGCGAACTTCTAGCCACGCGAAAATTGGATGAAAGTCAGCGAAATCAATTTCTGGGCATTATTAACCGCCAAGCTACAAATTTAGCTAACATCATCAATGACCTTTTGGATTTATCGAGAATTGAAAGCGGGGCTGGCATTCAACTCGCTCGCGAGCGTGTGAATTTTGCAAAAATTTGCGAGGATCAGATTGAAAGTTTTCGAAACCTCGGGGGAGTCCATCAATTCGAGTATGAAACTTCCATGGATCCGATGATGGTTAGTTGTGATCCGCAAAAGATGGGGCAGGTCGTGCAAAACCTGCTCAGCAATGCAGTAAAATATTCGCCCAAGGGAGGGAAAATATCTTTGAACGTGACAGCATCTGAGTCGGATTGTGTCCTTTATGTACGGGACGAAGGGTTGGGGATGAGCCCTGATCAAGCAAAACGGTGCTTCGACAAGTTCTGGCGAGCGGATGCATCAAATACTGCGATCGAAGGCACTGGATTGGGCCTATCGATCGTCAAAGCTATAGTGGAGCAGCATGGTGGCACAATTTCGGTTGAGAGCAGAATTGGTCACGGAACGTTGGTTCGCATTACGCTCTTAAACGAGAAAAGCAACGAACTTTGATTCGTGATGGAATTTATGAAACACAGGTGACGGGTATTTCTTTACACCTCGAAGGGTTCAGCTAGAAGAACTGGGGAGTGTACGTACTGGATGAGCTGTCTTGGGATTGATTGAGGCGTATAAGCATGCGTAAAATCCTGATTGTTGACGACAAGGCTGATGTGCGCCAATTGGTGCGAGTCACGTTGGAAATGGAGGAAGTTGAGTTCTTGGAAGCCGACAGCGGTGTCCAAGGTCTTGCTTTGGCGCAGGCCGAACTTCCGCATCTGATTATTTTGGACGTTATGATGCCAGGTGCACTGGATGGATTTCAAGTCTGCGAACAGTTGAAGCGCGATTTGTCTACAAAAGCCATAGTGATTATTCTACTTACGGCTCGTGGTCAGGATGCGGATCGCAAGCGCGCTCAAGAAGTAGGCGCCAATGCGCATTTAATTAAGCCTTTTAGTCCCCGGGAACTGCTGGATGTTGTTTATTCTGTGTTCGAAAATAAATAGGAGTTTGTTGCCAGCAGGTTATATATGCGACTTATAAAATCATTGCACATATACTTCGATGCTTGGGCGAAGCCAAATGCCCCCATCGTGACCTAATGTGCGAGTGAATTGACCACAAAGAACATTTACATTACCCCAAGGAGAATCTCGTGCGAAAAATTAATTTCCTGTTGAGCGTGGCCCTGCTGGCCGGCCTGACCCTCTGGAATGCCAAGGCGGAAGACCATGCAGCCGAAGGCGTCGCGCCGGCCGACGCCTGGAAAAAACTCGAAGCGGGCAACGCTCGCTATGTGGCCAGCAAGCCTGAGCACGCGCACCAGGACGCCGCGCGCCGCACCGAAACCGCCGCGGGGCAGAAGCCTTTTGCCGCGGTGCTTGGCTGTGCCGATTCGCGCACCGGGCCTGAAATTCTGTTCGACCAGGGCCTGGGCGATCTTTTCGTTGTGCGCGTGGCGGGCAACATCGTCGATGACTCGACTCTGGCCAGCCTGGAGTACTCCGTCAAGCATTTGGGCGTGAAGCTGATCGTGGTGCTCGGCCATAGCAAATGTGGTGCGGTGCAGGCTGCCGTGGGCGGCGTGAAGGAAGACAGCCACCTGGGCGTGCTGACGGCGGAGTTGAAGGAATCTGTCGACCTCGCGAAGAAATGGGACGGCGAGCCGCTGAGCAACGCGGTCAAGGCCAACGCGATCCTGATGGCGCAACACCTGGAAAATGCCGGGCCTGTGCTGAAGAAAGCCGTCGCCGACGGGCAGCTTCTGATTGTACCCGCGGTCTACGATCTGGAATCCGGCACGGTCAAGAAGGTCGAAGCGCCCAAGTAACCCGCGTACGCCTGGTTCGGGGTTGGTGACTGGTCACTCCGCGCCGCCCGGCGCTTTCTGTTTGCGCCAGGCCAGCGGTGTGAGCCCGCAGACTTCGCGAAAGGCCCGGCCAAAAGCGGTGCTGTCGCTGTAGCCCACCAGTTGTGCAACTTCCCGGGCGGGCAGGTCGGTCTGGCGGAGCAGTGACTTGGCCCGGCTGATGCGGGACTGCAGTAGAAATTGCCCCGGCGACTGCTTGCGCAACTGAAAGTAAACTTCCGCGAAGCGCGAGCGGCTGTAGCCGGCGGCGGTGGCCATGTCCGAAGCGCCCAGACCCGCGGCCAGATCGTTTCGCACCAGCGCCTCGGCGCGTTCGATGCGTTCTCGTGCGGAAAGCGTGTTTGGCTGGGACGCGCGCTCCCATTCGAAGGTCACCCAGTTCAGTAGCAGGCCTTCCAGTTCGTATTGCGCGCGCAACATGCGCGGCGCCTTGCCGGTGCGCCAGCCCGTGACGATTTCGGGGAGCGATTCGGCGATGCGCACCCACAGGCGCTCCGGAAGCAAAATGGGCAAATCGATGCCCCAGATTTCCAGCGGCGAAGGCTGCGCGAAGCGGCGCGTGGACTCCCAATTGGGATCGCGGCTGATCGGCCACGGGTGCCGACCGCGCAATTCGTTCCAGATCACTTCAAAGTGCACCCAAAGGGGCTGGTTCCCTTGATGCGATTCGATGTCGGTCAAAAGTTGCGGGGGCAACATGTAACAGCCACCGTCGGGAACGCGCAGCTTTTCGCCGGCGATGGTCAGTTCTTCCTCACCTTTGCTGGAGCAGGTCAGCACATAATTAGTCAGGCGGCGTTGCGGAACGCTCCAGCGCCGAAAGCGCGGCGAGTTGTCGGCGGCGACGATGAACACGTTGTAAGGCCCAGTCAGCATCAGCATGGGTGGAGATGATCCTACAAAAAGCACGCCTTTCAAACTCTATTGTGCACATGTTCGAGCGGTATGCAGGACAAAATATCTACATTTCAGGAAAACATGCTTATACTTTGGCCATATGTTGCGGTGTAGAAATATTGAGGCGTAGGGTGGGCTGGCCTCAACCAGAGGAAACTCTTATGCGAAACCTGATCGTGATCGCGCTGCTCGGCAGCATCTTTTCAAGCGGTGCGCAGGAAGCCGGCCCTTCGCCCGCACACCCGATGGGTTGGCGCGGAGACGGCACCGGACGCTATCCGAACGCCAATCCGTCGCTGGATTGGGGGCGCATTGCCAAGAGCGTGAAGGAACTTTCCGCCCAAGCGCGCAAACCGAAAGGTGACGCGCCGCCGCCGAAAGAAGCCTCAATCGCCGACGGCACGATTCACGAATGGCTGGTGCTGGGCCCGTTGCCGAATCCCAAAGATTCAAAGACCGACGATTTTCTCCCCGATATTGACAAGCTTTCGCCGGATGAAGGCGACAAGGCACTCGAACATGCCTGGCAAGCGGTGAAGGTGGATACAAGCTGTCTCGACTTGTGCGCTGCTTTCAATGTGCCTTTTGATAGGACGGAAGTTGCGGCCTACGCGCACACTTACATTTATTCGCCTTCGGGCCAGCCGGTTGCATACAACATTATGTTTCAGGGCCAGGGTACCAATCGCGTGTGGCTGAACGGCGCGGCGGTATACAGTAGCCCCAAAAGCATCGATATCGGACCCGGCGCGCGCCTGGTCCTACCCCTCAAGAAGGGTTGGAATCGCCTGCTCGTGCTGAATGCCAAGTCGCTGAATTTTCGCAAGAGCTGGTGGATCTGCGGAAGCCTGTTTGGCGATAAGATTCCGGAATACGAAAGCCATGGCATCGTCTGGAAAACAACGCTGCCTGCGTCCGGGAGCAGTGCGCCCGTAATTCTGGGTGATCGCATCGTGTTCACGCTCGAAAGCGGTTGTGTAATGTGCCTCAATAAAGCCGACGGCAAGCCGCTCTGGGCGCGCACGCTTACCTTTTATGATTTTGCCACGGACGAAGAAAAAAAGGCGAACGCGGCGCTTTTTGCGGAAATGGCCGCGCTTGACGAGAAGCTGAAGAAGACGGATTTGTCGGACATGGAAGTGCCGTGGAAGATGGCGGATCTGGAAGCCAAATTTCGCTGGAGTATTGAAGGCCAGCTCTACCCAAAAATGGCCAAAGTTTCTCATGAGAAATACGGACCGCCAGCCGAATGCGAAGTCGGTGTAAGTGCGCCGACACCTATCACCGACGGGGAATTCATTTATGCCGTGTTCGGCAATGGGATCTGCGTGTGCTACGACCGCAATGGCAACTGTAAGTGGAAGAAAATGGTCAGTCACAAGCCGGTTGAGCATGGATATACGGCTTCACCGTTGCTCGTGGACGGTAAATTGGTCGTATATTTTGACACGCTTACGATATTTAACGCGAAGACGGGCGATATAATGGTGGAGCGCCCGCACTACCTCGCTCAAGGCACCCAGTTTAACTGGTACACACATTTTCACGGAATCGGGACCGTGCTGAATGCCGGAAACGAAAAGGTGATCTATTACCTTAATGGCGAATTTGTGCGGCTTTCCGACGGGAAAACCCTGGACCTGGACGACAAGAAACTGAATATTTTGGGGCCGGAAAATCACACCAATGGGACTGCCAACCGCATCGCGGCAACACTGGTTGAAGATGGCGTCGCCTACAAGGTCTGCAATATTTCCAAAATGGCCGCCTTCAAACTGCCCGCGCTGGCCGGCGATAAGGTCGACCCGCAAATCGAGAAGGAAATCCCCATCAATACGCCGGGGAAATTCCCATATTATTACGAATATTTTTACGACGCTTCTCCGTTGCTTCACGACGGCTTGATCTATCTGATTACCAATATGGGCGGTTTGTCGGTGATTGATGTCAAGACCGGCGAAACTCTTTACCAGCGGCAACTCGACCTGGAAGTTTTTATGCCCTACAACAGTCCCGATTGCCGTTTGAAGGGCGGCGCATCTGCCAGTCCGACGCTGGGTGGTAAATATATCTTCATCTTTGGCAATCAGGGTGCAGTGGTGGTGATCGAGCCCGGCCGGGCGTTCAAGCAGGTGGCCAAATTGCGCCTGGAGAGCTTTCCGGAAAACCAGGCTCCCTGGAGTTTCCAGCATCAGGATGTGACGATGACGGAACCCGTGTTTGAAGGTGAGCGCATCTATTATCGCTCCGAGAATGCCATGTTTTGCCTTGGGTCGAAATAATTTCAGAGGCGCGGCCGCATGCGATTGCTTCGATGGTCCTGGTTCGGAACGCTTCTGGTGAGCGGACTTTTGATGTTGTCGGCCTGTGGCTCGGCAGGGCCAACTAAAAAGGAAGCGCCGACCGCGCCGCCGACCGCAATTCCAATTGCGGCTGCAATGCCTTTTGAAACGCCCGTTACCGCACCGATAAGGGAGACACTGCCTTCCGCGAAGGTTGAGGCCTTCGGTTGGCGCGGCGATGGCACTGGTGTTTTCCCCAATGCGCATCCGCCCACGGAGTGGGACGACACCCGCAACATTTTGTGGAAAGCCGATGTGGGTAAGTCGCACGCCTCGCCTGCAATTGGCAAGGGCTGCGTCTTCGTTACGGCCGAGCCTGCGGATTTGGTTTGCGTCGACACTGCCAACGGGCATGTGCGCTGGAAGACCACCTTCGATGCAGCGCATGTGCCGGCTGAATTTGCGCCCCAGCTTAAAGAAGCCTCGGAGGCGTCGACATCTTGCGGCTACGCCACGCCCACGCCGGTCTGCGATGGAGAAAGAGTTTTTGCGGTCTTTGGGTTCGGGATCGTCGCGTGCTATTCGGTGAGCGGCGATCGCAAGTGGATTCAATTTCTCAAGCCTGATGCCGTGCAGTACGGACACAGTGGTTCGCCCGCGCTTGTGGATGGAAAGCTTATTGTCAACTTTGGCCGCCGCATTGCCTTGAATTTCGAAACTGGGAAGGTGCTCTGGGAATGTCCCGAAGCCGAGCCGACTTACGGTACCGACGTGGTCGTGACGCTGGGTGCGACGCGGGTGCTGGTGACTTCGGTGGGCACTGTAATTCGCGTCAACGACGGGCATGTACTGGCCAAGGCGATCGCGCCTGAACTGGGCGGCTCGGAATATGGCATCAGTCCAACGGCTGCGGGCGATGTGGTGTACTTGGGCGATCGCGAATTCAGCGCTGTGAAACTGGCTCTGGATGGGAATGAATTGCGCGTGCAGAAGTTGTGGACCGCGGACATGGATATGCAGAGCTTCGCTTCGCCAGTGGTCGCGAACGGACTGGTCTTTTTTGTCGGGATCCGCGCGGAAATCGTGGTGCTCGATCAGAAGACCGGCGAGAAGGTGTTCGAAAACACGCTCTCGATCGGCCACCCCGGAATGAACGATCCCGTGCTGAGCAGCGCCAACCTGTATCCGAGTTTGAGCGTCGCCGATAACCACGTGTTTGTGGGAAACGATTATGGGCAAACGTTTGTTTACGAAGCCACGCGTATGTTTAAAGAACTCGCGCAGAACCGGGTCACCGAAGGTTCCGGCGCAACCCCAGTTCCGTTTGAATCGCGGATGTATCTGCGCAGCGGCGAAGCACTCTATTGTATCGAAAAGAAATAAGTCGAAACCAGCACGCTCTGCGCGGATTGAGACTCAGGATTTCTCGACCGAGCGCTGCCGAAATGCGCGCGGGGTTTGCCCCATCAAGCCGCGGAAAACAGTGGCGAAATATTGGCTTGATTGAAACCCATTCGCCAGGGCCACGTCGGTGATGCTGGCCTTTGCGTTCGCTTGCAGCATGCGCGCGGCGTTCTCCACGCGACAGCGCGCCAGGTAGCGCGCCGGCGGCAGGTTCGAGAGCTGCTTGCAGTACCAGGCAAAGCGTGTGGGCCCCAGGCCACAGCGCTCGGCCATTTTTTCGAGTGTCCACGGCTCGGCGCATTGCGAGGGCAGACCGGACAGAAAAAGCTCCACCGCACGCCGCGTGGAAGAGAGGCTTTCGTCCAGCGGGATCTGCCGGCGCGAGAGCATCTCGCCCAGCGCGAGAATTAACTCATTGATGTGGAGCTTTAGTCTGGTGAGATCGGGCCGTCCTTGCGTCGCGCCGATGTCGCCTAGCCGTTTGAAGCAGCGTCCGACTTCAGGCGTGGCATTCCAGACCGGGCGTTCGTTGTGACGCAGAATCTGGGTGAGTTTGCGCAGCTCCGCTTCCGGACTCAAGAGCCACTTTGGCCAGCGCCAGGATTGATTGGGCCGCCGCACGCCCAAATCGAGGATCAGGCAATACAAACGCGACGCACCCACGTGCGGATTACCTACGCGGTGGCGCTGCCAAGGGCGCGTGATGGTCAGATCGCCGGGCTGCAGTTGCCAGGATTTCTCGTCCATCGAAAAGCCGAGTTGGCCCCGGGCCAGGTACGTGAATTCCAGGCCTTCATTATAATGCCAGTCGAGCCCCCAGCTCTGCGGGCGCGGTGCGTCCCAAAAGCCCGCACAGAGGACTTCCGGCAACTGGCCCGGAGGCAAGCGCCGGCCCACGTATTGGCCTCGCGCAAGCGCGGTGACCTTGAGTTCCCCGCTGCGCAGCGCCGCCTTGACTGGGCCGCATGAATCCGCGTGAATCACCTGGCCAAGACCATGGTACCGGGGCACACGGAGCGGCATGGGTTTCCTCAAATGTTCAAAATTTCACACTACGGCTTTTTGGAAGATAATCAAAATTAAAGCGGGTAAGCTGTAATTGTTACAATCAATGGACTTCAGGAGGACGTTATGACCGCGCCGTTTCGAATTGCCCTTGTGGGCACAGGCAACATCGCCCGGGACCACCTGGAGGCCTACCGCGGGTTCCCAGAAAAAGTGAAGCTTGCGGCGGTCTGCGACGTGCGCGAAGACGCTCTGCAGAAGTTCGCGCGCGAAGCGAACGTCGAATCGACGTACCTCGATTTTGAACGCATGTTGCGCGAAGCCCCCATCGATGCCGTCGACTTGTGCACGGTTCATGACCAGCACGCGCCGCTGGCGATCGCCGCCGCGCGGGCCGGCAAACATGTACTCGTGGAAAAACCGATGGGCTGTTCGCTGGACGAATGCCGCCAAATGCTCGCCGCGGCGGAGAAGTCCGGCGTGACGCTGATGGTCGCGCAGCACCAGCGCTACACGCCCAGCTATCGCGGCGTGCGAAAGCTGATCCAGCGCGGCGATCTGGGCGTGCTCCACGCTGTGCGTTTCGATGCCATGCAGGACATGCCTGGCACGGTGCCGTCCTCTCATTGGATCTACGACGGCAAAAAGGCGGGCGGGGGAATTGTGATCAGCGTCTCGGTCCACCGGTTGGACCTGATGCGCTACCTGATCGGCGAAGTAAAACGCGTTACCGCGCATTGCCGCACGATGCATCCGGGGTTCAGCAACGGGGCCGAGGACTTCGCCGCCGCGCTGCTGGAGTTCGAAAACGGCGCCATCGGCGAAATGTTTGGCACGTATTCCGGCGTGCGCATGCCCTGGGGCGAGCAGTTCATGCTCTTCGGTTCAGAAGGCGCCGTGCATGCGGTGCCGAATATCGGCGCGTATGCCGGTCCGGCCTTCGTGGCGACACGCAAGGACAAGCCGCCGGTCGAAGGCTGGCTGTCACAGTACAGCGGATTTACGCCGGTTCAGGACGAGCACGACGGGCTGCCTTCCGACAGCGGAATTGTGAATGAGATTCTGCATTTCGCCGAATGCGCGCAGTCCAAACGCGAGCCGCTTAGCAGTGGGAAGGACAACTTCAAGACAATGCAACTGGTGTTCGCGATCTATGAATCGTCGAAGCTGGGCAGGCCGGTCAACGTCAGCGACCTTTAGCGAGGCCCGGGACGAGCATGCATCCGCAATACCGCTGGCAGCACGAACCGAGGCGCGAACTCACGCTGGTTCAAGGCGTGCAGGCGCTGTGGTCATTTAATTTCTCGACGGCGCGCCGCAAAGCCTACTTCCACCCGCTGCACACGCCCAAGGGCGTACTGCTGAGCTGCTTTGAGCCCTCCGATCACGTTTGGCACCGCGGACTCTGGTTCGCGTGGAAATATCTGAACGGCGTCAACTATTGGGAAGAGCGCGAACCCGTCACCGAGCCTGAAGGCCGCACCGAATTCGCCGGCGGAGAAACCGTCGAACTGCATTCCGACCGCGCTGCGATTGAGACGCGCTACCGCTATTGCCCGCCAGGCGGCGACGCGATCCTCGAAGAGACGCGCCGGATCGTCGCGGGGATGCCACGCGCCGACAGCAGCTACACGCTGGATTGGCGGCAGACCTTTGCGGCGACGCGCGAAGACGTGAAGATCGATTGCACGCCGATCAATGCGCAGACGCCGTGGGGTGGCTATTCGGGGCTCTCCTGGCGCGCGGCGCGGACGCTGGTGCAATTCCAAGCGCTAAACAGCGAAGGCGTGCGCGACAAGGAGTGCGAACACCGCCCTGCGCGCTGGGTGGATTTAACCGGCTTGGCCGATGGCGGGCGGGACCTGTTCGCAGGATTGGCGATGTTCGACCATCCCCAAAATCCACGCCATCCGTCACCGTGGCGTTGCGTGCTGGAACCGGGAAACGGCTACATCAATCCGGCGTTCATGATGCGCGAGCCCTGGGTCATCGAACCCGGTGCGCCGCTGGTCTTGCGCTACCGCGTGCTCGTCCACGATGGTGTGCCGGACGCTGTGCGATTCGAAAAAGAATGGCAGGCCTTCGCCGCGACAGAATAAATCGCCCTGCCGCCAATAGCCTTAGCTGGGCCAGGCGCGCAGCGCGATCTCCGCAGTCTGGAGCAAGTCTTCATGCGTTGCGCCGCCGGCAGCCTGCACCGCCATCCCTTGCACCACCGTAGCGTAAAAGCGCGCGAGCCCCGCGGCATCGCAATTCTTGGGCAGGTCGCCTTCCGATTGTGCGTGCCGAAAGCGTTCGCAGAGCGCGGCTTCGCTGGCGGCGCGGCGCGCTGCGAGTTCCTTCCGTACTGAATCGGAATCTTCCCCGCACGCGAGCGCACCATGGACCATGAGGCAGCCGCCTGGATGATTGCGGTCGGCTTGCAATCCGGCAGCGCCCCGAAGGACGCGCTCAACCACGCCGCGCGCGGTCGGCTGGGCCAAGGCTTCCTTCATAAAGGAAGCCGGACCTGCGGCGTAGCGATCCAGCGCCTTCTTAAATAGCGTCTCTTTGTTTCCGAACGCAGCGTAAAGGCTGGGCCGATTTATGCCCATGGCCTTGGTCAGGTCAGGTAGCGATGCGCCTTCGTACCCCTTGCGCCAGAAGACTTTAAGCGCGCAGTCCAGGGCTTTGTCGACATCGAAGGCGCGGGGGCGTCCGAGGGCCATAAACTAAAACCTCGCTTTCTGTACTGAATGATACAATAATTTTCTTGACGCCGCAAGTTCTGGAGAGTATTGTGTACTGAGTGATACAGAACACGGGGAAAAAAGGAGAGACGACCATGTCTCAGAAACTAAACGGGAAGGTTGCAGTGGTGACGGGTGCGTCCAAGGGGATTGGGGCGTCGATTGCCTTGCATCTGGCCGCCGAGGGTGCGGCAGTGGTGGTGAACTACGCGTCGAGTAAGGAAGGCGCAGAACGAATCGTCAGCGAGATCAAAGGCGCCGGCGGCAAGGCTGTCGCGGTGCAGGCCAACGTCGCCAAAGAGGCCGACGTGAAGAAGCTCTTCACCGAAACGCAGAAAGCCTTTGGCCGTGTCGATATTCTGGTCAACAACGCCGGTGTGTATGAGTTCTCGCCGCTCGATCAGGTTACGCCCGAGCACTTCCACAAGCAGTTCGACTTGAACGTGTTGGGCTTGCTCTTGGCTTCGCGCGAAGCCAGCAGCGCGTTTGGAACGCATGGGGGGTCGATCGTGAACATCAGCTCGGTGGTTTCGGATAAGGCGATGCCGAACGCCGCGGTGTACAGCGCGACCAAGGCTTCGGTCGACATGATCACCAAGGTGCTCGCCAAGGAACTGGGCGCGCGCAAGATTCGCGTGAACTCTGTCAATCCAGGGATGGTCGAAACCGAAGGCACGCATGGCGCGGGGATCATTGAAAGCGATTTCCGCAAGCAGTTCGAAGCACAGACTCCGCTCGGGCGCATTGGCCAGCCGAAAGACATTGCCCCGGCGGTGGTCTTTTTGGCTTCTGACGACGCGAGCTGGATCAGCGGGCAGGCGCTGCATATCTCGGGCGGTTATCGCTGAATAATTTCTGCGACGGGCACCGAACCGACACGGTGCCCTTCGCAAGCTTCACGGCGGGACGCGTGTGCGCACACTCGTCCCGCTTCATTTTTTAAAGGTAATCCCCAAGCCAGGCTTCCGTGGCAAAGGGGGCAGGCCAGTGCATGCGACTAAGTGCTCCTTTTCGGAGCGGGTGAGGCATTTGGTCGCGTATTCAATCTGCAGCGCCTTACCTTTGCTGCGATGCCGGCTGAACCAAACCAGTTTGACCGGGCCGCGCGAGCGTGTGTACTTGGCGCCTTTGCCCGCGTTGTGCGCGGTCATGCGGGCTTCAAGCTTGTTGGTGATTCCACAATAGAGCGAAGCGTCCGCGCACCGAACCAGGTACACGAACCACCAGCCGCCTTTTTTCTTCTTACTCCGATGCGGCAAGGGAGCGAACCTGTTCCGGAGTGAGCTTCAGTTTCGTCGCGGCCGTGTTTTCGCGCAGGTGTTCGATGCTATGCGTGCCGATGATCGGGAAGACCTTGAAATCCTGGTGCAGAAGCCAGGCCAGCGCGACTTGGCCCGGTGTGGCGCCCAATTCACGGGCTATTTTCTGGGTAATTTCCAGGCGCTTGCGGCTAACCGGATTGTCGAAGGAGCCTTGTCCGCGCTCGCCGGCACTCGCGAAATAACCGGCGGCGGTGGAAGTATACGGAATCACCGCGACCTTGCTCTTGCGGTGCCAGGCCACGTCGGGTTCTTCCAGAAATAAATTTGCGCGGCCTCCCAAGGTATCAGACTTGGCGTCCGGATTGGGCTTGGTCTTTTTCGCCAGGCTCCATTCGGGTTGGCTCGCCACAAATCCGGCCAGCCTATGCTTGGCCGCATAGGCATTCGCTTCTTCAATGCGCGCAGGACGCCAATTGCTCGCGCCGAGATGCCGAATGCGGCCGCGCTTCACTTCGCGGTTGAGCGCCTCGACAATTTCACTGACCGGCAGCGCGGTTTCATCTCGGTGCAGCCAATAGAAATCGATCGTCTCGCACTCCAGGCGCCCCAGGCTGTCGTCGATATCCGCCGCAATGCGTTCGGGGCTAAGCCAATGCTCGACTGTGCGGTAACCCGTGGCGCCCGGATGCCCGCCTTTAGTCGCGACAATCAGGTCGCCCTTGCCATTGCGCCGAATGTAGTCGGCCACCGCGCGCTCGCTGCAGCCGGCGCCTTCCGGAACCCAGAAGGCATAGCAGTGCGCGGTGTCGAAGAAATTGCCGCCGTCGTCGCGATACGCGTTGATCAGCGCATCAAGGTCCATGCCGCGCAACTTCGAACCGAAATGTCCAGTCCCGCAGCAGATCGGCGAAAGCTTTAGATCCGTCCTCGGAAGTTGTGTGCGCTCCATGTCATTATGACTCCATTATTGAAAGTAATTTCAAGGCTTGGCTACTTGTGTTCGCTCTTCCACTTCAAGACTGCCGCCGCATAATTTTCGACGTTCTTGCTGAAATCGCCGCCCCAGGTCACGTAAATCGCGCCAAGAACGCCCTTTTTGCCAGCGGAATCCTTGAGAATCTGGGCCACGGTCCCCGGATCGCAACCTGAGATGAGTTGCGGATGCCCTTCATCGCTGAAAAACTTGACCGATTCCGGTTTCGATGCATTCCAATTAATCAGGCCCATTTCTTTGGGCAGACCTTCCCATGATTTGTCCCATGGGTTAATGCCTTTGCAGACCGCAAAGTATTCCTTCTTGTAGCCGGCGTTGTGAAAAGGATCGAACAAGTCGCTCCAAACGTATACGCCCTTCACGTTGGGCTGTGCCTTCTTGATCATCGCGTAACATTTTGCAATGTTCGCGGCGAGGATCTGTCCGCAAGTCTTACCCTCCTCGGCTTTGTCCCAGCCTCCAAGCCGGATTTCGTCATGTTCCAAGAACCAGTAATCCGGCTGCTGGATCTTGGCAATTGATTCCACGACCTGGGTCAGCAGTTCATCGGTCTTCGGCTCGGCCATGCAGATGGGCACCTGGTCGCCGTATTCCATCACGTCAGTGTGGTAATAACTCAGGAGTAGTTTGTCGCCCTCCTTCAAACTGCTCCCTTTGGGAACTTCAAGCTGCGGGCTCGCGTGCCAGTGGTAACCGCCTTTATAAGGACTATTGCCGAGTCCCGGATCTTTCATCTCCGGTAAATCCTTTCCTTCGGCGTAGACGGTTTTGCCATCTAGGCTCGTGGCCTTGAAGGGCGCGCCGGGCCTGCGAACCATATTCGTCAGGCCGAGCGGTTCGAGTTTAGCGTCGGCAAACCAGATTGTTCCCGTGCGCCCGTCCCATGAACCCAGATAAATCGTGATTTTTTCGTATTCCATCGAGCTGATGATCTTGTGATACACGACCCAATCCTGGGTGGGTTTTAGGTCGTTGAAGGTGGGGATGTTCAGTACGCGGCCTTCATGGCGGGCGGAATGGCTCAGGCCCATCAGCCGAACGTCGTGGCCGGTAAAATTTTGGGTCTTCACGGCCACCGAGAGGTGATAGCTGTGGAAAGGCTTTACATCGAGATCTTGAAACGCGCGCATGTGAGAGAATTCGCCATTCTTCTCGATGTCTTGCATGCGCAGCGATGGCTTGCCGCCGTATTTCACCTCGGAATCGATGAACAAACCTTTGCCAGCCGAATCAACGCCCCAACCCTTCGGTGTGTTGTTGGTTTGATCGGAGAAGTCGCCGTTGACGAGCACGGTTGGGTCGTCCGGAATAATCTTTCCGCCTTTCACAATAAAGGGAGCGTCAACGACCGGCAGCGCTGCGGCAAGATTCGGATCGGCGATCATGATGTCATTGGCGTAGCCTAGCGGCAGGCACGTCGCCACATAATCGATGCCCGCTTCAGTGCAGGCGGTGCGGACCTTTTTCACGTTTTCCACATAATGCGGCGTTTGCTGACTCAGGCGATGCTGCATGTTGTCGAGAACGGCGAGGCCCGTGTAGCCGGCCTTTTTTAAGCGCTGGACCATTTCAATGGTCTTGGTGGTATTGCCGTCATCGGCCAGCCCCGTCTGCCAGTAGAGCCAGAGATGAAATTTATCTGGCTGGGCGGCCGGTTCTGCGGCGGCGGCTGCGAACGAAACTGTCACCAGGAGCGCGGAAAAAGCGAGCTTCAATGGAATCCCCTTCCTTATAGTGGGTGCGGGTATGGCTTGGTGCAACCGGTCGAAGCTTGGATAGCCTATAGCGCGCTTGTTTCACGGCAACGCGCGCTTTTAGGTCCCGAGGTTTTGCATTCCACTTTGCGGTGCGCGATAAAAAATTGTATGCTTCCGCCGTGCGTTATCGAAATAGACCGGTTATCGCTGTATGGCTTGCGCTTTGTTGCGCGCTGCCGCTGAATGTATTTGGTGCGGATACTGGCGCCAACAAACCTGTAATTCCCGATGATCGCCGTATCGATTGGAAACCGGGCATCCCCGGCGGAATTCCCAATTATCCGCCATTCGCGAGTGTTAAAGATCCTGCCTACGGCGCGAAAGGCGATGGCGTCGCCGATGACACGGTTGCGATTCAAAAAGCTATCGACGCCTGTCCGGCCGGAAAGGCCGTATTGCTGCCCCCAGGGAATTATCGCCTCACAGGCATGCTGAGATTGCAGAAAGGCATTGCCCTTCGCGGGGAAGGCCCCGAGAAAACGCGCCTGATTAATGAAGCGACCAAAGACCACATCATTGGTATGTGCGACTGGGATCAGGACCTGACTTCGAAGATCGTGAGCGGTTATACGCGCGGCTCCACGGCGATCGTCGTGGAAGATGCTTCGAAATTTAAAGTCGGCGAGCTGTTGTTGATCGACCAGCTTAACGATCCCGACTTGGTAGACATCGCCGGCATTGAAGGCGTCTGTACATACGCCGGGCGCGAAGATGGGAAGCGCGCAATGGGCCAACTGGTCCAAATTTCGGCAAAAAATGGCAAAGAACTGACCCTCAGCCGGCCGCTTTACTACACCTTTAAGGAAGCCTTAAAGCCCGAAGCCACCCGCAGCACGGACAAGGCCATCGTCGGCGCTGGCGTCGAAGACCTCTATATTGAAATGACCAAACGCCACACCGACGAAAGTTCGTCCATCCGGGTCTGGCAGGGCGTGCGCTGCTGGGTCAAGAACGTGGAGTCATGCAATGGCTGGCAGTTTGGGCATGTGACCTTCCGGCGCTCACTGGCCTGCGAAGTCCGTGACTGCTATTTCCACCACGCGCTTGGGTATCAGGGCGGGCAAGCCTACGGGGTTATTGTGGGCGGGCAGAGCACGGATGTGCTTGTCGAAAACTGCATCATGTACCACCTAAAAGCGGGCATGATGATCGCGACGTGCGGACCTGGGAATGTGTTCGCTTACAATTATTCGACGGGCATGGTTGGCCGAGATTATCCGAAAACGCTATGGGCGCACGCGGATCTTACGGCCCACGCGCCGCATCCCTACCTGAATCTGTTCGAAGGCAATTACTTCTCAAGCGTGTGCTTTGATTTCATCCACGGATCGTCCAGTCATAACACGCTTTTCCGCAACTATTCCGATATGGACAATCACATGGATGGACGGCCACTGCCGACGAATATCAATGCGATTCGATTTGATAAACGTAATTACTTTGAAAACGTGGTTGGAAATGTCTTCGGACACGAAGGCATGAAAGGCATTTTGGATGCAGGCGCGAAGCCGGATTTCGACCAGCATATTGTGTGGTGCCTGGGATACCCCGATGACCCCAAGGTCGCGCAGACTCTGTTAAAGCATGGCAATTACGATTTCCTGACCAAGCAGGTGCAGTGGGATCCTAATATTTCGAACCACCAACTGCCGGCATCGCTTTATTTGGCGGCCAAGCCTGCGTATTTTGGCAAACTCCCGTGGCCGGTGATCGGGCCTGATGCGAACCCCATGGTATCGTCGATACCTGCGCGTGACCGCTTTTTGAAGATTCCGCAGGCCGAGCGCGAAGCGCAGGATATGTGCTACCTGGGGCAGTATTTGATTCTCGAGAAAAACGAGCCTGAAGGTAAAGCTGCCTTGCAGCAGGTCATCGCAAAATATCCCAACAGTCCCTTTGCGAAGATTGCCAAGAGCCTTTTAGAGCAGAAATAGTCTCGAAATTCCTCGCATTCCAAGGAGTCAAGTATGCGTTGCGGTGGTCTGATGCTGGCACTGATTGCCACCATTATTGGGCAAGGGATTGCGGCCGATGCACCTTTCTTAAGTCCCTACGCGAAATGGAAGAATGGGATTTCTGTAGACGACAGTTATTTCCCAATTGCGGTTTGGCTCCAGGACCCGGGCAACGCGGCCAAGTACAAGGCCGCGGGGGTTAACCTGTACATCGGACTGTGGGATGGACCGACCGAAGACCAGTTGAAGAAATTGAAGGACGCTGGGATGCCGGTGATCTGCTCGCAAAATGAAATCGGCCTCAAGCACAAAGACGACAAGACCATTGTAGCCTGGATGCATGGGGACGAACCCGATAACGCGCAATCGTTGCCGGGCGGTAAAGGGTACGGTCCGCCGATATTGCCCTCAAAAATCGCCGAAGATTATAAGAAGCTTCACGATGCCGATCCGTCGCGCCCTGTGGTCCTGAATCTCGGCCAAGGCGTGGCTTGGGATGGTTGGATCGGACGCGGCCGGAAGACTATGCCGAGTATATGAAGGGTGGGGATGTGGTCTCATTCGATATTTACCCTGTCGCCGAAGACAAAGGCGAGATTAAAGATAAACTCTGGCTGGTGCCGTTTGGCGTTAAACGGCTACGCGAGTGGTCTAAAGATGAAAAGATCGTCTGGAATTGCATTGAATGCACGCGTATTCAAAGCGACAGCAAAGCGACGCCGCAGCAAGTGAAGTCCGAAGTCTGGATGGCGCTGATTGCCGGCTCGCGGGGTATTATTTATTTCGTGCATGAGTGGAAACCCAAATTCAACGAACACGCGTTGCTTCAGGACGCCGAGATGCTGGCTGGTGTAACAGCACTCAATAAACAGATTCAGGCGCTCGCGCCAGTTCTTAATAGTCCCACCTTAAAAGACCTCGTGTCCGTAAAGTCCTCGTCCGCAGACGCGCACATTGAGCTCCTGGCCAAGAAGCTCGGCGGTTCGACCTACATCTTTGCAGTTGGCATGCGCAACGTGGCGACAAAAGGCTCGTTCACCGTGGCGGGATTGAAGGGAAAATTGAAAGCAGAAGTGATCGACGAAAACCGCATCCTTGATGTAATCGATGGCGTCTTCGAAGATGCCTTCAAACCGTTTGAAGTGCATCTCTATAAGATTTCGGAAAAGTAGGCCTCATTGGGCGGCTCAGTTACTTTGCGGTCTGCGAAACTTCGACCGTAGACTTCACCGTTGCATGTCCGGTGCTGGGAGCATGCGCAGGGTGGGGGAGTTCTTCCACTTCCCGCAGCTTGTCCCCGTATATTGATTTTACCAGCATGTGTTTCAATTGATCTGCGAGGCTGTAGAAGCTCGGCACCACGAAAAGTGTAAGCAGCGTTGAAAGCAATACGCCGCCGATTACCGCCATTGACATAGGGATGCGCAGTTCACCGCCTGCGCCCAGCGATAGTGCGCCCGGCAGCGCGCCGGCAATTGTTGCGACCGAGGTCATCAAAATTGGGCGCAGTCGCATCGGACAGGCTTTCACCAGTGCCACATCGCAAGGCAGGCCTTCCTCGCGGCATTGGTTGGTGAAATCGACGAGCAGGATCGAATTTTTCTTCACGATGCCCATCAGCAAAATCAGGCCGATCGCCGAGTACACGTTGATTGATTGGTGGGTTAGGTATAAAGCAATCAGCGCACCTGAAAAGCTGAACGGCAATGCAATAAAAACCGTGATCGGGTGCAGGAAGCTGTTGAATTGCGATGCCAGCACCATGTACGCGACGATCAAACCTAAAAATAGCGCGAACAAGAGGCTCATCAGCGCATCTTTGAAGGCCAGCGAATTGCCGCTGAAAATCACGCGGTAGCCTTCGGGCAACTTTTCCTTGGCGATGCGTTCGACTTCTCGGATTGCCGCGTCCTGGGAAATTCCCGGCGCGGGGTTGGCCGAAATGCCGACCGCACGTTCGCGGTTTACGCGTGTGATCGATTGGAGCGCGGGTTTTACCTGCACATCCACGAGTTCGGAGACTTTGACCAGATCGCCGGTCTTGTTGTGTACGTAAAGTTTACCGATGTCCTCGGCCATCGTGCGGCCTGGGCGCAGCATGCGCAGGCGCACGTCGTACAGGCGGCCGTTGCTTTTGTATTTGGCGATTTTGTTGCCGCCGATCAGGTTGCTGATTGCATTGCCAAGCGTCAGGATGTCGACGTTGTGCGCGAGGGTCTTTTCGCGGTTCGGCACCACGTCGATTTCGGGCATGCCCTTGCGATAGTCCGTGTCGATGTCGACCATCTGGCCGCCGGCCTTCATTTCGGTCATGAAGACCTCAGCCATTCCGCCGAGCGTGTCCCAATCGGGACCGCGAATCGTGAAGTCGATGGGCAGGCCGCCACGCTTGGTCGACGCGAAGCCCGCCTGTGAAAAGTCCACTGTTGTGATGCGCGTACCCGGGAAGATGTCTAGATCCTTGCGCAACTGATTGATCGATTCCTGCTGCGTGACGTACTTCATCGTGCCGTCGGGCTGTTTGATCTTGCGTTGTTCGCGCGGCTTCATGGTTACGAAGGCCAGACCGTTGTTCGTCTGTCCGTCGCCGCTGCCGGAAATCGCAAAGATGCTGTCGATCTCTTCGTGGTTGTTGATGACCTCGGTCATCTTGGCCACGACTTTGTCGGTGTAATCGATCGTTGAACCCACCGGAGTGGTCAGGCGGACCATGTACACGCCCTGGTCCTGCGCGGGCACCATTTCCTTCGGCAGCACCGGGAAAATAAACATCGATAGCACGAAAATCCCGGTCGAAGCCAGGATCACCGTCAAGCGCCAGCGCAGTGTGCGGCGCAGGCACCATTCGTACCAACTGGAGAGTTTGTTGAAGAGCATGCCGGTGGTGCGTTCGATTACATTCTGGCGCTGGCCGACCGAAAGGAATTGCGCACAGCGCGCCGGGGCCAGGGTCAGCGCTTCGATCAGTGAGATCAGCACGGCCACCGAGAGCACCACGCCAAACTGGAAGAAGAATTTACCGATAATGCCGGTCATGAAAGCTACCGGCAGAAAAATTGCCACAATTGCGATGCTGGCGGCCAGCGCGGCGAACGAAATCTGTTCCGCGCCGTCTTTGGCGGCCAATTGCCGCCGCTTGCCCATTTCGGCATGGCGGTAAATGTTTTCAAGCACCATCACCGCATCGTCGACCACGATGCCGATGGAAAGCGAGAGCGCCAGAATCGTAAACGTGTTCAGCGTGAAACCGCAGAAGTACATCACCGCGAACGTGCCGAAGACCGAGACTGGGATCGCGAGGATCACGTTGAAGGTCGAAGAGAGTGAACCCAGGAACAGCCAGCAGACCAGCGCGGTCAACAGCACCGAAAGCACCAGCGTCTGCTCGGTCTCAGCAATCGCTTCACGCACGAAGCGCGTGTTGTCGGCGCGGATCGAAAGCTCCATACCCTGCGGCAGTGTTTTGTTCAGTTCATCGACGCGTTTGTAGACCGCTTCTGCGAGCGCCACCGAATTCGCACCGTGCTGCTTGATGATCCCCAACCCTTGGGCTGGCATCCCGTTAATCCGTGCGACGCGGCGCACGTCTTCAAAGCCATCTTCAACGATTGCGATATCCTTTAGGTGGATCGGCACGCCGTTGATCTGCGCGATTTCAATGCCTTCCCATTCCTTCACGCTCAGCGCTTCACCCTGCACGCGCACGTTGGCTTCGCGGTATTTGCCTTCGACGCGGCCGGCGGGAACTTCGCTGTGTTGGCGCTGAATCGCGGAAATCACGTCATCAACGGCCAGGCCGCGCGCCACCAGCTTGTCGGGATCGATCCAGATGCGCACGTTACGCGCCAGCGTGCCGCCCATGTTCACGTCGCCGTCACCGGGCACGGTTAGGAAGCGGTCGCGCAGCACGTTTTTGGCGTACTCGGTCAATTCCTGCGGTGGACGCGTGCCGGTGAGCGCCAGCCACATGATCGGATTTTCTTCCGGGTTCGTCTTGGCAATCGCGGGCGGATCGATGTCATTGGGCAGCAGGCGCGCCGCGGCGGAAACACGCGCCTGCACATCCTGCAGTGCCAAATCCACATCGCGCGAAATCTCGAATTCAATGGTGATCGTCGCACGGCCTTCCTGCGAAGTTGAGGTAAGCTCCTTGATGCCTTCCACCGCCATGACCGTGTCTTCGATCACATCGACGACTTCCGATTCCATGATTTCCGGCGCCGCACCTTCGCGTGTCACGGTGATCGTGACGACGGGGAAGTCCACGTCCGGATACTGGCCGACGCCGAGACGGCGCAGCGCGATCAGTCCGAATACGATGAACCCCGCCATCAACATCCAGGCGAAGACGGGATTGCGGATCGATATGGAAGGAAGACTCATGGCGCCTTTTCTGCCTTCTTCTCAGGTTCCGACTTCGCCGGCGCGCCTTCTGATTTTGCCGGTTCGGGCTGGGCATTGGTGTAAAGGCCCGGGCCCATGTCCTTGATCGGCACCCCGTCCTGCAGCGAATTGGCCCCTTCGACGACGATTGCATCGCCTTCCTTTAGGCCAGACAGCACCTCGACGTCACGCTCGCTCACGCTCAAGCCCAGCTTCAAGGGGCGGCGCACGGCCTTGCCGTCCTCGATCACAAACGCAACGAAGCCTTTTTCAGTAGGCAGGGTTGCGATCATGGGAATCACGATGCCATTGGCCTTGTCTTCTGTGGTGATTCGCAGATTGGCGAAGAACCCAGACTTAAGCTTGGCGTCGGTAGGTTCCACCACCGCCCAGCAGGTCACCACGCGAGCGCGGTCGTCACTCAGGTCGCCGATGCGGTAGATCTTGGCGTTAAATTCCCGCGTTGGATAGGCTGGCACGCGAAAGGTCAGGTGCGATTTGTCCGTAACGTGCGCAGACTCGGCTTCGGGCAGTACGAATTTCAGTTTCAGCGCGCGCTTGTCGACCAGCATGGCGATTGGCGTGCCGGCGGCAGACGCACACATGCCGTTGGTCACCATGCGCTGTTCAATCACGCCCGCGATGGGCGACTTTACGTAGCTGCGTTCCTTATTGTCCTTGGCCACGTCCCAGGCGCGCTTTTTCATCGCCGCTTCGGCCTGCATCGCTTCGACGCTGGTCTTCTCGGCTTCCTCCATGTCTTTGATCTGCACGGCGGCCATGTCGCGCTTGGCTTCGTAGTCCTTGACTTCCTGTTCGGTGATCGCGCCTTCTTTGAAGGCCGGGACGCGCCGCGCCAGGTCAGCTTCGGCCTGTGTCAGTCCGACTTTTGCTCGTCCGATATCGTTGCGCGTCTTGCGCTGCATGTCGACGATGTCCGCTTCAGCCTTTTTGAAGTCAGCTTCCGCCTGCTTCTCGCTCAAGTCATACATTGAGCCCGAAAGCCGGCAGAGCACCGTGTTGGGCGTGACTTCGTCGCCTTCATTAAAGGTCACGCCTTCCACCGTTCCGGGCACTTGCGCGTCGAGACGGTACACATCCTGCGCAACCAGGGTGCCCGTCGTATCGATCATGTAATGCACGCGCTGCGTGGTCACTTTCACCGTGCGGACTTGGAACTCGAGTTTCTTGGCCGGCGCGGCGGTTCCCTTGTTTCCATCCCCGCAGCCCCAGGCGCCCAATAGCAGCGCCAAACTCACAATCGAGATTTTTAACGCAGGCATGCTCAGGCTTCCTTTTTCCTGGACCGCGACAGGCCATGCAGCAGCACGTCCAGAATCGCATCCGAGACTTCTTTGGCTGAAAGTTTGGGATCGCCGTACACCAGCAAGTTACGCATCATTCCCAGCGTCATGTCCGCGCTCAGGGCCGGCGCGGGCCCGGACCACAGCCCCTGCTTCTGGCCTTCGCGGATCACCTCGGCGTAGATCTCGCGCAAGCCGCGGCGCATCGCGAGAAATTTAGGGTCGCCCAGCATGCTCAGGCTCGAACGTTGCATCACGCGGAAAAAATCCCAATGCTCGCGGTAGTGGTCAACCGAGCAGCGCACCAGGCACTCGATCTGTTTCTGACAGCCCTGTGTGTGCAGCAGTATCCCTTCGAGCTTCGCGATGTGCTTCGCGACGATATCGAACACGATCGCCGAATAGAGTTCTTCCTTGTTCTGGTAAAAGCGGTAGACCGTGCCCTTGGCAATTCCCGAGGCTGCGGCGACGTCTTCCATCAGAACTTCGTGAAAAGGCTTGGAGGCAAACAGACTGGCCGCGGCGCGCAGGATCTCAAGGCGATGGTCGGTGGCTACTCTCAAGATCTGCACCCCGTTGGAAACTGACTAGTCAGTCATTTATGATTTAAGCATATTACGTATGCGTGTCAATATAATTGCAGGTCTTAGGCGTCTATGTTTCAGCCTCAGGCAGAACGCTTTAAGTAAGGAAGGCCCCGCGTGCTTTCCACGCCATGGCTTGAATCCCCGCCAAAAGCGGGTATGAGCCTACCCGGTTTGGCGTGCCAACGTTGGCGATGCAACCTCTAGTTCCGATTCGAGTTCGCGAGTTAGTTCTGCCCCATGGCCCTGGTTAACGGCGAAAATCTCCGCAAGCATTACGGTCCGCAGGAGATCTTTCAGCACCTCAGCTTCCGCATCGAGAACGGCGACCGCATTGGGCTCGTCGGTCCCAATGGAGCGGGCAAATCCACGCTGATCAAACTTTTGATCGGGCTTGAAGAGCCGACCGAAGGCCAGATCGGCATGAAGCAGGGCCTGCGCATTGGCTATCTGCCTCAAAAGCCCCCGCCGCTAAAGGGCGTCACGCTCTGGGACGCGATGCTCGAAGCCTTCGCCGAAGTCCGCCGCCTCGAGCAGGAGATGCACCAGCTTACCGAAGACATGGCCGACGAAAAGAAGCACGACGTCGCCATGGAGAAGTACGCAGAAGCGCAGCACGAATTCGAAATGCGCGGCGGTTACGTGATGGAACAGCGCATCCGCACCGTGCTCATGGGCCTGGGCTTTTCCGAAGAACAGCACGCCAAGCCGCTGAGTGATTTCTCCGGCGGCCAGCGCACGCGCGCTTTCCTGGCCAAACTGCTGCTTGAAGACCCCGAATTGCTGGTCCTCGACGAACCGACCAACCACCTGGACCTGGATTCCGTCGAATGGCTGGAAGGCTGGCTCTCCGAATACCAGCACGGCCTGTTGGTTGTGTCGCACGACCGGTACTTTTTGGATAAAGTCACGACGCGCACGTGGGAGCTTTCCTTCGGGACGCTCGAACCTTATCGCGGCAACTATTCGCATTACCTGCGCCAGCGTGAAGAACGATTCCGCGACCGTCTGGCGCTCTGGGAATCGCAGCAGGTTTACATCGAGAAGACGCAGGAATTCATCCGGCGATTTCTTGCGGGGCAGCGCTCCAAGGAAGCCCAAGGGCGGCGCTCGCATCTGGAACGCTTCATGCGCGACGAAGCGATCCCCAAGCCGCGCAAGCACGCCACCGTGCGCATTCTGCTCGATACCAAGCGCATCAGCGGCGACTTGATCCTGCAATTGCGCGATCTGCAGGCCGGCTACGAACCCGGCAAGCCGATTGTTAAGCCGCCAAATCTGGAAGTCCGCCGCACGCAGCGCGTCGCGTTCGTCGGCCCGAATGGCTCGGGCAAGACCACGATGCTGCGCACGCTTATGTCGCAGGGGCAGCTCCCGGGACAGCTTGCGCCGCTCGCCGGCAATGTGCGCTTTGGCGCCGGCATCCAGATCGGCTACCTCTCACAGGCGCAGGACGACCTCGAACCGCAGCGCTCGGTGCTCGAAACGATTCTGGCCTGTAAAGAGAAAATGACCGACCAGGAAGGCCGCACGATCCTGGGCTCATTCCTCTTCACCGGCGATGATGTCTTCAAGAAGGTTGCCACGCTAAGTGGCGGCGAACGCAGCCGCCTGGCCCTGGCCCGCATTTCCGTGCGCGGCGCGACGGTCCTGATGCTCGACGAACCGACCAACCACTTGGACATCTCTTCGCAGGAAGAATTGACCGAAGCGCTGGAAGCGTACGAAGGCACGATCTTCTTCGTCAGCCACGACCGCTATCTGGTGCAGGCGCTCGCGACGCACCTTTGGATCGTGCAGGACGGCTCGCTCACCGAAATCGAAGGCAATTGGGACACGTACCTGGCGTGGCGCAAAGAGCAGACGGAAGCCGCTGCCGATGAGAAGCCGACTCCGAAACCTGCACCCAAGCCGGAACCCAAGGCCGAAGCGGCCGCGCCGGATGCCTCAGCCGAGGCTGCAGAAGACCCCGAAGTCGCCCGCGCCGCGCGCAACGCTGAACAGAAGCGCAAAAAGCAAGCCGCCAAGGCGCAGCAGAAGCAGCAGGAACTCGAAGCGAAGATCAAGCCGCTCGAAGCCCGCATCGCCGCGCTCAACGAAGAGATCACCCAAGCCGGCCAGCGCCAGGACCGCGACGCCGTCGTCAAACTGGGCCAGGAATACAACCAAGCCGACGCGGACCTCAAGGCCCTCTGGGAAGAGTGGGTGCATTGGGGCGAACAATCCAGTGACGCGCCCGCGGAAAAGAAATAACGCAGCGCATTGGCGTTTACCCGCGACGGAAGACCGGTTAGAAGATTTACATGAGTGACGCAGCGCCGCCGCCGGGTGATAACCGGGTCAAAGTCCTGTTCCTGAGCGTCGCCGGACATGTCGGTGGCGCCGAGCGCAGTCTTTACGAATTGCTCGTCGCGCTGCCCACCGAACGCATCGACGCGCGCGCCTGCGTTCCGCCTGAAGGCAATCTGGGCCGCCTTTGCGCCATCGCCGAAGTTCCCGTCCATCCGATCGCCATGCGCCGCTTTCGCCGCACCCGCAACCCGATCGTGCTCTTTGGTCAGATCCGCGCACTCTTCAATGCCTCTCAAGCCGTGCGCCAGATCTGCAAAGACAACGGCATCGACGTGATCCACGCCAACTCGGATTCCGCCGCGTTGGTGGCGTGGGAAGTCCATCGCGAAACCGGAATCCCGTTTGTCTGGCATTGCCGCGACATCCGCCCGCTTGGTCCGCTTTCGCATATCCTGGCCAAATCTACGGGCTCGGCAGTGGCGATCTCGAACGCCGTCGCGCAGCACCTAAAGGAACAGGGCCTCGAAGACTCGCGCGTGCGCGTGGTGCTGAACGGCATCGATCTCCCGCGCTTTCACGGTCCCGAATCACGCGACGAAATCCGCGGGCGCACCCGCGCTTATCTGGGCATCGATCCGGCCGCGCCGCTGCTGATCGACATTGGCAACTGGGTGCCTTGGAAGCGCCACGAATTGTTCCTCGAAGCCCTGGCGCTTGTGCGCGAGAAGTATCCCACCGCGCGCGGCCTGCTTGTCGGCTCCGACCTCTTCATGCAGAACGCGGCCTATGCGGAACTTCTGGAGCAGCGTTCGGAAGACCTCAACCTCGACGATGGCACCGTGCTTGTGCTGCAGCAGCGCGAAGACGTCCCCGATCTGCTCGCCGCTTCCGATATCCTGGTATCGCCCAGCGACCGCGAGCCCTTCGGCCGCGTGCTGGTCGAAGCCGCGGCCAGCGGCGTGCCTGTGGTCTCCACGCGTTCCGGCGCCAAGCCCGAAATCGTGCTCGACGGCTTAACCGGGCTGCTGACCCCCGCCGGCGAAGCACGCCCGATTGCAGAAGCCTGCCTCAAACTCATCGGCGACCCGGAATTTGCGCAGGTGCTGGGCACGCGCGCCCGCGCCCGCGCGCAGGAATGCTTTGACGTAAATCGCACCGCGTCCGAAATGGCCGCGCTTTTCGAAGAAATCGCCCGGATCCCTCGCAAGTAATCCTTCCGTTATGCCTGCGGTTGAGCGGACACCTGCTCTTGCGGCGGCTAGTCGGCTTCCTACAATCCCGGCGATTACCAAACCGCAAAAAACCGAATTCACGAGGAGCGCGTCATGGCTGCGAAGCTCAAGAAGGGTATCAGTTATTGGTCCTTCGATGGGGGCCTGGAAGGCAAGGCTGACATCTCTAAAGTTTTGCGCGAAGCCAAGGCGCAACGCTTCGACTCGGTCGAACTCTCCTGCCCGGGCGGCGCGATCACGCTCGATTCCACCGAAGCGCAGTGCAAGGAAATCGCCAAGGAAGCTGCGGGCGTCGGCGTTGAGATCAGCTCCGTCGCCACGGGCCTGTACTGGGCCAAGTTGCCGACATCGAGCGACGCGAATACGCGCAAGGAATCCATTGAAATCACGCAGAAGATGCTGCACATCGCCCGCTGGCTTGGCGCCGACGCGATTCTGTACATCCCCGGCGCGGTCGACGTGTTCTTCGACCCGAACAGCGAGCACCTTCCTTATAAGGAATGCTGGAAACGCGCGCAGGCCAGCTTGAAGGCCAGCGTGAAGACCGCGGAAAAGTTGAAGGTCAGCCTCTGCGTTGAAAACGTCTGGAACAAGTTTCTGCTCTCGCCCCTCGACTACTGCAATTTCATCGACAGCTTCAAGAGCAAGTATGTCAAGGCGTACTTTGACACGGGCAACGTACGCATGTTCGGCTTCCCCGAACACTGGATCGAAATGCTGGGCAAAAAGCGCCTCGGCCGCGTGCACTGGAAGGATTTCAAATTCAAGTTCTACGGCGGCGGCGAGCAGGGTGAAGAAGCCACCATCGCCGAAGGCTGCCGCAAGATCGCGCGCGGCTCGGCGTGGGCCGGCGCGTACAGCTTTTGTGACTTGGGCGCGGGTGACGTCAACTGGCCGGCCGTCCTCAAAGCCTTCGCCAAGATCGGCTACACCAGCTACGTCACCGCTGAAATGCTGCCCCCGGGCCCGGGCCTGATCGAACGCACGAGTAAGGACATGGACAAGATTTTGGGGCGATAGGCGCTCGCGGCGGACTGGAAACGGCAAACGTAAAACGACAAGAACCAAGAAACGGAAAACGCAAAACTGCGATTCCCAATTCGCTGATAAGTATGCCAGCTAGCCGGAATCAGAGAATGTGTGGGCCGCAAATGGACAAGGAACCAATTGAGCCCAAGTTTGATTTGGAGGAAAGGACTTTTAAGTTTGCTCAAAGAGTTCGGGCTTGGATTCGAAAGTTGCCTAGAACCCTGACGAATCGTGAAGACGCGAAGCAACTGACGCGGTCAAGCGGCTCAGTTGGTGCGAATTACATTGAAGCCAACGAAGGGCTTGGGCCAAAAGACTTTCGAATGCATTTGAAGATTTGCCGTAAGGAAGCGAAAGAGTCCAAATTTTTCATCGGACTGATCGACTGTGGTGAAAATAAAGTGTTAAAGCAGGAGCAGGAAAATTTGAGACTTGAAGCCGATCAGTTAACGCGGATTTTGGGTGCCATCATCAGGAAAAAGGCCTGATTTCAGCCTGCGAGTTTGTCGGTTTTGCTGTTTTGTGTTTCTTGGTTCTTGTCGTTTTGCGTTTGTCTTTTTTTGTTCACGAAACTACGGGAGCAGCTTCAATGACTATTCGCGTCGGCCTCGTTGGCGTCGGCTTCATGGGCAAAACCCACGCCGACATTTACCTGAAAAATGATCGGGCCAAGCTCGTCGCTTTCTGCGATCAGGACGCCAAGAAGGCTTCCGGCGACTGGTCCGGCGGCGGCGGCAACCTGGGCGACGCCAAGGACAAGGCCTTCGATCCGCGCACGCTGACTTCGCACAAGACCCCCGCGGATCTCTTCGCCGATCCCAACGTCGATCTCGTCGATATCACGCTGCCCACGTACTTGCACAGCAAGTACGTGATCGAGGCGCTTAAAGCCGGCAAGCACGTGCTCTGCGAAAAGCCGCTGTCGACTGACCTCAAGCAGGCCAAGGCGGTCGTCGACGCCGCGAAGAAAGCCAAGGGCAAGCTGATGGTCGCGCAGTGCATGCGTTTCTGGCCCGAATGGGAATGGCTGAAGGAAGCCGTGCAGTCGAAGCGCTATGGCAAAGTGCACTCGGCTGTCTTCCGGCGCTTTGCCAGTACGCCGACATGGACCTGGAACAACTGGATCCTCGAAGCGCCGCTCTCGGGCTCCGCGCTTTACGATCTGCACATCCACGACACGGATTTTATTCGCTATGTTTTTGGCGATCCGAAAGCCGTCTTCTCAAGGGGCAACGGCGGCAAGGCCACCAAGACCGGCATCGACCACGTGGTGACCAGCTACATTTATCCCAACAAGAGCCTGCTGGTCAGCGCCGAAGGCGGTTGGAACGCCGATCCGACGTACGGCTTCACGATGCGCTACACGGTGGTCTTCGAGAAGGCGACCGCGGACTTCGATCTGGGCCGCGCGGACAAGGTTTTGATGCTGCATAAAGCCGGCGCGAAGGAAGCCGAAGTCGTGAAGTGTCGTGCGTCCACCGGCTGGACCGACGAGATCAATTACTTTGTCGAGTGCCTCGAAAAATGCCAGGCCCCCAAAGTCACCACGCCCGCCGACGCGATGAAGTCCGTCGCGCTCTGCCAGGCGGAAATGAAGTCCGTCCTGAGCGGCAAGGTCGTTCCGTTCAAGGCTTGAGCGAGCGTACGCGGCCGCCGGGCTTCGCAGCCTTATGATCCGCCAACTGGCCGCGTCGGTTTTTGAACGCACCGAAGCCGAATCGCGCGCCTACCAGGCGCAGCACCCGGGCCTCGACGGCAAGGTGTTGCTGGTCTGCATCACCGTCGCGTTTTCGCTGACCATGAATTATTATCTCGGCGACGCCGGGTTTATGGTCAAATCCCTGCGCACGCTGAATCTCCCGGACCTCTCCGAGGCGCTCGAAGCATTCACATTTGCAGGCCCCGACGCGCGCCTGCACCGTCTGCTCTACTGGGTCTGCGTGCTCACCGTCTTTTATCTGGCGGTGCCGATTGCCCTGATCAAGTTGGTATTCAGAGAACCGGTCTCCGCATATGGCTTGCGCGTCGGCGGTGCGTTCAGGGACTACAAGTTGTATCTGGTCATGTTGGGACTGATGCTCCCGGTGATTCTCTTCGTCTCAGGAACGGAAAGTTTTCAGGAGCGCTACCCATTCTATGGCGTCTCGAAAGGCAGTGCGCTGTATCCCAATTTCTTTATCTGGGAGGCGTTCTATTTGTTGCAGTTTTTCGGGCTCGAATTCTTTTTTCGCGGCTTCATGTTGCATGGCCTCAAGCTGCGCTTCGGTTATTACGCCGTCATGGCGATGACCATTCCCTACTGCATGATTCACTTTGGCAAACCGCTACCCGAGACCCTGGCCGCGATCGCCGCGGGGTTGATTCTCGGAACGCTGAGTCTAAAGAGTGGCAGTATTTGGCCGGGCGTCGCGATTCACTATGGCGTCGCAATTGCCATGGACCTGAGTTCGCTCTGGCGCAAAGGCATTTTCGGTAATTGAAATTCTGGAGCGGTGGCGGTTTATTCGTCGTCGTCGCGCGTATCGAGCACCGCCAGGAACGCTTCTTGCGGCACTTCCACCGCGCCGATGTTTTTCACGCGCATGCGCTTCTTGCCTTCTTTTTGCTTCTCGAGCAGCTTGCGTTTGCGCGTGATGTCGCCGCCGTAACACTTCGCGGTCACGTTCTTGGCCGTCGCCGAAATCGATTCGCGCGCGACGATCTTCCCGCCGATCGCCGCCTGCAGCGCGATCACGAAGAGGTGCTTGCGGATCTGCTTGCGCAGCTTGATCAGTACCTTGCGCCCGCGGTTTTCGGCGTTCGTGCGGTGGCAGATCTGCGAAAGCGCGTCCACCGGCGTGCCGTGTACGAGAATGTCCAGTTTGACCAGCTCGTCTTCGGCAAAGCCGGTCACGTGGTAGTCCATCGTGCCGTAGCCCCGCGTGCAGGACTTGAGCAGATCGTAAAAGTCGAAGACCAGTTCGGCCAGCGGCAGGTCGTACTGGACGATGCAGCGCTTGGCGCCCATGAAATCCTGCTTCACGAATTTTCCGCGGCGGTCTTCACACAGTTTCATCACGCTGCCGATGTATTCCACCGGCACGATGATTTCCGTGCGCGCAATCGGTTCGCGGAACGCTTCGACCTTCGAGCCGTCCGGCACCTGGCTGGGATTATTCACCACCACCGTGCCGCCGCCGAGCAATGCGATTTCGTAGGTCACGTTAGGCGCGGTCTGCACCAGGTCGAGATTAAATTCGCGTTCCAGGCGTTCCTGCACGATCTGCATGTGCAGCAGCCCCAGGAAGCCGCAGCGGAAGCCAAAGCCCAGCGCCTGCGAATTCTCCGCCTGGTAAACAAAGGAGCTGTCGTTCAGCGATAATTTTTCGAGCGCGTATTTCAGCGATTCGAAGTCGCCATCGTTGGCCGGATACAGGCCACAGAACACCATCGGCTGCGGTTCTTTGTAGCCGGGCAGCGGCGGAATCGTGCCGCGCGGGACCAGCGAAGACTCCACCGTGTCGCCGACTTTGACTTCGTGAATGTCCTTGATCGTCGCGGTCATGAAACCCACGTCGCCCGCGCCGATTTCGTCCACCGGCACCGGCCGCGGCGTGAAACGCCCGACTTCGGCGACTTCGAACGTCTTGCCCGAATGGTGCATGCGGATGCGGTCGCCCTTCTTGACCTTGCCGTCCACGATGCGCAGGTACGTGATCACGCCTTTATAGTCGTCGTATTTGCAGTCGAAAATCAGCGCGCGCAGCGGCTTGTTCAGATCACCTTGCGGCGGGCGCACGCGCGCGACGACCGCGTCGAGAATCTCGTCGATGCCCAGCCCCGCCTTGCCCGACGCGAACAGGCATTGCTCCTGCGGGATGCCCAGCACCTGCTCCACTTCTTCCGCGCTCTGGTTCACCTGCGCGCTGGCCAGGTCGATCTTGTTGAGCACCGGAATGATGTCGAGTTCCGCGCCCATCGCCAAAAGTGCGTTGGCCACGGTCTGCGCTTCAACACCCTGCGTCGCATCGACCAGTAGCAGCGCGCCTTCGCATGCGGCCAGGCTGCGCGAAACTTCGTAATTGAAGTCCACGTGGCCGGGCGTGTCGATCAGGTTCAGTCTGTAGGTCTTGCCGTCGGCGGGGCGCTTGTAATTGATCGTGACCGCGGACGCCTTGATCGTGATCCCACGTTCGCGCTCCAGATCCATGTCGTCCAGGATCTGGTCGCGGAATTCGCGCTCGGTGATCGCGCCGGTCTTCAACAGCAGCCGGTCGGCGAGAGTCGATTTGCCGTGGTCGATGTGCGCGATGATGCAGAAGTTACGAGTCAGTTCGGTCATGATCTTCCTGCGGTCCTGCCGGGAACAACTCCAGCGGAAAGCCTCCTCCAGTAAGGCCGCACATCCTAGCGTCGAGGCGCGCCGCTCGCCAGCGGGTAAAGCGGCCCGGCCCGCAAAAAAATTTCCGCATTTTTTAGACAAACCCCCGCCCGCGCGGATCAATCCGGACGTAAGGGGCACCTCACCCGCAACCTAATAAAAGGAGCCAGCGATGCCACGCATCCGCCTGTCTGAACTTATGTCCGCGCTCAAGCTTGTTCGGGAGCCCGCCGACGATGCCGCCGCCAGCGGCCCGGGTCCGCCTCGCCCTGCCTGCGGCGCCTGCTTCGAGTAAGATTTTTTTGGAATTCCCAGACAAACTCCGCGCTTCGCGGATCAACCCTTCGGAGGCCCTTCGCGGCGCATGCAGGATCGAGAGCAGGCCAGGCACGCGCTTCAGGAGTTGGCCACCCGCCGGCACGCGGATTTGGTCCGCATCGCCGCACGCATTCTGAAGGATGACGCCGAAGCGGAAGACGTCGTGCAGGAAACTTTCGCGCGGCTCTGGCTCAAGTGGCAGGCAGGCACGCTCGAAAAGCCGGAGGCGTATCTGTTCCGCGCGGTCCACATCAACGCGCTGAAACGCCGCGCGCGGCGCCGCATGCACGCTTCCATCGACGCCGACCCGGAACTCGAACCGGCCGCGCGGCCCGATGGAGCGGAAGATTCACCCGGCAGGTCGATGACGCTGGAAATCGACCCGCTGACGCTCGAACGCGCGCTCGACGGCCTGCCGGAAACGCAGAAGGCCGTGATCCGCATGAAGTATTACGTGGGCCTGTCGTTTCGGGAGATCGGCGACGCACTCGCGATCTCCTCCAACACCGCCGCGAGCCGCTGCCGCTACGCGCTCGACTCGCTGCGCAAAATCCTGAAAGGAACGCAAGATGACGAACGAAAATGAACCTGCGATGCCGGGCAAGAGCGAGCGGGAAGAGGTGACCTTCGGGGGCGGCTGGGTGATCGGGGTCGGGTTGCTGGCGTCGGTGGCGATCGCGTTTGGCTTGCCCGCAATCGTAGTTGTCTATGGCCAGAGCATGGGTGCGATCGCACAGACGATCATCATCCTATGCGCCCTGTTGGCGGGCGGCGTCATTGGAGCCATCTCGACCTTCTTCGGCATTGTGATTCCCAAAAAGGTGACGGAAGGAGGCGGCCGCCACGGCTGGCATGGCCCGCACATCCACGTTAAAGAAAAGGGCAAGGAAGTCTTCGTCGGCCCCGAAGGTGTTAAAGTCGTGGAAGTCAGCCCGGCAAGCCCCGCCCCCGCGGGCTCGCCTTCCGCGGGCGAGAGCAAGCCGTAGGAAGGCAGTTGTATCACTTCAACCCAAACGTCAGCGACACCACCGCCGTTACGTCCTTCTCGATCGTTGATGTGTCGTAAATCCCACTGTCGCTGACATCGGTCGAATTCGGCTGCGTGATCTGCAAGACGCCCATGCGCGCGTGGCGCACGTCGGTGATCGTACTGCCGGCGTTGTTCACGATCTGATCGGCGCGCGTGCGCGCATCCTTGGACGCTTCGCCTAGCATTTCGACCTTCAATTCGCCGATCTTTGAATAATAGAATTGCGGCGCGCAAGAGGTGAGTTTGACGCCATCTTTCAACAGCGCCGTGATCTCCGATGACGGCCCGGCGATCATTTCTACGTTTTGAGTTGTTATCGTATAGCTGCGGTGCAGCGTGTAGCCTTCCACTTCGTGGGTTTGTACGCGCGTGTCCTTCAGCGTGCCGATGGTTTCGAATTTATATAGCGTTTCGGTGGAGATGGACCCCGGAGCGATTTCGTCTGAGGCGAATTTGTGGTTGGCCAGAAAGGTCGCAATGCGCCCACAGCCGTCGTTCAAGATGGCGTACGCTTCAGGCAATTCCTTAGCCGTGCCGGTCACGCTAATTGTCCAGACGGCCAGGTCCGATTTGATGCGTTTGCGCGCCGAACCCGTGACTTGCAAGGTCTGGTCGCGGCGCTCAATGACCTCTTGCTTGGCCTGATAGGCTCGGGACGCCACGCAGGTGCTGGCGATCATTCCGCCGGCCGCGCCCATGGTGATCACTAATACCGAACCAAAGATCCAGCGCATCGTTCCGTTCATGCTTTGTCTCCGTGGGATGCTCGCGAATCATAATTAAGACGCTGAAGTGCTCGAAAAATTAATGCGCGTAAGGCGCAGATGATTTTTCGTCATGTGGGGTGCAACGCTATAGAGGAATCACACTAAGTTTGGCGGGAATTTGTTGGTTGAGAACGCGCGCATATTTTGTCAGTAAAATGTTCGCCGAAATTCGACCAATTAAGGCTAACGCATGGCGAATAAGCAGGCCGGTCCAGCGTCTTTGTCGTCTCGGCTGAAGGCCGCAAATAATTTAGCTTGGGCTTGTGGCGCGCTGGCAAGCGCGCCGTAGGCCCAGGAACGGGCCGTCCCAAAGCCAAATCCTCTCGTTGTGGCTGTCGGGCAAGTACGGCTTTCGCCACGCAAGGTGTAGTCGTGTCGTGGCCATCGCAGCGATGATAGGGCGAAAACCGCCCTCTTTGGGGTAAGGTCCCTCGGCGGCGCGCCCCACTTTAAACGGCCATGAGGCGCGCGCCGCCGAGGGACCTTACCAAAGAATAAGGAGCCGTTGACCACCGGTCGTTCGGCAGTGTACCACCCTCTGAATTCCCATCAAAAATGGCAAACAAAACCTTGCCTCATGCAATTAAATAAGGTAATTTGAAGGCGTCAGGGCCATTGACCACCTCACGCGTATGCGAAACCGGTGGCCCTCACAACCCGAGGCTTAAACCCCAGACAACCCAGAAACGCCCTGCGAGAACCGTCTCGCCCGCGCGCCCGTGTTTTCACGCTTCGACGCTGTGTAGTCGATCCATGCTTTTCCGCCGTGTGATGGCGGATTCGAATGTGAACCCACGCCCGCGCCTTAATTAATCGACAGAATCGCCTCGAAATGCCGCGGCTCCAACCCGCGCGCACGCAGAGAAGTTCTGTCTCATAGCAAAAGCTTGCACGCCGTGGCCGTGGTGCCACTGGCTGCGGTTGTATGCAGCCAGTGCGAAGCCGTTGGCAATGCGTGTTTACGTAGCTTGCGCGCAGTGGCCGTGGTGCCACTGGCTGCAGTCGTTCTCAGCCAGTGTGAAGCCGTTGGCGGACCGCGTGGCCCGTTGGATTCGATCCGTCGTTTGGGTGCCATGGGTCGCGGACGTTGGCGACCCATGCGTCGTTGGGTAAGCGCCAATGAAGCCGGCGTCGTCAGCCCCGTTCACGGGGCTTCGTTCGAGGCGCGTAAGCGCCGAGTGTAACCCCCGGCTTCAGCCGGGGGACAAGGGCCGCCGTGGTCGGCAAGCCTCACGCTGTGGCCGTTGGGCAAGCGCGGCGATGCGCCGCGCAATCCGTCGTAGTAGTCGTGTCGTTGCTGTTTGTCGTTCATTCAGGCGCGACAAGAAAAGGGAAGGGTGCGCAACGGTGCGTACTTTTACACCTCGAATGAAAATCCCACCCGGTGCGTGCAACGCGCCGTGTTTGGAAATATTTCATCCACGCACCGTGCACATTTTTTCGCGAGGTTCTCGGCGCGAATTGCCGTTGTCGTCAGCCCCGTTCACGGGGCTTCGTTCGAGGCGCGCAAGCGCCGAGTGTAACCCCCGGCTTCAGCCGGGGGACAAGGAGTGCCGTGGTCGGTAAGCCTCACGCTGTGGCCGTCGGGCAAGCGCGGCGATGCGCCGCGCAATTCGTCGTAGTAGTCGTGTCGTTGCTGTTGTCGTTCATTCAGGCGCGACAAGGAAAAGGAAGGGTGCACAACGGTGCATATTTTTACACCTCGAATGAAAATCGCACCCGTTGCGTGCGATATGCCGCGCTTGGAAATTTATCATCCACGCACCGTGCACATTTTTTGCGGGTCGCGCAAGCGTCGCAGGAAATGGGATCAATTAGAGGGCACCAAATGATGTACCACGCGCAAGCTGACGGCGCACGAAGGAACAAGTTCCTCCATGGCACCCACGACTTTGCAAGCTGTTGCCACGCCACGTTCCCAACGGCTCCCTTTCACGTAAGTCATCAGAAAACAGGGCTGATGTGCACCTTTTTGAAAAATCGTGTCCGCTTTGCATCCCGCGCGGCGCACCTAACTTGCACGAAAAATTTGACACGCGCCACCCTTTGTCTTCGAAAAATGGTGCATAACGACTTACACGGATGTGTGTACCACTCACTCAGTGTCGTTATCTGCACCCGCTGCGTGCTCTGCGGTGGATTTTGTCGTGCGATGTGCGGTGGATTTGAATTTGTCGTTGCCGTCTCGCCGGGCCGTCCGCCTTGGAACGGAACCGCCCGGCGTTACCAACCCGGAGGCGTGCACCATCGTGCACATTTTTTCGCCGTGCTTGTCGTAAACGCGTGATTAAAGGAGCAGCCATACCCAGCACTTAAAACAGCAGTGACATAGCCTGCGTTGGTCGTGGACCGGCGCACCATCGCCCCCGACCGCGGTGCACGGGCTGCTTGTTTGCGCAACCCGTGCCCGCAGCGACTGGGTTAGATGCTCAGCGAACTCACCGGCAACGGTGCCGGGCGTTCACAGGTGCTCGCCAGGTCGACCCACTTGGCTTCCCGCGACGAATCGTGGAACGCGTGCATCACGTCAAGCACGTGGTACGCGAGTTCCCCGCTGGTGCGGTGTGGGCGGTTTTCCTTGATTGCGAAGGCCATATCGACCACGCCGATGCCGCGCGACTGGTCCGGATGCCCGTGGGTAAGCGGCACGTCCTGCCATTCGCTCGGCTTGGCCGGGTCCGGGTTCTGCTTGAAGAGGCGCACTTGGCCGCCGAAACCGTTTGGGTCGGGGCACGCGAGCGTGCCGTCGGTCCCATAGATTTCGAGGATCGGCAGATTCGCGCGCCAGACGTCGAAGCTCTGAATGATCGTGGCCGCGGCGCCATTGTGAAATTCCGCAACGCCGGTCACGTGCGTAGGGATGTCGACCTTGATCTTCTGGCCGGCCTTGGGCTGGCTCGTGATCGTGCGCTCGGGGAAGGTGATGCGCGCCGACCCGGTCACGCGCTTGACGGGACCCAGCAGGAACACGAGCGCGGTGAGGTAGTACGGCCCCATGTCGAACATCGGGCCGCCGCCGGCCTTGTAGAAGAACTCCGGGTCCGGATGCCAGCGTTCGTGGCCGCGGCAGGTCATGAATGCGGTCGCGCCGATGGGCGTGCCGATGGCGCCGTCGTCGATCAGTTTGCGGCAGGTCTGATAGCCGGCGCCGAGGAACGTGTCCGGCGCGCAGCCCACGCGCAGGTTCTTGGCTTTCGCGGCGGCGAGAACTTTCTGGCCGTCCGCGCGGGTCACCGCGAAGGGCTTCTCGCACTGCGTGTGCTTGCCGGCTTCGAGCGCCTTAAGCGCGATCTCGGCGTGCGCGGCGGGAATGGTCAGGTTAATCACGATCTGGATGCCCGGATCGGCGAGCAGTTCGTTGACCGAGCAGGCCTTGGGGACACCGTATTCTTCGGCGCGCTTCTTGGCGCGTTCCAGGTCCACGTCGCTGACGGCGCTGACTTCGACGCTCGGAAAGCGCTTCAGTACGCTCAGGTACGCGCCGCTGATGTTGCCACAACCGATGATGCCAATTTTCGTACGGGCCATGCGCAGGTCTCTCCCCTGTGTTTGAGCCGGTTGGATGAAAGAAGAGATAAGCGTAGTGCAGGGCGGGGGAGCGTAAAATCCAGATTGGCCGGGGCGCGGCCTGCTGAAGCGATTTTCTTTCCTCTAATAGGCCCGAAACGGGTTACGTCTAAAAGCGAACTCTAGGGAGCGTCTATATGTGCACGTTGCGAAGCTGGGTGCTGGCGGGACTGGTCGCGAGCTTCATCTGGGCGCCGCGCGCGCAGGCCGCTTCGCTCGATGAGGCCCGCAAGCTCGTCCACGACGCGCAAGCCATTCTGAAGAAGGCCAGCGGCGCGCAAGCCGACCCGAAGGTCTACGCGGCGGCGGTGCAAATGCTCGAGCAGGCCGACCAGGTCGCCGAAGATGCCGCGAAGGCCGACCCCAAGGGCGCGGAACCGCTGCAGGAAGAAATCTCGTCGGCCCTCTTCTGGGCGCGCCGCTTCGCGACGGTGCAGGTCGCCGACGCGCTGAGGACCAAGCAGCCCGTTCCGCCGAGTACCCCAAGCACCCCCAGCACGCCGAGCAACAGTCCAACGCCCGCTCCGGCGCCCGACCAGCCGCCGCCCGCCAAGCCCGCACCGGCTCCGGCACCCGCGCCAGCTCCGGCGGCGCCTTCGCCCAAGACCCTCGATGCCGCCGCGGCCGATGCCGAATACAAGCGTGCCGAAGAATTCGAAAAGAGCCACGCCGGCGACGACTACGCGATCGCACTGCGCTGGTTCCAGGCCGCCGACAAGTTGGCGGGCTCGGGCGACCTGGCGATCCGCGCAGCCTCCAAGGCGCGCGAAGCGCAGACGCGCTTCACGGCCAAGAACACCGCCGCGCCGGAAACGCCCGACGGCAAGCTGATCCTCGAAGGCAACCAGTTGCTGGCCGACAAGAAATTCACCGAGGCCCTCGCGAAGTTTCAGGACGCCAAAAAGGCCAAGGACACCACGCTGGTCGAGCGCCGTATCGGAGACACGTACCTGCAACTTGGTTACGAAGGCCGCGACAAATACGCCGCCGCGTATTTCCCCGCGCTCAACGAATACAACGAAGCGCTGAAGCGCGGCGATCAGAAGGCCGCCGGCGCGGCGCGCAACAAAGCCCTGGCGCTCAAGCCGCTCGAAAACGAGATCATCAAGAACTACGACAACGCCAACGACGCCTACCGCCGCGGGCTCAACATCGCCGAACGGAAGGACCTGATCTGCGAATTCCAGATGGCCCTGCTTGAGTACGAGAAGAAGGACCGCCCCAACGCCAAGCTGCACCTGGCTCAAGCGGCCGAAAAGTACACGCCGATGAACGACGACGAGCGCACCGTCTACGAATACGGCAAGTCGGTGATGAACAAGATCAAGTAGCGCGCGGCGCCGCCCCAAGCGCTTGCAAATCGGCGGGCCTCGGTGCATAGCTGTAAGCAGGTACAGCGAGCCTGAGGTGACGCGATGGACTTCCCGCAGCAGCCCGGAGAAGACGAATTCGATGCCGCCGCGGCGCGCTTCAAGGCGCAGGAGCGCGAGCGCGCCGAAAAGTCGCACCGCACCACCGGCCTCGTACTGTTGCTGGCCGGAATCATTGTGACGGGCAATGCGATTTACCTGACGGTCACCGGCCAGGCGCAGCGCAACACGCGAGAAGAAACCATTGGCTTTATGATTGGCATGTATGCCGTGGGCGGACTGCCGCTGATCGCGGGTCTATACTTCCTGCTCACCCGCCCCAAGATAAAAAAGTAGCGGCGCTACTTATTGAACCAGCGGCGTGGGATGCGGCCGGTGGACGTCGTCGAGACCGGCGCCGCGGCGGCGTCCGATTCGGAACTCGTCACGCGCGAGAGCCGGTTGACCGCGCCCGTGCCGGGGCGGTTGGGGCGCTTGGCCTTGTCGGCGGCATCTTCGCTTGCCGGGACCGCGGGAACATCCGGCTTCTGCTGCGCATCCGCGCGCGATTGGTGCAGAAACAGAATCTGCTCGATCTCTTCGGCGATGGCTTCGCCGGACGCCGGGCGGTCTTCCACTTTCTTGGCCAGCATGCGCATACACAGGCTGGCGGTAGGCTCGGTTACTTCGGGGTTTTCCACGCGCGGGTCGGGCACCGGCTGCTGAATGTGGTTAAGCATCACGATCGCGTAGTTGTCGCCGTCAAAGGGCAGCTTGCCGGTGATCATGCGGTAGAGCACCGCGCCAAGGGAGTAAAGATCCGTCGCGGAAGTCAGGTCTTTGAAGCCCTGCGCCTGTTCGGGCGACATGTAATCGGGCGTGCCGACCGCCTGGCCTTCCTGCGTCAGCGCCATGCCCGGGTCCACGTTCATCGGCCGCGCCAGGCCCAGGTCCATCAGCTTTACCACGCCGGTATTGGTGAGCATGATGTTCTCGGGTTTTACGTCGCGATGTAGGTAGCCCTTCGAATGCGCGAAGCCCAGCGCGAGCGCGACCTGCTTCACGATCTCCAGCGCCTGCACTTCGCTCATCTTGAGGATGCCTTCGAGCACCGCGTCGAGCGCCTTGCCTTCGAGGACTTCCATCGCGAAGTAAAAGCGCCCGTCGACCTGGCCGACGTCGATGCCCGCGACGATGTTGGGATGTTCAAGCTTCGCGACGGCTTTGCCTTCGCGCTGAAAGCGTTCGAGCAGACTCTTGTCTTTGGCCACGTCGTCGTGCAGGACTTTGATCGCGATCTCGCGGTTGAGCATGGGTTGCTTTGCGCGATAGACTTCGCCCATCGCGCCGACGCCGATGCGCTCGATGATTTCGTACGGGCCGAATTTTTTACCAAGACCAGCGGCCATTCCAGAAGCCCCCCGGGACATGCATCGAGGTGAATTTCTTCCTCCATAATATGCGAACGTATGTACTCTCCGCAAGAATTTACATCTCAATACGTTTCATTATTTTGCGCGCGTGCGCAGCACACGTGCAGCGCAGTGCGTGATTGCACCGTGCTTTCGATTTAAGGGCCTCATCGGGATCGATTTGGCGGGCGTTTGGGCAGACATGGAAAGGCACCGTCCGATAATCATCCGCGCGTGGAGTGCACGCAACGCCACGTGTCATTTATTTCGGCAGGCTTGGTTTAGTGCAGCAGTAAAACTTGATAGGTCTTCACCGCGTCTTTGCCGTCGGCGCTCGGCGCGGGTTCTTCGACGACTGCGAGAAAACGGCCGTCCGGCGAGAAGCTGGCTTCGGGACGAAACGGGCATTCGTTGCTCAAACGCCAGGCGAGCCGTTCGGCGCCGGAACCTTTCTTCTGCAAGTCGAACATCAGGAGGCCATAAATTCCCGCCACGCCTTTGCCCTGCGCATCGAGGCTCGCGTCTTTGCGATACGGCGCGCAGAGCCAGCGGCCGCTCGCGTCGAGCCAGAGGGCTTGCGGATCGGCGGGGCATTCGAAGCGCCAGAGCCGTTCGGCTTTCGCAGCCTTCGCGTCGAAGGCCTGAATCGATTGGGCTTCGGGGTGCACTTTTTCGCGCGGCTCGAAGCGCCCGCCCATCCATTCGCCGTTTTCGCTGACCGCGGCGAGGAGTTGCTCGGTGCTGGCGGCGACGGCGTTGATCCGGCAGGCAAGGTCCGTGGCGCCGTGCTTGAACGGCGCGCCGAGGTCGAGGGACCAGCGTTTGTCCAATGTAGGCAGGTTCCCAAATGACTCGCAAACGCCTGCTTTGCCATTTGCCAGTCCATAAAAGGCGGCATCGCCATTGGAGAGTAGTGCGAATGCCGGCACGTAACGTGAGTCTTTCGTCGGGTCTTGTGGCAAGCATACGTTCTCTGCGTTGGGCATTGTGATCTGTGAACCGCCTGTTTCCGGAGCGACGGTAACCACAACAATTTTGTCTATTGAAGAAAGCGTGGCTAAGCTGCAATAGGCACTCAATTTCATTGATTTTGGATAATCAGCACGTGGTACTCCAGATTCCAGTGCTCGTAGCTCGCATTGCCAAGATCCAATCGCTGGATTGGTGAGTAAAGTGTGAAAATCTTTAGATTCAATTCTCCTTGAGCAATAGAGTGCTTGTACGCAAACGGTTTTCGCCGCCTGCGTTGTGGTTACGCCTTCGACAAGCGACACCTTCCACAACTCCTTCCCGCTTTGTGCGTCGTATGCGCGCACATTCGCTTCCGGACTCTCCTCGCCGACCAGGAGCACTTTTCCATCCGCTGAAAACGCCAGGCTGCGCAGCGGATACTCGCTCACCCGCGCGTCGATGATGTTGGCCGCCACGCCATCCGCCGCGAAAAGCGGGTGTAGCTTGAGCTGCCCCTTGGGCGTTGCGATTGCGAGCAGCTTGCCGTCGGGCGAAAACGCAATCGGGGTCGGCAGCGGCGTGCCGGGCTTCCAGTCGTCGGGCAGCGCCAGCGGAATCGGATGGCCAACCGGTATTGCGCGGCGTTCCGTGGGCATCAAGCCCGTCGCGGTGTCTTCCCGAAAAAGTGTTTTAACGCGGACGCTGAACGGGCCCTTGTCGGTGTCGAAGAAAATCACGCGCTTATGCGTGCCGATCTGGAATTCGCCTTCGCGCGCCACTTCTTCTTTGCCATCGCGCGTGATCGTCACCTGTTCGATGGGATCGGCGCCGTCGCCTTCCACGACCAGTGCGCGCCGCCCGAAATAAATTTCCACCGGATTGCCGGGCGGCGGCTCGGGGATGTCTTCGTGGCCCGTGCGGCGCGACTTGAAGGTCCAGATGCCCCAGACCAGCAAGCCCGCGAGCAGCGCGGTGAAGACCCAGCGCCAGAGATTGGCATTCATGCGCTCACGCTAACCAAGCCCGCGCCGGAAATCCACCGTGCTGAAACGCCGCCGGCTTTTTGTTGAGCAGGCTTTAAGGCCGCGCTATATTCGCCCGCGCTATGGCCAACCCAAAAATGAGCGCCCAACACACCCTGGTCAACGTCGACCGCCTGAGCGCCCTCGCGGTTGCGACGCGGCGGCTGCACTCGCTGCCCGAGATCGAGAAATCCCGCGCGCGCACCGACCCGGAAGCCCTCGACACGTGCCTCGCTTCTGCCGTGGCGCTGGTCACGGAGCACGCCGCGCCGCGCGGCCTGTACCTGCCCGTGATCGCGCAACGCGAAGACGGCCTTTTGCGCCTCGGCCCGGCCGAAGTGCAGAACGAAGCGCTCTTCCGCCAGGTGCGCACCGGCGAACGCGTGCTGCTGTACCTCGTTTCAAATGGCTACACGAGCATGTCGATGTTCGAAGCCGTCGAAAAAGATTACGTGGCCTACCACTTCCAGCATTTTATGTCGCTGCAACTGCTCTTCACGTCGGCGAACCTGTTTCACGAAGAAGTCGAACGCCGCGAAGGCAAGACCTTCCGGCGCTTCCCCGTGCTGAACGGACGCCCGCGCGATTTCACGATGGAAGAAGACGAACGCGGCGCCGCGCCGTCGCTGTGGGACGCGCAGTCCGTCGCGGGGCTCTTCCGCGCGTTCGAGCCCAACGCGCTGGGCGTCGAGATCACGCAGGTCGGGGACCTCAATCCGATTTATTCGTTGATGGGCGTGAAGGTCGAACGCAAGTAGCCGCGCGTCACTCGATGTCGTGCCCGCGCGCGGCGGCTTTGAGCACGCCTAAATTCCGCGCCACGAACAACGCGGCCACGTTGAACACCGCCATCGCGCCGAACGCCACTTCATAGCCCAGATATTGCGCCAGCAAGCCGCCCAGAATTGGGCAAAGCACCGTCGGCAGGAACGCGAGCGCGTTTAAAAACCCGACAAAGGTCGGGCGCTTGTCTTCGGGCGCGAGGTCCAGGACCAGCGCTTCGATTTCGATGAACAAGGTGACCGCGGAGATCCCCTGCAGCACGTACAGGCCGCAGACCACCGCCAGGCACGCGCCGTGGTCCGCGCCGAGCGCGCGCAGCACCGGCCCGGCCGCAGCCGCGCCCACCGAAAGCACCAGTCGCACCGCCGTGCCCAGCACCATCCCCGTGCCGACTGAGAAGCGCCCGACCAGCCAGCCCCACGCGCCCGCCGCCAGGCATTCGGCGACCACCATCGCGAGCATGAAGAGCGACTGCGCGTGCGCGGCGAGTCTCCCGTAATCGGCGTCGGCTTTGTCGCCAGCGACCCCCAAGCCTGAAAGCGCGTCGAGCGCGAAGACCGTGACCACGCCATGCGACATTGTGCCGAAGAGGTTGAGCAATCGAAACGCGAGCAACTGTTTGAAATTCCGGTTCGTGCGGAGCAATTCCAGGCCCGCGGCAAATTGCCCGCGCAAGGTCTGCCCGGGCCGCGACGAGCCCGCCGGTTCTTTGATGAACCAGAACGAGCCGACCGCGAGGGCGACGAAGACAAACGAGGCCGCGAAGAGCAGCGCGTAGTTTTGCGGGAACGGGAAGCGTTCCGTCGCGCCCAGCACCCAGGGCATGAACGAGATCGTCAGCGCGATCTGCAGCGCGCGGCCCCAGAACAGGCGCATGCCGAAGTACCGTTCGCGCAGTTCGGCGGGGATGACCTTGGCGACGACGTCCTGAAACGCGAGAAACGTGAAGCCGTTGGCCAGCCCCGCCAGGATCACGCTGAGCGTCACGCCGACGGCCAGCCACAGGCCGTGCGTCTCGGCCAGCTCCGGGCCCCAGATAAAGAGGAGCAGCGCGCCAAAGAGCCAGCCGAAGCTGCGGAAGTAACTGCCCAGCTTGTACACGGGCAGCTTGTACGGGCGCGATTCGGTATAGCCGCTGACGAGCAGTTGGGGCAGCGTCATTGCCGCGACGCCGAGCGTGTACATGCTTCCGGCCCACGCGGTCGAACCCGTTAACGTTTGGATCAGCGGCGCCAGGACGATCGCGCCATTCAGGCAGGCGAAGCTGCCGTTGGCCATGACCCCGTTGAAGACCACCAGAAACCCGTTCATCCGGCGCGCGCCGGTGCCGGCGGCTGGAACTGCGCTTTGCAGGGTGGCGCTGGATTCTTCCACGGGTCCTCGAGTGAGCGGGCTGGCAAAAACAGCGGAGAAATCAAACTATACGTTTCCGCAAAACCGCGCCATCACAGAACGCGCTGCGCGATTGAGCCTTGCGCGTGGGCATGAAAAAACCGCGCCTTGCGGGCGCGGTTTTTTCTTTTGGTCGGCGTTGCGCCGTGTACGTGCTTACTTCTCGCTCTCGGCGTTGAGCTTCAGGCCCTTCTTCCTGGGCGCGTTCGTGTCTTCGCTGGGCGGCGTCTTGACCGGGGCCTGCGTGTTTTCCTGGGCCGGCTGCGGCTGCGTGGGGCCTTCTTCGCCGGTCATGTTGACCGGATTGGCGCTCGGGTCGATCTTGTCCGGATCGATGCCCTGGGCGATCAACTGCTTGCGCACCTTCTCGACGAAGTCCTCGTTCAGTTCGTAGTTCATCTGCCGCACGAAGAGAATCGTCATCCACGCGGTGTGGTACTGGTCCAGGCCGTAGTACACCTGCGCCAGGTCGCGGTAGATGCGCGGATCGTAGATGCGGTTCTTGGCGGCCTTGTCGCGGGCCAGTTCGAGGAACTCCTGCGACATCTGGAAGTCGCCCTTGCGGAGGTATTCCTTGCCCAGGCTCCAGCAGGTTTCCCACAGGTCGCCCTTCTTGTCCTTCTCGACGGCCTTGCGGAACCAGTGCTGCGCTTCAATCGTCTTGTTCATGCGCGCGAAGCAACTGCCGATGTTCATGTACGGTTGCGGCAGTTCGTTGTCGATGCCCAGCGCTTCTTCAAAGTAATTGATCGCGTCGACGTAGCTGCCCAGTTCCATCACCGACAGGCCCAGGTTGTTGCGGTAGTCGGGGATTTCCGGGTCCATGTTGACCGCTTTCAGGAAGTACCCGCGCGCGGTGGAGAACTCCCCGTGGTGCAGCGATTCAAGGCCGAGAGTGTTGTTGTACTTGGCGTTGATCTTGCGCATCTCGCCGGCGCCCTGCACCTTGCTGTCCTGAATGTCCTTCTTGTTGGCCGTGTACCAGGACTTCCAGTCATCGTAATTCTTGTAGCCGAAATTTTTGCCGGTGAGTTTGTTGAGGGCGCCGTGCGCGCTGAGCTGCACCATGATGTGCTTGCTCTTCAGCGCTTCGATCAGGAACGGCACCGCTTCCATCGATCCCAGCGTCCCGAGCATCCAGGCGGAGTTCTGCGCCACTTCGGGATCCGGATCGGAAAGGTTTTTGATGTGGGTCTGGACCGCGCGTTCGTTGTACTGGGCGTCCTGGCCCTTCTTTTTGTCCTTGGCCTTGTCGGTGTCCTTCCAGACGATGCCGTCCTTGGCCTCGGCTTCCTCGCCTTTGGAGAAGTACGGCGTCTTGTTTTCTTCAGCGCAAACGCCCGCGCCGAGCAACAGGGCCAATGCCCCAGCACCCAACCAACGGTAGGCCATAAGTATTCTCCAAATAGTTAGTGTTGCGCAAAAAGCTTTATACACTAAAGACGACCTAATAACAATCATCTGAGGTCAATTTTTGGTCATGCCCGAACCCCTGTCCCCACCATCAGTTGCGGAATTGCGTGCGCGTCCCGCATGGCAGAACCTGTGGCGTACCGCCCTCGCGGCGGGGCCCGAACTTAGGGCCCGCTTGGTCGAACTCGTCCAGATTCCCGCGCCTACCTTCGAGGAAAGCGTCCGCGGCGACTGGGCCGCGCGCGAGCTGCGCCGCCTGACCGGCGAGGAGCCGCAGTCCGATGAACTGGGCAATCGCTGGGTCAGCATGCGCGGCGCGTTGGGGCCCGGTCCGCGCATCCTGTTGTCCGCACATCTCGACACGGTCTTTGCCGCAGGCACCGATTGCACCGTCCGCGAAGCCAACGGCCGGCTGATCGCGCCGGGCATCGGCGACAACGGCGCCGGCCTGTGCGTGCTGCTGACCGCGGCGGGACTGCTTCACGCCGCCGGACGCCCGTTCCGCGGCGAACTCTTGATCGCGGCGAACGTGGGCGAAGAGGGCCTGGGCGACCTGCGCGGCATCCGCGCGCTGTGCGAACGCTTCGGACCGTCGCTCGACGGCGCGCTCGCGCTCGACGGCCACCTCGGCCAGATCGTCGGGCAGGCCGTGGGTTCGGTGCGCTTCAAGCTATCCGTCGATGGCCCCGGCGGGCATTCGTGGAAGGATTTCGGCCGGCCCAGTGCGATTCACCACCTCGTCAAACTCGCCGACAAGCTTGCGGGCCTGCAGCCGCCGCCCGAGCCGCGCTCCTCTTTTACGATTGGCGTGATCCAGGGTGGGACGAGCGTCAATTCGATCGCCGCGCACGCGGAACTGCTTCTCGACCTGCGCTCCGTCGCGCCCGAAACCCTCGCGCAACTGGAAGCCGACGCCAAAGCGCGCGTCGCGGGCGTCGAAATTCCCGCGGGGCTGACGGTAGCGTGGGAAGAGATCGGCCGGCGCCCCGCCGGCGACGCGGCCCTCACGCGCCAATGGTGCGAAATCGCCCGCGCCGCGCACCGCGCGCTGGGCCTGGAAACCGAAGTCACGGTCAGCTCCACGGACGCCAACATCCCGCTCTCGCGCGGCGTGAAGGCTTCAACGCTGGGCATGTATATCGGCGGCGAAGCGCACACGCTCGGCGAATGGCTCGACCCGGCCACGCTCGCGCCGGGCCTCGAACTGACGCTGCTCTGTACGCTGGCGGCAACCGAACGCTTAGGCTAACGTCTTCCTTTATGAAGCAGCTCAAGAACACGCCCGGGACGCAGAAGGCCGCCGCGCCCGCGGAGAAGAAGCCCTACTTTCACGTCATCGCGACGAATCGCCGCGCGCGCTTCGATTACCACATCGAAGAGACGTACGAAGCGGGCATCCAACTCGCGGGCAGCGAAGTCAAAGCGCTGCGCTCGGGCCGCGTGGACTTCATCGACAGCTACGCGCACGTCCGCAATGGCGAATGCTGGCTGGAGAGTCTCAAGATTCCGCTCTACGTGATGGCGCACGTCGATCTGCCCAAAGACAACCGCTCGCGGCGGCTTCTGCTCAAGCACCGCGAAATCGTGAAGCTCGAAGAAAAGTCGGGCAAGTCGGGCTACACGCTGATCCCGCTCGAACTTTATTTTAAGGGCTCGTGGGTCAAGGTGAAGATCGGCGTGGGCCGCGGCAAGAAGGAATACGACAAGCGCCAGACGATCAAATCGAACGAAGCCAACCGCGAAGTCGCGCGCGCGCTCAAGCGCGGGCGAAGGTAACGCGGGAGCATTTCAAGGCTGCCGAATCATAACTAGATACACAAATATAACGCCCCGTTTAATTGAAAAACGACAGTCTTCAAAGCGGGGAAGCAGCGAGCAGACGAATTAACACCTTTTGCGCTAGAGTGTGTGTCATGTAAGGCGAATACGATAGTTCCCCCAGGAGCGCACTAGCTCGACAAGTCCAGACTTAAGAGCAATAGTTGCGAAGCCAAACGAGAAGCGCTATAAGAAGGCAATATTTCCCGATTGTCAGGAGTGCGCATTGGCGGTCGCAATCGCGGTTTCATTTTCTGCGCTTAGTTCCCTTTTTATCACACCAAAAAAAGCTCCACTTAATAGAAAATATTCAAGGCCACCCTGCGAGGCAAAGATAGGATAATTAAAGCAAAGAGCAAACATGCCTACACCGTAAGCAAGTAGAAACATACCCCAACCAATAAGCCTGGAGTCCCGAATCCTCCAGATCAATTTCCAAAGTGTCAAGTTTATTACGAAAAGCGCTCCAAGTGCCACAAATATCAGAGGCCAACCGCCATCTACCGCCCATGCGGTCCATTGAATTTCGACCCAAATGGGCTCGTCTTTTCCAGCTGTACCAAAATACTCAGAAAGCATGCCCCATCGTCCCAAACCTGCGCCTAGAGGATTTTCAGGCAGTAGCACATCAAAAGTATAATCAAAGAATTTTCCTCTATTTTTCTGATATACATCCCCAACGTCATCTTCGACTAGTGTGGAAAATCTAGCCTCAACCCCTTCGCCACCGACGGAAACTGCCCAAGAAAATCCACCGACAAATACCACTAATCCCAATAGGCCGGCAGTCGCAAATCGCAATATTCCTCCTCGAAATAGGGAGAATAATGTGATGGCGATGCTGCAAATTAAAGTCAAAACAAATACAGATCGAATATGCGAAAGAAGAATGCAAAAAATACCTACGAAGCAACTTGCGGCCCCAACCAATTTTAAAAAATAAGCCCGATCATTAAGGAAAAATGCTTGCCCAAGCAATACACAATAAAATCCCGACATGGCTGCACCACCGGGCAAATCAGTCAAGCCCATGGGGCGAAATACCGATTCGCCATTTGCCAAAATAATATCCAAGCGATAGCCGCCTTCCATTCTGGACTGAATAAACGCACTCACGGGAGGTTGAAATTGGCCGGGAAAGTACATTTGCAATACTGCAAAAGCGCAACTAAGTAAGTGAAATAGCCAAAAGAAAAGTAAAAGCTTGCGAAATTGATTTCTTGAAGTGCCGCATGCCGGCGCCCAAATGAGAGGGCCGTATATTGCCATTGAAAAGGCGATACTAGCGAAACCCGAAATCCACGAGTTTGTCGAAGGGTGAAAAATTTCAATTGCCAAAATAATCCATATTCCATAGATCCACTTCCTTGCTGGATGTTGAAAGTTTTTATTTACTATGGCAAACAAAAATACTAGGCTCACGCTGAAACATAAAGTTCTTATTATCGCCCGGGAAGGTCCCA
>Ga0265314_10000474_pt1 | contig 53287 bp, 45 predicted proteins | sample 4126metaG_FD_203106 | JGI IMG/M metagenome (GOLD analysis project Ga0265314, IMG submission 203106) | Rhizosphere microbial communities from Carex aquatilis grown in University of Washington, Seatle, WA, United States - 4-1-26 metaG | ecosystem: Host-associated > Plants > Roots > Rhizosphere >... | reverse complement strand
CGGCAAGCCCCTCGCCAAAACCCGCTCCACCAAGTTTTGCCCACCTCACCGCCGACGCTCCCTGTCAAAAATCACTCTGGCGAAAAAGGCACTGGCATGCGTTGTTAATTGAGACGGGCGGCACTAGGTGCGACGTCCGAACCCAGGCCACCATGGTCCCCACTTAAGCAGGTCGGGTGGGTTCGCCGGCCACGCCGATTCCGGTAACGAACGGTGGCGCATTACCGGTGGGTTCGTTACCGAAGCTGGGATTGCAAGGCTTGTAGTCCGTGGCGGTCATCGTGCCACGTCCTAGATAGCCCAGGCGTGCCATCGTATTCCCAACCGACTCCTGACAGAGCTTCCCGAGCGCCTCGGTGTCGGACGCGACACCGCGCTCGGTTGGGTCCGGCGGTCCACCGGGGATGACGTTGAAATCGCGTGTCGGCCGGGCAATCGCCTGCGGGTCTCGACCCAAGTAGGGGGCGAAACTCCGCATGGTGTCTTCATAGCGAACATCCAAGTCCTCGTATCGAACGATGACGATGTTGGGGAGCACTGCGGCAGCGTCCAGCCAACCATCGACGTGGGCCGCCCACCGCTGCATTACATTGCGATGTTGCCGTAGTTGGTGGCCCATCATTCGGCCAGAGGGCTCCGCGCGAGCCAGTTCCAGGGGATCAGCCACCTTGGGTCCCTCGAACCAAGGCCAATGGTGCAGGTAGCGCCAGTAGGAGAGCAGCACCGCGGCTGGATTCCGGCACATGACGAATACGACGTAACGCTCGGTGATGTGCTTGAGTTCATCGGCGAAGAACTCGGCCGGGTGGTGCGACTTGACGACATTGGCCATCGGTCGAGCGGCGATGGCGAGCAGGACTTCGCGCACTTCCGGCGGATTGAAAAAGTTGATATTGAGCGCCGGCCGGTCAAAATCTACCCAGGGAGTGCTGACATAGCCGTAGCACGCCGCCAGCGCATTCATCAAAAAGTGCGTGCCCGAGCGTTCGTGGGAAACGACGATCGCGGCAGGCCGTTGTTCAGGAAAGAGCGAGAAGCTCCCAATGACCTCGATCATTCGGTGGGTCCTCGATGGGCGCACTGCTCTGCTGGGATGGTTGCGAAACAATACGTTCGGCCATCGCCCCACCCCTTACCTATTTCAAATAAACGTAGAAAGACCCTTCCAGCGCGCGCTGACTTTGCACTTTTTCCGCAAGTCGATTGAACGCGGCGCGACTCCGGACATCGCCCGTACTCGCCAGGCAAGGCCAAAGTCGAATTGTGTTTTGCCCAGTCCGTCGGCCGCAAGGAGCGAGCGGCAGGGGTAGCCCGGGCCTGGCCGCGGGGGCAATCGATCGGCTCCGGCGCCTCATCGAGCGTGACGACGGGCATCGGGGCCTTCCAGGCATGGATGTTCCTAGCCAGCGGGATGCCGGCCTTCTTCGAGTTGGGATACACCAGATTGATCGGATTACCCGTCGGCAGGTGTTGCGGGGCGACTGGGCTTCGAAGCAGTTATTATGGGTGTACGAGGCATCGTTTCGCTCAAACAGGTTGCCGTGCTCACCCACCGGTTGATCGCGCGGACGAACACGCCGTCGCCGCCGTGCGTGATATCGTTGTCGAGGAAGTGGTTGCCGTTCGAGCCGGGCTCGACGAGCACGCAGGCCGACTTTCACCGGTCTACAGGTTCGCCTTCTACGGATTTCGGGTGTGTTGTGGCTGTTGATCGGCGATGTATGGTTAGCAACGAGAAGGCCCACTTCTTTCCCTGCCGGCAATTGGCACGGGCATTGCACTCTCCATTGATCAAGCACAACTCGCACTCAACATGTTGGCCCGACTGTGGTCATTATCTGACCAGTGCGCTTTCATTTCGACCAGCATCTGAGCAAGCACCCGAGGTGATGATGGTAGCTTCACGAATTACACCGGGACAACGACGAGAGGCAATGATCCACGGGTGGCGAGAAACCGTCCGCGTTCTCGACGCAAGTAGCGCGTCATTGTGCCCCGTGGTGCGTTCATACTTCGTCAGTCAGGCCCAGCTTGTGCCATCTGACGGCAGCGCGCTTCCGGTGTCGAGCGCAACATTTGCGGCATTGTTCCGGCACGGCGGGATCACTCGGCCGAATGAGCGCAGTTGATTGTATGAATGCCGAACGGCTTCGAATCCTGATCGTTGAAGACTTTCCTGATACGGCTGATTTTTTGGCCAAGTGGGTTGAGTTGGCCGGCCACTCAGCACGCATCTGCCATACCGGCGTTGACGCGCTGAAGGTTGCGCCTGAATACCGGCCGGATATTATCCTGTTGGACATTGGCTTGCCCGACATGCATGGTTGGGATGTGGCCCGGCTGTTGCGAGAAGATCCATCTCTTAGCCAAACACGGATCGTCGCCGTTACCGCATACAAAACCGAGGAGGACCGACTCCGTTCGGAAAAGCTCGGGATCGACGTTCATCTAGGAAAGCCCGTGCTTCAGAGCGACATTGCAAAGATTTTGGCCAAACGTACCTGAAGGGCACCACTGGCAATCAAGGCCCGGCGTCGGTGGTCGGCTTCCGACGGTGGGGGCGGATCAAATCCGGGATCTACCTCTAAATGCCGCAAGGAGTCGTCCTTAGCTCGCCAACCAGCATCTGCGTTTCGCGTTTAATGGCCGACCTGTTTTTCGCCCGGTTCCCTGCGGGCCGCGGGTTCATTCGCGCGCTCAACCTCGGCGACTTCGGCGTCCCAGTAGGCGGGCAGCCGGTCCCATGGGTTTGCGCCATCATGGTCGGTGACGTAGGCGTATCCGATCTTTTCGTGGAGCAGCTTACCAAGACGCTGCCGCATCGCGGGCTGGTCGGCCGTTTTGTACGGCAGGGCCACGAATCGGCGGCCCTCTAGCTCTGCCAGTTCAGTCGGCCGATGGAAGTCGTCGAAGCCCTGGTGGTGCTCAAAAATGCAGATCGCGTCGACGCGGGTGCCCGTAAAATATTTGGGGTGGCAGGCAACTCCCGGGTTCGAAACCAGGAGACCCTTGGGCAGTTTTCGTTTGGCATGCGAGTAGACCATGCCGCAGTGGTCGACGTTCGCCTCGTCACTGGGCTGTTCGTCGAAGAAAATGCCCGTAATTTGGGGATGGAAGGCTAGCCAGCGGTCAACGTCGGCATCGACGTCGGCGACCGGCCGTTTGCCGTACGACAACGTGACGTAGCCGATCACCTTCACGCCGGCCTTCGACGCGCGGACGATGACGTTATCGTAATTGGGGTCGATGCGCTCGCCAGGACCGCTGGCCGGATTGGCGATCGCCACGATCGGCACCTTCTCCGCGGCCGCGATCAAACGGTCCCATTCGCGCAAGCCTTGCTCGGCGGGATAAAAGTAAGCCGGCACGAGCAAAGTCAATCGCGGAGGATCCTCGGCGCCAGCCGGCACCGCGGAGATCGCGACCAGGATCAACCACGCCATCGCCGTGAGAGAGCACGGGAGAATTCTCATCGAGACCATTTGCACCAGACCTGAAAATTTAACTACCGGGCAAGCGGGCGGCCATCCGCCGGCAGCCAGTGTCGCTAGCCGACGGTACTGGTTCAGTCTAAACGACCTTGCCCGATCCTGGGAAGTCAACCATCCGTAGGGAATGCCCTCTGTGGCGTTCCGTGCTCCCATGAACGTGCAAGGTCGTCTAGGTTTGGGATTTTTTGAAAACCACTACCCCCAAGGGCCAGAATCAACCTTTATTTTGACTCTGGGCATCCGTTTCTCAAACTTGGCGATCCCCTCCGTCGTGATGAGCTCCGGCCCATAAACTGTTAATTCGCACCCGCCGTTAAGTCCGTATAGCCATTCTAATCCTGCATCACATTCCGGACATCTTGACCGAAAGCCTCGTGTTCTTCCGCCCTGAGGAAATCGGCCACGAGTACCGTTTGACCTCTGAAAAGGCGCTCGTCAACGTCGGCTCCGTGGGGCAGCCACGAGACGGTGACGTGCGGGCTTGCTATGTCGTGCTTGAAAACGACGTGGTCCGGTTCCGCCGTGTGGACTACCCATTTGAAGAGACGATTCGAAATCTAAGAGGTCCGCCGAAGTAGCGGCTCCTCATCTCTTGAACCAAGTCGATGGGCTCGATGACGCTCAGTTCACCGACCAAGACCGGATCACTGAAATTGCGAAGCTGATCGCTGGGCTGAACCACCGAGGGGCTAACGCCCCCCGCTTGCCTGCCTACTCGCCCTCCTCGACTGCCGCCCAAGAAACGGCCATCCGCGGCATGGCGATGGGCGTTTTTGAGAGCATGGCGGCGAAAGCCATTACGGTCTTACGCGCGCGGTCGAGGTACTGGTCGTTCTTGAGCGCCCGGCCTAGATACGCCAGGTTTCCGGCGGTGACGGCGTTGCCAGAGGGGAGAACCGTGTCGACCGGATCCTTGCTGCGGGCCAAAAGCTCTTCGTGGTCGCTCGATGTGAAAAAACAGCCGCCGGCCTGGTCGTCCCAGAACAGTTCGATCTCGACGGCCGTCAGCTCGTCAGCCGCCTCCAGCCAGCGACGCTCGCCGGTGGCCTGGTGCAAGGCGATCAGCCCGTCGATGAAAAAGGCATAATCGTCGAGATAGGCGTTGAGCTTGGCCTCGCCGCTGGTAAAGGTGTGCAGCAGCCGGCCCTCGGGCGTACGCAACTTCGCGAGCACGAAGTCCGCGGCGCGGGCGGCGACGGCAAGATATTCGGGCTCGTCGAAAAGCCGGCCGGCGTCGGCGTATCCACGAATCATCAGCCCGTTCCAGCCGGTGAGAATTTTGACGTCGGTCAGAGGGCGCTCCCGACGATTCCGGACCGCCAAGAGTTTTTCGCGCATTGGTTGCAGCAATTGCTGGAGCTTGTCCTCGGAGAGCTTTCGCCTGGCGCCCGATTCGGCCAGCGGGCGGGCCAAAAGGAGCACCGAGCGCTCTTCGAAATTCGGCCCGTCGGATACGCCATAAACGTCGGCGAAGAGGTCGAAGTCTTTCTCGCCAAGCACCTCCAGAAGTTCGTCGCGTTTCCAAACGTAAAACGCTCCCTCCTCGGCGTCGGTCTCGGCGTCGAGCGCGGCGTAAAAGCCCCCTTCGGCGTCGGTCATTTCACGTTTGACGAACGACAACACCTCATCGACCACCTGGCGGAAATCGGCGCGCCCGGTCAACTGGTGCGCCTCGGCATACACGCTGACCAATTGGGCGTTGTCGTAGAGCATTTTCTCGAAATGCGGTACCCGCCAGTAGCGATCGGTGCTGTAACGGTGAAAACCGCCGCCCACGTGGTCGCGGATGCCTCCGGCGGCCATTTTCTCCAACGTTCCGACGAGCATCTCACGGGCGCGCTCGTCGTCCGCGCGGCGGATGCGGTCGATGAGGAATTCCAGGTTCGGCGGCTCGGGAAACTTGGGTCGCCGCGGGTCGGTCGCGCTGAATCCGAATCCGCCGAATCGCTGATCGTAGCGGTCGGCCAACTCGTCCTGCAAATCGTCGAACAGCCCGTTTCCAGGCGGCTCGGCGGGCTCCAGCGCCCGGCTGCCAAGCGAACGCTTGACGGCGCCGGCGAGCTGATCGCCCGCGTCGTTCAATCGGTCGGGCTTGTCCTTCCAACTTTCGACGACCAACTTCAAGAGCGATAAGAAACCAGTTACCTGGCGCGTCTCGCCCGGAGTTCCATCGTCGCCCTCGGGAACCTCGACCTCTTTGTCGCGGGGCGGAAAGTAAGTGCCGCCAAAAAACGGCTTGGCCTGGGGCGTCAGGAACATTGAAAGCGGCCAGCCGCCGCGGCGGTTGAGAATCTGCACGGCCGTCATATAGATCTCGTCGATATCGGGCCGTTCCTCGCGGTCGACCTTGATGCAAACGAAGTGTTCGTTCAGATAGCGCGCGATCTCGTCGTCCATGAACGATTCGCGTTCCATCACATGGCACCAATAGCAACTGGAGTAACCGATCGACAAAAAGATCAGCTTCCCCTCGGCCTTGGCCTTGGACAGCGCTTCCTCACCCCAGGCGTACCAATCGACCGGATTGTGGGCGTGCAACAGCAAGTAGGGACTGGTCTCCTTGGCCAGGCGATTCGCACGGCGTTGCGCGGCAGGCGGTTTCTCGGCGGCCGGTCCGAGCTGCGCGGTGTAAATAAGCGCCGCGAGAACACCAAAGGAGGTTAAACGAACATGGCGAGCAGCGAGCATGAAGTGCCTCAGGGGATTCACGGAAGCCGAACACGGAAGACGACGGAGGGCGTTACCCTACAGATGCCGCTGCGGGGGCCGGCCCGAACTCAAACTCGGGCGATCCCGTTATACCATCCCTCGCAGCTCTTCCGCCATCCGCTCGAAGACAGGTGCCCATTCTCCCAGCTTCGCTTGCCGAAACAACCGCGCGGTGGGGTACCAAGGGGTGTCGTCGCGACCGAGCATCCAACGCCAGTCGGGCGAAAAAGGTAAGGCAATCCAGACGGGTACGGCCAAAGCGCCGGCCAGATGCGCCATGGCCGAATCGCAAGTAATCACCAAATCAAGGTGCCGCATCACGGCAGCCGTGTCCATGAACGGACCGGCCTCGTTGTCGAGCCGGCTGGCGAGGTCGACGCAATCGAAACGGCCATTCAAGGCCGCGATCTGCTCGGTTCCCAGCCCCTTTTGCAGGCTCAGCAAACGCACGCCCGGGGCGCGCGCCAGCGGCTCGAATTCGGCCAGCGGCATCGAACGCAGACGGTCGGTGCGGTTTTTCGGGCTGCCCTGCCAGGCGATGCCGATCTTGAAACCGGTGAACGACGCGATCTCGCCGCGCCAACGTTCGACCAGCTCCGCGTCGGCAGTCAGGTAGGGAACCTTGGCGGGGATGTTATCCAGTGTCGTGCCAAGAATAAACGGCAGGCTCAAGAGCGGCGTATGGGTATCGAAAGCGGGGAGCGTATCGCCTTGCGTAAGGAGCTGATCGATTCCGGCACAGCTCGACAACAAACGAACCAACGTCTTGGGACAGACGACGATCACCTGCCCGGCGCGCTCGCGGACCACCTGCGCGTAGCGGATGAATTGGATCGTGTCGCCTAATCCTTGTTCGGTGTCGATCAGTAAAGTGCGGCCTTCGAGCGAGGCGCCGTCCCATTTAGGCCGGTCGGTTTTGCGGACGACGAAGCTGGCGAGTTTCCAGCGCCACTCGTAGTCGGCCCATCCCGGCGTCAGGTCGCCCTGCAACAGCCGGATCAGCGAGCGGTTCCAGTAGGGATCGGCATAGTCGGACTTGATGACGATCGCTTGCTCGTAGCTGGCCAGGGCCTCATCGAGCATGCCCTTGTCGCGAAGCACGTTGCCCAGGTTGTTGTGGGCTTCCGAAAGCTCGGGCATCAGCTCGATGGCGCGGTGGCAGCTTGCAATCGCCTCCTCGAGCCGGCCCTGGTGCCAGTAGGCGATCGCCAGATTGTTGTGGGCCTTGGCGAAGTCGGGCCGCAGACGGAGGGCCTCTTCGAGGCACGCCACGGCCTCGTCCATCCGGCCGGTTTCCTCCAGGGCACTGCCGAGATTGTTGTGGCCTTCCGGAAGGTCGGGCCGCAGGCGCACCGCCTCGCGGCAACTGGCCACGGCGGCCTCCAATTGGCCTTGCTGCCGCAAGGCGATGCCCAAGTTGTTGTGGGCTTGGGCGAAGTCGGGCTTGAGAGCGACCGCACGGCGATAGCAGGCAATCGCATCGTCGCGCCGGCCTCCGGCGGCCCGCGCCATGCCCAGGTTGTTGTGCGCTTCCGCGGCGTCGGGCTGCAATCGCAAGACCTCTTCCAACAACAGCGCCGCCTCGTCGGGGCGTTGCTTTTCCAATAGCGCCACCGCCAGCTCCATACGTGCCGGGACCGAGTCGGGCTGGCTAACCACGGCTTCCTGTTGGCTGGCGACGAGCTCGTCGCCCCGGCCGGCCCCGCGGAGCAGATCGTGCAGATTTCGGCGCGCTTTCGCGTCGTCGGGTTTGCCACGCAAGATCTCACGAAAAGTGCTTTCCGCCTCGACTTTCTTGCCCAGTTTGATCAACGTCAGTCCGAGATTGTTGAGAAACTCCGGTTCGCCGGGTTTGAGTTCCAGCGATTGGCGGAAGCTGGCCAGGGCGTCGTCGAGCCGTCCTTGCTGGCCCAGTACGACGCCCAAATGGTTGCGCGACTCGGCATGTCGCGGGTTGATGGCCAAGGCCTGTTGCAAAGCGGTCGCCGCCTCGTCGAGCCGACCCAGCGTCTGGCACGCCGCCCCCAACAGATACCAGCTCTGGGCGCGATTTGGGTCGGCGGCCAACGCCTGCCGGTAGAGTTGCACCGCGCGTTCCACGTCGCCGGCCTGGTGCGCTTGCCGAGCCGCGTCGAGCGGCGAGGCGTTCGATTGGCCGGTGAGGGGCGCCGAGAGCGCCCCGGGCTCGCGCGGCTCGACTCGAACCAGCGAATGCCTCTGCCGGTCGAACGCCGGCGCCCGGCCGCGCGGGTGGCAGAACAGATTCAGCGAGACGACGTTGGCGAAAACATTGTGCGTGTTGCCGGCAAAGTTGGCTGGGTTGAACAGAGGCGCCGAGTGCTGGTGCATTTCATAGCCCGCCCGCTGCAGCCAATCGCGCAGGGCCGCCGTTTTTTCGGCCCGGTCATCTTCGACGTACAAGATCGGTTGAAATCGACGGATCGTTTCGACCGCGCCCTGGAGCACCTGGCACTCCATCCCCTCGACATCGACTTTGATCAGGTGGCAGGCGGCCAGCTTGAGGTCGTCGATTCGCACCAGCGGAACCGAATACGTGGCGCACCCACGAAGGTCTTGTGCCAGGCTGATTCCACCGAAGTTGTTCTCACGCGAATAATCGAGTTCGGGTACCTGAATCTGTCCCGGCGAGTCGCCGACGGCGGACTGCTGACAGCGAACCTGGTCGAGCGCGTTGAGCGCCACGTTGCCGCAGAGGCAATAGAACAAGGCGTGCTGTGGCTCGAAAGCCAGCACTCGTCCCGTGGGGCCAACGAGCGTAGCCAGCGCAACGGTGTGCGCTCCGATGTTCGCGCCGACATCGAGCACGGTTTGGCCGGGCGCGATCAACTCGCGGAAAAGGGCCACCTCCGACTCGGAGAACTCACCGTACAGATCGAGCGAACGTCCGATATAGGCGTCATGGGGCTGATGAATCATCTCCCCATAACGACAACGTTTGACCCGGTTCAATGGTCCTCTCCTGGTTCCTGGCCACTACTCGGGCGCAGTATCAGGCAATTGTACGCCATTTTTCGAATATGGGCAGGCCACGGCTACGCCGTCAGCCGCTCCCAAAGCAGCCGGTAATATTTCATCACGCGGATTGGATCGGCGGTGGGGTCCCCCTCCTCCAATAGCGTCCAGCCTTCGAACCCGGCCCCCTTGAGCAAGGCGAACAGGTCCGGCCAAGGATAGCTGCTCACCAGGTCGTGAATGTGGATCGTGCCCAGGCGGTCCTTGACCAGGTTGAAGTTATGTTCCAGCCCCTCGTCGTCGAGGTCGGCAGGGTTCGAGTTCCAGCAGACGGTGGCACCCGGATGGTCGGCGACGTCCATGATCGTGCGGATGTGCTCAAGCTTATCGGTGCCGTGGCCGTGGATCTCTAACCGAATCTGAATGCCGAAGCCCGCGCCGAAGGAGGCGACTTCCTTGAGTGCCGTACCAATTTGTTCAAGGGTCTTCTTGACGGGCACATCCTTAGGCAGACCGTTGGGCCGCACCTTGACGCCAGTTCCGCCGCAATCGTGCGCGAGCTTGATGAAGGCCTTGGTGTCCTCGATATTTTGCTTCAGCACAGCCGGGTCGGGCGATTGGTACTCGCACGCGGTACCGAGTCCGACCAGCTCGATTTCATTCTCGCGAAACGTCATTGCAATACGTCGCCGCGCATCGGCATCCAGCGATGGCTCCACCCCGTGCTTGTGGCTGCTGCGTAGCTCGACGCCGGTGAAACCGGTCAGGCGGCAATTCTTGATCAACGTGGGCACGTCCCACTCGGCGCCCCACATGTAGGTGACGAGTCCAAGTTGCATCGAGCGTCTCCTGGGATGGTCCGGCGATAGAGTTTCCAAACGTTCAGTATGGCGCAGGGAGAGGCGAATGGCGATAGGTGACAGGCGGCGTAAGGGATTCAGCGTTCTCGCCTATCGCCCTCTCACACCCCGAGCGCACAACGGAAATTCACGATCTGTTCGATCATCGGCGTGGGTACGGGAAGCTGATAGCCGGTTACGACCGGCTCGACGGCGAGCGACACGAAACGCGGGCCTGGCATTGCCAACACCGTGGCGGCCTGGCGTTGCCACTCGTTCAAGTCGTCGAATGCAGCCACGCTGCGAATGCCCGCGGCGCGGGCAAGTGCGGCGAAATCGGTCGGCACGCCGGCGGCCGCGGTCGCCTGGCCGCCGGTCACTTCGTAAATTCCATTGTTCAGCACGACGAGGGAAAGGTTCGTGGCCCCGCTGGCGGCGATCGTCACCAGAGAGCCGAGGCTCATAAGCGTGCAGCCGTCGCCGTTGAACGCCAGCACGCGACGGTCCGGCCGAGCCAAAGCCAGCCCCAAAGCAAGCGCCGGCGCGTGCCCCATCGCCGATGGGATGTACTGGAAGTCGAGCGGGTGCCGCGAAAGTTTCGGCCATTCGCGGGCCGAACCCATCGTCGTCACCACAATCTCGTCCGTCCGCCAATCAGCCAGTACCTGCAAAGCAGGCAATAGCGACATGCGTTTCTGGTCAGTTGTCATTGGTCACTTGGGAGTTGTCACCCTTTCCCTTCCGCCAATAGCGCGATCCCGGGCCGTACGGCGGCTTGGCAGGCGCGGTAATGTTCAGCCAGCCTGGCCGCCGAGTTTACCGGCTTATCCAGGAGCACATAGTCGAGGCCCCAGGCGCGGAGCACTGGCTCGGTGAATCGGCGGGCAGTGTCGGTCGAGTCAGGGAGCAGGTAGCTTCGGTATCCGACGATCGCGTACAGAGGTAACCCAAGGTCGAAAAGCGCGTTGCGCAAGGCATCGCCCGATTCGAAGAGGCCTGTGTTCTGAATCACGACGATCGGCCGGCTACCGCCGAGGTGCAAACCAGCGGCAATAGCCCAGGCCTCCCCCTCGCGGCACACGCGCACGAGCCGCAATGCGGCGGACTGAGCCAGGGCGGCTTCCCAGCCTCCCAAGGTCGAGTCGGGGATCCATACAACGTGTGTCACTCCCAATTCAGCGAGCGTCGAGGCGATTTCAGGACCGGTGAGCACGTTACTTGGCCTGTTTGAACGTCGTGACCCAGAGCAGCGGCTTGCCGGCTTCGTCCATCCGCCACTCTCCCTTGAGTTTTGTCTTGAACAGAATCTTATCGATGACCTTACCGTACCACCATTGCTCGCCTTTCAACGAGACCTCGGTCTTGTAGGGATCGAGCCCCTGGCGTGCCAAGGCCACGTGGTCGTACAAGACCGGCGTTTTGAGCCGTTCGCCGATCACCACGAAGGTCTCAGTCAAGGGCTTCTCGTCGATCTCGATCTCGTTCAGTTTCTCCATTAAGTCAGGCACCAGGTCGGACGCTTTCACCTCGGGGGGCCAGCCTACCGGCCAAGGCATATGCCCGGCGATCGGTTTATGGACCACGTACTCAATTTTCTTCCCCGGCTTGGCGATCCGCGGTTCGAAGACCAGGCCCGCAGGCCGCAATAGGTAGGCCAGCGCGGTACCCGACGTCATCCCAGCCAGGTCCTCTTGTGTCACTTCAGATCGCTTGAGCGCGGCCGAAGTCACAGCGTCGAGAACCAGCGGACAATCCAATCCCCGGGCGATGATCGATACGGCTTCGGCGGGTGGCATGTCTTTCGTCGAAAAATCGACCGTGTGGGAAAGATCTTCGTGGACCACGGCAAACTGCTTCGCTGCCAGGCCAAATGGCAACGATTTTTGCCCCTTCGCCAGTTCGGGACCATTTTCGCGAAGCTGCTTGAGCCATTCGGCAAGACGGGCTCGGTCGCGCGACGAGAACTTTTCGCCGGGCACTACCAATTCGTTGTTGCCCGTCAGCATGCCGATCACGCGGTAAACCGGCCTTGCTTCACTGCCAGAAGCCTTGACCTCCACCTTATCGTCGGCACCGGCCTTGCGGATTTGCAAGTTGTCAACTTTCAACTCCATCAGCAGCTTGTACCATTGCTGTTGGGCCGTGAGGGGGAAATTGCTCTGCATTACCAATTCGACCTCGACACGTGCCCCGTTCGCCGCACGCGAGTGCGGGGCCAAAACAAGCAACGCCAGCGCTACGGTCGCTAAAACCCTGCCGTTAATCATGATCTTGCTCTGTCGCGGAGGCTGGTACATTCGAACTGGCTTCGGTGTTCCCCGGGTGCAGTATAGCATACCGCCTGCCAGGCCGCCCGTGGCAGACTCGGGGGCAATCCGCTAGACTGTGTGCCTATCAAAATCCGCCGGGCAAGCGGGAAGCTTGCACCGTAACCGCGACACGCAAGGAGCCGACACATGCCGCGACCGGTGACGTTATTCACAGGCCAATGGGCCGATTTGAAGTTGGATGACCTTGCCCGCAAGGCGGCGGAATTCGGTTACCAGGGGCTTGAGCTGGCGTGCTGGGGCGATCACTTCGAGGTCGAAAAGGCGCTTTCCGACGACGGCTATTGCGCGGCCAAGCGCGATCTGCTCGAACGACACGACTTGCAGGTTTACGCGATCAGCGCGCACCTAGTGGGCCAGGCAGTGCTGGACCTGATTGACGAGCGTCACCAGGCGATCTTGCCGCCGCACGTTTGGGGCAAGGGCGATCCGGCGGGCGTCAATGCCCGCGCGGCCGAGGAATTGAAGAAGACCGCCCGTGCGGCCCAAAAGCTGGGCGTGGACGTAGTCAACGGCTTTACCGGATCGAGCATTTGGCACCTGCTCTATTCGTTTCCTCCGGTACCGCCGGCGATGATCGACCGCGGCTACGAGTTGCTGGCCGAGCGTTTCAATCCGATCCTCGACGTGTTCGGCGACTGCGGCGTGCGGTTCGCGCTGGAGGTCCATCCGACCGAAATCGCGTTCGATCTGGTGAGTGCCGAACGAACATTGCAGGCGCTGGATCGCCGGGAGGAGTTCGGTTTCAACTTCGATCCCAGTCACTTGCACTGGCAAGGAGTCGACCCGGTCGAATTCATCCGCGCGTTCGCCGACAGAATTTACCATGTACACGTCAAGGACGCGATCACGACGCTCAACGGCCGCAGCGGCATATTGTCGAGCCATTTGAACTTCGGCGATCCGCGCCGCGGTTGGGATTTCCGCTCACCAGGGCGTGGCGGTGTGAACTTCGAAGAGATCATCCGGGCGCTCAACACGATCGGCTACGAGGGACCGCTTTCGGTCGAATGGGAAGATATCGGCATGGACCGCGAGGCCGGGGCCAAGGAAGCCTGTGAGTTCGTGCAGCGCATCGACTTCCGGCCCAGTGGCGTCGCGTTTGACGCGGCGTTCGAGCGCAAGAGGTAGGGGAATTGCGGATTCCTCATCCTTCATCCTTTTCGTGCGGCTGCTCCCTTTCTTGTTCTTGTTGCTTGGCAAAGCGGTAATAGACTTCGAGCGTCAATGTGGCAAGCGCGGTCGAGTAAATTCGGCCGCCGTACCCGCCCCACTGGTCGTCGGGCGCCCAACTGCCACGGTCGCAGCCATCACCGTGGACTTGCAAGGTCTGTACTTTCTCGCGAATGATCTTGTTCCAGCGATTCCACGGTTCGCCGCCGGCCTGGTACATGGCCAATGTGCAGTTGTACCAAAGATAGTAGTCGTGTGGTTGGTTGGCGACGCCGGGGCCCCAACGGCTTTCTGCCATTTCGGCCAGGTAGGGCGCCGCCAGCGCATTCAGGGGAGAGTCGGCCTGATGGGTGACGAACTGGTTGAGCATCATGCCGACGCCGGTCAGGGCGTCGGTGCCAAAGTTCGGAGTCTGGTAGTGCGTCCGCCCCGTGAGCGGATCTTCCTGGTTTCTGAAGAAGCTCACCATTCGCGAAAAGGTCGAGTCACTGACGGGGATTTCCGCTTCGCGGCAGCTTTTCAGAGCCAACATCGCCCAGCCCGATACCGAGCAGTCGCTGGGGGCGCTCAGCGGGATGCCGCCGTAGCGCCAGCCGCCGTCGTGATGTTGCTGGGCTTCGATGAATTTCTCGGCCTTGATCGCCCCATCAAGGATCCTCGCATCGGGGTGCCGGCCCGATGCCCGCGCGACGGCGCATGCCTCGGCCAGGGCGAATGTGGCGATCGCATGTTCGTACATATAATGCCCGTGGTACCTGCTGGGTATGCCCGGCTTGTCAGCGAGTTCATTGAGCGAGCCGACCAGCTCGCCTTCGAGACCCTGCTGATCGACGAGGCAGTTCAAACCCTTGGCCACATGGCCGGAATAAGGATGTTCGTTGAAGTCGTAGTGGCCCCCTGCCTGCAAGGCAAGGAGGGCCAGGCCGGTCAACGCAGCCTCGTAGGCGCCGCCCGGGGCACCTTCGCAGACGTGTTGCTGTTCGCAGCGCGAGTTGGGGCTGTGCCCAAGGCAATCGGGCCCCCAATGTCCGTCTTTCATCTGGTGCCTGGCCAGCCACTCCAACCCCATGCCGACTGCCGTTTCTGAAGCCGGCGTGCCACCCAACTGAGCGACCCATTGTTCCCGTTTCGGTGCGGTCCGCAGCGCGTAAAGCCCCAACACCTCCGGTGGCGACATCTCTTCACCCGATGCTTCGCCTTGACCGCTCAATGACTCGGCCGGCGGTTTGCTGTTGGACGAGCTCGCATCGTCGGCCAGATCGTCACCGGGTGCGGGCTTGTCGTCGTGGCCAACGCGGGCCACAGCGTCGTCCTGATCGCTGGCAACTCGCGATTCCTGGCCACCGGGAACATCCGTAGGTGACTTCTCTGAACCGGTGGAGTTTTTCTCGGTGCCATTCGTGTCGATTCGCGCCAGCTCGTCGCCTCGTCGCCATGCCGAGTAGCCGGCCCAAGAGCCAAAGCCAAGCAGCACTAAAAGTGACAGGACGAACAGCAACCAGCGCCTGCCATTTGCTTCAGCCGGCGTGCGCGGATCGTTGGCTCGGGCCGCCTGCCCGATCGGCACCGGGGCGGATGGAGTTGGATCTCGTGGGTTTGGATTCTTCGTCGCCTGTCTGTATGGAGTTGGCGGTCGCGAGGGCGTCGGAGCCGGCGGCTGCGATGTGCCCGTTGGCGAAACCCTCACAGGTCCAGGAGGCGGCGGTCGCCGAATCGGCGCCTTCGCCGCCGCAATTGGTCCGGGCAGCGGCTTTCCGCAGCTCGGATGCGGACACACGGTCGCCTGGTCCGGCACGGTACGGTGACAAGCGGGGCACGTCTTCACGTTCGCGCCTTTCTCGGCAATGCGCCGATCGTTACGGCCCAGAAATACCGCCCCGTAGTAGCTACTGCTACGCAGCGTGAGCTATCTTGACTGTAATGGATCGAGCGGCCGGGCTCAATCGGCACGGCCTCATTTCCCATCCAATCGGCCGTAACGCCGCAGTTGTGGCCATCCGATCGCCACGGCCGCCACCACCAACAGCGTGCCGATGCCGCCCGAAACGACCGACACGACGGGCGTCGTAAGCTGGGCGACCAGTCCGGACTCGAAACCGCCCAATTCGTTCGAGGCGCCGATGAACAAGCTGTTCACCGCCGAGACGCGTCCGCGCATTGCGTCAGGCGTAAGCATCTGTACGAGCGTGTGGCGAATCACGACGCTGACGAAGTCGAACGCTCCGGTCAGAAAAAGCATCGAAAGCGAAAGCCAATACGAACGCGAGAGGCCAAAGACGATCGTCGCAAGGCCGAATCCGACAACGACCCAGAGCAGCACGCGACCGGCGCGCTCGAAGGGGGGGCGGTGTGCCAAGACGATCGACACCAGAAAGGCGCCGACGGCCGGCGCGGTCCGCAACCACCCTAGCCCTTTGGAACCGACATCCAAGATATCTTCCGCGTAGATGGGCAAGAGCATAACGGCCCCGCCGAGCAGCACAGCGAACATGTCGAGCGTCATGGCGGCCAAGACGACCTTGTTTCGCCATACGAAGTTCAACCCCGCTACGAACGCCTCCTGGCCGCCTTGCTGTTCGCCCGACTGCACGTAGCTTCCCGACTTGACGAACAAGAGCAACGCGGCAAACACCAGCGTCGCCAGGGCATCGAACAAATAGACCACGGTCGCGCTAGCTTGATAAGCGATTAGGTGCCCGCCCAACGCAGGACCTGCAATCGCAGCAAGCTGGAAACCACCCATATTCCAAGTCACGGCGTTGCCAAAAATGGCGCGCGGAACGATCTGGGGCAGAAGCGACGCCTTGGCGGGTTGCATGAAAGCGCGCGCCACCCCGCTGAACAACAAACAAAGGTAGACCAATCCAACGTCAGCTTTCAAATGCGAGATCGCGGTCAATCCAAACGAGCAACCTGAGATCACGCACATCGCCACGATCACGATCGTCTTGCGATGCGCGCGGTCGGCGAGGTGCCCCGCATTCAAGGTCAGCGCGATAACTGGCAAAAACTGCACCAATCCAACCAGCCCAAGTGCCATAGCTGAATCGGTCCGGTGGTACACATCCCAACCGACCGCGACGGTTTGCATTTGCATCCCGCAGATCGCCAGGAAATTGCCCGACATGTAGAGCCGGAAACTGCTCAGGCGCAGCGCCGCATACGGATCGTGCGGCGGCACGTGGGGTGGCGGGTCTTGCGATTCACCCGGTGGACCGTGCGTCATTCCCCGCACGAGGCGTCCGCCAAGGGGCGGAAACCCGGCATCGAGCGCCTGACCCGAGGTGATTCATCGTGATGCATACCGCCGGAACGATCAGCGAGGAGGCCATCACAATGCGTCGCTTCCAAGCGGCTGTCGTATTCGATGAAGCCGATCAACTCACATAGGTCCGGTTCGGAGAGCGCCTCGACCCGGGCCGAATCGATCTCCAACGATTTGAGAACGGAACTGATGTTTGTCGCACTCATGATCCATCTCCCTGCGCGATCGCGTGGCCGGACGACCGCCGACCCACTTGCCTCATGTTTCCTGTGGCCATTATACCGCGTCGCACTAACGATGCTAGCACCGGGTCGCAAGCATTTTCGCTTCGCTCCGCAAGGAATTCGTGCCCCCCTAGCGTGGGAAGTATCAATCCAATGCTGGACGCACTTGGATTGGCGATTTTGGATTCGAATCAGAATTCCAAAATCGTTCAGGCGGCGCCGCTTGCGCGGTGCTTTTCCATGACCACGCAATTGCCTCGGTCGTTGTATTCGACCTTCGACATGAAAGCCCGCATCAGCATGATGCCACGTCCAGAGGGAATCTCAAGGTTTTCCGGGTCGGTGCAATCCGGAACTTCCTCGGGGTTGAAGCCGGCCCCTTCATCGCGGATCTGCACCCAGAGTTGCTCGGGAGATAGCTTGCAGGCAACGTGGACGTTCTTGCTGATGTCGGAACGATTTCCGTGGCGGATGGCGTTGACGAGCGCCTCTTCCAGTGCCAAGTGGATGCCGTGGATGTCGTATTCGGCCCAGTTGTGGGCTTCGAGCTGTACCAGCAGGTCGTCGAGCACGCGCTTGCCTGCTCCGGTTTCACTGGGAATGACCTGTTCCGTCCTCCAGGTCCAGCTTGATTCTGACATGGGCGTCGGCGTCGCGAAGGGTTAAGGCAGTCGCTGGCCCGCTTCTCTGATGCTAGTGATTGCGGTTTTGCCGCTTTTCGATCAAAAGGCGTCCAGAGCGGCGTTTTCGTCGGCCTTGATGTCGAACAGCTTGTTCAACTTGGTGATGGCGAAGACCTCGTATATCTCTGGCCGGATGTGGCAGAGTTTCAACTTGCCGCCATGGGATTTGACCTTTTTGTCCAGCGTGATCAGCTTACCCAGTGCGGCGCTCGATAGGAAATCGACCTTGGAGAAATTGAGCACGATTTTGCCGCGCTTGTCTTCCTCGACCAACTGGAACAACTCCTGACCCAACTCCTGGATGCTGGCTTCGTCGAGTATCTTGCGGTCCACGAACCCAACCACGGTCACGTCCTGGTTCTTGCCCTTCTTTTCCGCGACGTCCAGCCGCCGATACGCAGCCATGAATGGTACTCCAGGAGCAGAGGAAAAGCAGTTGTGACCATCACGCGCCCACTACCGATCGGACGCCAGCATGGGGTCGCGGTTCACAAGTTCTTTCTCGATATGATATTCCGGCTGCGCCAGGTGTCAAGCCAATTCGTCGCGTGAATGACTCAAATGACGCGAACGGGAAACGTGTGTCGCCAAAAATCGACGCCTTGCTTTACCCGTGGGTGCTACCGGCAACCTCCGTCAGGACGCAACACGTGATTTGGCCAATGGTTGCCGTCGGCGTCGCAGAACAAGCCGAAAACCCGGCACGTCGTTTGCCTTGAATATGATCTCGATGGTCCACTGAATCCACCGCTCGCTTCAGGTCGCCGACGTGTTGAAATCGTTCCACATTGCGTCGCCATGCCGCACGATGAATCGGCTCACGCCACCGGCCGCCGCCCTGGCGATCCTCGCCTCCTTGGTCGCCACGTCATTGGCGGGTGCCGCCGAGCAGGTCACGGTGCGGCTAAGGAGCGGGCGAACTTTCACTGGGGCGGTCGACTTGCGCACCGATCAGAACCGGTTGTGGCTCCGTTTCGACGGAGGCTCGACGATGGTGCTCCGTTCGATCGACTGGAACGCTGTTGTCGCCGGGCAGCGAGGCGGCGCTCGACTTTCGCCTGCGCAGCTGCGCGAGTCGGCGACCGAACTAAGTTCTTCACGCCCGCAATTGGTTGCGCCTTCAACCGGGGCACCGAAGGGCACTATGGGTGACGAAACTGAAACGGCCGAATTCCAAACGCCGGAACTGGTGCCCGCGCGCGACGACCGGCTGGCGCGCGGTGCGCGGCGCAACGAAATCATTCGATCGCTTGGCATCGACGCAACTCTCGCGAATTGGGATGGTGACGTCGAAAGCGATGGCATCCTGCTTCGCGTCGCTCCGTTGAAAGCGGACGGCTGCCTGGTAGCGGTCAGCGGTACATTGGAAATTGATCTATTCGGCGATCAAAATCTCTCGCCGACGCGTGGCCAGGACTATGGCTTGTTGGCGCACTGGGTAGTACCGCTCGCCACGGACGACCTGGGACCCAACGGCGCCTTCTACCGGCTGCCGTTTCAAGGCGTGCATCCTGACTTCCAGTACGATGTCAGTCCCTACGCAATGCTCCACGCCCGCCTCAGCGTACCGGGCCAGGGAACATTCGACGCGACGACTGGCGCGATACGCATTCGCCCGTACAACGGTGTCCGTGATCGCCTGCAGCAATCGACAGGCGCTCGCTTTTTTCCCAATGAACCGACGGGCATTGGGCGAAGCGAGTTTCTGTTGTCGCTTCCTTGACACGGATGATTCTAGTGCTCCATGCCCGGCCCCTTCATCGCCAGGCTGTGCAGAATGAGCACCGAGCCGATCGACATCAGCGACCAGCCCAGCCATTCGGGTGGTCGGAGCACCTTGTGGGGAGCGCCGATCGAAGCAAAGATCGGTTTACTTGTCACTCCGCCTGACGATTGGCTTGTAATGAAACGCGTGCTGCTCTCATTGAGTACGAATGAATCGACCATCCGCAACTGAATGCCCAAGAGTAGTACGACCACACCGGCCAAGAAGTAATGGTTACGGGTGAATTCCATCGTGGCCACCTCCGTCGTGAACAAGGGCACGCCAACGCTCCACGATCAGTTATCGTGCTTCGCAGTCACACGACTTCAGCGCTCGTCTTGGCGTAACGTCCATTTGGGTCGCGCCAAAACGGCCGGTCGTAGGTCTTCGCGCGAATACACCACGAGTGGCAAGGCGGTGGGTGGCAGGGCAAACGCTCTTTCGTTACGATGGGCGGGAACCGCCGAAAACAGCTTTGGGTTTAGCCGATCCATGATCCTTCCGCGATCGTTTCTACGGGCGTGTCGCCATAGTCTGCGGCGGCCAAAACTGGCCGACTCACTGGGCACCGAGTTGACGGGGGGCAAACTGCTGGCGGGGGCGTTGATTTTCCGTCGATTACTGTTGCGCGAGGTGTTATCGCCGGATGAGAAGTACGTGGGCGTGTTGTTGCCGCCGTCGGCCGCGGGGGTTCTCGCAAATGTTGCGTTGCCGTTGGCAGGTCGAATCGCCGTCAACCTCAATTACACGGTCTCACCCAGCGTGATGTCATCGTGCATCCGTCAGTGTGGAATTCGTCACGTTTTGACGAGCCGTAAAGTCCTGGAAAAGCTGCATTTACAGCTCGACGCCGAAGTCGTGCTTCTGGAAGATCTCCGCCGCAAGACGACCAGCTTCGACAAGCTTGTCGCGGCATTAGGGGCTTTCGTCACGCCGTTGGGTCTCCTGGAGCGAATGCTGGGACTTACGAAAATCAGCGCCGACGACGTGCTAACGGTGATTTTCACCTCCGGTTCGACAGGCGATCCGAAAGGTGTGATGCTCACCTACGGAAATGTCGGTTCGAATGTCGACGCGATCAACCAGCTTGTCCGGCTCAACGACAATGACGTGTTGCTTGGCATCCTGCCCTTCTTTCATTCGTTCGGATACACGGCCACGTTGTGGACCGTGCTCACCTTATCGCCTAAGGGGGTTTATCACACTAGTCCTTTGGAAGCGAGGCAGATCGGCGACCTGTCAAAAAAGCAGCGAGTGACGATCCTCATCGCTACACCCACTTTCCTACGTTCGTACCTCAAGCGTTGCAGTCCAGAGGAATTCGCGGCTCTCGACGTGGTCGTGGCGGGGGCTGAGAGACTGCCCACGGACCTTTGCGACGCCTTCGAAGAGCGGTTCGGCGTGAGGCCCGTTGAGGGCTACGGCTGTACTGAATTGTCGCCGTTGGTGGCCGTGAACATTCCCCCCAGCCGCGCCAGCGCGACGACCGGTATTACTGCCAAGGAAGGCACTGTGGGACGACCGATTCCCGGCGTTGCTGCGAAAATCACCGATCTCGACGGCATTTCCGACAGCGGCGACGGCGCCGAACTGGGTCGCAACCGACCAGGCATGCTCTGGATCAAGGGCCCCAACGTGATGCGCGGCTACTTGGGGCACGACGAAATGACGGCCAAGGCGGTCCGCGACGGCTGGTACAAGACGGGCGACGTGGCTCTGATCGACGACGACGGTTTCATCCGAATCACCGGGCGGCTGAGCCGGTTTTCGAAGATTGGCGGCGAGATGGTCCCGCACATCAAGATCGAGGAAACGCTGCAAAAGATCGTCGCGGCGGGCGAGGACGAGTTGAAGATTGCCGTGACGGCCGTGCCCGACCCTCGCAAAGGTGAGCGGCTGGTCGTGATCCACACGTCGCTTGACAAGCCTTTGGAGGTGATCTGCAAAGAGCTGGCTCAGGCCGGGCTGCCCAATCTCTGGATTCCCGGCGCCGACAGCTTCTGCCAGGTCGAGTCGATTCCCGTGCTGGGGACCGGAAAGGTTGATCTCAAAGGGCTGAAGGAACTGGCGCTTGCTCGTTTCGGAATCGAAGGGCTTTAGCATGTCTACCATCGGATTCATCGGTTTGGGAACCATGGGCCGGCCCATGGCCCGCAACTTAATGCGGGCAGGTCATCGGCTGGTGGTCTACGCGCGGCGGCCCGCGGTCGCCGCGGAGTTCGTCGCGGCCGGCGCGCGGCAGGCCACAAGCCCGGCCGAGGCGGCGCGAGACGCCGATTTCATCATCAGCATCGTCACGGCCGACGCGCAGGTGACTGAAGTGGCCCTGGGACCCGGGGGTGTGATCGAAGGTGCCGCGCCTGGCAAGACCTTTATCGACATGAGCACGATCGCGCCTGATACGATTCGGTACGTCGGCGCACGGATGAGGGAGGCGGGGCTCGCGGTACTCGACGCCCCCGTGTCGGGCGGACCGGCCGGCGCCGAGGCGGCGACTTTGGCGATTATGGCGGGCGGCGAGCAGGCGGACTTCGAACGTTGTCACGACGTGTTTGCGGCGATGGGAAAACATGTATTTCACGTCGGAGCGCTGGGGGCGGGCCAGACGATCAAGCTGGTGAACCAAATGATGGGCGCCGGCATCATGGCCCTGATCGGTGAAGGGTTCGTATTGGCCAAAGCGGCGGGCGCCGACCTGGCGATGATGGCCGATGTGGTCTCGGTCTCCAGCGGCGGTTCGACGTTGTTCGAGGCACGCGCCCGAAAGTATATCTTGGCCAACCAGTACCAACCCGGTTTTACCACCGAGCTGATGCGTAAGGATCTCGCGTTGGCCCTCGACCTGGCCCGCGAGTCGCGCGTGCCGCTCCCCATTTCGGCCGCCGCGTTTCAGCAATACACGGCCGCCATGAACCAAGGACACGGGGGAGATGATTTCGCATCCGTCGCCAAAGTCTATGAACACGCCGCCGGGGTACGGATCGCGGACTGAATTCCGCCACGAACCGTCAAGGCCACGTGACGAAGCTGCGCGGTTTCGTCGAGTTCTTTCATCCGTCGGCGATCCCCCTCGGCCTGTTGCAGCCGCTCTTGCGTTTCGTAGAGTTGCTCCAATGCGCGCACGTCGCGGTCGGCGGCGAGCAGGGCATTGCGCCGTTTCTCGATATCGACATCGATCGTGGTCCGTTGTAAATCGACCTGTCTGCGCTCGAGGTGCAGTAGCGCTTCGTAGCGGTCGGCGTCGAGTAAGCGATCGACATTGATCGCGCCGGCAGACGCCGCTGGACACCGCTTCAGTTTTTTGAGCTCCGCGTCGATATCGTCGCGTCGCGCCACAATTGCGTCCGCCGCGCGCAAGGTCTCGGCCAACTGCCGCCGCCGTTCGTCGCGGACCGCTTCGCGGAGCCGCAACAACGTCGCCAAACGGAATTGAAGGACTTTCACGTCGCGTTCTCCGGGGTTATATCGCATTCGGCACATTGGTCACATCGCACACGCAGTTGCACCAGCGCTTCGCGGGCGCTTTCGACTGAGCTGCATTGATCGACTCGCTGTCGCAGGAATTCCTGGATCGGTTCGAGCATTTCGATCGACCGGTCAACCAGGCGGTTCGCGCCGCGGCGGTACGCACCGATTGAAATCAGGTCCTCGTGTTCGCGATGGGCGGCAAGCAATTTGAGGATCGCGGCCGCCGCCTCGCGGTGCTCCGGGGTCGTCACTTCGCTCATTAGGCGGCTGGTGCTTTCCAGTACGTCGATCGGCGGATAATGCCCCTTTGTCGCCAGCTTTCGCGAAAGCCAGGTGTGACCATCAAGAATTCCGCGCACCGCGTCGGCGATCGGCTCGTTGGGGTCGTCGGCTTCCACCAATACCGAGTAGAAAGCGGTAATAGTGCCGCGCGGGCCGCGGCCTGCGCGCTCGACGAGTTTGGGCAGCAGGGCGAAGACCGAAGGAGGATAACCGCGCGTCGTGGGCGGCTCGCCCGCAGCCAGGCCGATCTCGCGTTGGGCCAGTGCAAAGCGCGTGAGCGAATCCATGACTAACAGCACGTCTTGCCCCTCGTCGCGGAAATACTCCGCGATGGCGGTGGCTGCAAAAGCCGCCCGCACCCGAAGCAGCGCCGGTTCGTCGCTCGTGGCCACGACCACCACGCTCTTTGCCAGCCCCTCCGGTCCCAGATCGCGCTCGATGAATTCGTTGACCTCGCGACCGCGTTCACCGATCAAGGCGATCACGTTGACGTCGGCCGATGACTGGCGCGACATGATTCCCAACGTCACGCTCTTTCCCACGCCCGAGCCGGCGAAGATACCCATCCGCTGTCCGTTTCCGCAAGTCAAGAGTCCGTCGATGGCACGGATTCCAGTCGTAAACGGTGAGTCGATCCTGGGCCGTTCAACCGGCCGGGGCGGCGCGCCGTCCAATGCAATCCGATCGGTCGATACGGGCTGCGGGCGGCCATCGATCGCCCGCCCACGGGCGTCGACCACCCGAGAAAGCAACTCACCGCCCACATCCAGGCGGTTCCTGGTGCGCCGCAGACGAACACGGTTGCCGCGACGCACTCCTTCGAGTGAGGCAAATGGATAAACCAGAGTCGTGTCGTCGCTGAATCCGATCACTTCGGCCTCGAGCGGTCCACCGTGCGGCACGTCGATTTCGACGAGTGCGCCCAAGGGGGCCGGAAAGTCGGCCACGGCAGCCGTGGAGCCAACGACGCGCACGATGCTCCCTTCGAGCGCGGAAGGCAGGATCGTCGCCAGTTGTTCCGTATAATCCAGCTTCACGTCAACTCCTCCGCGATCCGGGCGAGTTGCGTTTCGAATTGCTGATCGATTGCTCCCTTTGGGGTTTCCACGCGGCAACCGCCGCGGCTGATCGACTGATCAGCGATGACCTCTGCCGGGGCCAATCGCGCCAATTCGTCGACGAGGTTTCGCACCTGGTTGCTCAACGCGGCATGGTCTTCGGGGTTCAAGAGCACTCGTATTCCTCCGGTGCCGGCGGCCAACTCTAACGCCTCGCGCACCAGGCAGATCGTGATCTCCGGTTGCTTTTGCAATTCGATGCGGCAGACGCGTCCCGCGATGGCCACGGCCAAATCGACGACCTGCCGCTCCCAGCGCGCGAGCCATATCTGTTTCGAATTGTTCAATTCGGCGATTGCCGCGCGCAGGGCCGGCAACGCCGTCTCAAGCATCTGACCAACCCGCTCGTCGACCAGGCGGTCGAGTGCTTGTTCCGCTGCTCGACGGCCTTCCAATTCGGAGGCCTGCCGAATGCCCTGGGCGTCGCGCATTGCCGCCAGCAGGATCTGGCGGGCCTGGTCGCGTATCGTCGACCGCAATGCTTCGGCTTGCCACTGGTGGTCGTGGGCGTCGGAAGTGACGCCCGGCTTTTCGAATTGCCGATCGGTAGCTTTGATTACGGTGGGCATGGGAACGAGGAGGGAGCTCAGGGGATTGTAGTTGCGTATGGGACCTGAATTGGCAAATTCTGCGGCCCTCAAGGCAGCTCGATGCGGCCGTCCAATGCAAGTTGCAGCGCTCGTTCGGCGATCCGCCGCTGGGCCTCATCGATGTCGGCCAAACGCGTCGGTCCCAAACACTCGATCGTTCGACGCAACCGCTTGGCGTCTTGGGGCGACAGTTGCCCGAGCACGCGGTTGACTAGCCCCAACGGCGCAGCGGCCAGCGCGAGCAACGTCACCTCGGGATCGACCTCCGACAAGAGCACTGCCAACATGTCTTGGTCCATTCGCTCCAGGTCGGCGAATTCGCAGGTCTGCGGTCGCAGGTGTCCGGCCAGGCGCCAGTCGTGGCGCGCCAAATTCGCTTGTAATGCTCGCTTCAGCCCCGGCTCCGCGGCTTCCACGATGCCGGCCACGGTGTTCAGCCCGGCCGCGAGACGACCTTCGTGGTGGATCTGCTCCAAGATCCGCGATTTCAAACCGTTTTCGACCTCCCGCAGCACATTCGGATCGGCCTCGTCCAAGTCTACAAGTCGCCGTAACACTTCGACTTGCAAGGCGCCTTCAAGCGCGCCGAGTACATCGGCGGCGCGATCGGGGGGCAAGTGTGAAACTACCAGAGCGATCGTCTGGGGGCGCTCGCCGGCCAATAGCGTCGAGAGTTTGTCGCCGCGCGTCTGCTCCAGGAAACCGAAAGGCCGCATTTCGACGTCGTCGGCGGCATTTGCGGACGAGGAGATGAATTCCACCCCCGCGAACTGCCTGTCGCAATACTGCGCGCCGTTCGCGGTTTCGTCCACCAGGTCAATCGAGTCCGACGGAGCGGCGCGCAAGAATTCGTCGATCACCGCTTCTTGTTCAGCGGAGTCAAATTCGCCCAGCCCGACGATCATCCTGCGCACTTGCGCCGCTTGCTCCTCGGTAATGGAATCAAGCACCGTGTCGGCGGTTGCCGCGTCAAGCGTGGCAACGAGGATTGCGACCTTGCGAAGGTTACCGGGCGTTGTGAGCATCGGGTCTTGTGGGACGTAGGACTCGGACTTCGCGACCCTAACCCGCACTGCCAATCCAGCGCCGCAGGATCTTCGCAGCACTTTCGGGGTCATCGCGAACCATCTCCGCAAACTCCTCGCGCTGCAATCGGGCCCCAGCCGGTTTTCGATTGAATCGGTTGGAAGGTTTCGTTGCGGACACGGCGGGCTTGTCCACCGCGGCCGACTCGCCCAGGTTGCCCTTCCCCGTCGCCAACGATGACGGCGCGGCGGATGCCGGACCATCTGCCGGGCGAGGCCGGACCATCGAGCGGAGTATGAAGAGACCCAGCGACATGAGGCTAATCGCCCCTAGCGCGTTTCGGTGCGACACGAGCCACGCCAGCGCCCGGTCGGTCGTCGCCGGAGGTGGAAGGTCCGCCGCGGGCAACCGGGCAAAAGTCGTGACCGTGACCAATGGCCGGACGTCGGACGTCATGTCGGGCTGCGGAATTGACTGTGACACGAATGCCTGAATTTTCGTTTTCTCGGTCCGTTCGATCTGTTCCAACGACTTGTTACCGGGCTTCGCCGGTTCGCGACCGTCGAGCGTCGAGTGCGTCTTTCGCCAGATTTCTTCGTAGTAGCTGTCTGGCACCCCAACCGAAATCGTCACCCTCTTCGGTGTGAATGAGGTGGCCGCGGCATGTAGGCGCGCGTCCCGCTCTCCAACGCTCACCTGCCCCTCCAGTTCGACGTGTGCCGTCACGGTCACACCTGGTACGTACGAGAGCGCCTTGCGGATTTTGTTCTCATAGTCGTCTTCGTACGATTTCTTGCGAGTGAAATAAGGGTCGTTTAACGCGCTGGCGCTATCGTTCTTGCCGCCGGAGTAGGATCGGCCGTTGGCATCGACCACGGTCACGTCTACCGGTTCAACACCGATCGCAGCGGCGACGAGGTCACGGATCTTCGGTACCTGTCCTTCGTCCAGCTCCCTCGTGCCCCGTGGCACGACGGTGACCATCGCCGTCGCCCGGCCCTCGGTGCGAAAGCCCGTCTTTTTCGGCAGGTGGTAAAGCACCGCTGCCTTTTCGATTCCTTTCATCCAACGGATCGTATCGGCGAGGGTCCGTTCCAGGGCGATTTTGTTCATGGCGTCGATTTGCGGCCGGCTGGTGAACGGGCCGGGCTTTGTCGTGGCATCGGTCAGAAGCGTGCCAAAGTGCAGCGGCATCGCGTCGCCGTCGGCCAACGCGGCGGTGTACTTGCCCTTCAGCGCGCGCGGCACCCGTATCTGATTCCCCTCGATCTCATAGTCGTTCAACCCGGCCTCACCCAATGCGGCCTGGGCGGCTTCGATCTCGCTGGTCGTAAATTGGTGCCCCTGAAGCAAGTACGCTTCGCCTCCCACGATCGAATGGTTGCAAAGGTAGGCCAGACTGGCCACCACGACGGCCAACAGCGCACCGGCGGTGAGCCGCGTGCCGGGCGACATCGACCGGACCACATCGGTGAGCTGGAGGTACGCCTTATTAAGAAGATCCATCCAGGGGCTCCTGCCATCTGCGCGAAAGCGCGGGAAACTTGAAGGGAAGGCCGGCGGGTTGTATCGAAACAGGCGGGGGGCGTCAATCGCAGGGTTCGTCCTTGTTCCCACGAGGATCCTCGGATCAAAGGTTGGCGCGCTTTTGGCATTGCAATGGGGCAGATTCGCCGCTATTCTCCCGCCGCTTTTCTCGGATCTGCCGGAAAGAGAGCGAGCCCTCGTGTTTGACCCAATGACGAATCTGAACCGACACGGAACTCGCCAGGCGCGCCGTGTCGCAACCCTGGTTTTTTTGTCGGCCTGTCTGCCCGGCTGTACTCTGATTTCGCACGGCCGGAATGTCGAGGGCGTGACGATGTACCAGCAGGGATCGTATCAGGGCGCCATTCAACGCTTCCAGCAGGCGATCAGCACGGATAAGAACAACCCTGATGGCTATTACAATCTGGCAGCGACCTACCATCGACTTGGAAAGCTCAACCATCGCCCGGAGGATCTGACCCAGGCTGAGGCGCTGTACAACCAGTGTCTCGACCGGGACGCCAACCATCGCGATTGCCATCGCGGGCTGGCGGTGTTATTGGCCGAAAACGGCCGTAGCGACGAGGCGTTCCGATTGCTCCAAGGCTGGTCCGATCGCAACCCGACGTTGCCCGCCGCCAAGATCGAGCTGGCCCGGCTCAACGAAGAGTTCGGCAAGCTCGACGTGGCCCAGGCCCATCTGATCGAGGCGGTGAACCTCGACCCGCGAAATCCACAAGCCCTGGCCGCGCTGGGCCGGCTGCGCGAGCAATCGGGTAATCACGCGCAGGCCCTGGCTGACTACGAGCGATCGCTGCAACAGGGATACCAACCCGAAGTCGCCGCGCGCGCCAGTGTCCTCCGCCAGGCCATGAGCGCGGCCCCAGCCACCACGCCGCCGGGCGGAACACGAACTGTGAACGGCAACCCGTTCCCTCGGTACTGAGAGTCAGGGCCTCAGCGGTTCCCCTCCTTGACCGTTCCAGGTAAAGCTTCTATTCTGCTTGCAGCCGGGTGAGGGATCGTATTCTCCGGCAGGCAATTTATCTTTCGTCCTTTATCAATGCCCCAAGTCATCGTCTTGGACACCCTGGCTCGCGAGGGCCTCGCGCTCTTCGAAGCGGCCGATGGCATTGAATATGAGGTGCGCACGGGTTTGTCGGGCGACGCCCTGCGGTTGGCGTTGGCCGAATTCGACGGTGCAATCCTTCGCAGCGGCGTGAAAATCACGGCCGAGTCGCTGGCGGGCAACCGGCGCTTGAAAGCGATCGTGCGGGCCGGTGTCGGCACCGACAACATCGATAAGACCGCCGCCACTCGGCTGGGCATCGTGGTCATGAATACGCCCACAGGCAATACCCTAAGCACGGCTGAGCATACCCTCGCCATGCTCATGGCGCTGTCTCGCAACATCGCCCCTGCCTACCAGAGCCTGGTCGAAGGACGCTGGGAACGCAACCGTTACATGGGCACTCAATTGGCCGACAAAACGATCGGAGTCGTCGGCCTGGGCCGCATCGGACAGGCGGTGGCAGTGCGCGCGAAGGCGTTCGAGATGCGCGTGCTCGGCTACGATCCGTTCCTCACCAAAGAGCGTGCCCAGGAACTGGGGATCGAAATGCTTCCCACCGTCCATGAGATGCTTCCTCAGGTCGATTATCTCTCGGTCCATACGCCACTCACTCCGGAAACACGAAACCTGATCGGTGTTAGGGAAATCGAAATGATGCGGCCGGGTGTCCGGTTAATCAATTGTGCGCGTGGCGGAATCTACGACGAGGCGGCACTGGTCGCGGGGCTCAAGAGCGGCAAGCTGGCTGGCGTGGCGCTTGACGTATTCGCCAACGAGCCCTGCACCAACAGCCCGTTGTTCGGCATGCCTGGCGTTTTGGCCACGCCCCACTTGGGCGCAAGCACCGAAGAAGCGCAGACGCAAGTGGCGGCCGAAGGCGCCCAGTTGCTGATCGACTTCCTCACGCGCGGCGCAATCCGGCACGCGGTTAATGTCGTGGCGATCGATCCAAAGAAGCTTTCCGCCCTGCGCGATGACCTCGATGTGGCTTACCGCTTGGGATTACTGTTGTCGCAATTCGAGCGCAGCCCGGCCAAGGCGTGCCGTTTGACCTATCGCGGCGAGGTCGCGGGCAAGGACACCAGGCTCTTGACGGCGACCGTGGCCGCCGGTTTGTTGCAGCACGCGCTCGAAGATGAGATCAATTTCGTCAATGCCGAGGTTTTGCTTCGCGAGCGGGGAATCGAGCTCGTCGAGCAATCGACGACCGACCGCGGAGCATTCAATTCCGTAATCCTGGCCGAATTGGTGACGGAGGCGCGAACGATCAAGGCGGCTGGCACGGTTTTCGGTCACAACATGGCCCGCCTGGTCCAGCTCGGCGATTTCCGGCTCGACGCCTACCTCGACGGCATTCTCATGATTTTCACCCACCGCGACGTCCCCGGTATCATCGGCAAGGTTGGCACGATTTTCGGCACCCACGGGGTGAATATCGCCCAAATGGCCGTGGGCCGTGCCAGCCACCTGCCAGGCGGCGAGGCGATCGGCGTGTTGAATCTCGACACACGCCCCCCGGCCGACGCTCTGGCCGCGGTCGCCGACCACCCCGACATTCTCAGTGCGAGTGTGATCGAGCTCCCACCTTCCGGCGAATTGCCCCCTTGGCTGTGCGCTTAGACGCCTCGTTGGGCAGAATTCTCACGATTTCCGCTACAAGCGGACAGCTCGACTTAGTCTTCGTCAATTCGCCAGGTGTTTTCCTTTACCAGCCATCGCGAAACGACCGATGCCTGACATCGGTTGGTGGAAGTTTGGACGACCTCACTCTTATTCAAGGCTGGGCCTGGCGAATGGCGGATGCACAACTGGCAGACCGTATTTTCTCGGAATTGGAGCGAAGCCCCCATGTGCCGCACCGCAGCTTGCGTTTCGAAACCAACCAAGGGCATGTGACGTTACGCGGCGTGGTCCGCAGCTACTATCAGAAGCAGATGGCCCAGGAAGTGATCTTGGGACTGGAAGGGGTCGAGCACATCGAAAACCAACTCGAAGTCGAGTGGCCCCTGTGAGTGGGCTGTAGAACGGAATTCATTCCGTTTCTTCTAACCAGGCTTCGACCGACTAACACCGACGGAAACGGAATGAATTCCGTTCTGCACGTGCGCGGCTACTCGCTTGCCACTTCGACGTAAACCTTCAGCGCACTTCGGTCCTCGACCAACAGTCGCATCATCTGCGCATAGTTGCCGAGACCTTGCACAGGGTGTGTCAATATCCGTTGGATAACGCCGGGATAGGTGACCTCGCCCAGCGCCATGTCTTTGATCCCCATTTCGAAGTGCTCGCGGTTGGCGTTGACACTGCCCAGCAAGAGCTTGTTTCCCAGCACCCACTCAAGGTTGATCTTGTCGGATGGAACGTGAACGTGTTGCTTGCCGCCGGTGATGCTGGTCCAAATGAGTACGCCATTGTGCCCAAGAACTTCCATCGCCGCGAACGACTGCTGGCTGGCTCCGGTGGCATCGATGATCAGGTCGGGCCTGCCGACCTCGCCCGCGAGCTGTGCGAGCGACTGTTGTTCGGTGCTTACATATTGAGCGCCCAGGCCGGCGACAATTTCGGCTTTGAGGTTTGGCGCCGGCGTGCGGGCCAGTGTGAAAACCCGCAAGCCGCGGAGCCGAAGTATGAGCGTGCTGAGCAAACCTATTTGTCCCGCCCCCATCACGAATGCCGTACGCGGCCGCCAGACTTTCAGCCGTCGCTGTACTTCAAACGCCTGCTGGATCGCCTTGGCGGCGCAACTCATGGGTTCGGCGAGCACATGCAGGTGCTTGAGCCCCAGGGGAATCCTGACAATGAACTCGGCATCCTCAACGTAATACTCCGTGAGAAAACCGTGCAGCAGGTTGATGCCACGTTCGTAATAGACTTCCTCACTGGTCATATCGGAAGTACCGATGTGATCGTAAATTGAACCGCCTGGCCTGCGAACCGTGGCCGTCACGTAATCGCCCGGCTGGACGTGATCGACGCCAGGGCCGATCTCGACCACCACGCCGAACGACTCGTGTCCAAGAACCAAAAAGTCGAAACCGGGCGGCGCGTTACCATACTTGGCCTCGTTGATCTCCTTGTCAGTGGCATCGACACCGACCTTGAGCACGCGTACCAGCACCCCCCGGCCGCCGGGCACATCCTCAAGGCGCGGCTTGGGAAGCTCGGCCAGATGGACGCTGTTAGGAATTCCGGGACGCACGGCAATGGCTTTCATGGGGGATTCTCGCTTTAGCGTCAGATCGTACGCCGCTTGGGAGGCGCTGTGAGGAGTGAAGCCTGCCGGGGAAGCACGAGTCTATTCGCGCAAATCGACATATTCAAGACGCAATTTAACACGCGAACCTCGTGGCGCGGTGGCCTGTCATTCCCTTCTCTGGTAGAATCATGGAGTAGTCCCTCCCACGGTGGCAGCACTCCCGATGGCCCTTGTTACCGGCGCCCGTGCCAGCGCGCCGCAGATTCCACGTTCCCAGCGCCGCTCCAGCCGCCGGCGTTTGCGTCGCGACCTGCGGGCGATCCTGGGCGACGGGGCGTCGTTCAGCATCATGGTGGGCATCGGTGAGACCTACCTGCCGGCCTTCGTGCTGGCCGCCGGCATGGGCGAAGTGGCCGCGGGTTTGATCACCACGCTGCCTCTTGTAGCAGGGGCGTTGTTGCAACTTGCTTCACCGGCGGCGATCCGCCGGCTTGGCTCGAATCGTCGCTGGGTCGTGTGCTGCGCGCTGATTCAGGCGTTGGCCTTCGTGCCGCTGGTCGCCGCGGCCTGGTTCGACTGGGAGGCTGGCCGTGTGGCCTTTCTGATGGCCTCAGTCTATTGGGCCGCGGGAATGGCCACCGGACCCGCGTGGAACACCTGGGTCGGCACGATCGTCCCCGGCGCGATGCGTGCGGCCTACTTCGCCCGCCGCACGCGGTTCAGCCAGGCGGGAGTGCTCCTCGGCTTCCTGGCAGGCGGTTTCGCCTTGCAGGCGGGACGTGCTTACGAACATGTTTTACATACGTTTGCCGCCCTGTTCCTGGTGGCGGCGGTGTGCCGTCTGGCCTCGGCCGGGTTCCTTGCGGCGCAGAGCGAACCGGTTCCGCCAAGCCCGGACCACCGCGAGGTCTCGTGGCGCGAGCTGCTCGGGCGTTTGCGCGGAGGTCATGACGGAGCGCTTTTGATCTACCTGTTGTCGGTGCAGGCCGCGGCCCAAATCGCCGGCCCCTATTTCACTCCTTTTATGCTCAAACAGTTGAAGTTCTCCTATATCGACTATGTGCTATTGATCGGCGTCTCATTCGCCGCCAAGGTGGTGGCCTTGCCCGCACTGGGCCAGTTCGCCAGGCGCGCCGGGGCCAGGCGGCTGCTCTGGATCGGGGGCGTGACCATCGTTCCCTGCTCCGGACTGTGGATCGTTTCGCAGTCGTTCCCCTACCTGGTTGCCGTGCAAATTCTGGCTGGGCTTGCCTGGGCGGCCTATGAGCTGGCGATGTTTCTGCTGTTTTTCGAATCGATCCCCGAGGCCGAGCGGACCAGTGTTCTCACGACATTCAATCTGGGCAATGCGTTGGCCACCGTGCTGGGGTCGCTTTTGGGTGGGTTGTTGCTACGGCTGGGCGACAAGACCCTGGCCACGTACTTGGCGATCTTTGGCTTGTCATCGGCCGCGCGTTTGGCGACGATGGTATTCCTGAGCCGCGTCCCGGGGACGACCGGCGAGACGGTGCCGATTGGTTTGCGGACGGTCGAACTCCGTGCCGATATCGGCATGGAAGACCTCCCGATTCTCGCCAGCCTGCCGGAACGGTCGGTCATTGCGACAGCCGACGAGTGATTTGCCCATGAGCATACCACGGCGGTACCCATCGCATTCAACCATAGCGCGCGGACGGCGCGCCTCCGCGGTGCGCGCCGCGAAGCAGCAAGTGGTCCTGCACGGCGTCGCCGTTTCGCCTGGGGTGGCGGTCGGCAAGGCGCATTGCATTCACGAAATCTTCGTTGGGCAAGAGCGCGAGCCGCTCGACGACGCCGATATGCTCGCCGAGCTGACGCGCTACGATCAGGCGCGCGAGGCCACCGCCGGTGATTTGCGCGCGCTCCACGAGAAGGTCCGCAGTCAGGTGAGTGACAAAGCGGCCGCCATCTTCGAGGTCCATGAGACAATTCTCCACGACCCCGCGTTCACCGCCAAAGTGCGTGCCTGGATCGTCGAGTCGCGACAAACCGCGCAAGCGGCCCTGCAGCGCGTGCTGGGCGAGTACACGGAGCTGTTCGCTCGTACCACCGACGAGTACCTGAAGGAACGCCTGGCCGACGTCCGTGACGTGATTATCCGCCTCAATGGTCACCTCACGCCGATCACCAATTCCCATGAACCAGCCAATGAAGCTTACCACGGCGCCGTGATCCTGATCGCCAACGAGCTCGTACCGTCGCACGTGATCACACTGGGCAAACACGAAGTCTCCGGGATTGTGACCCAGGCCGGCGGGCGCACGAGCCATGCCGCCATTCTCGCGCGAAGCCGCGGAATCCCCGCGGTGTCCGGGGTCGAAGGCGCGTTGCACGGCATCGCCGAGGGCGACGTCGTGGTCGTCGACGGCCGCGAGGGGCGCGTGGTGGTTCGTCCCGACGTCGAGACGCAGCGAGCTTATCGCCGGCTGCAACGTGAATTCGTCGATCTCAAGGACGCCTTGGCCCACAATCGCGACCAGCCCGCCGTTTCGGCCGACGGACAACCAGTGGAGCTGATGGCCAATATCAGCAACCCGGCCGACGCGCGCGCCGCGACGTCGATGGGCGGATCGGGCGTGGGGTTGTACCGCACCGAGTATCTGTTCCTGACGCACGCCGACGTGCCCGACGAAGAAGAACAGGTGCGAGACTACCTCGAAGTGATCGCCGCCAGCCCCGGCCGACGCGTGACGTTCCGCACGCTCGATGTGGGCGGCGACAAGAAAATGCGGTACCTTGGCCAGCAGCGCGAGGCGAACCCGTTCATGGGTTGGCGTTCGATTCGGCTTTCGTTCGAGCACCCCACGTTTTTCGTGACGCAAATCCGCGCCGTGCTCCGCGCCGCGGCCGACGACGGCGGGCCGCCAAAGCGGGTACGGTTGATGTTCCCGATGATCACCACGCTGGACGAAATGCGCAAAGTCCGGCTGCTGGTACGCAAAGCGTGCCGGCAGTTGCGCGCCGATGGGTTGGCGTTCGGCGAAGTGCCGATCGGCCTGATGCTCGAGGTGCCCGCCGCGGCCGTCGCCATCGACATCCTCCTCGAAGAGGCCGACTTCGTCTCGATTGGCTCGAACGATCTGGTGCAGTACCTGATGGCGGCCGACCGCGACAATCCGAAAGTGAGTCACCTTTGCCAGCCGCTCAGCCCCGCAGTGCTCGAAGTGCTGCGACAGGTCGTGAGTGCCTGCCAGACGGCGGGCAAGCCCGTCACGCTGTGCGGTGAGATGGCAGCGTCGCCGAGGGCCTTTTTGCTGTTGTTCGGCATGGGGCTGCGTAGCTTCAGCATGAGTCCGGCCTTCATTCCGATCATGAAAGAGTTGACCTCCCACCTCACCGAGGCGGGCACCACGCGCATCCTCGATCGCGCCTTGAAGATGAACACGATCGGCCAGATCATTCGATACACGGGCCGCCAGTTGGCTGAGATTTGCCCAAACCTTGCGATTGTCGACTCGACGGCGTGACTCCCTTCGCCGATGCCCGGGAGTTCTGGCCACGATCAGAAATCGTCCTTTGTGACGAATTGGTTGTCGGCGCGGTTTCCCAGGCGGCGATGGGTCTCGGGATTGACCATATAGTTGACTGCGTGCACCGAGCCGTCGCACATCGCCATGTTGAAGATCACGTTATGCGCGCTGCCGAAACGGAAGGTATCCGTATATCCGAACATGTCTTGCATCGGAGGGCTATTAGGGTTCGTGGTGCGGAACAGGTCGTTGTCGTAGCCGGCGTAGAGATCCTCGTTGTCGGCTGGATCGAGGCCGTCTCCATAGTGCGCACGGTTCAGGTACTTCTCGCCAAGGAGATACGTCACGCTCGTCCCGTCACTGATCCAGTTCCCGGAGATTTGGCTGCGTTGGAATGAAATGCCCGTCAAGTTGCCGGTGTAAGGCCAAGGAAAGCTCGGGTCGTCCCCCTGGGCCAGGCTGACGGGACCACCGAAGAATTCGTCGGTGTTTGAGTCGCCACAGTTGGCCGCGTAGTCGGACCTCGCAACGAAAGCGGCAGGCCCACAGTTAAAGGCGACGAAGGGGGCGAACGCGTTGATGTACGCCTGAGAAGAACGGCGTGTCGGGCAATTGAATACGTCCAGCGGCGTCGAGACCATCTGGGCGACCGTATTGGCCGGGCTCCCGCCTGCTCCGCCCGACATCCCGTAAAGCGGCGATTGTTCCAGGAACGGCAACGATGCGAACGCCCATCCGCCCGGCTGCCTCGCCCCCACGCCGCGCGTCGAGTCGCCGGTCCAGTCCCAACCCCAGCCACCACTGGGGAAGAAATGATACTGATCCAAGTGGAGGTGCGCCGCCAGGGCCAACTGCTTGAGGTGATTCTGGCACTGCACTCGGCGGGCCGCTTCGCGGGCGGATTGAATCGCGGGGAGCAACAACGCGATCAGAATGCCGGTGATCGCAATTACCACCAACAGCTCGACCAGGGTAAAGGCGTGTCGGACCGCCCCGCACGAACCTCGCCTTAAAATGCGGCATTGCATCTTGGCGTACCCTGGCAACGACGAATGGAAATGAGCGAGCCTGAAAAGGGACGGCGCGAGCGTTCAATTTACCACGTGGTTCCGGCACGGACAACGTTCGCTCGGAATTCTTGCGATCAGCCGGCATTCCCACCACGAACAGCGTGTGGCTTGCGGATGGAGCGCAAAGGATGGTCCGAACAGCCTTTGATATCTCGGGGTACTGCATTATGCTGTTTGTTGCTACAACAGCCCGCGCTCTGAGATCGGTTCTTATGCCTTCTCGCCTTTGCCCAGGCCCTTTCAGCCGCCGTGAGTTTTTGCGTGCGGGCACGCTTGCCTTGGGCGGTCTCGAATTGGCCGACCTATTGGCCGCACGTGCGGCTGTCGGAAATGTGCTGCCGGCCGACACGTCGGTGATCTTGTTTTGGATGTGGGGAGGGCCGAGTCAACTCGAGACCTACGACCCGAAGCCAACGGCACCTACTGAGTATCGGGGCCCTTTCCGACCCATTGCGACTTCGGTCGCGGGTGCCGAAATCTGTGAGCTGTTTCCATTGCAGGCGAAGCTGGCGGATCGCTTTTCGCTGGTGCGATCATTGCACCACGAAATGTCGTCGCATAATGACGGTTCGATCGAAGTGCTAACAGGCAAAACGCCCGCGAAGGCCGACCCGACCTCGACAGCCAGATCGGAACATCCTGATTTCGCCATGATCGCCAGTCGAGTCCGTGGGCCGGGTTCTCATGGGCTGCCGCAATACGTCGGCATCCCAAGGCAGCCGTTCATGACGCAGCCGACGTACCTGGGCCTGAGCCACAGGGCATTCGATGCCGGCGATCCTTCGGTGCCGGGTTTCAAGCCACCCAACCTCTCCCTCGACGCGGGGCTGAATGCCTCGCGACTCGCTGACCGGCAGAACCTCGTGGCCCAGCTTGACCGTTACCGACGTGACCTGGATCTCGACGGAGGGCTGGCCGCCACCGACCAGTTTCGCCGACAGGCGATTCAACTGCTCACTAGCGGCGCCGTGGCCGATGCATTCGACCTGGAACGAGAAGCGCCTCGCTTGCGCGACCGGTATGGGCGTCATTTATGGGGACAAAGTTGTCTTCTTGCCAGGCGGTTGGCCGAGGCGGGCACAAGCGTCATCACGATCGACGCCATGGCGCCGGAAATGGGGTCGAGGCTGTATTTCAGTTGGGACGACCACGCCAATGCCCAGCCAGGTTGGGACCTCGCGAAGGGCATGATCTGGCGGGCTCCGTTCATGGACCAGGCCCTGTCGGCGTTGATCGAAGATGTTTACGATCGAGGGCTTGACCGCAAGGTGATGATCGTCGCCGTCGGTGAGTTTGGCCGCACCCCGCGGCTAGGCAGCGCCAACGGCTGCCTCGGCCGCGACCATTGGCCCGGCGCCCAATCGGCGCTGGTCTCGGGCGGCGGCCTGCGGATGGGGCAGATTGTAGGAGCCACCACTTCGAAGGCCGAATATCCGATCGAACGGCCGCTTTCGCCCAAAGACCTGCTGGCCACGATGTATCGCCACTTGGGCATCGACCACCACCAGGGACTCATCGACTTCTCCGGCCGGCCGATTCCGATCTTAAGTGATGGCGAGCCGATCCGAGAATTAGTTTAATCGCTGAACCAGACTCTTCACCTGGTTCGGCGAGCCGGCGTCAGTTGGTACAATTCGCTGCCCATGCGCATCAGATAAAGCCGGCCCTCTTTGGGGTCGTAATCGAGCCAGGTGAGGCCCACTCCATTGAGTTCATGGGGTACGGAGATCGCCTCCAACCACGAGGCTCCGCCATCGTTCGTCTCTACGATACCGTCCGCGGTCAGCACGAACATGTGGTCCTTCGTCTTGCCGAAGACAGGTCCATAGTGCCCGGCACGGATCTCGCAAACGGTTTCCCAGGTCTTTCCCAAGTCCTCCGATCGGATCAATTTTCCTTCGACGACCCAGAAGAGAATTCCGTCGTGCCATCTCGGTAGCGCTTGGGCGCTTGCATTGCCAACGGGGCGATAATCGCCGCAAGCGTTCCAAGTCACGCCGGCGTCTTCTGTCCGCAGGAGCACCGGTTTGGGTCGATGCTCGCTTTTGTCTTGAGCCACGACGGCGGTCGTCGAGTTGAAGACCCATCCTGGACCGTAGCCATCGCCGATTTCGGAGAACGATATCCCGCCATCGCGCGAGGCGATTAGCATCCCTCCCGATTCATGCTTTAAAGCCAGGACAAACTTCCGCTCAGAGTCCGTCCAATCGACGGCGCACCAATCGACGTGAGCTGCTTTTTCGTTCATCGGTTTCCACGCGATGCCGTCGACGCAGGTGCTGACCGGCGCGCCGTAGACCAGGGCGGCGAGCATCACCTCGCTCTTGCCGGTCGGATCGATAACGAAGCAGCCGGGCGTTTCCGTGCGGCCCTTCGGTTGTGTCTCGCTGAGTCGCTTGAACGTTTTCGCGCCATCCGTCGAACGGTAGAAGCCCCGATCACTGATATTGATCAGGATCTCGCCGGTGGTTCGTTCGACACACATGCCGCAGAGGCCGCCGTAGCCCGCCTGCTCGGACTTCACCAGGGTCCCGAGCATCGGTTCCCACCGGGGACCATCAGCCGCCAGGACCGAGATTCCGCACACGGTCAATGCACAGGTACAAAAGAACCGCACCCATGTCCAACGTACGCAGCCGGAGGCGGGTGGCCTGGGCCAGCAGGTCATCGTCACATCATTTAATCGTTTCGGCATATCTTACCAGTGGACTTGGGGTCACTTCGAGGAGAGAACATTCAACTTGACCATCGGCGTGCAAGGACCCGGCATGCCAACGCGGATGTCGCCGCCCCAGGTTTGGGCGAACGTGATGGTGTACGTTCCCGGCGGCAACTCGGGACCCAGCTTGACCGGGACCTCTACCTGACCGTTGATGATCGGCAGATTTTGCGGCGTCGTCAGGACGCAGGCGACACCATTCGTCGCGGCGTTGACTGCAATCGGCATTTGCTTGAGTTCACCCGCACCCAGAACCTGAACGAGGACGGTTGCCTCCCCGCCTTGAGGTATCGAAACCTCCTTGACGAGGGAGTGCAGCCAGGGACCCTGCGGCTTTGCAACGCCAACGCGCGATACGGGTGAAGCCCGAAAAAAGCCGGTGTCGCTCGTGAAAAACAGCGTGAGGGGCAGCGACGTGCACTCGACCGCCTTGCCGTCGCCGCGCTTCGCGCGGCCGACGACTCGGATCGGAAAGGTTGTGCCCGGTACCGCGTCAGCCGGCGCTGTGATCGAGAGAAAAACTCGCATCTGGTGGCCGATATACGACCGATCCGACCGGGCGGCGAACGAAGTCGCCGACGCGCTCGACCAGCCCGTGGGGAGACCTTCGACCGAAAGTTCGACGTCGTCGTCGCAGCCGCTCAAGCGGTCGACGCGAACCAGCAGGCAGGAAGTGCTTCCCGGTCCCCAAACCGGCACGGCATCGGGAAAGTGCGTCAAGCGAAAGTAAGGTGCATCTTCTTCCACGGTCATCCGATAGACGGAACGCGGTCCACTTTCGCCCGATTGTTCGATTACCTTGACGAAGAATTCGCCCGTCACGGGCGCGGTGAAGTTCAGCTTGCTGTCGGTCGTCTTGAAGTCGTGGTATTGTTCGTAACTTGGGTCGAACGACTCGTCGTCGTTCTCGGCAAGCAGCTTGCCTTCGGCATCGAAAACCTCGATCAGCGTATCGACCGGTGAACGCAGAAAGCGATGGGCCATGATTTCGAAACGGACCTTCTGCTTCGCTTCAAGATGCACGCCGTACCAGTCGACGTCGTTCGATTGCTGAAAGCGGCCATTGACGGTGGTCGGAAAACTCAAGAGTACCGCCTGGGAACGGTCGTCATTCGGCTCGGCTTCGAGGACTTCCATCAAATCGCCGGTCACGATCGGAATATCGAGACCGGAATTGTCGACAGCGTCGAGGCCGACGTGCCGCAATGTGAACGCGCGCTCCCATTCGGCGCATTCATCACCGAGCCAGTTTGCCCGGCCCGCCGGCGACACGGCGCCGGTTGCCGCCTGCGCGCCAGGAATCTTTCCCAGTATGCGTTTCGTCCCCGGCGCCACGTTGGGACCGATTAGCTCGATCTCGGTCGGAACGCCGCGCCGGTACCCGGGCGGAAACGCGCCGGTGACATACGCCACTTCACCCAGAGTCAGCCGATATACGGCCTCGTGAAATCCCAGGTAGTTCAACAACTGCACGCGGACGTAGTATTCGCCGTCGTACGGCAGAGTATGCTCGATGAGCGGATCAAACCCAAGCGAGTCTTCAACGCTTACCAGGGTCCGGCCGTTCGCATCGAGCAGATCGAGGCTGAAGTCGGCGATCCCGTAGGTCCCGCTCTGCCCATGCACGTCGAGGGCGTGGGCGGCGATCGCGGCGACCAGCTTCTGACCCTTCTTCCCGGAAAAACGAAACAGGTCGATGTCGGCCGCCGGGTTGATCCGTCCATTCAGGACGACGGGCACTTCGACCGCCTCCGCCGTCGCGATTTCATGATTGGGTTCGACTTCGAGGCGCTCGGGAACGCCTCCCACGACGAAATATGCGAAGTTCGTCAGACCGCTCCGTTCATTTGCCAATCGCAACCAGCGGCGGCCCAAGGGGGCGTCGGCGGCAATTTCCAGCGTGGCTTGAAAGATATAACCGTTGACCGACTTCATCTCTTTGACGGTGATGCCGGGCGGTCCGTCGATGATCACTTCCTTGGGTAAGGAAAGGCCGGCTTCGACGCCGCGCATTTCCACCATCACCGTCGTGCCGCGCTGGCCGCCGGCTGGGAAGATCGTGTCGACGCGGCACTCACTGTAGCGCGGTGCCGTCGGTTGCGCGAGCGCTGCCGACGCATGCGCCGCCAGCACGATCATCGGGAACCATGTGTATTGCAACGTCACGCGAAGACCTCGTCGATCGCCTTCCCGCCGCCGTTGATCAGGACCGGCCGACCGTCATGAGTGTGATATTCTTTGCTGTCGTCGATGCCGATCAGGCGGAAAATCGTGGCGGCGTAGTCGAGCGCAGTGTTTTCCTTGCCCGCGACGCGTTCGCACTTGGAATCGGTCTTGCCGACAACGCTCCCCGCACGCACTCCCGCGCCACTGAAACCGACCACGTTGCAGTAGGGATAGTGATCGCGGCCCGCTGCGCCGTTCACCCGCGGCGTGCGGCCGAACTCACCTGCGCAAAGGACGATCGTGTTGTCGAGCATGCCCCTCTCGGAAAGGTCGGTAAGCAATGCCGACCAAGCCCGGTCGAGAATCGGCAGTAAGGGGTCTTTCAAGCGGATGAAGTTCTTGTCGTGCGTGTCATAGCCGACGAAATCGACCGCCACGAAACGGACCCCCGCTTCCACCAGCCGCCGCGCGAGCAGTGTGGCCTGGCCCTCTCGATTCCGGCCGTAGCGTTCGCGCAGTTCGTCCGGCTCTTCGTTCAGGTCAAATGCTTTCTTGGCGTTTGGCGACGTGATCAGGTCGTAGGCCTGGCGGTAAAACTCGCCGCGGTTGTATACTTCTTCCGCTGAGCGGTCGGCCTGCCGTTGCCATTCGTCGAGACGATCCAGAATCCTTCGCCGCCGCTGTGTCCGCTCGGCGCCAATTCCTGAGGGAATCGAGACGTCATCGACCGAAAACTCCTTGTCGCTGGGATTGCGGCGGACCATCAATGCGTTGTAGGCCGAGCCCAGATAACCGCCGCCCGAATAGGCCATCTCGCCCGCCGCGCACTGCACGTAGGGCGGCATACCGTTTTGCCAACCCAGTTCCTTGGAGACGACCGAGCCGAAACACGGATAGACCGTCGAACCAACTGGCGCGGCGTTGACGTCGGGAACCTGCGGATAACCGGTCAGCATCCAATGCGTCGCCTCGGCGTGCTGGCTCCCCTGATGGGCAATCGTCCTCACCTGGCAGACCTTGTCCATCTGCCGGCTCATCAACGGCAGGTGTTCGCAAGCCATGACACCCGGCAAATTGGTCGCGATCGGGCGAAACTCGCCCCGGTACTCCATCGGCGCGTCGGGCTTCATGTCGAGCGTGTCGATGTTGCTCAGGCCGCCGTTCGTCCACAAGAGGATAAAGTTGACCCCCTTGCGGGCGGCCGGTCCCTGGGTCGCTTCCGCATGCAACAGCCGCGGCAATGAAAGGCCGAACAGAGGCAATCCCCCCACTTGCAACCAGGCGCGGCGCGTCACTCCCTGGCAGTTTGCGGCCATCCGTCTGAGTTCGAACATCGTTGCACTCCTTAGTGATTGAACACGAACTCCGCGCAATTGAACAAGGCCCAAAGCACGTCTTGCCAGGCTTCTTCGCGTGAAGCTCCCTCGGCGATCGATTCCCGCACCGCCTGGCGCTCGCCTTCGGTTGGGTGGCGGGCGAGGGCGCACAAGTAAAGCTCTTCGACGATCTCTTCATCGGTCCGACCAGCCATGAGGGCGCAGGCCACGCGGCCCGTCGGAGAAACGACTTTCTGGTGCAGGGCCGTGCTGTTCGCAAGATGCAGCGCTTGCGATAAATCGGGAGTCGCGCTGCGGGCGCAATCGCAGGGACTGTTGCGCAGCGGCCTGCCAAACGTCGTGAGAAAATACGACACGATGCTGGGGTCGGCAAGCGCGATGGCCCGTGTGCCCGGCGGCTGACCGACGAAAACCTCGGTGGTTCCCGCAACCTGGTTGATCGCGTCGAGCAGCACCTCCGCCGGCATTCTCCGCGGGACGCGGTGCGTGAAGAGCTGCCCATCGATGTCGCGCTGCGGATGGAGCTCCGCCTCAAGTTGATACACGCGCGAATCGCAAATCGTCCGCAGCAAGTGCCGCATATCGAAATGATTGTCGGCGAAATCTTTGGCCAGCGCATCGAGCAATACGGGAAGCGAGGCCGGGTTCGTGGCCCGCAGATCGTCGACCGGCTCGACAAGACCGCGTCCCATCAGTGCCGCCCAAGCGCGGTTTGCGAAATTCCTGGCAAAGTATGGGTTGTCGGCACGCGTGATCCACTCGGCCAGCCGTTGGCGTGGATCGGTTTCCGCGTCGTCCGCGGCAACCGTCTCGCCGAAAAGCCGCATGTCGACTGCGATTTGCGGTTTGCGCAACGGATTCTCCTTGGCCGTCGGACGCAGGCTCTTTGGCCCTCCGAACCGTGCCCCCTGCGCGCCGCTGTCTTTCGTTTCAAGGCGCGAGAAAAACGCCGCCAGGCCGTAGTAATCGTCCTGGCCCCAAACTTCGTTGGGGTGATGATGGCAGCGCGCGCATTGCATCCGCACCCCCAGAAACACCTGCGACGTCGTTTCCGCGAGGTCTTCGACCTTCTCGTCGATGAAGTAATAGGCCACGGGTCCGTTGGTAAACAAGTTCCCTTGCGACGTCAGCATTTCGCGCGTCATTTCGTCGATCGGCTTGTCCTCGCGCACCGACTTCCGAATCCAGCCCGAAAAACTCGCCAGTCCTTTGTCGCCCAGATAACGGCGATGGGAACGCAGCAAGTCTCCCCAGCGCAGCGACCAGTAATCGACGTACTCCGCCCGCGCGAACAAGCTGTCGACGACGCGCGATCGCTTGTCGGACGATTTGTCACCCAGGAACGCTTTCGTCTCGTCGGCGGTGGGCAACGTGCCGATCAGGTCGAGGTAGACACGCCGAAGAAAAGTCTCGTCGGCGGCGAGCGGGGCCGGCTGAACGCCCAGCCGCTTCCATTCCGCGGTTGCCAGGTCATCGATGAAATTCCGCCGCGGGAACGCGAACTCCGCCGGCGACGCATAAGGCACCGCGAGGCCGACCGCCGCCACCTGTCCCAAGTATCGCACTTGTACCGCCGACTTGCCAGGTTGCAGCGCCGTTACAGCCCCCGTCCGCGATACTTCGGCCGTCAGCTTCTCCCGAATTTCATACGACGACCACGCGGTCACGTCGCGCGTCGATCCGTCGGCAAACGTCGCCGTTACCTTGAGCTGGACGACGGAAGGCTCCGCACCGACTTCGGGCGCTCCCTCGCCTTTCACGCGCACCACCAACTCGGCCGGTTCAACCTTCAATCGCAAGGCCCGCAAGTCATCGGGTCGCGGGCCGGGCATGCCGGTTGCCAGCCACGCGCGCAGGATCGCCGCCACTTCGGAATCGGCCGAAATCCTCCGGCCTCCACCGTGTGGAATTGCGCTCGTCGGCTTGAGGAAAAGCAGACTCTTCTCGGGAGCGGCCGGATTCACGCGCCGGCCGCGCGAAGCCTTGACCAGCGCGTCATAGTCGAACGTGGGATCGAACCCCAGCAATGAAAGGCGAAATCCACCGCGTCCTTGAAACGAACCATGACAGGCCCCCATGTTACAACCGGCCTTGGTCAATGCCGGCTCAACATCGCGAATGAAGTCGATTGCTTGCGAGCTGCTTGCCGCGGCCCCATCGAGCCGTGTTTCCGTCGGGTCGGCGGGCGCGCAGAAACAAGCGGTCGGAATGCTCGCGCATAGTCCGAACAAAACATTTCGCATTGGAAGATGGTGGCGGATTTTCAATGCAAACCCCGAAAGTTACACACTCCGAAGCTTCAAGAACCTGGCCGCGTTTCGCGCGGCCTCGTCCCAGGCGAGCTTGCGGTAGATCTTGATCGACACGAAACGATCGTAGCCCGATTTCTCAAGTTCGCCGAGCACCGCGTGAATGTCGAGGTTGCCGCTGCCGAATGGCCCCCCATTGGTTTCGCAAAGATGAAAATGCCCGATATGTGGGCCATGCGCGCGGACCGTTTCCAGGATCGAGCGCTCCTCGATATTCATATGGATCGTATCCAGCATGTAGCTCAATCCTGGCGAACCAACCCGACGCACCAGCTCGGCGACCTCTTCCGCCGTATGATGAAAGCCGACTTGCAGGTGGTTGACCGGCTCGATCACCACCGTGGCATCCCGTTCGGCGGCCGCTTCGGCGACTTGCCGCAGGCAATTCGTAATCCGCTCGGCGGCCACCGCCCCGTTCGGCTCGTCACTCCGCAAACCCTGCATCAGGCCCACCACGAGAACGGCCTTGAGCCGGGAGGCAAAATCGACATACTCGACCAGCCGCTCGACAGCCCTTGCCCGCACCTCCGACTTGGGACTGCACAGGCAAAGGCCCTCGTTCGCATACGACCATCCGGAAAGCATGGAAACGACCGGCAATCGGAACTTCTCGCACAGAGCGAGAACATCCTCAGCCGAATAATCGGCCGGGTGTTTGGCCGAGAGCTCGATCCCCTGGTATCCCAGCGAGGCCAGCAACTCCATCCGCGCGGCAAGTTCAGCCAGTTGTGCGATCGGTTCGCAGTTCAGGAAGCTGGTCTTCATGTCAGCTCCTCAATCGGCTTTCCGCCGCCGACGATGCTCACGGGGCGCCCGGAGGCGTCGTTGAAGTGTGTGTCCAGCGGAATGCCCAAGGCATGGTAAATCGTAGCCAGCAGGTCTTGTGGCGAGACCGGGCGGTTTTGAACCTTGCCGCCCCTTGGCTCACTGGCTCCCACGGTCCGCCCTCCGCTCAGACCGCCGCCACCGAGCAGCACCGAGAAACAACTCGACCAGTGATCTCGTCCTGCGTTGCCGTTGATCAAAGGCGTGCGGCCGAACTCGCCCGCACTATAGATGACGACGTCGTCGAGCATACTCCGGTCGTCGAGGTCTTCGACCAGGGTCGCGATCGCCGCTTCGAGGGGTGACAGTTGTTCCTCCAAACCCTTGTAGATGTTGTCGTGATGGTCCCAGTAGCCGGTGTTGATCGTGACACACGTGCTCCCCGCCTCGACCAGTCGCCGTGCGAGCAGCGCGCTTTGACCGTACATGTGCCGTCCGTATCGGTCGCGCAACTGCGGGCTTTCCTGGCTGAGGTCAAAGGCCTCGCGAACGCGGCTGCCCGTCACCATTTCGAGAGCCTGGACTTTGAAGCTGTCCAACCCCGCCAGGACGCCACTGGAATCGGCGTCGCGGCGCATCGTGTCGAATACCCTGAGCAACTCGGCGCGGGTTTGCACACCTTGCTGGGTCAGCCCTTTGGGCAACACCAGGTTCGGAACGCGAAAATCAGCGGCGTTGGGGTCCGCCCCGACCTCGAAGGGATTGTAAGCGGCGCCCAGATAAAGAGCCCCCTGGTAGCCGAAGGCCTCGGACTTGGGAATGCTGACATAGGCCGGCATCCGCGGCTGGCCGGCGCCCCGGGCACGCGCGATCACCGAGCCAAACGACGGCTTCTGCGGCGCATTACGCGCCAGCGTCGGACCAAAATAGCCTGTCTGCATCCAGTGTGCCGATGGAGCGTGGATCGCGTTCTGGTGGTTCACGGATCGGACGATCGATAAGCGGTCCATGACCTGCGCCAGACGGGGGAATTTCTCAGTGATTTCAATCCCCGGCGCGGCCGACGCGATCGGCCGATACGCGCCCCGGAACTCGGCCGGCGCCTCGGGTTTCAAGTCGAACGTGTCCTGCTGGCTCAAGCCGCCGTGGGTCCAGAAGACGATCAGTGAGCGTCGCCGAGCGCCGCCTCGATTGCCCTCCTTCTCTTCTTCAGTGGTGCCAACCGCGCTCTCGGCCGCCTTGGTGCGCAACCGCGCAAGATCCGCAAGCCCTAGTCCCAAGAGGGGCACACCCAGTTCGAGGATCTTACGCCGGGTGAACGTGTCGCGTGGCATCATGAACCTCAATGGTTGAACAGGAACTCGCTGGTCGCCACGAGCGACCACACAAGCGATTGGTAAGCCTCGGACCGATCCGGCGCCGCCTCCAGGAACCGGCAAGCCGTATTCAATTCCTCGATCCGCGGAGGGCGGGCAAACAAGCGGACGAACAATTCCTGGACGTTGTCGGCGTGTGCTCTGCCATTCTTCGCCAGTTTGTGGACATACCCGTTCTCAGCCATCAGCTTCTCTTGCAATTCGCTCGAACTAACGAGCGCGAGCGCCTGCCCCAGCGCCGGCGAGTCGACCCGTTCGCACTCGCAGGCCGAACTGCGGTTCGGCCGCCCGAACACGTCGAGGAATTGGCTCGGTACCGCCTCGTCGGGCAAGTCGATGGCCCGGGTACCGGCTGGGAATGTGCCCGCCACGGCCGAAAATGTGGTGGGCGCGTCGAGCACCTGACTCATCGCATCCAACAACACTTCGGCAGGGAGTCGCCGGGGATGGAAACTCGCGAAATTCTGAACGTCGTCCCGGTTGGTTTCGTTGGGTGCCGAGCTCAAGCAGTACGCGCGCGAATTGCAGATTGAGCGGACCAGGTGCTTCACGTCGAAACCGCTGGCGACGAAATCGCGGGCAAGCGCGTCGAGCAAGTCGGGGTTGCTCGGCGGGTTCGTGCTCCGAGCATCGTCGATCGGGTGAATGATGCCGCGGCCCAGGAAGTGGCCCCACATGCGGTTGACCATGGTCCGCGCGAAAAACGGGTTCTCAGGAGCCGTCATCCACTCGGCCAGCTTGCGACGCGGATCGTCGTAGCGATTGAGTTCGAAATCGGGGCCGCCCAAGGGCCTCGGCTGAACCACTTGCCCGGTCCGCGGATGAACGACCTGGCCCTCATCGGCCAGATAGATGATTTCGTTCGTGGGGACTTCGGCGTCGGCAAACCCGCCTTTGCGTCCCACGCGGGCAAAGATCGCCGCCAGCGCAAAATAATCTGCCTGGCTCCAGCGCTCCGCCGGATGGTGATGGCATTGGGCGCACTGCACGCGCACGCCAAGGAAGGCCTGCGAAACCGACTCCACGTAATTCTCCGTCGTCCGCACTGTGCGGTACCAGACTGCGGGCGGGTTCGTCTCTTGGCTTCCCACGGCGGTGAGAATCTCAGAAACGAAGCGGTCGTAGGGCACATTCGCCGCGATACAATCGCGAATCCAATCGGCGAACAGGGTCGTGCCGGCACGCTGGCGGCCGGTGCTGTAGCCTCGGCCGCGGTTTTGCAGAATATCGGCCCACTTGAGGGCAAAATAGCTGGCATACTCCGGACGGCTGAGCAGCCGGTCGATGAGCCGAGCGCGCTTGTTCGGTTGCACGTCCGTTTGATACGCCGTTACCTCTTCTACGGTGGGAAGCGTGCCACAGATGTCAAGCGTCGCCCGGCGAATGAATTCCTCGCCGCTTGCCTCCGCCGAGGGCTCAAGCGCTAGCCGCTCCCACTGCGCGGCAAGGTGCCGATCGAATGGCGATGGGTCGGTGGCAACTACTTGCTGGCTGCTCGAACGGATGGCGCGCTTGAACATGACGGTGCCATGGAACACTTCGATCTGATCGCCGTAGCGGACCATCACTGCGAATTGTCCGCCGCGTCCCTTCGTGGATACCACTCCGTCATCGTCCACTTCAGCGATTTCGGGCTCGTTCGACAGGTAAACCGCTCGGCGAGTCACATCGCGATTGGTGCCATCCGAGAAAAAGGCGCTGATCGTGAGCGGTTGTTGAACTTCGCCCGGGTCGAACGCCCGCCGCTCAGGCACCACCGTGATCCGCTCCAGGACGCGCTCGTCTGCCGCGGCCGGACGTGCCCCCTGGTCGATCCAGCGAACCAATGTCTGGCAGTCGTCCGAGCCGAACTCGATCCGCCGTCCGCCACCGTGAGGCACTGCGCCGGTCGCCTTGAGCACCAGCAGGCTGCGCTCGGGGGCCGCCGGAAAGATTCGCCGGCCGCGCGATTCCTTGACGATGGCCTGGTAGTCGAGGTCGGGTTCGAAGCCAAGCAGCGAAAGTTTGAAGCCATTCTGGCCCGTCGCCTTACCGTGACAGCCGCCGCTGTTGCAACCCAGCCTCGTCAAGAGCGGCACCACGTCGGAGAGGAATTCGTCCGCATTGGCAGTGGCCGCCGGGGTGGCCAGGAACGCGGACACGCAAACCGCGATTCGGCCCAAGCCGGCAAGTCGACAGGTTGCGAGAACAAACTGGGTCATCACTCGGTGATCTCCAGTTCGACAAAGCGGGCGGCACGGTACACGGGCTTGTCCTCCACGGTGCCCACCGCTTGCAGACGCAAGAAGGGTTGACGGCCGAGCGGGGCGTCGTCGTTGGCGATCACTTGCAGGCTTCCAGAGTCGGACTGGCCGACGAGCGTTACCCCTCGTGACCGCAACCCGACGACTACCCCCGGCGCGGCCATCTCCACATGGATCTTACCAATAAAGCCGTGCTTTCGTTGCGCGGCGAAACGTAATTGAATAATCTGCCCCCGCGCGATCCGTTTCGGCACGCGCGGATCGATTTCCAGCCCAATCCGCGCTTCGGCGACATGGATGGTTATGGGGTTGCTGACCAGCGCCACGGGCATGCCGCTCTGATTGCCGCCCGGCGAAGGCGTTGCCTGCGGCAAGACGGTCTCGGCTTGCAGGGCGAATGTGTATGGTCCGGGGAGCAGCGACGCGGGCACGTGGAAGCTGATCCATCCCTTGTTCTGCCCGGCGGGTATCGTGGCCACTTCGTTGGCCACCAATTCGGGCAAGTCGACACCTGTTAGGTCGACCGCAGCCGTTGGGCCTTCGATCGGCCGCTCGATTTCAACGGCGACGTCGAGCACACTTTCTTGGTCAACCGCCGCTTCGCTTGGAAAGGCGGTCAGGAGAAGTGGTGCCTCCGGCCCAGTCGCCAGGCAAACGTCGCCCGTCAGCCTTCCGGAAGGCATCGGTTGTCCGGGCCAAATCATCGTTCCACCGCATACTGCCCTGGTCACTTCAGTGCCACCCAAATCGGCATGCCCGACGAGCGTGAGATTGCATGTGAGCGACGGACATTCGCGCACGGCCGAGAAAATCAACGGAGCTCGATCGACGCCCGGTCCGATCCAAATTTCGGGGCACTCGATTCCGCCGGGCAAGTTCTCCGCCGTGACACGAATAGGTCCTGTCATGCCGCGGCGCCGAAGGGCGAGCACGTCCAACACTGCTCGGCCTCCGCGCCCAACGTTCAGCCCGGCGGGCTGGTCCGCGCGCCGCGAAACCACCGCAAGCTGAAAGTCGGGCTCTTCGCGCCGAATGCTCAGCCGGTACACTCGGCGCGGATCGTGACTCAGTCCCCCGGTCAGATTGCGTAGCATGATCAGAAAGCGGCCATCGGCGGGAGCCACCCACCTTCCGGCCGAATCGAGATGATTCGTGGGAAAGCGGTAACCGCCCAGGTTTTCCAGGCAATCGGCGAAGTGCGCCAGCTCCCGCTCTCCCGAAGCATTGAGCACGACCAGATCGAGGTCGACAGGCGAGTCGATCCGCTCGCCGAACGCCTCCAGCCACAAGACGTCGCCACGGCTGGCCCTCACGGCATACCAATCCTGCTCGTCGCCCGATGTCAGTTGACCACTGACCTCACACGGAAACGCAACCTCTTGAGCGCTGCCGGGCGAGTGATTCGCCGCCGAGTCGAGCACAACCGGCACGTCGGTCACGCTTAGCATCAATGGGGTGTTGCCGGGGTAGTGGCGAAATGCAAATCCATCCACCGACCACTGCGCAGCGCGCAGACGCAGCCCGTTGCGATCGAGAGGGTCTGGCGGAGTGATGTCCACGTCGATCCGGTCGAAAGCTCCGTCCAGATCGCTGTTCGTCGCAGTTGAGACGCCAAGAAAGTCGCCGACTGAGCCGCTCGCCTCCCCACCTGCCTGCCGCACTATGGCCGGACGCGCAAGCAGATTCCTGCCAAAGAGCGCGACTCGCGTGGTCTTGCCCCGCTCGATGACGGCTGGAACCGTGAACTCGACCCTTGGCCCGGTGTCGATCTCGAGGCGATAGAAATGGGCTCCACCGCCGGCATAGGTAAGGTCGAATACTTTCACAGTATATTCACCATCGACGGGCACGATGAAGTCGACGAGCGGGTCGATGCCCGTATAGCCACGGTTTGCCGCCAGGCGATTTCCCAAGGCGTCGTTTACTTCGATCACGCCGCGAAGCTGCGAGTCGATGCGTTCGGCCCGGCACTCCAACACGATACGTTGGCCCGCCGTGGCGCTGAACCGGAAACAGTCGACATCACCCGGCTTGTCGATCCGCCCATTAACCACGACATCGAGAGGGAGGTGGGCCGCCGAACCGATCTGGTCGTTTGGCTCGGTCTCAAGCTCTTCCGGCCGGCTGCCGACGACAAACGAGCGCGGCGAACTGGCGCCGTTTATTCCAACGGCACGCACGTCGTAAGTTCCAGGCGGCGTCTGTGCGGGAATGGTGACAGTGAAACGGCTTCCTTCCCCTTTCGTGGCGACGATGCTTGGATCGCTGAATCGAAGTGTAGCCGTACCGTCGAGCGCCCCGCCGTCAATGGCGACGTCGACGGAGGTTCCGGCCCTGCCGCCCGGCGGAAAGAGGGTGTTGAGAACGGGGTTCGGCGGTTCCGCCCGCCCTGCCGATGCCGCGCCCACAACAGCACCAAGGCTCACACTAAGGCAGAGCGCGGCGATCCTTCGCGCATCGATACCCGTGGTGAAACCTGACATCAGACACTCTCCAGGCCGTACTGCGGCAAGAACCATTCGCCACGCATCAAATTCTACTTATGTTTTGTGCCGCCGACAATGAGACATCGTGCGTCCACCAGTGATCGCGGACGGTGGGCCGTCAAGCCCCGCCGCCTCCGACGATTGTTGCCTCGCCTTGTTCTGGGTGGGATTGGCGCCACGTCCATTCAAGATCGAGAAAACGAGCGGCTGATCATGGACCGGCGGTGAGAAACCTTTATCGGAAATAAGCGATTGCAGGTTACCGACCCTGGGTTTTGATTCTTCGGTCATTGGTCGCAGTTTAAGCATGGTCTGCTCCTTGGTGAGTGGCTGTATGTGTCGCCTTTCGCTCCCCATTGCCCGGCCGCCGCCGAGGGCGGCGGCCGGGCAATGGGTGTACGACGACAGCGAAAGGAGGATGCCTTGAGTAGCAGCCAACGTCACGGACCACCGGGCAAGCCCGTGTCCCGGCATTTTGCGCACGCCAGGGTGCGACAAGACCGCCCTGGGCGGGCGACGGCCCACCATCAACCCAGGAGCCAACTCACTCCTCGCTCCTCACGCCTCAATCCGCATCCCTCGTCTCATCGTTCATTCTTGGGTCGCACCGCTCGCGCAAAATGTGCTCGATTTCCTGCTTCAATTCCGGATCGTTGTATTCTTCGGTTAACATCTTCCAGAGGTGATTGGAGGTCAACGACGCGACAAGTATCGGCGGCGACTCGCCATAGCGAATACAGAGGCGTTTTTCGTCGGGCGTTCCGTCGACCTCCTCTTGCGTGCAAGGTTGCTCCTGGCGTTCCGTATCCATGGTGGGGTCCGAAAAGTGAGATCTCGCTGCTTCGCCCCCAGCCTCAGCTTGTCGGCGCCGAGGCGGATGAGACCGCGGCCCTCGAGCGCCGCGCGCCACCCCACGTTTCGTGTTTTCTATCGAAGATTCCGCGTTTTCCTGCGAATCTTCAACCTCGTTTCCGGACGGTTCGGTCGGTCCCGGGGCACCCGCGAAGCGGGTCGGCTCCGCGCTTGCCCCCTCCTCCAATTCGCATTTCTCATTTTGCATTGCGCATTTGCCTCGGTCACCAGGTCCAGCACCTCCTCGCGCTCCGCGCTCGCTTCCCCTGTTTTCGTGTTTTCTATCGAAGATTTCGCACTTTCCCGCGACTCTTCCACCTCATCCGGCAGATCGAAAAGGCTCCACACAAAATAGCTGCCCGCGCCGCTCCCGACTCGGCCGCAATCGGCGCCGGCGATTCCCTTGGCGCGATACACCACGTGCCAAGGAAGGCCCGCCGCGTCCGCTGCCGCGCCCAGCTCCTTCGCCGTCTTGGGTCCCAGGGCCAGCTCGTCGCGCAGCCAGCGTGCCGCGTCCTCCTGGTCGAGCCGCGACGCGGTCGCCCAGACCACCGCCGCGCTCACGCCGCCACGTTTCCAGGCCACCTGGCCGCCGGGCGTTTCAAATGCCAGGGCGTCTTCCACCTCGGCAACCGTGTTCTTAACGGCCGCCAGGTACCGGCGACATGGCCGGCGGCGGTCGCGGACCACGGCGAAGAGCGCAGCCAACTCCTCGACCCCGGCCAGCTTGTCGAGCCAGCGACGCATG